>Ga0302326_10021647_pt1 | contig 13179 bp, 10 predicted proteins | sample Palsa_T0_3_FD_202264 | JGI IMG/M metagenome (GOLD analysis project Ga0302326, IMG submission 202264) | Peat permafrost microbial communities from Stordalen Mire near Abisko, Sweden - Palsa_T0_3 | ecosystem: Environmental > Terrestrial > Soil > Palsa > Peat permafrost | place: Sweden: Abisko... | reverse complement strand
GCAGTCTTGCGAAATACCCCTTCGGCGGCACGCGTCCCATGGCCCGCGTGTTTCACGACGATGGTTCCGTCGCCGAATGGTGACTTTCGCCGCAGCCGTCACCGCAGTACTTCTGTTCGCCGCCGAGCCTCCCGCCGCAGTGATCCGCAATGGGCAGATCGAAGCCAGGATCTATCTGCCGGAACCGGTCAACGGGTTCTATCGCTCCACCCGCTTCGATTGGTCCGGCGCTATCGGCAGTCTTAAGTACCGGGGACATGACTTCTATGGTCCCTGGTTCTATCGCATCGATCCCGGCGTTTACGATCTGGGATATGACGAGAAAGGCGTAGTCTCGGCTCCGTTCACCGCTATGGTGGGCCCGGTGGAAGAGTTCGGGACAGATGGTGCGGCGCTGGGCTTCGCCCAAGCTAAGCCAGGCGGCACGTTTGTAAAGATCGGGGTCGGGGTCTTGCGTAAGCCGATGGCCGGTGAACCATCGGTGCCGCCGCAACCCCCCGGGCGCGGCGCGCCCGATCGCTACGATCATTCCCGAACATACGCGCTTGTCGATCCGGGCAAATGGACCGTGAAGAAGATGCGTGACTCAATCGAATTCACACAGGTACTTGACGATGCCGCGGATGGTTATGCGTATACCTATCGAAAGGTAATTCGCCTGGTGCCGGGAAAGCCTCAGATGGTGATCGAGCACAGCCTCCGGAACACCGGGAAGAAAACGATTCAGTCGACGGTTTACGACCACAACTTCCTGGTGCTGGACCACGAAGGCCCAAGCCAGGACCTTACGATTACAGTGCCGTTCCCGATCGAGTCTCCTCGTCCGCCTACGGCCGGTTTGTTGGAAGTACACGGGAATCGGCTTGTCTACGCGAAGACACTGGAGAACGAAGACCGAGCCACGGCTACCATTCACGGTTTCGGCGACAGCGCCAAAGACTACGACATTCGCGTCGAGAACAAAAAGCTGGGCGCGGGATATCGCGTTACAGGCGATCAGCCGCTGTCGAATATTGCGGTGTGGTCCGTCCGAACGGTGAATGCCGTGGAGCCTTACATCTCGATGTCGATCGAGCCAGGGAAAGAGTTTACCTGGAAGCTGAATTATGAGTACTACACGCTGCCGCGCGCTCAATAGCTTGGCATTGTTCGGAGCGATGGCCGCAATGGCGCCCGTTGCCCTTGCCCAACTGCGCCTCTCCGAGAGCACGGGCGTCAATCTGTTCAATAACAACTGCACGTCGTGTCATGGAAACCCTCCTGTGGAGAACGCGCCCACAGAGTTGGTAATCCGGCAGATGCCGCCCGAACGGATCTACGAGGCGATCACCACTGGCGCGATGAAGAACATTGCCCAGAAGCTCAGCGACGACGATAAGCGTCTGCTTGCGGAATATATGGGCGGGCGCAAGCTTGATAAGGGCGATGCCGGCGACGCGAAGAACATGCCGAACGTGTGCGCGAGTCATCCGGCCGTGACGGATCCGAATGCTCCGGCGTGGAACGGTTGGAGCGATTTGTCGAATACGCGATTCCAGCCGGCGAAGGCCGCGGGGCTTTCGGCTGGCCAGGTTTCACGGCTGAAGCTGAAGTGGGCTTTTGGGTTTCCGGGCGCGACCGCGCTTTACGGCGAGACGGTGGTGAATGGCCGAGTCTACGTCAGTTCGAACGCCGGCTATGTATATTCGCTGGATGCGGAGACCGGGTGCGTGCACTGGTCTTTCCATTCGGCCGCTGTGGTGCGGAGCGGGGTGACAGTGGGTCCCGCTAAGGCGGGGAGTGCGCGCCTGGTGGCCTACTTCGGGGACATTCGCGGGAATGAGTACGCGCTCGATGCGACGAACGGAGAACTCATCTGGAAGACGCAGGCCGATTCGCAGCCACTGGCTCGGATCACGGGAAATACGAGGCTTTATCAGGGGCGTTTGTACGTTCCGATTGCCTCGCTGGAGGAGGACGAGTCGCGGAGTGCCGTGCATGTCTGCTGCACGTTCCGCGGCGCAGTCGTGGCGCTGGATGCCGAGACAGGGAAGCAGATCTGGAAGACCTACACGATTCCCGAGGAGCCGAAGTTCATTAAAAAGAATTCGATGGGCGTGGATTACATGGGTCCGTCGGGCGCAGGCGTGTGGACCACGCCGATTGTGGATACCAAACGGCGAGCCCTCTATTTCGGGACCGGAAACAGTTTCTCGGAACCGGCGACGACGTCCGATTCGATCATGGCCCTGAATATGGACACCGGGAAGATCCTCTGGTGGAAGCAGGCGTGGGCCAATGATGTCTGGCACGGCGGGTGTATGCAGACGATTCCGGGACGCCCGGTTACGGGGCTGGGGCGAGGTCCCGGGCGCGGGAATCAACCGCCTTACCCTGCCGACAATTGCGTGACGAAGACGGGTCCGGATTGGGATTATGCGGCGTCGCCGAATCTGGCGACGATGAAGGACGGAAGGACAGTGATTATTGCGTCGCCGAAGCAGGCCGTGGTTCGCGCCCTCGATCCCGATAAGAAGGGCGAGACGATTTGGGAGCAGGATATCGCGCGAGGGATCGGAGGCGGCGCGGGTGAAACGGTGTTTGGCGGGGCGGTGGACGAACAGAGCGTCTATTTCGGGCTCCAACTGGGAAACGGGCTGGTAGCTCTGAACCTTGCGGATGGAGTGGAGAAGTGGTTTCTTCCCCTGAAGACTCCTGAAGCAATGGCGCAACATCGCGGCGTGGTGGCGGCAGTGAGTGTGATTCCCGGAGCTTTCTTCTCGGGCGGCATGGACGGAATCCTGCGGGCGGTCTCGCCGGGGAATGGCCAGCCGCTTTGGGAGTTCGATACGGCGCAGGAATTTGAGACTGTCAATGGTGTGAAGGCGAAGGGCGGATCCATCGGCGCGGCTGGGCCGGTGATTGCGAAGGGGATGGTGTTTGTGGGATCGGGTTATGTGGGATTCCAGAATGGAGTTCCAGGGAATGTTCTGCTGGCGTTCGCGCCTTCGTTCTTCTGATTCTCCCGCCTGCGTCGGGCTGATCCGGATGTGATAATCTTTCACTCCAGGCGTGTCTCTTGCGCAAATTCTTTTTCGTACTGTGCAACGTCTCGCCGCATTCTGAAAGGAGCCCGCCTTGAAAAGAGTCCTGCTTCCCGGCTTAATGGCGATCGCCGCACTGTTCTCCGTCATCTTCGCGGCGACCCACGATTTCGTTCCCGACACCGTGTTCAAAGGCTCCTCCCTCGCGGGACTACGTACCATTGGCGCCTCGGACTGGCGCGCTGCCGACGGGGAGATCTCGGTCACTCCGAAGTCTGCGGAGGGCGCTTGGCTCATGCTTGACAAGAGCTATCAGGATGTCCAGTTTTACACCGAATTCCGTTGTACGAGTTCCTGCAACGCGGGTTTGCTCCTGCGCGCGGAGAAGACTTCCGACGGAGGTCTGAAGGGCGTCTATGTCTCTCTGAGCGACAACGACATCAACTCTTACGACCTGACGCTGAGCCCCGAAGGTAAGGAACTGAGCCGTACCCGTCTCGAACGCGCCACGGCACAGTTCGCGCGCATCGCGGCTGGCCCGTGGAACAACGGGAATGCCAAAGTGCCGGGCTTTGCAACGCTTGCTCAGACCGTTGTCGAGCAGGAGGCGGAGGCCGCGAAGGCGCCCGCAGCGCCTGCCGGCGGCGCGGGCCGTGGAGCAGCGGGGCGCGGAGGTCCGCCCCCGTTGTCGCTCGTCCCCAATGACTGGAATACCATCCAAGTGATTGTCGATGCTGACATGGTCTGGATCACGGTGAACGGCCGCCGAGGGCTCGTCAACACCGCGACGAACGATCGCATGATGGGGTTCGGCCCCATCGTGCTGCATGCCGCGGGATCGGCCGAAGTCCGCTTCAAAGAGATCTCCGCGAAAGATCTCAATGTGAAGCGCGAACCCGCCGAAACAACCTCAACGCACTTCCGCAAGCAGGCACTGAACGACTTCTACAATTCCTGGGGCGCGACTGTCGGCGATATCAACCACGACGGAATCCCCGATGTGATCGCCGGCCCCTACTATTACATCGGCCCCGATTACACGGAGCGCCACGAGTTCACCGCGGCGCGCACTTACAGCCCCATAAACAATTTCCCGGAAGGCATGACTTATTTTGCTTACGATTTCACGGGTGACGGCTGGACCGACATCCTGGTCACCGATTCGCGGCCCATTTTCCTGTATGTAAATCCGAAGGGCGAATCGCGCCGATGGGACCGCTATAACGTGGTTCCTTCGGCGATGTCGGAGATCGAGGTCTTCAAAGACATCGACGGCGACGGCAAACCGGAAGTGCTGTTTATGGGTCCGGGCGCCACGCTGGCTTATGCTAAACCCGATCCGGCGAATCCCACCGCGGCCTGGAAGGTCCACAACATATCGGAGCCAGGCCTTGCCGGCGCGCATGGCATGGGGATTGGCGATATCAACGGTGACGGGCGTATGGACGTGGTCAACAATCGTGGATGGTGGGAACAGCCTTCGACCGGAGCGAGTGAGGGACCCTGGAAGTTCCACGAGGTCAACTTCGGTATGGGCGGCGCGGAGATGGGCATTTACGACGTTAATGGCGACGGGCTAGCCGATGTGGTCACCGCGATCTCGGCTCACACCTTTGGGCTCGCGTGGTTCGAACAGAAGCGCGATGCCGCCGGGAACATCTCCTTCGTCCGCCATGACATCATGGGAGACTTCAGTACGAAGAATGCCGGGGGCGTCACGTTTTCCGAACCGCATGGCGCGGCCTTCGCCGACATGGATGGCGATGGTATCCCGGATCTGATTACAGGAAAGAGACTCTATTCTCATCTCGAAAGCCATCTGGATCCCGATCCAGAAGGGCCTGCGGTCCTTTACTGGTACCGGACCGTCCGCAACCCGAAGGCGGAAGGCGGCGCCGAGTTTGTGCCGGAACTGATTCACAACCGCTCGGGCGTCGGTTCGCAGTTTGTCGTCACCGATCTGAATGGCGACGGCGCGCCGGACATCGTGACTTCCGGTCCGAAAGGCACGTTTATTTTCTGGAATCAGATGCGTCCGGCCCGGCGGACTCCACGGTGATAATCATGAAAAAAGCTATTCTTTTAATTGCCTGCGCCGGAGTGTTATCCGCTCAGCAGGCGCGCACCACCTGGAAGGATTATCTCGGCGCTTCCGACAGTTCGCACTACTCGGCGCTGAAGCAGATCAACGCGACGAATGTGAACAAGCTTGAAGTCGCATGGACCTATGAGACCGGCGACGATGTGAGTTATACATTCAGCCCACTGGTGGTAGACAACATCGCCTACTTTGCGGCGAAGCAGGGCTCGCTTGTTGCGGTGGACGCGACCACCGGCAAAGAGTTGTGGGTCCACTCGTTCATCGCTCCTGGAGCGCCCGCTTCGCGTTTTGCCGGCATTACCGGCCAGCGAGGAGCCAACTACTGGGAGAGCAAAGACCGGGCGGACCGACGCCTCTTCGTCTCTTCCGCAGGCTTCCTGCACGCCATCGATGCTCGCACCGGCAAGCTGGTCGACTCCTTTGCAGATCATGGAAAGCTGGACCTGAAAACAGGCATCGATCGCGCTAAGACGGGACTGGCGTCGCGAACCCCCGGCCGCATCTTCGAGAACATCGTCATTCTGGGTAGCGCCACCGGCGAAGGTTATCTCGCACCACCTGGCGATATCCGCGGGTTCGATACCGTGACCGGCAAACTGCTGTGGGTCTTCCACACCATCCCCCGCCCCGGAGAGTTTGGCTACGATACGTGGCCGAAGGACGCCTACAAGTACATGGGCGGTGTGGACGTCTGGGGCGAGATCACAGTCGATGAGAAGCGAGGCATTGTCTATTTGCCCATCGCATCGGCGAAATACGAACTCTACGGCGGGGATCGCCTGGGCGCCAATCTGTTTGCCGATTGCCTGCTCGCGCTCGATGCCCGCACGGGCAAGTACCTATGGCATTACCAGACGGTACACCACGATCTATGGGATTACGACCCCAATGCCGCCCCGCAGCTGGCAACTGTCAGGCATGATGGCAAAACCGTCGATGCCGTTGCGCTCGCTTCGAAGAACGGCTTCCTTTACGTGTTCGACCGGATCAACGGAAAGCCGCTGTGGCCCATCGAGGAGCGTCCCGTTCCGCCGTCTGACGTTCCTGGCGAAGTGGCTTCCAAAACTCAGCCATTCCCGACGGTGGTTCCTCCGTTTGCGCGTCAGGGGATGACCGTGAAGGACATGTACGACGGCTTCATGAAGCCGGAGGAAAAAAGCTGGTGGAAAGACCGTCTCTCCAGTGCTCGAACGGGCTTCTATACGCCGCCAGGGTTGATCGATACCATCAACCTTCCGAGTGTGAACGGAGGCGCTCTGTTCTTCAGCACGGGCGCCGACCCGACCAATGGAACGGTGTACGTGGAATCGAAGGATATGCCATCCATCGTCAAGCTGGTGCCCGGCGGCGAGTCTCTCGCCTCAAATGCCGGTGGATTGATTCCGGATCGTCCCCGGCGCACGGGTGCGGCCGCGGGCGGGATCCCGGGGCCGGCGCAGATGGGCCGCGCCGTTTATGAACAGACGTGCCAGACGTGCCACGGGCCTGAACTGAAAGGTGACCGCGGGCCGGAACTCGATACGGTTGTGAACCGACTGGGCGCCGACGCGACCCGCAACGTCATCGTCAAGGGAAGAGGCACCATGCCGGCTTTCGCTTCGCTGCCCGCGCAATCTATGGCCGACCTGATGGCTTTTCTGGCGAAACCCGACTCGGCTCCCGTCGGTTCTGCGCCTTCCGCGGCCACGCTGGCTCTCGCGCGGCTGCGATCCGAGCCGGACTATCCGGAGGAGGTACAGGGCCCCCCGTCGCGGTACAAGACAGGTTATGGCAACGAATCGTACATCATCACGCCACCGTGGAGCACCATCACCGCTTACGACCTGAATACCGGCAATATCAAATGGCAGGCGCCTTACGGCGATCTGCCGCAGGCTGGCCCGAGCACGCAGTTACGTGGGAACGCGTTTCCAAAGAGTGGCTTCGTAATCACTGCCGGGGGCCTCATAATGTTTGCTGGCAACGATTCGAAACTCTACGCGATGGACAAGGATACTGGAAAGCTGATCTTCAGCAAGGAACTGCCTAATGGCTCGCTCGGCGTTCCCGCGGTCTATGAGGTGAACGGGCGTGAGTACATCCTGATGGCTGTTGCGGGCGGCAATGTGTATCCGGCCGGAGCTTATATCCCGCCCGGTGGCACGACTCCGCCCGCGGTTTCAAAGAGCTACATCGCGTTTGCGCTGCCGGCGGAAAATAAATGAACAGACGGCGTTTTACAGTGCTGGCCGGAGCCGCGGCAATCCCGCTTCCAGGAGCGGCTGCGCCGACGGCTCAGGACGTTGTGCAACGCATACAGGCAACCCTTGGCGGCGAATGGCCGGTAACAGGACCGGACGGCTTCAAGGTCGGCGACCCGAGTACTCCCGTCAAGGGCATTGCAACCACGGCGATGGCAACAGTCGATGTTCTGAAGCAGGCGTCGAAGGCCGGAATGAACCTCGTTCTGACATATGAGCCAACCTTCTTCGGTAGGCAGGATGGACAGGTATCCCAGTCTGCCCGTGGACGCGGCTTTGGAGGCGTCGCTCAGGACGATCCGGTATATAAGGCCAAGAGAGAGTTCATCGAGAAGAACGGGCTGGTGGTCTTCCGGCTCCATGATCACTGGCAGGCTCGCAAAGAGAACGATATGGTCAGCGGCCTTGCAGAGTCCCTGGGCTGGAACAAGTATCGCGTCAAGCCCGATGACGTACTCTACGATATTCCTGCCGCCACAGCCGAAGAAACAGTGGGGCTGATTCGGAACAAACTGAATCTTCGCGGCGGTCTTCGCGCGGTGGGCGACCGAGGCGCTCGTGTCCGGCGCGTGATGCTGCATCCCGGTGCTATGACGCCGGCACTCATGTGGCAGCGATATTCGGAGGTGGACCTGCTTGTCGCCGGCGAGGTGCGCGAATGGGAGAACACCTTCTACGCGGCCGATATCTACACGGCGGGCGAAAAACGCGGCCTCGTGACTATCGGGCGCGTTGTATCCGAAGATCCGGGAATGCGGGCGTGCGCCGGCTGGCTGAAGACTGTCGTGAAGGAGCTTCCGGTGCAATGGATCCCGGCCGGCGATCTGTATTGGAGGGCAGTCTGATGACCGGACGCGAAGTCGTCGATCTCATCAAAAAGAATGTCGGAGTGCCGTGGAACGAGCAGTCGACCCGCGACACCTTCAAGGTCGGGAATCCCGATTCCACGGTGAAAGGAATCGCCACCACCATGATGGTTACGTTCGGCATGCTGAAGCGCGCCCACGAGGCGGGTCTGAATATGGTGATCTCGCACGAGGACACGTACTGGAACGATCGCGACGATACCAAAGATCTGACCTCGAATGCGCTGTACAAGACGAAGACGGATTACATTCTGAAGAACGACATGATCGTCTGGCGAATGCACGATCACATGCACTCGATGCACCCGGATTACACCGTCGTCGGCGAGCTTCGCTCCGTCGGGATCAAGGGCGGTGAGAATGCCGATATGCGCCCGGGCGTCTTCACGATTCCCGAGACGACGCTGGGCGAGTTCGCGTCTCAGGTGAAGCGCATTTCGGGGTTTCGCGCGTCTCGTTGTGTGGGCGATCCGAAGGCAAAGATCGGCAAAATCCTTGTTGGACCTGGCTATGCGACTCCCCGGATGACGCCTGAGGCCGACGTCGTCATCGGCGGCGAGCAGCAGGAGGCCGACGGCAGCTTCGATAATGTTGAGTACGTGGCCGATGCGGCGTCGTTGGGCATCGCCAAAGGCCTCATCATGCTGGGCCACGTGGTATCGGAACAGGCGGGCATGGAGGACATGGTGAAATGGCTCGGGACGTTTGTCAAAGGGATTCCGATTCAGTTCGTACCCGCCGAGGAGCCGTTCTGGACCTAAATCTCCAGCGCGCGGTGAAGAGTCTATTCGCCCTGAGATCCGATTAGTTCGCCAATCTGGGCTGCCACGGTCGTAACGTGTTCCGCGAACTCCGCTTCGCGCTCGGCGGGAAAGCGTGCGACCGGCGCCGAGATTCCGATTGAGGCGATCACCAAACCTTCACGATCGCGAACCGGAGCGGCGATGCAGCGGACGCCATCGAGATACTCCGATTCGTCCGTGGCGTAGCCGCGAATTCTGATTTCCGCGCACTGTTTCGCCAGCTCCAAAGTACTGAGAATCGTGTTCGGCGTCCAGGCCTTGAGGGGCTTATTGCCGTATAGGGAGTGAAGCGATTGCTCGTCGAAATCGGCCAGCAGCGCCTTCCCGTGAGAAGTGCAGTAGAGGGGAACGAGTTCGCCTGTTTGCCCCGAAATGGCGATCACATGCCGGGTCGCCGCGTGATCGATGAAAAGCGCCTTTCGTCCTTCGCGTACCGCGAGATGCGCGGTTTCATTGGTCGTCGCGGCCAAAAACTTCAGACGGTCGCGCGCGACGGTAGCGAGCATCTTGCTCCAGTCGTACTGGCGTGAAAGGCGCCAGACGGATGGGCCCAGTATGTAATCCTTGCCCGCACTGGGGTTGGTGAGGAACCCACGGCGTTTGAGCGTATTGGCGAGCCGGAAGGCGCTGCTGCGATCAATTCCGAGAATGGCAGCCAGATGACCGAGCGAGACGGCTGTTCCTGACTGGCCGACCGTTTCGAGAATCTGGAGTCCGCGGTCGAGGCTCTGAATCGAAGGGGTTTCGCGAGTGACTTTCCTGGCAGTCTTCGCGGCCACGTCTATAGCCAGCGCTGTTTTTTGCATACCGAATACCCGAGTATTGCACAATACGCAACGCGACGAACACGGGCCGTATGAAATCCCGATTATTTCGAGATTTCAGTGAGTTGGCGGATGTAGTTGGCGATCGACCGCTGCGGGATATTGGCCCAGATGGGCGTGCAGTTCGGAAATTCCTCGGAACTGCCCCAATACTTTGCATCGGGAAACCGCTCCAGCAAGGGTTTCGCGCAATCGCCAACCAGAATCACGTCGCCGTCGACGGGCTTGATCTCCTCGAACTGTAGCCCGGTGAAAACGTGCAGCGGGCGCGTGAGTTTTGCCAGCGTGCCGTCAACAAGTGCCTGATCGAGCTGCATACGCACAATAGCCCGGCAGCCGGCTTCGCAGGTAGAGCCCATTACGACATTTACGTTAGGGAATTTGCCCTGGAGGACGTTGTTCTGACGGCGGAAGCGGCGCTTGACCTTATCGAGCGGCGCGCCGAGCAACTCGATCTCGTCCATATTGTTGGTGCCGAGGCCTTCGGCCGCTCCCAGAACGGTCGAGGGAACGTTGGTGCCCGGCTCGTCCCAGTCCATGAGGGCTTCGCAGATAGTATCGACCGCTACCCCGTCCGGGCCGCCGCAGATGGTGTTGAAGTCTTTGATGAGATCGTCGCGGTAGGCGCTGAAAGGCCCGTTGCCCTGGCAGGCATAGAGCGAATCCATCACGAACCACTTCGGATTGGCCGCGCGGGTCAGGTTAACGATTTTCTGATAGATGTCGTCGCGATGGCAGCGCACCATCCAGTCGTAGTCGGGTAAATTGCCGAACTGTAGTTTCAGGGCGCCGGTGAAGGTCGTGTGGATATGGACCTTCATCTTGGGAAGGCCGATATATACATCTGCGTCCCGCACAGGGCGCGGGACGGGAAATTCATTGAAGCTGATCGGCCGGTCGATCTTGTACATGTCGAATGGCACGTTGTCGAAGGGGCACAGTTCCACCCCGGTGCGTTCGGCAACGGCCGTGATGCCGCAGACGTCCATGGCGTTTTTGGTGTCGCCGCCCATAGCGCAACGCTCACCGATCTGAATCTTCGACGGGCCTTGCTCCTGGACAAGCTCGATGAGCGCCTCGAGCATTCGCGGATCGGTCGTGAAACCTTCATTGGCGGGCACAGGGATTACCGTGTTGATCTTGATCAGAACCTTATCGCCTTTCCGGACGATGTTCTGCATCCCGCCCATCGTCTGCCCGGCAATGTCACGGATCATTGATTTGACCAGATCCAGTTGTTCCCTGGTGCACTCCGCCGGCTTACCGAGATCTTTATCGGAGTGCGCTATTCCAACCGTTGTTTTTTTTCCCATTGTTTTCTCTCGTGTCAGCGACCGAGCATACCGTCCCAGGTGTCGATTTTTTCCCGCTTCATCTCTTCTTCGTCAAACCAGGTCGTTGTTACCGACTTGACCTGCGTAAAGAAGCGAATGCCGTCCTTGCCCATCGCGTGCAAATCGCCGAAGAAGGATTTCTTGTGTCCTGAAAACGGGAACAGGCTTACCGGCACGGGAATGCCGGTGTTGATGCCCACCATGCCCGCATCCGACCGGCGCGCAAACTCGCGGCTGTAATAGCCGTTCTGGGTGAAGATCACCGCACCGTTGGCGTAGGGGTTCGCGTTGATAAGCTTCACGCCTTCATCGAAACTGCCGATGCGCTTGACACACAGTACCGGGCCGAAGATTTCCTGCTCGCCGATGCTCATTCCCGGCTTGACGTTGTCGAAGATACAGGGTCCGAGGTAGAAGCCGTTCTCGTAGCCTTCGACGACGGCGCCGCGACCGTCGAGAACCAGGCTGGCGCCTTCCTCGATACCGCGCTGTATCCATCCTGAAACTGACTTGCGATGCTGGGCCGTCACGAGCGGACCTAATTCGGAGGTTATCTCGTAGCTTGGCCCGAGTCGGCGTTCCCGAGCAAAACGCACAAGGCACTTCACAAGGTCGTCCGCTATCCCTTCGTGTACCGCAACCACCGGCAGGGCCATGCAGCGCTCGCCGGCGCAGCCGAAGGCGCCGTTGATAATGCCTCGGGCGGTCCGCTCGATCGGCGCGTCTTCCATGACCAGCGCATGGTTCTTCGCCTGACAGAGCGCCTGCACGCGCTTGCCGTGCGCCGCGGCATTTTGGTAAACCTGCTCGCCGACGCGTGTCGACCCCACAAACATGATCCCTTTGACATCGGGATGCGCCACCAGGCTTTCGGCCTGTTTCGCTCCGCAGGTGACCAGGTTGACTACTCCTTCGGGAAGGCCGGCCTCATAGAGAAGTTCCAGCATCCGCATCGAAGTGAGAGGGGTTACAGGCGAGGGCCGCAGCACAAGAGTATTGCCCGTGGCGATGCAGAGCGGCATCATCCAGCCCATCGGAATCATGGCGGGAAAATTGAACGGGGAGATCCCCACAAACACGCCGAGGGGCTCGCGGTAAAGGACCGTGTCGTAACCCGCCGAAGCGTTCATGAGCGATTCGCCCATCAGCATCGACGGCACGCCGCAGGCCACTTCCACGACTTCCTTCGCCTTGAGGACGTCGCCCTGAGCTTCGTCCCAAACCTTGCCGTGTTCAGTGGCCACCATGCGCGTAAGTTCGGTCAGGTGACGGTCCAGAAGGTCGCGAAACTTATAGAGCACCTGCACCCGCTTCATTGGCGGCGTATCCGCCCACGGCCGGAAAGCCCGGACGGCGGAGGCCACAGCGAAGTCGACCTCTTCCTGCGTGCAGTCCGGTACCTGAGCGATCACTTCGCCCGTGCTCGGATTAAAGACTTCAAAGCGCGTTGCGCTCACTGACTCGTGCGCGGCGCCGTTTACGAAAAATCCCTTTGTGCCGACTTCTTGTATAACCATTTCCGCCCTGTTTCCTTATATTCGAAAAGTGTAGCCCAGCTTGTGCAAATAGGATTGGGCGATACGGGCCGTTTCGCCAGCCGTGAGCGGCATCCCGCGCGAGGGATCGAGCTCGACCATGATCATGCCTTTCATGTTTGCCGCCTCCACCATATCGAGAATTGCCGGTATATATTCGTTTTCTATTCCTTGAAGTTATAGCCGCCTCGGGGCACGCCGTTCGGGCCGAGGACCGAGACACTGCCGCCGAACTTCTTAAGGAGCCCCTCCCAGCGCAACATCTTGTCGATCTCGTCCTTCTTCTTGGTCGCGTCGGTCAGGTTGAAAGAACAGTAGGCCGAGATAAGGGGCAGTTTGCAGGCCGCTATTCCTTCGCTGAGTTCAGGATCCGCCTCCCATTTTTCGAGAACGTTTCCAAACGTTTCAAACCCGTAATAGCCGAGCGACGAAATGTCCTTCACCGCCTGCGGC
>Ga0302326_10021646_pt1 | contig 13179 bp, 9 predicted proteins | sample Palsa_T0_3_FD_202264 | JGI IMG/M metagenome (GOLD analysis project Ga0302326, IMG submission 202264) | Peat permafrost microbial communities from Stordalen Mire near Abisko, Sweden - Palsa_T0_3 | ecosystem: Environmental > Terrestrial > Soil > Palsa > Peat permafrost | place: Sweden: Abisko... | reverse complement strand
GCGAGATGATGATGCTTCGAAGGCTTCACGCGGCCGCGGTCCTGTCCGCGGCCCTGGTCGGGTGCGGGTCGTCACCGGCGGTGCAGCACGCTCCGTTCCCCCAGCTCGAATACCAAATGGGCGAGCTCCTCACGGCCCCCAAGGTGGTGACGATCACGTTTGCCGGTGACAGCCTCGCGTCCCAGGTCCAGGCGTTCGGTGCGTCCGTCACCTCGTCGGCGTGGTGGAACGATGTTCGCGCCGGGTACTGCGGCGACGGCCCCAATCAGTGCCTAGGGGATGGCCCGCAGGGCGCGTCCGTCATGCTGACGACGTCCCCCGCGTCCACATATACCGATTCGGACACGGGTGGCCCGTCGAGCCTTCAAGCCTGGATGGCGACCGAGTTCGCGAACGGCACGTTCCCGACCCCAGGTTCAGACGACATCTACCTGCTCTATTTTCCCGTGGGCGGCGGCACCACCCCGTTGACGACCGTCACGCTCGACGGGATGGGCAGCTGCATCGAGGGCGGATTCGACGGCTACCACAACTACCTCACCGTCAATCACCAGCCGGTCGCGTACGCCGTCATCATGGAGTGCGCGCCGTTGCCGCCGCTGTTCCCCTCGGTCCCGCCGATCGACCTCCTGCAGAACACCACGATCACGACGAGCCACGAGGTCTTCGAGGCCTCCAGCGATCCGATCCCCCCCTCGGGCTTCGCCCTCGACCTCGACTACCTGACGAACGTGAACAACCTCAATAACTACGGGTGGAACGACATCGTGGGGACCGAGGCGGCCGACCTCTGCGTGGATCCGCTCGGCCTCGAACAGGACGAGACGACGGACGGCCCGTACACGGTGCAGCGCATCTGGTCGAACGCGCGCGCCGCCGCCGGGATCGACCCGTGCGTCCCCGCCCCGGCCGGCGAGGCCTACTTCAACGCGGCGCCGAAGACGGCGTTCTTCGTCGTCGACGTCGGTGGCAGCGTCACCTTCGAGGTGGACGCGTTCTCGAGTGGCCCGATCAGCGACTGGACACTCATCGCCCAGGACTGGACGGAGCCGAACCCGGTCTACCTCCAACTCTCGATCGCGGGCGGCGAGAACACCGACGCGGGGCCGCAGATCCAGGTGCACAACGGGTCCAGGATCGAAGTAACCGCGACGCTGCTGGCCGACCCGGGCTCGCTCCCGACGTTCGAGGCCGACGGGTCGATCATCTCCTTCTCGGGGGATCCCGACAACCCGACGGCGGCGCACTACTGGCCGTTTGCCGTCATTTCCACGGCCGATGCGGCCGACGCCGGCCTCCAGCAAGTTCCCGGTCGCACGCGTGTTCCGGCGCGCGGCGCCCCTCATGTCCATCGCTACGGTTCGCAGCAGCGCCGTGCTCTGGCCCGCGCCCCCTGACGGATCGTTTCGCGGCTACATTCGGCCGCTGCCGCCGGCGATGCGTTCGTAATAGCGCTTCGGAGGGGCGCCCATTGCCCTGTGACTCGCGAGGAAGGCCGGCTCGCTCCGGTAGTAGTTCCATCGACCGCTGCCCTCCCGGTAGGCCCAGTGTTCCCCGTACCAGTAGACCGCGTGACCTTCGTAGAAGACAGGGTCGACGGTGGCGACGTAAGCGGGCGGCGGGTAGTAGCCCGGAGGCCCTTCGACGTCGGCGTAACAACCGGCTGCCACCAAGACGGTGGCGAGGGGCGCCAAGCGCGCGGCCGCGGCAAGTCTTTCGAAGGTTCGGTTCATGGGCACCCTCAGGAGGGCTGCTGCTCTTCGGTGTGGTTTGCGTGCTCGTGCAGGATGCTGGCCAGCTTCGTGCGTTGGTCCGACGTAAGGACGGGGTTCAACGTCTCGAAGAACTGCGCCATCCGCGCCGCGCCCCAGCTCGCGAGGTGCGCGCTGGGGCCGTCCGACGCGAGGGGTGCCGCGTCGAAGGCGTCCCCGCGGAACGCCTCGAATGCCTGGACCCGCGCCTCGACCTCCTCGAATGCCATCGGGCGCGAGTCGTCGCGGACGGCGTCGAGGCTGGCTCGAACCTTCTGCACCTGGGCGGGCGTGAGCGAAAGCTCCGCCGCCAGCCGGTCGAAGCGGGCGCGTCGCCCGACGCCGCTCGGGTCCTCGCCGTTCGCGCGCTGCCAGAGCGTCCAGTGCGCCTCGACCTTGTCGACCAGAGCGGCCCGCTGCTCCGATCGCAAGACCGCATGGAGCCCCGTCAGGTCGAGGGCGACCGCGTCGGAGAGTCCGCTGGTCACGGCCGCGAGCCGGGCAAGCGCGTCGTCGACCTTCGACGTATCGATCGTCCCCGCGGCCACCCCGTCGGCCAGCGTCTGGAGCAACGCCTGCTCGGCGCTGCGCGCGGGCCCCATCCGGCGATAGAGATCCGAACGGATGTTGTCGACGGCTCGCTGCTGGCTCGCGTCCACCCCCAGGGTGTCGAGGCTCATGGCCACGAGCATGGGGAGCCCGCCGTAGTGGTGGTGGCTGTCGTGCTCCGCGACGTCGACGGTGGCTTCGTCGTTGCTGACGGTCTCCACGGGTGCCGCCGCGGGCGCGGTCCTCGCGCCCCCGCAGGCGCAAAGCGCCGTCAGCGCGACGCTCAGCGCCGCCGCCGGGCCTCGTCCCATGGCGATGACGGTCTTCGACGGTTTCATGGTCGAGCATGTGTGCATCGTTCGAGCCGCTTTCGTCTGGTTGCCATGCCCGTCTTTCTCTTCTTGCGCTTGCAGGGCGAGCACGACGATACGGGCGAGGGCACCGGTGGAGGTACGCACGCCCGATAGAGGCAGATTGCCTCTCACGGACGGGGTACCCCATGCGTGCCAGCCGATTTTAGGCCTCAAACGACGCTGGCACGCTTCCCGCTCTGCGTTACTCAGGCGTGGCGAAAAGGGTCGAGCGCACCGGAGTCGTGCGCCAACGCACGCCCAGGCAATCCGAATCCTCGGAGGACAAAAACCATGAGCTGGGATCAAATCGAGGCCAAGTGGGACCAAATCAAGGGCGAGGTGAAGAGCACCTGGGCCAAGCTGACCGACGACGACCTCGCTTATGTCAGCGGCAAACGGGACCGGCTGGTCGGCAAGCTCCACGAGCGCTACGGCACACTGAAGGACCAGGCGTACAAGGACATCGACACCTGGGTCGCGAAGGTCGAGAGCAAGATCGATCGCATCGGCAGCAAACACTGACGCCGTTGGCCCGGTGCCTGCGCCCGGCGCTCGCTGAAGGTCGAGTCGGCTGTTACCTTTTTCGAAGCGCCCTGGAACGCAGCGGCAAGCTGCCCTTGGAGAGTTGATGGAAGCCCGCATCATCGTCATCGATGACGAACAGGAAGTGTGCGACCTGGTCAGCATGGCGCTCGAGCGCCAGGGCGCTTCCGTCGTGGCATGCACTTCGGCCAACAAGGCGCTGGAGCTCATCGCGGCGGAGGAGTTCGACGCCGTGCTGACGGACCTCGGCATGCCCGAGTTGCCAGGGATCGACGTCTGCGAGCGCGTCGCCGGGATCAACCCGTCTTTGCCCGTTGTCGTGCTGACAGGCCAGGGCACGATGGAGATGGCGATCGCGGCGATGCGGGTCGGCGCGTACGACTTCATCACCAAACCGGTCGACCCGAAGCTCATCGCGCTGGCCGTCGGACGTGCGGTCGAGCACCGCAAGCTCACGGCCGAGCTCAAACGCTTGAGGGGCGCCATCGCGGCGGCGTCCGTCCCCTCGGGCCTCATCGGGTCGAGCGGTCCGATGAAGCGCATCCACGAGACGATCGCGCGCGTCGCGGCCAGCGAGGCGTCGGTCCTCGTGCACGGCGAAACAGGGACGGGCAAGGAGCTCGTCGCCCGGCGGATCCACGCGACCAGCCTCCGCAAGGACGGCCCCTTCGTCGCGATCAACTGCGCCGCGGTGCCGCACACGCTGCTCGAGAGCGAGCTGTTCGGCCACGCGCGAGGCGCCTTCACCGACGCCAAGGCCGACCGCGCGGGCCTCTTCGTGCAAGCGAACAAGGGCACGCTCTTTCTCGACGAGATCGGGGAGATGCCGCTCGAGATGCAGGCCAAGCTGCTGCGGGCGCTGCAAGAGCGGACGGTGCGCCCCGTCGGCGGCAACAGCGACATCGCGTTCGACACGCGAATCATCGCCGCCACCAACCGCGACCTCGAAGAAGAGGTGGAGGAGAAGCGGTTCCGCGAGGATCTCTTCTACCGCATCCACGTCGTCCGCATCGACGTACCGCCCCTGCGCGACCGCGCGGCCGATGTGCCGGAGCTCGCGCAGTACTTTCTCTCCCGGCACGCGGAGCGCAGCGGCAAGCCGCCGCTCGGCATCTCGATCGAGGCGGCGCGCAAGCTCGTCGCGTACCACTGGCCCGGCAACGTCCGCGAGCTGGAGAACTGCATGGAGCGCGCGGTGGCCTTCGCGCAGTTCGATCAGATCACCGTGGAGGACCTACCCGAGAAGATCGGGGCCTACCGCACGGACGCCTTCGTCGTGTCCGCGAACGACGCGACGGAGGTCATGACGCTGGCCGAGGTCGAGCGACGCTACGTCAACCGCGTGCTCTCGATCCTCGGCGGCAACAAGACCCGCGCGGCCGAAGTCCTCGGCATCGACCGCCGCACCCTGCACCGCAAGATCGATCGCTGGGAAGGCGGCTCCAGCAGCAGTTAGACGATCGCCCGTCCCGGGATCAGGGAGCGCGCTGAGCGGCGAGGGGGATGCTGAACCGGATGGTCGTGCCGCTGCCTAGGGCGCTCTCGACGAGGATGCGGCCCCCGTGGGCCTCGACGATGCCGCGCGCGATGAAGAGCCCGAGGCCCGCGCCCTCGCGCGATTCGAGGTCCGCCTTGTAGTAGCGGTCGAAGAGTCGGCCGACGTGCTCCGCCTCGATGCCCGGCCCGCGGTCGCGCACCGAGAACCAGGCGAAGGCGTCCTGGGCGTCGACGTCGATCGTGATGTCGGCCGAGGCGGGTGAGAAGCGAATGGCGTTGCCGATGACGTTCGAGAGCACCTGCAGCATCCGGAGACGATCCGCGAGGATGACCGCCGACTCGTCGACCGAGCCGCACACGACGTGGCAACCCCGCACCCCGGCGATAGGTTCCGCGTTGTCGATGGCCTCGCGGACGATGGCCGGCGCCTTCTCGGGGCGCGCGACGACCGCGAGCCTGCCCTCGTCGATGCACGACGCGTCGAGCAAATCCGCGATCATGCGGTTCATCCGCTTCACGCCGCGGTCGATGCGGTCGACGAGACCGAGCTCCATCTTGCCCACCCCCTCGCGCAGCAACCCGGCGCTCATCGCGATCGTGTTGAGGGGACTGCGAAGGTCGTGCGACACGATCGCGAGCACTTCGTCGCGCATCCGGGCCGCGTCTTGCGCGGCCTTCACCAGCCGGGCCTTTTCCAGCGCGATAGACGCCGTCTGGGCGAGCTGGCGCAGCATGGCCTCGTCGCCCCGGCGGAACGCGCCCTCGGCCGGGTCGGCGACGGACAGCTTGCCGAGCGGGGCGCCGTCGTGGGAGGAGAGAGAGACGTGGAGCCACTGCGCGCCTGCGGCGTTGACCGCGTCGAGCGAAGCAAACTTGGGGGCGAGTGACACGCACTCGAGAGGGTCGGACCCGGGAGTCTCCAGCCGGGTGACGGCCGCCTGTGCGGCAAGCAGCTGCCGCGCCTGGGTCGCCGTGACCTCGAGCGTCTCCGTGACCGACAGCGCCGCGTGAATGCGCAGGCTCGCGGCCGTCAAGCACTCCGCGGCGCGCTCGGCCCGGGCGACCCGGAGCGCGCGCCGGATGCTCTGCGCGATCGTCTGGGGCGTCAGGTCGCTCTTCACGATGTAGTCGGACGCTCCTTGCCTCATCAGGTCGACGGCGAGCTGCTCGTCGCCCCGTCCCGTCAGCACGATCACCGGCACCGACGCCCCGCGGCTGGCGATGGCCCGGATGACGTCGGTGCCATCCCCTCCGGGCAGATAGTAGTCGACGAGCGCGCAATCGAACTCGCCCTCGCCCAGCCGCTCGCGCGCGGAGTCGACGTCCTCGGCCTCGGTCGTCTCGGCCCCGAGGTCCGTCGCCGCGAGCGCGCGCACGACCGCCGTCCGATCGGTGACGTCATCGTCGACGATCAGGATGCGCAGGCGCCCTCGCTCGTGGTTCACGGCAGCTCCACCAGCGACAAGTACTGGTTTATCGCCACCACCGTCATGACGTCGACCTCGTCGTCCTCGACCAGGAGCAAGTGGTTCGCCTTCCCATCGCTCATGCTCGCTCCGTGACGGCTGCCGAAGGTGCGTACAGGGTCGAATCGAGGCTCGCCGATCGGTCTGGCCACGTGAAGCGACCTCGGCGTCGTTTGACGACCTTTCGCACAATCGCGAGGCCGATTCCAGCTCCCTCGACCCTGTCGCCCGACTCGAGACTCTGAAAGATCCCGAAGATACGTTCCCGGTACTCGACCGAAACGCCCGGACCGGGAGGTCGCTCCCCGCCTGGATGGCGATGGCGACCTGCCCTCCGGGACAGCCCCGCACGCTCCGTGTCTCGCTCGATCGCCGGCAACGTCTCGATGACCTCGTGGGTGTGGGTCACCCATCCCTGATCGACTCCGCCCTCGCGGATGTTCGTGAACGTGACCGCCGCGACGGCGCGCACGAGGAGCGCAGGTCCGAAGGCCGCCAGGGTGTTGGGTTCGACGAGCACCAAGTCGGGTTATCAGACGGCTGGCGGCTGTCGAATGGGCGCCGGCTGGCGGCGCCATCGAAGGGTTCGCCAACCGCGGCGTACCTTCGGTAGGCTCGTGCTTTCCGTATGCCCGTCCGCCTCTCGACCGTCCGCGCCAAGCTCACGGCGCTCGTCTCGCTCTCGGCGGTGGCCATGCTGGTCGCGCTCCTCGTGCTGTCGTGGCTCCTGCGCAAGCAGCTCGTTGACGAGGTCAACGACCGCGTGGCGGGCGCCGAGCGCGGCTTCCAGGAAGAACTCAACGACGATCTGGCGGACGTGACGCTCGCGGCCCGCGTGCTGGCGATGGACGCGCCGACCAGCCGCGCCATCGGGCGGCACGATGCCCAGCGGGCGCGCCGCCTGGCCCAGGTGTTCCTCGACGTCTACCCGAGCATCGACGTGCTCCTCGTCGAGGCGGACGGCTCCGTGCTCGCCCAGGTCGGCGTCAATCATGCGCCCGAGCGGATCGACGAGATCCAGGAAATGGCGGAGGTGCCCCGGGGCCGCGCGTCGCAAGCCGTGGTCGAGCATGGCTGCGAGTCACCAGCGTCCGACGCCCCCCCGGCGTACGTCATCGGCTCATCGCTGCCGAGCGGCGGCGCCGTCATCGTCTGCATGCCGCTCGACGCCGAGTACCTCAAAAACTCCAGCGCGAAGCTGGGGCTGCAGCTCGCCCTCGCCGTGCTGGATGAGGCCAACGATCATCGGGTCGTCGGCCAGACCACGGACTTTCCCCAGGGGGCTCTCAAGGGCGGATCGGCCGTCGCGACCATCATCGAGGTGGGCAACCGCTCCTGGGCCGTGGCTCGCTTCGAGCCGCGCCAGCTCGCGGGACACATGGGCAAAGTCGGGATGCTGGCCGCCCTCGACGTGACCGACGTCTACGCCATCGTTCGCCACAACGTGCTCTACGCGCTGGCCGTCCTGGCGGTCGCGGGGATCCTCTCCATCGGGTACGGCTCGCGTCTCGCGACGAGGATGTCGGACGCGCTGCAGCGGGTGACGGTGGCGCTGAAGAAGGTGGAGCAGCTCGAGTACGTCCACGTCGATCCGATCAAGACGGGCGACGAACTCGAACACCTCGCCATCGGCTTCAACCGGATGGTCGACGGGCTGAAAGAGCGGGACAACCTTCGCACGACGTTCGGCAAGTACATGACGAGCTCCGTGCTCGACCACCTGCTCTCGGGCAAGGTGGCGCTCGGCGGGGAGTCGCTCAAGGTCACGGTCCTCTTCAGCGACATTCGCAGCTTCACGACCATCAGCGAGTCGATGGATCCGCAGAACCTCGTCGGGCTGCTCAACGAGTACTTCACCGAGATGGTCTCGATCGTGATGGACGAGGGCGGCGTCGTCGACAAGTACATCGGCGACGCCATCATGGCCGTCTTCGGCGCGCCCGTCCCAAAGCCGGAAGACGCCGTCAACGCCGTGCGCGCTGCCGTACGGATGCGGCACGCCTTGCGCACGCTCAACGAGCGTCTCGCCATGCGCAACGTCGCCCCCCTGCGGACGGGGATCGGGATTCACACCGGCGAGGTCGTCGCCGGCAACATCGGCAGCGAGCGGCGCATGGAGTACACGGTCATCGGCGACGCCGTGAACCTGGCTTCTCGGCTCGAGTCGAGCACGAAGGAGCTGGGAGTCGACGTCGCCATCAGCGAGGACACGTACGCGCTGACGAAGCACGCGATCCTGGCGCGCACGATCCGGGAGATCACCGTCAAGGGCCGCAACCGGCCGGTCATGACGTACGAGCTCCTCGGGATGAAGGGCGAAGCACCGATCGAGCTGTCGGACAGCGTCAAGGAAGCCAGCGTCAAGCCGACCAACCCGGATCTCGTGCCCGAGTAGCGCGCGCCGCGCGCCTGCGGCGTACGAACACGGCTGTGAGGATCCCCAGGGTGGCCACCAGGATCGCCACCGAGAGGCTGAAATAGCGCGGCCGGTAGCGGAAGACGAAGGTCTCGTTCGGCGAGTGAATCACGGCGGCTGCGACGTCATGCTCGTTTATGGCGGGTACCCCGTTGGCGCGCCAGCCGTCGTCCCAGTTCTGGTTGAGGACGACATAGTCCCCCGGGACGCCGTCCTGCACCTCCACGGTCATCACGTTGGGGGTGAACGACGTCAACGTCGCGCGCCCCTTGCCGCTCTCGGTGTACGCCTCGCCACGGTATTTCGGATCGCCGTGGCCCTTGGCGCCGAGGCCCGGGATGACGCCGTGCTCATTCTTCGAGAAGACACCGAGCCCCGGGAACAGCATGCACTCGATCGGGTCGACGTTCGCCATCTCCGCCACCAGCGAGGGAGGCCCGTAGGCAGCCGGGTCGTAGTATTCGTTGTCGGGGACGTTCGCCTCGGTGCGGTAGATCCGCGTCTCGATGGCCGCCTTCGGCATGTGGGCGATGAATCCCTGTGCGATGGGGATCGAGGCGACGTTGGCGATGTCCGACGCCGTCCATGCGACGCCCGCGAGCAGCGCCAACTCCCACAAGGGCCGCACGCGGCCCGAGGCTCGCAGCCGTCGCTCCACCATCGACGAGAAGACGACGACCAAGAGGAGGATGCCCGGGTAGACCCACCGCGACGGCACGTGCTGAGAGCTGAAGATCGGCACCCGGTGCAGCTGCGTCCAGGGGGCGTACTCGTGGAACGCCCCGAAGCTCAGGAGCACGAGCAGCAACCCGACCCACTTCAGCGGCAACTCGCGCACCCCTCGCGCGAACGCGGCGCCCAGCAGCAGCGCGACGAAGACGACCCACCCGATGTAGCAACCCCACTCGTGCCACCCATAGGGCGAGACGGGGGCGGGGCCCGACGAAAGCGACTGCTCTCGCGCCGTGAGCGTCACGAGGAACGTGTGGAAGTCGATGACCTCGGTGGAGGGGACGAGGCGCGGGAAGCGTCGCATCATGTCGACGGTCGGAATGAGCTTCGGCGCCGACAATCCGAACGACACGAGCCCCGCCGCCATGGCGGACAGGATGGGCGTGAACGTGCGGTGCAGCGCCGCCAGCCCGATGGCCCAGACACCCAGGGCGAAGATCGTCTGAGGCAGCGGGTAGATCCCGCCCGTATAGACCATCATCGCGATGCTGGCGCCGCAGAGCACCACGTCGCGCGAGAATTTGCGCTGGCTGGCCACGGCGCGATCGAAGAAATAGAGCGTCCAGGGCGTCCACGCGTAGTTGAGGTGCCAGGTGTGGCCGACCGCGATCTGCAGGGCCCAGCGCCCGTTGACCACGAAGGCGGCGCAGCAGAACGCTCGCAACGCCGCGCTCCGGGTGAAGCGCCCGGCGAACAGCCAGGTGCCGACGGCCGAGATGAACGCCGTGCCCACGATCTCCGCCTTGATCGCGATCGGGAGCGAGGCAAAAAGCACGAACGGGAGCCACGGCGACACGACGGTGGAGCCGGACTCCATCCCAGCCCAGGACGGGCAGCCGCCGCAGCCGTACGGGTTCCAGAACGGAAACTGCCGGTATTCTCGAATCGTCTTCCAGACGAGGAACCGGTGCGCCTCCATCTGGTCCCAGTCGTGGCTCCCGAGGGACCGGGGGTCTTTGAACGCCGGCGCGACGACGACGCCGATCATCCACAGGACGACGGCCCACGCGACCAGCGCTGCGCCGAGGCGCCCCCACGCGCTCCACGTACGCGGCACGGCGTCATGGACGCGCGCGGAGCGAAGCAGTCGGCGGGCAATCCGCGTCGGCAGCACGGGGGATTGGCGTGCTTATGCCCGATTCGCCGGTTCTGGTCGAGCAAAGCGAGCGCGGGGAACAGTCGAGCGATGCGAGCGCGCGGGGATCTATCCGCCGAGGGCGGCGATCGCGAGGCCGGGTACCTTGAGCCAGCTCGGCGACCCTTCGAAGTCGACCAGCTTGCGCCCGAGATGGTGCAGCGTCTTGTGCGTCGGGTAGTAGGCCATCTTGGGCGTGGACTTGAGCGGCCCGCGGATGACGCACTTTTCGATCCCCTCGATCAGCAGCGTGTTGTGCACCCAGCCGATGCCGCTCTGCACGTTCTCCAGCGTCGCGCTGGGGTGCCCGCCCCACGGCGTGTTGACGAGCGCGTATCCGATCCCGGGCCACGCGTTGACCGAGACCGTCCCGTAGCGCAGATCGCGAAGCGCGGCGTCGAAGGACGTCTTCACGGCGGGGGAGGCTTCTACCTTCGGGTGGAGGAAGAACATCGCGTTCAGCGTCCCCCACACGCGATCGTTGGCGAAGGGGACGGCGGCCTGCAGAAACTCCAGTGGATCGGTGCTGCCGATCGCGACTTCGCTCAGGATGGCGCAGAACGGCTCGGTGAAGAAGTTGCTCTCCGCGGCGTCGTTCGCATCGAGGCCGAGGACGAGCGTCCAGGGCAGCTGCCCCTCGGTCGGCGCGCCAATCTTGCGGACGTCGGCGTGACCCTTCGTCAGCGCCTCGTACCGCTGGAACGCGCCCGGATAGTAGGCCTTCCGTGGGCTGACGCCGGAGAGCACCTTGGTGAGCTTTTGCAAGAACGCCTCGCGAAGGGCCCAGCCTTTCGGCAAGACGAGGAGTTTGGCGGCGTTGCAGTTGAACGACCCGTTGTTGGTGATCATCCCGGCCGCGTTCTCGGCCATGCTCGACAGCTCGTCGTCGGTGTACGGCCCGGGCACGACCATCACAGGGCTCACGTTCCCGAGCTCGCTGGTGATGGGCTTCTTGAGCACGGGGTCCTTGCGCCGCTTCCGGTCTTCGCGCTCCGGTCCCGGCGGGCCCCACACGATGAGGTCATGGGTCTTGTCCGAGCCCGTGATGTGCACCTCCCCGACGCTCGGGTGGTAGCAAAGGTGAGAGCCCACTTCGGCGCCGCCGTACACGATTGCAAGGTATCCCTTGTCGATCCACCCCCGGAATGCCCGCTCGAAGAGGGGGCCGAGGTACTCGTTTACGGGATTCATCTTCAGGACGCACACGCACCCGTCGACGAACATTTTGTAGAGGATGTCCATCGGCGGGATCGACGACACGTTCCCGGCGCCGAGGATGAGGCACACGCGGCCCTCGGGGTCCCTCTTGCGGTAAAACGACGCCTGGCGGCTGCCCACCATCACCTCTTCGCGCCGAATGCCAGGTTGCAGCCACGTCTCGGCGGAAAGGCCACCGTAAAGGGCCGAGTCGAAGGCGTCGTAGGGCGTCACGCGCACGCCGACGGCTCCGTGCTCGAGGTCGCGAATGCGGTCCCCAGCCAGCTTCGGGACGCCCCGAGTGTGCACGTCGCCGAGCGACCGCGCGAGCAGCCGGATGTTGCGGAGCGTGACCGCGGGCCCTGCGATCCATTCTTCCCCCGAGACCGGCGCGTCGAACGATATCCCTTTGGCCTGGCACGCGGCCTTTACCCACTCTGTCGCGATGGCGCGCGTGCCGGCGAGGGCCTCTTCGAGTAGCCGGATCTTGCTGCCGACGGGCAGCCGCGCGAACTCCTTGGCTTTGGACGCAAGCCGTTCGACGGTGGCGTCGAGCTCCGTCTCCGCCGTGGCTGCATGGGCCTCAAACGACCGTCCGACAAGCGGTCCGACGGACGGACCGAGCTCTTGAGCTATCGCGACCATGGGCCACTCATAGCGCTCCCGCCCGAAGACGCCTATGGCCGAGGCGGCCCCGGCGGGGGCGGGGGCCGGGCGGGGGAGCCGGCGGGGGGGCCGGCGGGGGAAGAGGGTACGCAGATGGCGTACCCGGGTCGGCGCCCAGACGAGCTGCACTCTAACTGACGCCCAAAGTTGACAGTCGGCAAAGCAGGATGACAACGTAAAGGGTTGCGTATCGGTCGTGATCTCGAAGGCGGGCACTTGAGTCTGGATAACCTTCCCCCGAACAACCTTGCGGGACAGGCGCTGGAACGCGTCCTTCGACTTGCCCTCCCGGATGAAGGCGCATGCAAACGAGTCCTCCAGGAGGCCCTTCGCTCGGCGAATCGAGCCGAGCTCCCGACGGACGGCGAAGAGCTCCTCGGCCTCGTCCGGGCCCACCTCGCACCCCAGCTCAGCAAGGACGTCCCCCCCAACCTCGTCTTCGCCCTCCTCGACGACCTGAAAGCCGAGATCGAGCACCAGCGCGCCGGCCGCGACCCGAGCAGCAGCTCGCGGATGCGCGCGGCCACCAGCTTTCCGCCCGCCGGCGACCCTTCGCTCGCGGGCGCCGAAGGTCCACCTCCGCTCGGTGACTCGACGGGCGCGGGTCCTTTTCCCAAGCTTCAGGCCTCCGTCTCCCACCTGCGGCGTGCGACGGCGACGGCGATGCGATCGGTCGCTGCGGGAGCAGTGGCTCCGGCGGTCGCCACGCCCCCGAGCGTCGTCGTGATCGAGTCCGACCGCATGACGCGCGCGGCCCTCGCGCGAACCCTCGTGGGGGCCCGCTTCAACGTGAACGTCCTCGAGAGCACCGCCGAGCTCTCTTCGTGGATGCAGGACCACCCGGAGCGAGTCGTCCTCGTCATCGACGTCATGG
>Ga0302326_10021644_pt1 | contig 13180 bp, 7 predicted proteins | sample Palsa_T0_3_FD_202264 | JGI IMG/M metagenome (GOLD analysis project Ga0302326, IMG submission 202264) | Peat permafrost microbial communities from Stordalen Mire near Abisko, Sweden - Palsa_T0_3 | ecosystem: Environmental > Terrestrial > Soil > Palsa > Peat permafrost | place: Sweden: Abisko... | reverse complement strand
CGCGGCTGAACATCCGCGTCGTCATGGACAACGGGTCATCGCACACCTCCAAGGCCACCCGCGCCTGGATCGCCGCCCGCCCCCGGATCACCGTCACCTACACCCCGAAGCACGCATCCTGGCTGGACATGGCCGAACTGTGGTTCTCCGTGCTTACCCGCGGCCTGCTGCGCCGCGGTGAGTTCACCTCCCGCGCCGACCTCACCGATAAGATCACCAGCTTCACGATCCGCTACAACCAGACCGCCAGACCCTGGACCTGGACCTACGACGCCCGCGACGACCACGCCCGGTACCGCGCCCGCCACCGCCCCCACGATGCCGCCGCTACCGCAGAACCGGCCACCGGCCAGCCCCTACCGCAGGTCGCCTGACAGCAGCGACCACACCAAAGCGATCCCTCAAGGATTTCTGCGGCGCTGCACTAGCGGGCAGCCAGGCCTCATTCCGGCTGCTGGCGCAGGGCACGCCGACCAACAACACCGGGCAGGCGCCGTCGCCGCCCGGTCCGGGCGAGGAGAGCGCCGCGACGTTCGCCGCCCTGGACTCCCCGATGCCGGTCGTCGCGGCCAGCGACTGGGCCGCCAAGGCCGACGGGCAGTGGCTGGCCGAGCTGCTGGGCGTCGCCCCGTCCGCACTGGCCGCCGTGCCCGGAGCCGCGACCCGGGATCTGGCCGAGGCCCGGGCCATGAATGTCGCGCTGTGGCCGGCCACTTGGGGCTACCATCTGGGCGCCATGCTCAACCCCGTGTTCGGCACCGCCGCGGTGGACGCCACCCGTACCTTTTTCACCAAGTACGTCAGCGGGCGCGGCCCGGCTCCCGCCTTCCGCATCGGCCACCAGCCCTACGGCTTGCTGGTGACCACCGCGTTCTCCCGCATGAGGTGGGCCGACGATGACCCGGACGCCGCTCACCGGCGGGTGCTCAGCGGCATACTGGCGACCGCCACCCAGGACTGGTCCGCCCTGGCCGCCAAGGTCGCGTTTCTGGGCGCCGACGGGGACCCGCACCAGCTCCTGCTCGACATCCTCGGCCTGCACCCGACGTCGGCCGAGTTCTACCAGCGGTTCGCGCAGAGCGTCGAGGACTACTACAACCGGCAGAACCTGGACGGCGCTGGCGAGGCGGTGCTCACGCTGCTCGCCCAGATCCAGGCGCAGCAGCAGATCCGCGGGCTGCTGACCCGGCTTGGGTACCCCGCCACCGCGCGCGACCCGGACGTCATGTTCCGGCTGTTCACCGAGCGGCAGCATCCGATGCGGGGGCCTCTGGTCGACGATCGGCCGCGGTCGGAGACCGACCCGGTGCGGGCCTACACCGACGACGGCCGCAACTACCTGGCCTGGCTGGTCACCGGCATGACAAGTTCCCTGGACACGGTGCGGCTGGAGAGCGGCTTCACCGGCAACAGCCCGCCGACCGCCGTGCTGTACCTGCTCCTGCGGCACGCGGTGCTCAACGCCTATGCGGAGACCGCGCTCCGGCTGACCGCCTCCGCGCACAACCTCGGCGAAGCCGGCCTGCTCCTGGCCCGGCGCGAGCCGCCGTTCATTCATATCAGCCAGCGCACGACGGTCACCGAGAGCCGGTACGGCACGCTGTACGCGCCCGACGCCGCGGTGACCGGTGATCCGGAGCGGCTGCTAGCCGACCACGTCACCTCCCTGATCAGGCCGTCCCCGGCCACACCAGCCCAGGCTGCTGCCCCGGCCACGCCGGCTCCGGCCGCCCAGCATCTGACTGAGCAGGTGGCCGCGATCAGCGCGCTGGCGGAGCTGCCCACCGCCCGGCTGGAACGGGCCCTGGTGGAGCACCTGGACTGCTGCACGTACCGGCTGGACGCGTGGCGGCTAGGCCTGGCCAGCGAGAAGCTGTTCGCGCTGCGCTACCCGGACGACGGCACGCCTGATGACGGCACGCCGGCGCCCCCGGCTGTGACCGGGGTGCACATTGGCGCGTTCGGCTGGCTGGAGGATGTCAGGCCGCGCGCCACGGTGCCGGCGCCGGTGACCCTGACCGGCGACCTGGCCCAGGTGTTCACCCCGCCCGGTGCGTCACCGCTGGTGCGCGACGACAGCAACCAGGGGTACATCCACGCGCCGTCGCCCACCCATGCGAGTACGGCGGCGCTGCTGCGGGCCGGTTATCTGGCCAACGCTTCACCGGGGAACCCGGGCACGCTCGCCGTCAACCTCAGCTCCGGCCGGGTCCGGACCGCGCTGACGTTCCTGGACGGCCTGCGCGCCGGCCAGTCGCTGGGCGCGCTGCTCGGCTACCAGCTGGTACGGGACCTGCACGATGGATACGCCATCGCTGAAACCGACAAGTTCATCGGGGTCCTGCGCCAGGCCTTTCCGCTGGTCGCCGGGAAGCTGTCTACCACCCCGGCGGGCACGCCGATCGACTCGCTGGAGGCGCGCAATGTCGTGGACGGGCTGGCGCTGATCCGTCAGGTGACGCGCACCGGGATAGCGGACTACCCGTTCGGGATGCCCGGGCTGCCCGCCCCCACGCCGGATCAGGCGGCCGCCATTAACACCGCGGTGCAACGACTGATCGAGATCCAGGACGCCCTGGCCGACCTGTCCGTGGCCGAGGGTGTGCATCAGGCCGTGCTGGGCAACCCGGACCGCGCCACCGCCGGTATGGACGCCTACACCACGACCGGCAATCCGCCCGACCCGGAGGTGGTCAGCACCCCATCCGGCGGCCCGCGGCTGACGCAGCGGATCGGCCTGCATCTGCCCGCGGGCCAGCCGCCCGGCACCTCGCCGGTGCCGGGCCTGGCGATGACGCCGCGGGGCAGTGCCGACCCGGCCGTCGACCGCTGGCTGGCGGACCTGCTCCCCGTCCCGGACAACGTGGTCTGCCAGGTCAGCTGGGCTGACCCGGTGACCAACGCGGCCCACACCCAGGTCGTCTCCCAGTTTGACCTCGGCCTCCAGCCGATCGACCTGCTGTGGGCCCTGCGCCCGGACGATCAGGCCGCCATGACCGACCTGGACGACCGGATCATCGGGCACGTGCTCCAGGCGCAGAACCTGCGCGCCGACACCGGCCTGCGCATCGGCTACACCGGCCAGGTGACCGGCAAGATCACCTTCTTCGAGCTGTCGCCGCTGGTCGCCAGCCTGCGGTCGATGCTGCTGGCCGCCCGCCCCGCCCGGCCGGCCGACTACGCCGTCCCGGCGGCCGGCGGCACCTTCGATCGGCACAGCGATGATCAGGTGGATCTGCCGCGGACCCGTCCCCAGGCGGTACGCGACGCCCTGAACGCCCTCCTGACGCTGGTCAGTGCCTTCCCGGGCGACCTCGACGCGTTGCGGACCGATCCCCGCACCTGGGGCCCGCAGCTGCTCAGCGAGGTGGACAAGTTCCTGACCCGGTACGCCCAGCTGGCCGTCACCGCCAGTGGCCTCGGCCTGGTGCGCAGCGGCTGGGGAGAGCTGGCCATGTGGCGGCACGGCCAGTTCGACGACCTGCTGGCGGCCGTGCGGGCCGTCGCGGACCGCATGACAACCTCGCTGGCCGCGGCCAGCGACAAGATCGCCCAGTACGATAACCTGCCGCCCGACGCGTCCGATGACCAGCGCCTCACGGTGCTCCGGCAGGCCGAACGGCTGCTGAGCGCGTCGCCCGCCACCGCCCAGCCGGGCACGCCGGAGCAACTGCGGGCGGCGGTCGGGAATCTGCGCAGCGCGTTCAGCAACGCGCTGTCCCCGCTCACGGCGCTGGCCGGCACCACCCGGAGCACGCTCAGTGACCTGCTGGCGGACGTAGCGGCGTTGCCTTCGCTGACGTCCTTCGACCCGGACGGCCTGGATCTGACCCCGGCCGCCGCCGCGGTCGGGGCGTTCGCGGATGATCTGCTGGCCCGGGCGCAGGATCTGCAGGATGAACTGACCCAGCGGCTCGCTACCGTGGACACGGCGCTGACCACCTACGACCAGGCCACTGACGGGCCGGGCCGGGTAGCGGCGGCGACCGCCGCCATCCGGGCCGCGCTCGGACCCGACGCGCTAGCCACCAGCGAGTTCAGCGTTCCGGCGGACCTCGGGCAGGCCTGGCGGCAGGCGCTCGCGGCGAGCAGCGACGGCCAGCTCACCCAGCACCTGAACCGGGATTTCCCGGTCGACGACTGGCTGCACGGCGTGGCCCGGGTGCGTCCGCAGGTCGCCCGGTGTGAGCGGATCGTCCTGCTCGCGAACGCGATCGCCCGGGGCGAACCGGACCTGGTACCGATTCAGTTGCCCTACCAGGCCGGCGAACCGTGGCTGGGGCTAGAGATCCCGTCCTCGTTCATGCCCGCCGGCGACCGGCTCCTGTACACCGCCCACTACGCGACGCCGTTCGACCCCGGCGGCGAACAGTGTGCGCTGCTGCTGGACGAGTGGACCGAGATGATCCCGGCCACGACGGCCACCACCGGCATCGCCGCCCACTACGCCCGGCCGGGGACCCAGCCACCGCAGGCCATGCTGCTGGTCGTCCCGCCCGGACGTACCGGCGGGTGGCAGTGGGACGACCTGGTCGCCGCGGCCGGTGAGACGCTGGACCTGATCCGGGTGCGGGCGGTCGAACCGGGACATATCGACGGTACCGGCTGGTCGCAGCTGCTCCCGGCGACGGTGCTGTCCGCACCGGCCCGGCCGATCAGCATCGGCACCGATTTGTCGGTGAACAACGAAAACGTGCCGACGTCCGGCCCGTTCCGGCCGGCGGGAGGCTGACATGCCCAGGCCAACGGCCATCACCGATATCCGGGCCGCGCTGCTGAACCGGATCTTCCCCACGGTCATGGTGTGGAACCGGCTGGAGGGGCGCCCGCGCACCACGGAGTTTGACCGCGCCCTGCAGGCCGACATCCACGACCCGCTGTGGATGCTGTCCCGGCAGTGGCAGCTCGGTGAGTTCCGCGGCGAGGATGGCGGCTCCCCGGTCACCGCGATGTTCCACGTTCAGACCACCCGGCCGACCCGGTACCAGGCCCAGGACAGCCCGCCCGAGGATCTGCCGGACGGTCAGCCACTGGAAACCCTGGTCGAGGGGCGGGCCGTCCCGTTCACGATCGGGCCGTCCATGATCAGCCTGGACCTCCGGCTGGCGATGGGACGCCGCTGGATGAAGCTCATGTCGGCGATGCCCCCAGCGCTGCGAACCAGGATCATGGCTCGCTGGCCCGTCACCGAACCGGATCCGGCCTCCGACGCCACCGTGCCGCTGGCCGCCGACGCCGAGGTGCGGGCGACCCTGCAGGCCTTGGCGGGCCGGACGGTCGACGGCTACGAGCTGTACCAGCATCTCAAGGCCGGCGGCCATCCGTACGACGGCGTCGACGGCGTAACCGCCCAGCAGGAGGCTCAGCTCGACGCGCTGGCGCCCCGGTTCATCGGCTGGTTCGACGATCTCATCGCCCAGCCGTCGGGGCCGGAGGCCTTCGACCCGACCCGGCTCGAGCACCGTTTCAGCCTGGCCGCGCCCGGGACCAGCGGGGAAACCGTGCTGTCCGCGCCGGCGTTCCCGGGTGGCCGCCTGGACTGGCACGCGTTCTCGTACGACACGTCGGGCACCACGCTCGGGGTCGCCAGCGGGACACCGGCCAGCGGGGCAGCGGCCGGTGTGACCCGCACCGTGGTCCCCGGCGAGGTGCGCTACCGCGGCATGCCCAGCCCGCGCTGGTGGGCCTTCGAGGACGGCCAGACCGATTTCGGCGCGGTCACCCCGGACACCACCGACCTGGTCAAGACGCTGTTCATCGAGTTCGCCCTGGTCTACAGCAACAACTGGTTCCTGCTCCCGTTCGACCTCGACGCCGGCAGCCTGGCCCAGGTCGACGGTGTGGCGTTCACCGACGTGTTCGGGCAGCGAACCTGGATCGAGCCGACCGGGACCGGCGCGGACGACGACTGGCAGCGCTGGTCCATGTACAACCTCGACGTGAGCGGCACCGGGCCGGCCGCGGCCCGGCTCGGGCTGTTTCTGCCGTCGAGTGCCGCCGGCGCCGCCCAGGGACCCCCGGTTGAAGACATCCTGATGGTGCGCGACGAGGCGGCCAACATGGTCTGGGGCATCGAGCAGACGGTGTGGCTGGCCACCGGGTCGCCGCAGCCCGGCTCGGAAGCCGCCCGGGAAACCCTCGCCTACCGGGAGCAGCTGCAGCCTCCGGCCGCGGAGCCCGCCCCGGCCGCGCCCATCACCTATCAGGTGTCGAGCACCGTGCCGGAGAACTGGATCCCCTTCATCCCGGTGCACGTGACCGGAGACAACAGGGAGATTCAGCTGCAGCGCGGGGCCATGCCCCGGATCCTCGGCGGCGCGGTCGCCAAGGTCCAGCCGCGCACCACCCTGCTGCGCCCAGGGCTGGACGCCGCTCAGCCGTACTTCGTCCACGAAGAGGAGGTGCCGCGGGTCGGCGCCCGGGTCACCGTGGCGTTCAACCGGACGCGCCGCCATGATGGCCGGGTGCTCGTCTGGCTGGGGGCCTGGCGGGCCACCGGCCGCGGCGAGGCGAGCAGCGGCCTGGACTGGGATCGCATCAATGACGCGCCCAGCGGGTCCACCCCGCCTTCGGCCGACTACCTGATCGCGCTGGCCGAACTACTGCAACAACGGATCGACGCGCTGATCAATGATCATCAGCCCGACCAGGCCGCGGCGCTTGTCTCGACTGCGGTCACCACATTCCGCCAGTACGCCGCGCTACCTGGCGCCGATGTGCTGCGCGCAGCTAAGGATCTGGGTCAGCTGGCTGGGACGCTGAACCAGAACGGTTTGTATGGCTCGGCGGTGCTGGCTGGGCAGGGGGAGGTGGACATTCTGGCTGGTTTCACGCCGCCGGCTGATCAATTGCTGGGTGAGCGGTACCAGCTGGCGCGAGCCCGCTGGCTGCTGGTCGATTATCTGATCAATGACCAGCAGCGGGATCAGGCAGCGGCTCAGGTGCCGGCGGTGGTCGCGGCGTACCGGGACTACGTTGGCCTGCCTGGGGCTGATGTTGTCACGGCGGGCGGGGATCTGGGTCAGCTGGCTGGGACGCTGAACCAGAACGGTTTGTATGGCCCGGCGGTGCTGGCCGGGCAGGCTGAGATTGACATTCTGGCTGGCAATAACCCGTCCGCTGATCAGGTCCTGGATCACGGGAGTCTCCTTGAGCGGGCCCGCTACCTCCTGGTCTCCTATCTGATCGCCGGCCACCGGCTGGATGAGGCCGCTGCCCAGGCTCCAGCTGCGGTGGCCGCGTTCCGTGACTATGCAGGCCTGCCCCATGCCGACCGGGGTGAGGCCGCGAGATCGCTGTTGCAACTCGGTGATGAGCTCAGCAGCGCCGGACTTGTCAGCGAGGCTGCTCAGGCAAACGAAGCCGCCGCAGCCATCACGCCGGGATAGCTAGTCTCTGCCGCTGGCTGGCCGGCCAGCCGCATGAGGTATAGCACGGCCGGGAGCATGAACCCGGCCAGCAGGTCACAGACGATCACCCCGCGCTCGCCGGAGGGATGGGCCGCGACCTTGGCCAGGCTGGCCGGGACCGGATCGTCGTCGCCCGCCACTTCGAACAGCGAGCCCAGGACCAGACTCAGGGGCCCGATCACCAGGGCCGCGGCCCCGAAGCGGCGGGATACGGCACGAACATTCATCACGAACTCTTTGAGTCACCGACGTGGACTGACCTCAGAGAGGGGCGGGCGGGATGTTCCGGCCGGAAGAGTTACTGGTCCCGACCAGCCGGGATGCTGGCCCAGCCAATTGCGCATGGCCCGGGGGCCCGGAAGCGCTAGATGCTGTTCGCGGCCTGCTAGCGGTGAGCAGAACTGATCGAGTCACCAGGTGGTCAACTGCGCTAGCCGTGATAGGCGTCGGCGCGCCTTCCGAGCATCGGAGTTGGCTCGGTGGTTACTAGGCCTGGGAATTGCGCGACGTTCTCAGCGAACGTCGTACTTGGCATCGCCTACGGTTCGATAGGTGCCGCTGTTGGTGCGTGGCATACCGGTGCACCAGCGGCTAGGTGTCTGTCGGGTTTGAGGATCGCGGCGAACGTGACGCATGACCTGGCCGCGGCGGAGGAGTGGTCAGGCGGAGGTGACCTGCTGGTAGACGGCCACGTCCTCGATGTTCCAGGCCCGGTTGTCGTCGCGCGGGTAACTGCGCGGGCCCTGCGCCGCGGCGAAAGCGGCATCCTCGGTCGCGAAGACGACGACGCCCATGCCCTGGTCGTGCCCAGGGCCTAGCAGCCACTGGCCGCTCACGAACCCTGGCTGCTGTCTGGCCCAGTTGACGATGTCTTCGCGGAGGTGGCGGGTGACCGCATCGGTGCGCGACGGGTCGGTCGACATCTGTATCACCATCGTGTGCATTGTTCCCCCTGCTAGGGCGGTGTTCCTTCTGCTCTGCCACGCTAGGTGCACGCACGCTGCTGACCCATCCCAGCTTTCTGGGATTTCCGGGCTCGGCCCTCCCTGCGTGCGGCCCCAGCGGTTAGCCTGCGGTCGTGACCGGTACGACGACCCGGGCCTGGGCCCGGGCCCGGGAGCAGATCCTGCAGCTGTGCGAGGGTGACGCCGACGCGCGCACGCTGCGCCTGGAGGTGCTGGCCGTGCTCCGCCGTGTGATCGGATTCGACGCCTACGTCTGGCTGGTCACCGACCCGGAGACGTCGGTGGGCTCCGCGCCGCTGGCGGACGTCCCGTGCCTGCCGGAGCTGCCGCGGCTGATCCGGCTCAAGTACCTCACCACCGTCAACAGGTGGACCAGCATGATCACGCCGGTCGCCTCGCTGCACCAGGCGACAGGCGGAGATCTGGCCCGCAGCCTGATGTGGCGGGACCTGCTCTGCCGGTACCAAGTCGGGGACATCGCCACCTCGGTCTACCGGGACCGCTTCGGCTGCTGGGCCTTCCTTGACCTGTGGCGGATGCAGAAGGATTCCCCGTTCGCGGCAGCCGAACTGGAATTCCTGCACGGCATCGCCGGGCCGCTCACCACGGCGCTGCGTCACAGTCAGGCGGCGGCTTTCGCGGTCGCCCCCGCCGGTGAGAAGCCCAGTACCGGTCCGGTCGTGTTGCTGCTCTCACCCACACTCGAGGTGCGGGCCGAGACCCCGCAGACCCAGCGTTACCTGCGGCTACTCGTCCCGCCGGACAACGCGGCGCAGGCGCCGGTCCCGGCCGGCGCCTACAACGTTGGCGCGCAGCTGCTCGCCCGGGAAGCAGGCGTAGACGGCAACCCGCCGCTCGCCCGGGTCCACCTGGGCAGCGGCCACTGGCTAACCCTGCGCGCCGACCGGTTGGACTCCGCCCAGCCGGTTCCCGAGCGCGACATCGCCGTCAGCATTGAGACCACCGCCTCCGGCGGGCGCCTCTCGCTGTTCACCCGGGCCTGCGGGCTGAGTTCCCGCGAGTCCGAGCTGCTGGGCCATGTCGTCGCCGGCGCAGACACCCGGGGCATCGCCCAGCTCATGTTCGTGTCCGAGCACACGGTTCAGGATCATCTCAAATCCATCTTCACCAAGACGGACACCCGCACCCGGCGGGCCTTGCTCACCCGGGTCCTCCGGACCTAGACACTGACCAGGGGCTGCAACGTGAATCCGTCTACCCAGGGCTGACGCGCACCGAGGCGACGCCGCGCGTCCTCGCGGGGCAGACCGCAGGGTGATCAGCAGGTAGCTACGGCCGGGCAGGCTGATCGGCCTCCCGGACGGATCGGCTTTGACCTGCGTGACGTACCTGATGTCGTAGCTTGGCACTGGCCCGTGATGTCGAGCACGAGGCGGTCATAAACCGCAGTTGGGGTGCGCCGCGGTCCGGACGCCGGTGATGACCGGCACCGGACGGGGCGGATTCGGCGGTGGCCGCGCCGATGGCGACGCCGCTGCCTCCGATCACGATCGCCGCGGCCGCGGCGAGGCCCGCGACGAACCCGTTGGGTGGTTCTCAGCTAGTCCTCTCCATTACTCGCCCGGAGGCCGGATGCGCACCGGGCCGGCCTGCAGCACGATCGGTCACAGCTAATGCGGGCGCTCTGCGGGAGCGGTGATGCGCGATGGTGACGGTGTGGAGGGACCCGCGGTCAGGAACGGGGCAGCGTAAGGGTCATCTGCGTGCCGTGTCCCGGCTGGCTGCCCGCGGTCAGCTGGCCCCCGTGCGCCAGGGCCAGCTCGGTGGCGACCGCTAGGCCGATGCCGCTGCCGGAGATCTGGGCGGCCTGCTGACCGCGCCAGAACCGGTTGAAGATACAGGGCAGGTCTCCGGCCGGAATGCCGGCGCCGGTGTCGGTGACCCGCAGCACCGCCTCAGCGCCGTCACGGGCGGTGCTGACGGTGACGCGGCCGCCCGCCGGGGTGAACTTCAGCGCGTTGGTGAGCAGGTTGGTAATCACCTGGTGCAGCCAGTGCGGATCGGCGGACACCGGAACCGGGGACAGCGGCCGGTCCAGAGTAATCCCGGCCACCTCGAACCGGCGGGCCAGGCTGTCGGCGCCTGCGGCGGCGAGATCGGCCAGGTCACAGTCCCGCCGGGACAGGTTCAGCGCGGCGGCATCAGCGGCGGCCAGTGTCTGCAGGTCACCGACCATGCGGGCCAGCCGCAAGACCTCGTCCCGCAGCGAGCCAAACTCGGCCGGGGTAGGCTCGGCCACGCCATCGAGCAGGGCTTCGTGGCCAGCCTGCAGGATCGCGATGGGAGTGCGCAGCTCGTGGGCGACGTCGGCGACGAGGTTGCGGCGGATCTGTTCCTGCCGGTCCAAGTTGCCGGCCATCTGGTCGAACGCGGTCGCCAGCTCGCGCAGCTCGCCAGCCGCACGGATCTCGCCCGCCCGTGCGGCGCGGTCGCCGGCCGCCATGGCCCTGGTCACCGTGATCAGCCGGGTGACCGGGCGGGTGATCCGGCGCGCCACGGCGAGCCCGGTCAACAGTGCGAGCAAGCGCAGCCAGCCCCGCGGCCCCGGCAATGGCCCGCAACAGGTCGGTCTCCAGGCTGCGGTCGGCGGCGTTGAGCCCCGGACCAGTGAACCGGGCCACAGCCGTGCCCACCCGCTGGCCGTGGGCGGAGCCGATGACCGGAATTGACCTGATCCTGGCGGCACCGTGGATCATCTTCGCCATCGGGCTGGCCACCATCTGCATTCTCCTGATGCGCTCGCGCCGCGCGGCTCGGCGCCCGGCCAGCCGCCCGTCCCGGCCAGATCGCGTTTCGCCGGGTCAGGAGCTGGCCCGTGATCCTCACCCACAGGAAGAAAGATGTCCGCAGAAGAACGCAGAAGCCCGGCGGCCATGACTCGTATCCCGCCCGCCGGGACGTGCGGTCCGCGCTGACTGCCGCGGCTGGAGGCCCGATGGCAGGCCTGGGTGCGGCAGGTGACCGCTGCTGCGGCGCCCGGCCTCCACCGCCTTCTTCAAGCGGCTTGGTTTCGTACGGGTACCCGCTTTGATCTGAGTGAATGTTTGATCCTGTCGGCGACAGATCCCTCCTGAGGAGCCAGAACTGGGTGTTCTGCGCGTAGCGCAAGGCTCATCACGTCCGATGACGGGCCGCACGGAATCGGCGCGCCTCGATTGCTGGCGGCAAGATGGCCGCTCATCGGCATGAGTGGCAGTCGGTGGGTGCCCGGATAGAAGCCAGGTCGGCCAATTTGCTTGGGCTGAACGTCGTCTGTCATCTACCGGATGCCGCGCAGGCTGCCGATAAGGGATGGACGAGATTCAGTGGGCGCCGCAGCCGTCGATGACCCGCACATCATTCCGGTGCATGAGGCCGGCGAGGCGAATGGCATGCTGTTCATCGCGATGCGCTACGTCCGCGGCGGGGACGTGCGGACCGTGATACGCCGGGAAGGGCCGCTTTCTCCGAGCCGCGCGGCGACGATCATCTCCGCGGTGGCGTCAGCGCTGGACGCGGCACACGCGGTCGGCCTGGTGCACCGCGATGTCAAACCGGCGAACATGCTGGTGGACAGACGTCCGGGTCGACCCGATCACGTGTATCGGCCAGGCCGCCGGCGGCCTAGCCGGACGAGTTCCGCCCGGCCAGGTCCCGGCGGGCTCAATGTGCAGGACCCCCCCTTCGCGGCCACCTGTCAAGGACGAAGCTGCTCCCTGGCTCCTGGGGGCGGCCTGCATGCCGGCGGTGAGCGGGCGTCGCTGATGGCGGGAGGTGCCGGCCCGGCCGGGACTCCCCGCGCTGCTGCGGCTAGCACCCGTCGGAGGGTGCCCATGGGGCGGTGCCCGACTGGGCGTATGCCTGCTGGAATGCCGCGTTCTGCACGCTGACGGGCGCGTCTTGCGGCAGCCCGGAGTACCCCAGGCTCTGCCAGGTGCTGGGCAGGAACTGGTAGAGGCCGCCCGCACCGGAGGCCGGGTTGACGGCCCGGGCGTTTCCGCCTGACTCGCGGGCGATCACGCACGCCTGGAAGCTGCCCGGCGCCACGCTGGAGGTCTCCGCGGGCGAGGTCCCCGCGGCCGGCGCTGGCCCCGTGGTCGCGGCCACCGCCGCGGTGGGCGCGGTCGCCGGCCGGGCCGGCGCCGGTACCCCGATGGCGGCCCGGGCGGCCCGGTCCAGCCATGCCTGGCGCGGGTGCCAGGTGCTCAGCGCTAGCCGCTGGCCGGTCACGATGACGTCGGGGTTGGGCACCGCCTGCCGGTTGATCCACCACAGGGCGGGCCAGTCGGCCGCGCTGCCGTACTCGTGGCGGGCGATGCCGGACAAGGTGTCGCCCGGCCGGGCGACATAGTGCGCCGGGGCCGGGGGCGCCGCCGCGGGATGCAGTGAAACCGTCGCCACGATTAGCAACTTCGCCAGTGCGGGAACTGCCATACTGAACATGTCGGGGTTGCTCCTAAGGTTGGTCCGACACAAGGTCCCGGCTGGGTGCTGCGAACACCTGGCCGGGGCCGCCTTGGCTAGCAGGCGATGCGCGTGAAGGTCATCTCCCGCCCACCTGGGGGGAAGGTGTAACGCGGTATCACGGCTTTCTCCCTTGACTCATGCTCACCTGCAGCCCTTTGACCTGCCAAGGGTAACGCCCTGTGGATAGGCCTGTGGATGATTTGGGTAAATACGCTGGTAAGTCCCCTGTGCATATGTGGACGAGCGGGGCTGTGGACATGTGGATAACCGTGGCGGCACAAAGCCCCTGCCAGGTCCCTGGGCTGTCCCTGACCCCGCCGGGTGATCATCCGGCGCCGG
>Ga0302326_10021643_pt1 | contig 13180 bp, 7 predicted proteins | sample Palsa_T0_3_FD_202264 | JGI IMG/M metagenome (GOLD analysis project Ga0302326, IMG submission 202264) | Peat permafrost microbial communities from Stordalen Mire near Abisko, Sweden - Palsa_T0_3 | ecosystem: Environmental > Terrestrial > Soil > Palsa > Peat permafrost | place: Sweden: Abisko... | reverse complement strand
GGCCGAGGCGCACGAAACGCTGGCCGAAGCCATGAACCTGATCGGCGGGCGGTCCAACTGCGGCGAAGGGGGCGAGGACCCCTATCGGTTCCGCACCCGAGGCCAGGCCACGGGTGACAAAAACTCGAAGATCAAGCAGATCGCCTCCGGCCGCTTCGGTGTCACCCCGCAGTACCTGGCCTACGCCGACGAGTTCCAGATCAAGGTGGCCCAGGGCTCCAAGCCGGGCGAAGGCGGGCAGTTGCCCGGTCACAAGGTGAGCGAGGAGATCGCCCGCCTGCGCCACACCCAACCTGGGGTCACACTGATCTCGCCACCCCCCCACCACGACATCTACTCCATCGAGGACCTGGCCCAGCTGATCTTCGACCTGAAGCAGGTCAACGCCTTCGCCGACGTGTCGGTCAAGCTGGTGGCGGAGGACGGCGTGGGCACCATCGCCGCCGGTGTGGTGAAGGCGCTGGCCGAGGTGGTCCACATCAGCGGCGCCAACGGCGGCACCGGTGCGTCACCCCTCTCCTCCATCAAGCATGCCGGGATGCCGTGGGAACTGGGGCTGGCCGACACCCAGGCGGCGCTGGTCGACAACGGCCTGCGGGGTCGGGTCAGGCTGCGCGTCGACGGCGGCCTGTTTACCGGCCGCGACGTGCTGATCGGCGCCCTGTTGGGAGCCGACGAGTTCTCCTTCGGCACCGCCGCCATGATCGCCGAGGGCTGCATCATGCTGCGGGCGTGCCACAAGGACACCTGCACCACCGGGATCGCGACGCAGCGGCCCAACCTGCGGGCCAAGTTCATCGGGACGGCGGAAGGGGTGGCCAAGTACCTGTTGTTCGTGGCCGAGGAGGTGCGCCAGGGTTTGGCCGCGCTGGGGATGCGCTCGGTGGACGAGGCGGTGGGTCGGGTGGAGTGCCTGCGCCAGAAGATCACGGGCGACCCCCGGGCCGACAGCCTCGACCTGTCGCCGCTGCTGGTCCCACCGGCCGATCCCACCGAACCCCGCCACTTCGAGTCGGGGGTGCCCATTCAGCGAGCCCGCTCGCTGCTGGGGGACCGGTTGTTGGCCGACGCCTACCGGGGCGTGTGGGACGGCGAGCGCTTCGAGCTGTCGTACAAGATCAGCAACCGTGACCGGACCATCGGCGCCGCGTTGGGCGGGGCGCTGGCCTTGGAGTTCGGCACCACGACGCCCCACGGCATGGCCCGGGTCCGCCTGGACGGCGAAGCCGGGCAGAGCTTCGGGGCGTTCATCACCGACGGCATCTGGCTCGACCTGACGGGCGAAGCCAACGACTACGTGGGCAAGGGCATGGGCGGGGGCCGCATCGTGATCCAGCCCCCGGCGGACGACGCGGGCGACCCCGTGCTGGCGGGCAATACCTGCCTGTACGGCGCCACCGGTGGCAACGTGTTCATCGCCGGCTCGGTTGGCGAGCGCTTCGCCGTGCGCAACTCGGGCGCCACCGCCGTGGTCGAGGGAGCGGGCGACCACTGCTGCGAGTACATGACGGGCGGGACCGTGGTGGTGCTCGGCCCGGTTGGCTACAACGTTGGGGCAGGCATGACGGGAGGCGGGGTGTACCTGTGGGACCCCGACTACCGGGCCACGGGACAGGTCAACCAGGCCCTGGTCGAGCCCATCCGGCTGGACGCGAGCGACGAGCAGGAGCTGCGTTGGCTGGTCGAGCAGCACCTGGAGCTGACCGGCTCCCCCCGGGCAGCCAAGCTGCTGGCCGACTGGACGACCTCGGCCGCCGACTTCTGGCACGTCGTCCCCAAGGGCCGGGCCAAGCGCCTGGAAGCCCAAACCGTGGGCCGCGTGGGCGGCGCCTGACCATCGGGGTTCGCCCGCAACGGCGCTTCGCCTGCGGCATCCTTGAGCCATGAAACGACCAGGGCCGTCCCTGCGCATCGCCTTGGCCGTTATCGGCCTTGGCGTGATCCTTGTCGTCCCCTCGGCCGTCATCGGGATTGTGCGGACGGTGCGCACCTTGAGCGCGCCGTCCTTCGCCATCCCAGCCGTCGTGACCCGTCACCTCGGCACCGGGACATGGATCGTGTACCAGCAAACCGGCACGACCACGATCGGTGAACTGGTCGTCCGGCAAGTCGACACGCCCCCGCTCGACCCCAGTCAGGTCATGGTGACGGGGTCCGACGGCACCCAACTGACTGTCGGCTTCGACCAAGACGACGAGACGATCAGCCGAACCCCCGACGTATACACCGGTGAGCTGGAATTCCAGGTCGCGACCAGCGGCGTGTACACGATCACCTTCACCCCGCCAGGTGCCGAACGGGCGATCATCACCCGCTCCTTCCAGACGACGGCCGAATCGATCGCGCTCGAGTTCATCATCGGGGGCATCGGCTTCCTGCTCGTGCTCATCGGCGTGACCCTCCTCATCGTGGGCGGCGTTCGCCGCGGGCGCGCCAACAGGGCGGCGGTGCCGGCGTGGTCTGCCGGCGGGGCGTGGCCCGGCGCAGCGCCCGGGAGCCCGCCCCCCGGTTGGTACGGCGATCCCAGCCAAGCGGGACGGCAGCGGTGGTGGGACGGAGCGCGCTGGACCGAGCATCAGGCCTGAGCCGACCCGGCTACTTATGCCCCGGGGGTGTGGCGTGGCGCAGTTCGTCGTCGGTGGGCTGGTGGGGCTGGCGGGACTCGGGCGGCAGCAGGGCTGAGATCGCGTCCATGATGGCCGTGGTATCGGCCTCTGGGTCGCCCGTGAGCCCGGCCACCGGCGGGCCGACCCGTACCCGGATCTTGGGCGGGCTGAGCACGTTGGTGACATTGGGCATGCGGGCGGAACGGGGCCACACCTTTTCTGTCCCCCACATCCCCACCGGGATGACCGGGGCCCCGGTGGCCGCAGCCAACCGGGCCGCCCCCGATTTGCCCTTGAGCGTGGGTGCAAAAAACGCGTCGCCTCGCGGGATCGTCCCCTGGGGCAGGATCACCACCACCTCGCCCCCGCGCACGGCGTGGATGGCGTTGGATAGGGCATTGCCACCACCCCCCGCTTTGCGGTCGACCACGATCTGGCCCATGACCTTGGCCAGCTGGCCCAGCACCGGGGCATCGAAGATCTCCTTCTTGGCCAGCGCCCGGGGCAGCCGACCGGACTTCATGACGGTGAGCCCAAGGGCTACGGCGTCGAAGTAGCTGCGGTGGTTGGCCACCACGATGGCCGGGCCGCGGCGAGGGATGTGCTCGGTCCCCTTGATGTCGAAGCGGGCGTAGGGGAAAGTCTCCGGCCGGGCCACCGCCTTGACCACGTCGAACGGCTCGATCCCGATGAACTTGGGCACACCGGGCGGGGCGTCCAGGTGCAACTGGGGCCAGCGGCGCAGCGTGGCCACCACGGCCAGCCGAGGATCGGCGTTGACGGCCACGGGATGACCGACCGAGGAGAGCAGGGGGTAGTCGTACACGCTGTCGGAGTAGGCCCAACTGTCGGACAGCTCGATGCCGTGCTCCGCCGCCCACCAGCGCACCGCCGTCAGCTTGCCCGCGGCCCACACGAAGGCGCCGTCCAGCCGACCGGTGTAGCGCTCGGCGCCCTTGGCGTCCGCCGTGACCTGGTAGCGGGTGGCAATGACATCGTCCAACCCGAGCCGGCGGGCCAGCGGCTCGATCAGGTCCATGGGCGTGGTGGTGGCCAGCACGACGGGCCGCCCGGCCGCGTGGTGCTCTTCGATCAGGCCGATGGCGTAGGGCGCCACCTTCTCCATCAACGCGTCGGTGGCCGACTCGGCCGCCGCCTGCAGGGCAGCACGGCGCCGGCCGCGCACGGCCGTGGCCGCGCCCCGGGCCAATGCCATGCCGGTGAGCGACTCCCCGAAGCGGTCGTAGGTCTTGTAGATCAGGCTCTGGCCCGGGATGGGGATCTTGGAGACCACCCCGGCGCTCTGCAGCGCCTTGGTCAGGACCGGCCCGCTGGCGCCCACCAACAGCGTCCGGTCCAAATCGAAGAAGGCAGCTGCGGTACCCACGCTGGGGCCACGCTACCGCCCGAGCCGGTCGGAGCGATCACGCCGGGGACCTCAAGCCCGAGAGGCCCGGGCACGCAACTGGCGAAGCACGTACTGCAGGATGCCGCCGTGGCGGAAGTAGTCCTCTTCTTTCGGGGTGTCAATGCGCAGCCGCACTCGGAACTCCCGGCCGTCGGCGCTCACCACCAGTTCGTCGGGTAGGCGTTCGTCGTCCCCCAACCCCTCGAGGCCGGTGATGTCGAAGGACTCCGAGCCGGTCAGGCCCAGCGACGCCGCGTTGTCACCTTTGAATTGCAGGGGGAGCACGCCCATGCCCACCAGGTTGGACCGGTGGATCCGCTCGAAGCTCTCGGCCAGCACCGCTCGCACCCCGAGCAGCCGGGTGCCCTTGGCCGCCCAGTCCCGCGACGAACCCGAGCCGTACTCCTTCCCCGCCACCACGACGAGCGCGACGCCCTCGGCCTGGTAGGCCACGGAGGCGTCGTAGATGCTCATCGCCGCGCCATCGGGCATGTGCCGGGTGACCCCACCCTCGGTACCCGGCGCCAGCTGGTTGCGCAGGCGAATGTTGGCAAAGGTCCCCCGGATCATGACCTCGTGGTTGCCCCGGCGGGACCCGTAGGAGTTGAAGTCGGCCACCGCCACACCCTGCGCCTCCAGCCACTGGCCGGCCGGGGTGGTGCGGCGGATGTTGCCCGCGGGCGAAATGTGATCGGTGGTCACGCTGTCGCCCAACTTGGCCAGCACCCGCGCCCCGTGGATGTCGACCAGCGGCAATGGCGTGGCCGACATGCCCTCGAAATACGGGGGGTTGCGGACATAGGTCGAGGTGTCGTCCCAGGCGAAGCGCTGGCCGGTGAGCACCGGCAGGCCGTTCCAGTTGGCATCGCCTTCGTACACCGATTCGTAGCTCTTGCGAAACATGTCGCTGGCGATGGCCGACGCCACCACCTCGCTCACCTCGTGGGCGCTGGGCCAGATGTCGCGGAGGTAGACCGGTTCGCCGCCCGGGGTACGGCTGCCAGAAGAAAATCCGAGCGGCTCGTTGCGCAGGTCGATGTCCATCGTCCCGGCCAGGGCGTAGGCCACTACCAGGGGCGGTGAGGCCAGGTAGTTCATCCGCACGTCGGCGTTGATGCGGCCCTCGAAGTTGCGGTTGCCCGACAGCACGGCCACCACCGCCAGGTCACCCTCGTCCACCGCTGCGCTCAGCTCGGGCAGCAAGGGCCCCGAGTTGCCGATGCACGTGGTGCAGCCGTAGCCCACCAGGTTGAAACCCAACTTCTCCAGGTAGGGCAGCAACCCCGAGCGCTCGTAGTAGTCGATGACCACCTTGGAGCCGGGAGCGAGCGAGGTCTTGACCCACGGCTGGGCTATCAGGCCGCGTTCCACCGCATTGCGGGCCAGGAGGCCGGCCGCGATCATGACCGACGGGTTCGACGTGTTGGTGCAACTGGTGATGGCGGCCACCACCACCGCGCCGTGGTCGAGATCGAACGAACTGCCGTCGGCCAGGGTGACCGGGATGGGATTGCGCAGCCGGTCGCCTACTGCGACCGCCCGAGCGTCGATTGTCTCGTCCTCGGACGGGGTGGAACCGGGCGCGATCGGGTCGCTGGCCGGGAACGTCTCGACCAGGGCCTCCTCCTGGGTGCCGTTGACGACATCGGGCAGGGCGGCCGACAGGGCGGTGCGGAACATGGGCTTGGCCCGGCTAACCGGCACCCGGTCCTGAGGGCGGGAAGGCCCGGCCAGGCTGGGTTCGACGGTGGACAGATCCAACTCCAACCACTCGGAGTACAAGGCCTCGTGCGCCGGGTCGTGCCACAGACCTTGTTCCTTGGCGTAGGCCTCGACCAGCGCCACCTGGGCCGCGGGCCGGCCGGTGAAGGCGAGATAGCGCAGCGTCTCGTCGTCGATGGGAAAGATGGCACACGTCGAGCCGTACTCCGGGGACATGTTGCCGATGGTGGCCCGGTTGGCCAGCGGGACCGACGCCAGGCCCTCGCCGTAGAACTCCACGAACTTGCCCACCACGCCGTGGCGGCGCAGCAACTCGGTCACGGTGAGTACGAGGTCGGTGGCGGTGGAGCCCTCGGGCAGCGCCCCGGTCAGCTTGAACCCCACCACCTTGGGCACCAGCATGGATACCGGTTGGCCCAGCAGCGCAGCCTCGGCCTCGATCCCGCCCACACCCCAGCCCAGCACGCCCAGGCCGTTGACCATGGTGGTGTGCGAGTCGGTGCCCAGCAGGGTGTCGGGGTAGCACAGCCCGGTGGCGTCCTCCACGAACACCACTCGAGCCAGGTACTCCAGGTTGACCTGGTGGCAGATCCCGGTATCAGGGGGAACGACCTTGAAGCTGTCGAACGCCGTCTGGCCCCAGCGCAGGAACTGGTAGCGCTCACGGTTGCGCTCGAACTCCAGTGCAGCGTTGGCTGCGAACGCCTCGGGTACCCCGGCCACGTCGGCCACCACCGAGTGGTCGATCACCAACTCGGCCGGGATGAGGGGGTTGACGACATCGGGATCGCCCCCCATGGCAGCCATGGCGTCGCGCATGGCAGCCAGGTCGACCACGGCGGGCACGCCGGTGAAGTCCTGCAGCAGCACCCGGGCCGGGGCGAAGCTGATCTCCTGGCGAGGCTCGGCCGTCGGCTCCCACTCGGTCAGCGCCTCGATGTCGCCCGGCGTGACGGCCACACCGTCCTCCTTGCGGAGCAGGTTCTCCAGCAGAATCTTGAGGGAAAAGGGCAGCCTCGCGATATCGGAGGGGGACGGGAGCCGATCCAGCCGGTAGGCCGAGAGCGTCCGGCCGTCCGGTGCGGCAAAGGGGGTGCACACGCCGAAGCTGTCCCGTTGGCTGCCGGCCACTCAATCACCCTCCGCAGTCGATCACCGAAGCTGTGCATCATACGACTGGGCCATAGGCTTCCCAGCCGTGGCCCCACCCCCCGAGGACCTCGCAGCCGACAATCTCGCCCCCGAGGAGTTCTCACCCGAGGAGCAGCGCGTACTGGGCTGCCTGATCGAGAAGGCAGCTACCACCCCCGAGACCTATCCCCTGACCATGAACGCCCTGATCGCAGCGTGCAACCAGACCAGCAACCGTGACCCCGTCGTCAGCTACCGGGAAGACACCGTGGCGGGGACTATCACCAGCCTGCGAGAGCGCAAGTTGATCCGCATCGTGTACCCGGCCCATGCCCGGGTGACCAAGTACCGCCACATCCTGGACGAGGCGTGGGCCCTGTCGCCCGAAGAGCTGGCGGTGTTAGGCGTCCTGCTGCTGCGGGGGGCCCAAACCTTGAACGAGCTGGCGTCGCGCACCGAGCGCTACGGGGATCTGTCCGACTTGGGCGGGGTCCCGGGCATCCTGGATCGCCTGGCTCGGCGCCCCCGGCCGTTGGCCCGCATGGTCGAGCGCCGGCCCGGGCAACGGGAGGATCGCTACGTTCACCTGCTCGGAATTACGGAAATTCCGGAAGCTTCAACCGCTCCCGCGCTTGGTCAGGCGTCGTTGGCGGATCGAGTCCTGGCTCTCGAAGTCGAGACTGCTATTCTTCGAGACGAGTTGGAATTCGTTCGGAATTGTTTAGAGGACCTGCCGCTGGGGCAGAGTCCCCAAGGTCTCTCAAGTCCTGACTAAGGTATGCCAATCGGATGGCCAAGCGGCGTCGTTGAAGGCCACCGAGACAGATTCGACAAGATGGACAAACCTAACATCGCGGGGAATGCGCGTGCCATTTTTGGGGCCGCAGAACTATGACGGGCAACCGAGGAGGCTTTAGCAGATGATCCGATTTGGGAGACGGGGCGTAGCTCTAATGGGAGCAGCGGTGCTCACCGGGGTCATGGTGGGTGTCGTGCCTGGGGCATCGGCATCGGCCGCGCCCCGTGCTCTGGCCGCGGCTGGCACCCCGTTCGGGCAGGCTGGCTTCGTGGCATATGGCACGGGCAGCGAGCTCGACCTGAGCGCCCTCAAGACCTCGACGTCGAACCTGCTCAACGCCAACCAGGCCTTCTCCGGGATCACCGCGGCTGGGGGCACGGTCGGTACCAGCGCTGTGACCTCGCCTATCACTGGTGCCGTCGTGCAGCCTGCGGGCATCCCGTCGGGCACCAACGCCACGGCCCGCGGATCGGGCCTTGAGGTGGGCGTCGGGCTCACGACGGCCCAGGCCGACCAGATCCAAACCGGCATTGCCGAATCCCACTCTGCGCCGCCTGCGCAAGACGGGACGCCGGGCGGTCCCGCCGTGTCTACCGTGCCCCTCAACATTCCGCCCTTGATCACCACCGGCTTGCTGCACGGCTTCGCGGCCACCTCGTACAACAACGAGTTCTGCCCCGTCGGCCAGTCCATCGCCTACGGACTGGGCGCCGTGACAGCCAGCACCGCTGTCCTCGGCACGACCGTGGCGGCCCCTCCGGTAGCGGAGTCGCTGACTCGTGCCGACCTGGTGGCCAACGTTGACGGGTCCTTCGGCCTGCAGACCACGGTGGCCGAGACCATCGCCCCGGTGATCGTCACCCTGATCCCGGCTACGGCTCTCATTGGCGCCACCTCGATCACCATCACGGTCCAGGGCACCAGCCCCAGCAACCCGATCGAGCTCATCGCATCAACTGATGGCGAGGGCCACACCAGCCTGAGGCTGGTCAACGGCGACCCGAGCGTGACCGTTGCCATCACCCTCGCCGGGGTGGCGCTGGCACCGATCTCGGTGTCGCTGTCGGGGCTGTCGACGCTGATCGACAGCCTGACCGGACCGACCGGTTCCTTGCACACGGTCCTGGCGGCCGCCGGTGTCGGGCTCACGCTCACCGTGGGTAACGGAACCCTGAGCACGGTCACCTCGCCGATTCCGACCTTCACCAACAGCACCGACGCCATCTCCGGCGCCTACGACCTGATCGCTCTGAACCTCACGCTTGGGGGCACGACCGTTGCCGACCTGCGGGTGGGGCACATGGAAGCAGACGCCTCGCTGCCCTCGGGTTCGATCGCCTGCACCGTGCCGATCGCCAAGAACGCCGACCCGACCTCGGTCACGGCGGGCAGCGCGTTCACCTGGAGTATCAGTGTACCGAGCAGTTCGACGGCGCTGAGCGACGCCAGCTGTTCACTCACCGACATCGCGGTGACCGACAAGATCAGCGTGAACTCGGGCAACCCGACGTTCACCATCGGTGCCATCAGCGACGGCGGGGTATACGACCCGACCACCAAGACGGTCACCTGGACCGATATCGGGGACTACCACCCCGGTGATCAGCCCATTGTGCTGACCGTCGCCGTGTCCACCTCATCTGGTTCTGCCGCTGGTGTCCTCCAGGACACGGCGAGTGCCACAGCTGGCCTTGGCGACTGCACCGGCGGTGCGACGGGCGATGCCACGCTGATCGGGCCCAACGTGGGCGATGTCGTCGTGACCGGGTCCATCACCCTGGTGGCACCCTCGATCACCACCGCCCCCGGCACCGGCTTGCCGATCACCGGCACCGGGCCGACCCTGGCGTGGGTCGCCGCAGGCCTGTTGATCACCGCTGAGGGCACGCGCCGGATCCTGCGCAAGGCTCGCAGCAACCCGTAATAGCCAGCTTCGATGAAAGGGGCCCCCGCCTTCGGCGGGGGCCCCTTTCGCGTCCTATGGCGGCCTGTAGCCTCGGACCCACCGTGACTGATCACCTTTCTCAAGCGCCGTTGGCCGTGAACGAGTACCGGGGCGTGCGCGCCGGAGCCGTCACCGAGGACCAGGTCGGTCAGCGCCTCCGGCTGGCCGGTTGGATCGCAGCCAAGCGTGATCACGGCGGCCTGCTGTTCGTGGACCTGCGCGACGCGGGCGGCGTGTTGCAGCTGGTGTCGCACCCCGACCGACCGGGCTTCGACACGCTCAGCCGCCTGCGCTTGGAAAGTGTGGTCAGCGTCGAGGGTGAGGTGGTGGCTCGCGAGGAGAAGGACTTCAATCCCAAGCTGGCCACCGGGACCATAGAGCTGGCGGTCGAGCAGGTCGAGGTGCAATCGAGCGCCGAAGTCCTCCCCTTCCCCATCGACCCGGGGGCCGAGATCTCCGACGAGGTGCGCCTGCGCTACCGCTACCTGGACCTGCGCCGGGGGCCCGTGTTGGCTCGCCTGCAGGCCCGGGCCCGGTTGGCCCAGCTGGTGCGCACCCACCTGTCGGGGCGGGGCTTTCTAGAGATCACCACCCCCATCCTGACCGCCAGCAGCCCGGAAGGGGCCCGGGACTTCCTGGTGCCCAGCAGGCTGTACCCGGGCGAGTTCTACGCCCTGCCCCAAGCCCCCCAACAGTTCAAGCAGCTCCTGATGGTGGGGGGCATCGAACGCTACTTCCAGATCGCCCCGTGCTTTCGCGACGAGGCGTCCCGGGCCGACCGCAGCCCGGGCGAGTTCTACCAAATCGACCTGGAGATGGCCTTCGCCACCCAGGAGGACGTGTTCGACGAGGTGGAGCAGCTCATGGTCCACGTGGTGTCGGAGCTCCCGGGAGGGGGCGCGGCCGGTCCTGGCATCGCGGCTCTGACGCCAGTGAAGCGGGCCAAGGCCCCTTTTCCCCACCTCTCCTACGCCGACGCGGTGGCCCGCTACGGCACCGACAAGCCGGACCTGCGCTTCGAGCTGACCATCGCCGATGTGACCGCCTCCTTGGGCGGGGCCACCGAGCTGCCCATGTTCCTGCTGGCCCCGGACAAGGGCCACGCTATCCGGGCGCTGCGCATCCCGGCCGGTGGCCCCCGGCCTCGACGCTGGTTCGACACCTTCGCCGACGCCGCCTCCAAGGCGGGCGTGATCGGCAGCTGGTTGCAACTGGAGCCAGGGACGGCCGCCCACGCCGGCACTGGCGGCGGCACCGGCACCGTGTCCGCCAAGGGGCCGCTGGCCCGCAAGTTGACCGAGGCCGAGGTAGCCGTGATCGTCGAGGCGGTGGGTGCCCAGCCGGGCGACGCCGTACTCACGGCGGTGGGACCGCCGACCCAGGCCAGCACCGCACTGGGGGCCCAGCGCAGCGGTGTGGGGCGCGAGTTGGGCCTGGCCGATCCCGACGAGCTGGCGTTCTGCTGGATCACCGACTTCCCCATGTACGAGTGGAATGACGAGAGGGGCGGCTGGGACTTCTCCCACAACCCGTTCTCGATGCCCCAAGGCGGACTGGAGGCGCTCCTGACGCAGGACCCAGGCAACGTGCTGGCCTATCAGTACGACCTGGTGTGCAACGGGCTCGAGCTGTCCTCGGGCGCAGTGCGTAACCACCGCCCCGATGTCATGGAGGCCGCCTTCGCCATCGCCGGGTACGGGCCGGAGCGGGTGCACGAATCGTTCCCCGCCCTGTGGCAGGCGTTCCACTACGGCGCACCGCCCCACGCGGGCATCGCCCCAGGCTTCGACCGCCTCCTGATGATGCTCCTCGACCAGGCCAACCTGCGCGAGGTGATCGCATTCCCGCTCAATCAGAGCGCCCGGGATCTGTTGATGGGAGCGCCCAGCACGGTCACCGAGCAACAGCTGAAAGAGCTGCATTTGCGGGTCGTTCCGCCCTCCCTCTGAGCCGCGGCATGTAAGAGGGTGTGAACACCACCCTCAACGACACCCTGACCATCCTGGCCCAGAGCCTGGAATCACTCCGTCCCTCCGATGCCCAGCCCGCGTGGGCCGAGATCATCGGTCCCTTCAACGCCCCCACGGCGCTGCGCTGGCACCCTGACATGGCGACCCTGGTGGGCTTCGTCGCCCCGCCCGACTGCCAGGCCATAGGTGCGGTGGGGCAAGGTTGGGCTCGCCCCCTGGAGGGCGGTCCACCGGGCAGCTTCAGCCTGCTCAAGCCGGGCGAACGGGTCCGGTGCAAAACCGTCTTCCTCCTGACCCGGGCGGGCGACACCGCCGGCTACCTGCGCACCGGCCCGAGCATCCTGATCGATGAGCCGGGAACAGTCGGTCGCATCCCCGATTGCGTACGGCGCTGCCTTGGCCTGCCCACCCCGCCGCCCAACGGGTCTACCGACGACCTGCTGGCCCGTATGTGGCTGAACGACGTGGTGGGCGCCGGCCGGGAGGCGCCCGCCCCGCTGGCCTGGCCCGGCGTCGTCCGCTGGCACCCGGTCATCAAGGTGGCCAACGCGGCCGGGATCACCATCGCCCCAGCCGAGTTGCTGGGCTGCCTGCGGGTGGGGGCGGAGGCGTGGAGCTGGAGCTACCTGGTGCAGCAGGCCACGTTGCCCGGCTGGGTGGCTGACGTCCTGCCCCCGGGCAGCGCCGGATGGATGGACGAAGGCATCCTGTCGCGCTGGCTGCTGGGCTCCATCGCCGACGTGGACAAGTTGTTGGATCTGGCGAAACCGCTGGTGACCCCGGCCGCAGCCCGCAAGCTGCGCCTGGTGCTCAAAAAGCTGGGCGTGCTCGAGGTTCGTCATCCGGGAGGGACCGGTGTCACGAATATCTGGTGAACCGTAGGACTCTCGATTCCTACGGCTTCGATAGACCGCCGCGAGGGCCCCCCTTGTCCTCCCGCCGGCAAACACCAATCGGTGGCGCCCCTCCCAGCTGGGGCGCCACCGATCCGCGTCCGGACTGATGTTGCCAGTCCGGGGGCTACTCGGTCGACGTCGTCCCGCCCACGACTGTGCGGGCCAGGCGCACCACCTCGGCCCGGTGCGCCAGCACGGTGGGCAGCTGGGTACGGCGTGAACCAACGATGCGCCCGCCTTCGATCAGTCCTCCGGCCGACTTGACCCGCTCGCTCAGGCGCAGGGCGGCGTAGCCACTGAGCGGGGCGGCGACGAGGGCACACGCCCCGGCCACCACGCCCCGCCTGCGCCGCACCACCTCGGCAATGACCAGGTACTCGGCGCTGAACAGGAAGAAACAGCCCACCAGCTTCACCGTGGAGCGGATGCTCTCGTTGCGGGGCAGCTTGGCGGCGGCCTTGACCACCTGGTAGGGCACGGCATGGACCACGGCGCCCACCACCCCAGGAGGCAACGCGGCCGCCACCTTGAACAACGACCAGGCCAAGGCGCGCTGGCAGCGCCAGCCGTAACGCGCCGTGACCTGGGCATCGGTGAGCCCCATGAGCACGAGGTCCCGCCGGTAGGCCTGATAGGCGTCGACCATGGCGGCACCGCCCGGGGTGGCATCAAGGTCGAGCGTCGCCAGACGCGCCGCCTCTCG
>Ga0302326_10021642_pt1 | contig 13181 bp, 10 predicted proteins | sample Palsa_T0_3_FD_202264 | JGI IMG/M metagenome (GOLD analysis project Ga0302326, IMG submission 202264) | Peat permafrost microbial communities from Stordalen Mire near Abisko, Sweden - Palsa_T0_3 | ecosystem: Environmental > Terrestrial > Soil > Palsa > Peat permafrost | place: Sweden: Abisko... | reverse complement strand
CCGCGACGGCCTGATCGATCGCGGCGAGCCGCGCGTCCGGGTCGCGCACGACGCCCTTGCCGCGGGAGGCCTCCTCGCGGCCGACCTCGAACTGCGGCTTGACGAGGGCCACGAGCGCGCCGCCGTCGCGCAGCGTCCGGTGCAACGCGGGGACCAAGGGCTCGAGGCCGATGAACGACGCGTCGACCACCGTGAGGTCGACCGGCGCGCCGATCGCGTCGACCGTGAGCGCGCGGGCGTTCGTTCGTTCCATCACGGCGACGCGGGGATCGACGCGGAGCTTGTACGCGAGCTGCCCGTAGCCCACGTCGACGGCGACCACTGATGCGGCGCCCCGCTGCAGGAGACAATCGGTGAAGCCTCCCGTCGACGCGCCTACGTCGAGACAGCGCAGACCGTGGACCTCGACGGCGAACGTGTCGAGCGCGCCCGCGAGCTTGACCCCGCCGCGCGACACGAACGGATGGTCGCCGCCGCGCACCTCGATGTTCGCGGATTCGGCCACGGTGGCGCCGGGCTTGTCCGCGCGCGATCCGTCAACGAACACCGAACCGGCCAGGACGAAGGCTTGCGCGCGGGCGCGGCTCGGGGCAAGGCCGCGATCGACGAGGAGCTGATCGATGCGCACCTTTGCCATGCGAGCTCACGGAGCCGGCACGGCGACGCCCGGATGCAGGGCGCGCGCGAGCGCGGCGAGCCCCTGGGCCACGCGCGGCCCGGGACGGATGATCGTGGAGTCGTGGAGCGCCACGACGTGTCCTTCGCGCACCGCGCGAACCTCTTTCCAGCCCTGTGCGTTCGCGGTCATCACCGACGCCGACCCGCCCTCGACGTGCGAGGCGTCGACGATGATGTCCGGGTCGAGCTGCATGATCACCTCGAAACCCAGAGTCTGCCACGGGGCGCCGTCGGTGAGGACGTTGACCCCGCGCGCCCGGTGGACCATCTCGTCGAGGAAGTCGTGCGGGCCCGCGGCGACGACGGGGGCGACATCCAACACCACGAGCACGCGCGGCGACGGCTCCTGTTGCAGCGCGACCTCGATGGCCCGCGCCGCGGCGTCGATCCGACGGGTGACGTCGTGGGCGTCCTCTTCGTGCGAGGTCCGCTCGCCGAGTCCGGTGATCATCGTATCGATCGCCGTGAAGGACTCGATCGACGGGAACCACGACGCGATTGCCCGGCTCTTCAGCTGCTCGGCCAGGCGGCCCGACGCGGGGCCGGGCGCGCCGACCACGAGGTCAGGCTGCAACTGGAGCACTGCCTCGAGATCCACGCTCGCGAAGCCTCCGACGACCGGAAGCGCAAGGGCCTCTTTGGGCCAGTCGCAGAATTTCGAGCGGCCCACGGCGCGATCGCCTGCGTCGATGGCGTAGAGCGCCTCGGTCGTCGCGGGCGAGACGGAGACGATCCGGCGCGCCGAGCCTCCGGGCGGCGGAGCGCCACGGGACCGCGCGCACGACCCGAGGACGGCCGCGACGGCGAGCGCGACCGTCGTCGCGCGCGCGAGCTCAGACCTCATCGCTCGATGAGCCCGTACTTGTGCAGCTTCTCGATGAGCGCGGGCCGCGATACGCCGAGGCGCCTCGCCGTCTCGCTCTGGTTGCGCGCGGCGGCCTCGAAGGCCTCCGCGATCAGCTTGCGCTCGAACGCCTCGACGCGCCCGCGCAGCGGATGTCCCGGGCCCGGGTCGCCGTTCGGCGCCGACGGCGCGGAGGAAGGCGAAGCGCCGTCGGCAATGGCGCGCCAGAGCGCGAGGGTGATGCGCTCGTCCGGGGCCAGCGCAAGGAGGCGTGCGACGGTGTTCTCGAGCTCGCGCACGTTGCCGGGCCAGGCGTGGGCGCGCAGCGCCTCGACGAGCGCGGGCTCGACCTCGACGCCGCCCATGCCGTAGCGATCGGCGTAGCGGCGGACGAAGGTGCGCACCAGCGGCTCCACGTCCTCCGGTCGCTCGCGCAGCGCCGGGACCCGGACAGGGACGACGTTGAGCCGGTAGAAAAGGTCTTCGCGGAATCGGCCCGTGCGCACCTCGGCCGGAAGATCGCGCGCCGTCGCCGCGATGAGTCGCACGTCGACGTTCTCGGTCCGCCCCCCGAGCTGCTGCACCTCGCCCGACTGCAGCGCGCGCAGGACCTTGGCCTGGATCGCGAGCGGGAGCTCTCCGACCTCGTCGATGAACAGGGTGCCCTTGTGGGCTTGCTGGAAGTAGCCGAGGCGCGCCTGCTGCGCGCCGGTGAACGCGCCCCGCGTGTGTCCGAACAGCTCGGCCTCGGCCAGCTCCGCGGGGATCGCGGCCGCGTTGAACCGGATGAGCGCCTTGTCGGCGCGGCGCGAGTGAGCATGGAGCACCTGCGCGAGCACGTCCTTTCCCGCGCCGCTCTCGCCCGTGAGAAGGACCGTGACGTCTTTGGGCGCCACGCGCGCGATCATGTCCATCACGCGCTTCATCGCGGGGCTCTGCGCGATGATCGTGCGCCCGAGGGCGGCCTCGGTGCGCAGGCGCGCGTTCTGGAGCCGCAGGTCGCGCCAGTCGGTGGCGCGGCGCACGGCGAGGACCAGCTCGTCCGGATCGAACGGCTTGGGGATGTAGTCGAAGGCGCCCGCCTTCATCGCCGCGACGGCGACCCGCTCCGACCCGTGGGCCGTCAGCATCAGCACGGGCACGCTGGGGTCGCCCGCGCGCATCCGCGCGAGCACCTGCATGCCGTCCATGTCGGGCATGGCCAGGTCGGTGAGGACGACGTCGGCGCCGTGGGCGTCGAACGCCGCCAAGCCATTGACGCCGCCGTCGGCTGCCTCGACCACCAGGCCCGCGTCACTCAGGACGGCTTCGAGCGTGAAGCGCAGCGACGGATCGTCATCGATGACGAGTACACGTGTCATGGCCGATCACGGCTCAGCGAACACCCGCGGACGCGGCCTCGGCGGCCTCGACGGTCGCCTCGATCCCCGCGCCGATCCGGCGCGGATCGGGCAAACGGGCGCACGAGGGCTTGGCCTTGGTAGGCAGGGTCATGGTCACGGTGGTGCCCTTGTTGGCGACGCTCTTGAACTCGAGCGCGCCGCCGTGCTGTTCCACCAGGCCACGCGCCACCGCCAGCCCCAGCCCGGAGCCGCCCTCCTTCGTGGTGAAGTACGGCTTGCGGATGCGATCGAGCACCTCCGGCGTCATCCCGGCGCCGTCGTCGCGCACAAGCACGCGGGCCCCGTCGCAGTCGCGTTGTACGCTGACGCTCACCGTCGAGCCGCGGGGCGAGGCCTCGACAGCGTTGAGGACGATGTTGAGCAGGGCCTGACGAAGCTTGCGCGCGTCCGCGTCGAGCACGAGGTCCTCGTCGCCCGTGACCGTGATGGTGACCTCGGCCTCCTCGACGCGCGTCTCGAGGAGCACGGCGAGCTCACGGGCCACTTCGTACGGACGCGTGGGCGCGAGGCGCAGATCGTCGAGCCCACGGGAGAACGAAAGGAAGCCGTCGACGATCGACTGCAGGCGGTCTGCCTCGGCGGCCACGATGGCGAGTCGCTCGGCCGCCTTGGGATCGGAGGCCTGACGCGCCATGTGCGTGGACAGACCCTTGATGGCGGCCAGCGGGTTCTTGACCTCGTGCGCGAGGCGCGCGGCCATCCCGTCGAGCACCCTCGTCCGGGCCACGTTCTCGCTGCAAAGCTCGTCGCGCCGCTCGGCCAGTTCGACGGCAGCGCGCTCGTAAGCGCGCGTCAGGCCGTGGCCCACGCGCGAGACGCCGATCATCGTGAAGACCACGGCCAGCGTGCACAGGCCCACGTACTCGGCGCTGGGCCCGGCGACCCCGGCGCGCAAGGGGGCGGCGACCTCGCCAATGGACGTGTGCGCGAGCAAGGCGAACGACACGAACCCTGTCAGCAGGATCCCGTACGCGGCGACGGGCAACCACCGCGGCTCGCGCATGATGGTCCCCGCGACCACGATGAGCAGCACCGACGTGGCCAGGAGGGGGCTGGCGAGACCGCCGGTTGTGGCCACGAGCGCGAGGTTGCCGCAAATTCCGAGGAGGAAAGCCGCCGCCTTGAGCCGCTCGCCACGGCTGTCGAAGACGCGCGCCACGGCGAGGCCCCCGAAGATGAGCACCGCGCCGATCTGCACGACGGCGCGCCAGCGCGACTCGCCCCACGAAACGAGCAGGGCGACGACCAAGATGTGGAACGGGAGCAGCCACGTGAGCCGCCAGCGGTGCGAGCCGCGCCCCATCTCTTCGAAGATCCGGCGGCGCAGGATTTCGTCGCGACCTCGCTCGGCCGCCCCCACGGGTGCTGGCCTGCACGGGAAGGATTCCATCGTCACCCCCCTATCATTCCGCAAATCCCGAGTGCTTGCATCCCTGGAGGAAGATGCAACTCCCGGGCTTTGCGTTGCGGCCAGGTGTCAGCTTGCCGACAGGTCCCACCGCTGCCGGCGCCCTCGCCCGCGGCCCAAGGCAAGACCGGCCAAGCCCAGCCCCCAGACGAGTGCACGTCCCGAGGGGCCGGCGCCCGGGGCCGCGGCGACCGAGCAGCCGGACGACCCGTGCGCGGAATCGACCGTCGACCCTCCGGCGTCGGCCCCCGGGAAGCAATATCCGTTTTCGCAAGTGAAGTCGGTCGCGCAGCGGCTCCCTGCCCCGCAGAGCGTCACGCACACCCCGGGCCCCCCGGTCGAGCCGGTGGTCGAGGCGCACATCCCCGAGATGCAGGCGCTCCCGGTCTCGCACGCGATGCCATCGGCCAAGGTCCCCGGTGCGGCGGCGCCGGTGCCCGGGCTCGAGTCGTCGCCGCCGCTGGAGGCGGCACCGGAATCGGCCCCCGAGGACGAGGACTGGCCGGAACCGGCGTCCACGTCGACCGCCCAAGAGGGGACTGCATAACCACCCATCGCCGCCGCCTTGGTGGCGGCGCTGATCAGCAGCGAGGCCCACGCGTCGAAGCGCGAGTAAATCGGCTGGATGCACGTGGTGCCGTCGGTGCTCGTCCCGCCCCGCGAAAGGACGCCGAAGGCCACCCATCGTCCCGCGTCGAAGTTGCTCTGCTCGAACGCGCCCGAGCCCGAGTCGCCCTCGCACGTGCTGTCCCCCGACATGAACTCGCTCGCCGTCAGGAACATGGGCGCCTGCGTGGGGTTCGACGCATAGCAATTGAGCGCCTGCTCGTTGGGATTGGGGTCGTTCGGGATGCACTCGAGGGCGACGTTCTCCTTGATTCGGCGCGTGCCGGCCGTGGTTCCCATCGTATCGGTCGGGGAGTCGACGCCGTAGCCGATCGCGGTCACCGTAGTTTCGTACTGCGAGCTCGTCATCGGCGGCGAGATCGTCGGGACCACATACTGCGCTAACACGTTGAGCGGCTGTCCGAGGATCAGAAGGGCGATGTCGTTCCCGCAAACGGCCGTCTGACCCGCGCCAGAGGGCACGAGGATCTCGGACACGCTGTTGTTGTACAGGGTGAGATCGTGCGGATCGATGACGGTGTTCTGCGTCAGGTAGAGATCCGACGCCGGATACAGTGCCCCGAACGACGAGGTGCTGCAGTCGATGGTCGACGACGACAGCTCCGCGACGCAGTGGCGCGCGGTGGCGACGAGGTTCGGCCCCAGCAACACGCCGGTGCAGTACGCCACCATCTCCTGACTGATGTCTTCGGTCTGGATGATGCCGACGCTGAAGGTGTCGGTCGAATCGGTGGTGCCGTCTTGAATGGCGCTCGACTGGGTCGCTGTCGGCGCGGGCGGCTCCGCGCCCATGCACCCCGAGACCCAAAGCGCTGCAAACACGGAGACGCGGAACGCAGTGTTCAGGAGAGCCTCCGGGACGAACCTTGATGGTAGCGGCCTCTGGCTTGACGGCAATGCCGCGACGCAGCGGCGCGCTTGGGCCGCTGGTCCATCCAGCGCAACCCCCCGGCCCGCGTCAATCGCCAGAAAACTCTGGTGTCACGGGAGCGTCGAAAAGCCCGGCGGCGTGGCCGCGCGCATACATCTCGTCGATCGCGCGCCGCACGTCGGCTGGGGCATCGAGCGTGTCGCGGTTCGCGTACATCGTCAGATAGCGGTCGAGCGTCGCGCGATCCAAGGCCAGGTCGGCGCGCGAGTCGCGCTCGAGGAGCGTCGCCATCGCTTCGTCGCGGTGCTCGAGGCCCCATGCGATCGACGCGCGGCAGAGGCGGGACACCTTGGACACGAGCTCCGGGCCGAGCCCTCGCCGGATCGCGTTGCCCCCGAGCGGCAGCGGCAGCCCGCCCGTCAGCGACGCCCACCCTTCGCCCAGATCGCACACCCGCGCGAAGCCTTCGCGCCCGTAGGTGAGGCGCCCTTCGTGAATCAGGAGCGCGGCGTCGACCTCGCCGGCGCGCACGGCCTCGAACGACCGCGCGTACGGAGCGATCGGGACGACCACCGGATCGAACTCCGGCAAGAGGAGGCGCAGCACGAGATAGGCCGTGGTTCGCAGGCCCGGCACCCCGATGCGGGCGCCACGGAGCGACGCAAGGGGGCGTGCCCGCTCCGCCACGACGACCGGGCCGTACCCGCGCCCGACCGACATTCCATGCGGCAGGAGCAGGTAGTCGCGGGCGATCGACGGCCAGCGCGCGATCGACACCGCTACGACGTCGAGCTCGCCCGCCGCAGCGCGCGCGTTCAGCGCCTCGGTATCGGCGCGCTCGGAGGCGAACGTCAGCCCTTCGAGGTCGATCTTGCCCTCGAGGAGGGCCAGGAACATGAAGATGTCGTCGCTGTCCGGCGAGAAGGCGAGGCGGATGGCGCGCGTCATGGGGAGACCCTACCCTAGCGCGAGAGCCATGAGGGTCGCGCTGCTCGCCACCGATTCGGGAGAGAAGTTCGCGCGGCTCGACGGTCCGCTGGCGCACGGCCTGATGGCCTTGGACGAGCCCGCGACCGGTCCGTGGGCGGAGATCCACGAGACGGGCGAGTCGTGGATGTGGGACGAGCGGGAGCTGCGCTGCCCCGTGAGGCCCTCCAAGATCGTGTGCATCGGGCGCAACTACGCAGCCCACGCGCGCGAGCTGGGGCACGAGGTCCCGTCCGAGCCCCTGCTGTTCATGAAGCCGCCCTCGGCGCTGATCGGGCCGCGCGGCGCGGTGGTTCTGCCGCCCGAGAGCGTGCGCGTGGAGCACGAGGCGGAGCTCGCGGTCGTCATCGGCCGGCGCGCGTCACGCGTCACGCGGCAAGACGCGCTCGCGCACGTGTTCGGGTACGCGTGCGCGTGCGACGTGACCGCGCGCGATCTGCAAAAGAAAGACGTGCAGTTCACGCGCGCCAAAGGGTTCGACACGTTTTGCCCCATCGGCCCATGGATCGAGACCGAGCTCGACCCGGCCGCGCAACGGGTGATGTGCCGCGTCGGCGCGGCGACCCGGCAAGACGGCACGACAGCCCACATGATCTTCGACGTGCCCGAGCTCGTGTCGTACGTGAGCCGCATGATGACGCTGGTCCCGGGCGACGTGATCCTGACGGGGACGCCGGAAGGCGTGGGCCCGCTCGTCGCGGGCGACGACGTCGAGGTCGAGGTGAGCGGCGTGGGCGTGCTCAAGCTGCACGTCGGGGCGTGACACAGGCGACGCCCGTGCGGGCCGTCGCCGCCGCCGCGATCGGGTGCGCGGTGGCGGTCTCGTTCGCGATCGGCGCGGGCATGCGGGGACGGCAACGCGCGGGCGAACGGGGCGAATGGGGCGAAGGTGCGCAATGCGGGCCCGGGTTCGCGGCCACTGGCGCGCGATGCCTGGTTGCACCGGGGGGCCCATGTCCACCGCCTCTCGTGCCGACGGGCCGCGGTTGCGACGCGCCGGACGAGCGCGTGGTCGTTCCCGAGACGACGCTGGAGATCGGCCCGTCGGACTGGGAAGCCGAGGGCATGGTGGGGTCGCGCACGATCCACGTGAGCGCCTTTCGGATCGACGCCTTCGAGGTCACCGAGGGCGGCTACTCCGGTGGCGCGCGAGCAGCGGACGCGGCGCGCGCCGCGAGCGGGATGGGGCGGGACGACGCCGCGGGGTTTTGCAGGCGTCGCGGCGGCCGGCTGCCGACCGAAGACGAGTGGATCGTGGCCGCCGCGTCCGCGGGCCACGGCTCCGCGCCGACCGCGCGCCGCTACCCCTGGGGCGAGACGGGCGCGGTGTGCCGGCGAGCGGCGTGGGGCCTGCTCAAGGGACCCTGCGCCACGAGAGCCGGCGGTCCCGACACCGTCGGCTCGCACCCCGATGGCGACTCGTCATCGGGCCTCCACGACCTCGCGGGCAACGTCGCCGAGTGGGTGGGGAGCGAAGGCGACACGGCCATCGCCAAGGGAGGGTCCTGGGCAAGCTCGCTCGCGACCGACCTGCGGACGTGGGCGCGCCTCGAGCTTCCGGCCCGCGGGGGGGATTCCAGGGTGGGCTTCCGGTGCGCGTACTCGCTTTAGCCGGTGGGCGCCCTTCGGCGCCATACCCCTCGGCCGGCCGCTCGAGTATTGTGGTTCGTCCCCATGACCTGCGTGGTGATGTCGATCGGGACCGAGCTCACGCGAGGGGAGCTGGTCAATTCGAACGCCGCGTGGATCGCCGCCGAGCTGACGGGCCTCGGCTTCGAGGTGACCGAGCACGTCACGGTCGACGACGACCGCGCGCGTATCGTCGATGCGCTGCGCCGGGCCGCGTCGGGCGCGGCCGTGCTCGTCGCGACGGGCGGCCTCGGGCCGACGACGGACGATCTCACCACCGACGCGATCGCGAGCGCGCTCGGTGTGCCTCTCGTCCGCGACGACGCGTCGCTCGAGCACATCCGCCGCCGGCTCGAGAAGTACGGGCGCACGATGAGCCCCTCGAACGCCAAGCAAGCCGACTTTCCGCACGGCGCCGACGTGCTGCCCAACCCGATCGGCACGGCGGCCGGATTCGGGATCCGGATCGGCGCGTGCGTCGCCTTCTTCATGCCCGGCGTACCGTCGGAGATGCGCAGGATGTTCGAGGAGCAGGTGGTCCCGAAGATCCGGGCGCTGGCGCCGGGCAACCTGTATCAGATCAGACTGCGCACGTTCGGGCTCCCCGAGAGCATCGTCGGCGAGAAGCTCGGCGGCGTCGAGGCGGCCTTCCCGGGCACGATCATCGGGTACCGCGCTCACTTCCCGGAGATCGAGGTCAAGGTGCTGGCGCGCGGGGTCTCCCACGGCGCCGCGCGCGACGTGTGCGAGCGCGCGACCACCGAGGTCCGCGCGCGCCTCGCCGGGCACGTCTACGGCGAAGGGGACGACACGTTCCCCGGCGTCGTCGGGCGGGCGCTCCGATCGCGCGGCTGGACGCTCGCCATCGCGGAGTCGTGCACCGGCGGCCTCGTGGGGCACATGCTCACGCGCGAGCCCGGCGCCAGCGACTTCTTGCTGCTCGACGCGGTGACGTACGCGAACAGCGCCAAGGCGCGCATCCTCAGCGTCGACGAAGAGACCATCCGGTGGCACGGCGCCGTCAGCGCCGAGGTGGCGTCGGGGATGGCGCGCGGGGCAAAGCGCATCTCGGGCTCCGACATCGCGCTGTCGCTGACGGGCATCGCGGGCCCGAGCGGGGGCAGCGAGGAGAAGCCTGTCGGAACGGTGTACCTCGCGCTCGCCCGCTCGGACGGCACCGTGGATGTGGTCCACCGCGTCTTTCAGGGTGACCGCACGCGCATCCAGACGCTCGCCGCCTACGCGGGGCTGCAGATGGTGCGCGAGTCGTGTCAGAACACGAGCACCCACGCGTCGTAGAGCGCGTGGGTCCACACGGCGGCGGCGAAGCCCCGCATCGAATAGACGAGCGTGAGCGCCAGACCGAGCACCGCGCGGGCGACGAACGAGCGCGCATCGAAGGTGTCGCCGAGCGCCCCGACGTAGTGCATGCCGCTGAACACGGCCGCGCAGGCGAGCGACCACACGAGCATCACCAAGACGGCGCGGACGCCCAGCGGCGGCGCCGTACCCACGAGGCTCACCGTTTGCCGGGCGAAGAGCCACACGAGGATCTTGGCGCCGAAGCCGAAGAGCACGACGCGAAACGCGAGCTCCTCGTAGAACCCCGCCCCGAGCGACATCACGAGCGCGGTGAACGGATCGAGGGCATGCGCGCCAGGCGAACCAGGCGAGCCAGCCGCACCCTGAGAGCCCGCCGCGCCGGCCAGGCCGGGCGCGCCCGCAAAGATGCGGCCGACGACCCACGACGTGGCCGACCCCATGGCGGTCGCGTACGCGGCCCCCTCGACGACGATCTGCACGAGCTTGCGCCCGCGGAGCACCTGGCCTCGCCCGAGCACCGCGAACACGACAAAGAGCAGCGCGCCTGCGCCCAGGGTGATCTCGAGGTACGTCGTGCGGTCGCCGTGGGCGGCGGCGAGCAGCTGCGCAGTGACCACGTCCGCCGCGTTGCGCACCCGCAAGAAGACGACGCCCAGCTGGTAGACGAGAAACACCGGCAGCGTCAGCGCCAGCTCGCCCAGGGCGCCGGGCTTGGCGCTCAAGGGGAGAGGCTCGGGGTGAGAGGGGCGAATCACCTCAGTTGTTGGGCCGGAGCTGGTACACGATGGCGACGACGACGGCCACCCAGACGACCAGATTGAGCACGAAGGGCACGTCGCGCAGCATCTCCTGCGTCGGCGACTCGGCGCGCAGCCCGCGCCCGGCGCGACCGCTGACGAGGAGCAAGAAGCGCACGATGCCGAACGCCGTGAACGGTGCGGTGAGCCAGAGGTAGTTCGAGCTGAAGAACGCCCGGGTCACCGGATCGAGCGTGTAAGCGACGTACGTGACGGCGGTGGCCGTGCCCGTCACGGCGAGCGCGATCGTCAGCGAGCGAACCGAGTACGCCTCGAGCGCCGCGCGCTGCTTGCCCGCGTTCTCGAGCGCAAGCTCGTGCCGACGCTTGCCGAAGCCCAGGTAGAGCGCGAGAAGGGCCGTGCACGCGAGCATGTACCCCGAGACGTGCACGTCGGCGGCGATGCCCCCCGCGAGCACACGCAAGACGAACCCGAACGCGATGAGCGCGACGTCGAGGAACGCCACCTTCTTGAGCCAGAAGCTGTAGAGCAGGTTCTCGACGAAGTAGGCCGCCGCGACGACCGCGAGCATCGGTGCGATCGCGTACGACAGGGCGAGCGACGTGACGACGAGCGTGATCGCCAGGGCACGCGCCGCCCCCTCCGACACCTGGCCGCTCGGGATGGGGCGCGCCCGCTTGATCGGGTGGACCCGGTCGGCTTCGACGTCGACGAGATCGTTGATCGTGTAGACGGCCCCCGCCAAAAGGCAGAAGACGCCCGTCGCCGCCGCCGCGCGGGCCGTGACCGTGAGGTTGAGAAAGGCGGCGGCCGGCGTGCCGTGGGCGGCGTCGCCGGGGACGCGGATGAACACGTCTTTGTGGAAGAACATCGGCGCCATGACGAACAGGTTCTTGACCCACTGATGCGGGCGCATCGTGAGCAAAAGCGGGCGTAGTCGGTGGCGCCTGGCGCGGGCGCTCGGGGGGGCCGCCTCGAGCGCGGCGCCCGCGGAGCCCGATCCCACGGCCGGCGCCGTCTCCGCTGGAGCTTGCATCGTGGGCTTGGGTGTCATGCGGGCTCCCGGGATCCGGTTCACCCATAGCGCGACCTTGCCTGGTTGCCACGCACCTTGAGGTCGCGTTCTCTGGGCGCTACAGCGTGATGCCGCAGATGCCGTCCCAGGGTCGCCTTGTAGGCATCGTGATCTGCGTGCTCGCCTCGCTCGCCGCTCCCGCGACCACCGCGGACGGCGCGGTCGCCGGAGCGGTGCTCCCGCGCCTCTCCGAGCTGCGGAGAGAGGTCGCGTCGGGGCCCCCGTCCGGCGCGTACGTCGCCTTGCGAAGGATCTGGGCCGAGTGGGACCGCGGCGATCCGAGCGAGGTCGAAGAGACGCTGCACGAGATCGCTTCCGCCGCGAGCCTGGTGGCCCCGACCCGGACGTACGCGGGCCTTCTCGAGGCCTACGCGCGGCGCCGCCGCGGCGACCTCGATGGCGCCCGCCAGCGTATCGCGCACCTCGGCTACGTGGGCCAATGGATGATCGTCGGGCCGTTCGACAACGACGGGAAGGCCGGGCTCACGGAGGCGTTCGATCCGGAGAAGGAACAAGAGCTGCCGATCAACCTGACACGCGACTACGACGGCAAGGGCCACCGGCCCGTCCGGTGGAGGGCCCTGCCTCCGGTCTCGCCCTACGGGTGGACGGATTTCGGCGCGTTCGTCAGGCCTGAAGAGCAGGCCTGCGTCTACGCGACGACGTTCGTGCGCGACGCCCGCGTCCACGGGGCCGGGTCGCGCCTCGTCTCGGTGTGGAGCGGGGCCGCGGGGGCCGAGCGTCTCTTCTGGAACGGCGTCGAGATCCTGCGCGACGACAAGTACCGCGAGCTCGACCCCGGTCGCTTTGCCGCCACCGCCGCGGCGCGGGCCGGCTGGAACCGGCTGACCGCGAAGGTCTGCGGCGACGAGCACGCGCCGATGCTGACCGTGCGGATCGCCGCGCCGACCGGCGCTCCGGACGAGCACATCGAGGTCGACGCCGACCCGCGCCACTCCACGTCCCAGGGCGGCGCGGTCGCCGCGCTCGGCAAGGGCGAGATGCCTCCGCCGCCCGGCGTGAAGGGGCCCGTGCAGGCGTTCGAGGAGCTGACCAAGCGCGACGACCCGGCGGCTCTCGAGGCCTACGCGCGCTACCTCGGGGCGACCGGATCGGACGATCCGAGCGAGCACCGCGCGCGCGAGCTTGCGCGGCGCGCCGCGGAGAAGACGCCCACCGTGGCGCGCCTGCTGCTGGCCGGCGACGTCGCGGAGAACCGCAACCAGCGCGCCACGTGGATCGAAAAGGCCGAGGCCCTGGTCGCCGCGGGGCACGCGTCGCGACGCGACGCGATCGACACGCTGCTCGCGCGCGGCTCGTACGCCCGGGGCAGCGTCAACGCCAGGGACGCCATCCCGTTCTACCAGCGCGTCCTCGATCTCGACCCGGACAACATGGCGGCCACGCTAGCGATCGTCGAGATGTACGCCGAAGCGGGCTTGCGCGACACCGCCCTCACCTTCCTCAAGAAGGCCCTCCTGCGGCACCCTCGCAGCGTGGGCCTCTTGCGCGCCATGGTGGCCGCCCTGCGGGACGAGGACCGCGACGCCGAGGCCGAAGCGACCGCGGAGCGGTACG
>Ga0302326_10021640_pt1 | contig 13181 bp, 8 predicted proteins | sample Palsa_T0_3_FD_202264 | JGI IMG/M metagenome (GOLD analysis project Ga0302326, IMG submission 202264) | Peat permafrost microbial communities from Stordalen Mire near Abisko, Sweden - Palsa_T0_3 | ecosystem: Environmental > Terrestrial > Soil > Palsa > Peat permafrost | place: Sweden: Abisko... | reverse complement strand
CCGCCGGCCAGCAACTATCCCAAGATCGCTGACGGAAACCTGGTGCCGTTAGAGAAATATGCGCTGCCCGCGATCCCAGGGGTGAACCGGCCGCACGAGGCAACGCAGGCTTACCGCCTCGACTTCGGGCCCAACTGGCAACAGGGAATCCTGAGCATCCAGCCGCCTAAGGTCGGTCCCGCTTTCCCGGTGCTCGTGCCCCAGGTGGATGCCGACGGGAACGAACGTGACGGCGTGCGCCTGCCGGAGATCACCGTGCCGCTAGCGACCTACACAGGTTGGAATCTTCGCGATCCTTCGATTGGCGCGCCCGACCAACGGGTCTCCTTTGAGGCATCGTACTTGCCATTTCCCAGGATTGCCGCTGAGCGGGAGAAGTCTGGCGACCCACGCAAGTCGATTGCGGAACGATACACCGGTCGCGAGGACTATCTCACTCGTTACAAAAAAGCAGTGGACGACCTGGTGCAGCAACGCTGGATCTTGCCGGAAGACAGTGCAGCCTTGCTCCATCGCGGGGAAGAAGAATGGATCGAGTTAACCAAGTGAAAGATTGGAGATTGTCCGTGCACGGCAAGCTAGCCTTTTTTCTGCTCCTGCTGGGAGTACACGTGGCGTATGCGCTGGATTCCGTTCCCATGGCTGAGTACCACCAGCGCCGCGTGAAGCTGGCAGCCGAACTGCACGGCGGCTCGGCGCTGATCGTCGCCGCGCACGAGCCATCGATGGAGTACCAGGACTACCGCCAGGATGAGGACTTCTACTACCTGACGGGCTCGAATGAGCCGGGGGGAGCGCTGCTGATGATTGGAGACGGCCCAGCGACGACCACGCGCCTGGGAACGGTCGTCCCGGCTCATAAGTATCGCGAGATACTCTTCCTTCCTATGCGCGATCCCGTGCACGAGAAGTACACCGGGGCAAAAATCGACGCCGTTACTCCGGGCGTTCGCGACTTACTCGGCGTCGATGAGGTGATGCCGCTGGCTGCTTTGCCCGGGTTCTTCGCAGAATTTCTGGGCCAGGACATGCGGCGCGCGAAAGAGGTCTGGACCCAGCAGGATATGGGCGTCGCCAGTGAGACGCTCGGCTTCACGGCAACGGTTCTGGGCACGGACGATCCGCCGCCCACCCACGATGTCCGCGCGTTGACCGAGCAGCTACGCATGGTGAAGAGCCCGGCGGAGATCGCCCTCATCCAGAAAGCAACCGATGCGTCCATCGCGGCACAACTGGCCGGTATGCGCGCTATCAAGCCAGGTGTGCGCGAACGAACCATCGCCGGGGTCGAGGTTGGCACCATGCTGGGCGAAGGATGTGAACGGGTCAGCTATCCGCCCATCGTCGGCTCCGGCATCAATTCGACCACGCTTCACTATTCCACCAACAGCAGGATCATGGCCCCAGGGGACGTGGTGGTGATCGACGCTGCCGGCGAGTACTCCATGTATGCCAGCGACCTGACCCGAACCATGCCGGTCGATGGCCACTTCACCGCTCGCCAGAAAGAGATCTACAACATCGTGCTCGGCGCGCAACAGGCAGCGCGCGATGCCTTTGTCGCCGGGAAGTCAAAGATGGGTTCTATCGACCATCGCGCAGACCCTGAGGTCACGCTCGACAAGGTGGCCTACGACTACATCAATACCCACGGCAAAGACCTCCACGGGCAGCCCCTGGGGAAGTACTTTCTGCATACGCTCGGGCACGCAGTAGGCATCGATGTACACGATCCGTATGACTACGACAAACCTTTCGCCATCGGTTCTGTGTTCACCATTGAGCCGGGCCTCTATGTTCCTGAAGAGAAGATAGGCGTTCGCATTGAAGACACGTTCTACGTCGATGCTTCAGGAAAGCTCGTCGACTTCGCCGAGAAACTACCGCACACAGCGGAAGAGGTGGAAGCAGCGATGCAGGCCAGGTAGTCTTCTAGAGCATTTTCACTTCTACGCTGCACGGGTCGGTTCAGCGTAGTGCGTCTTTTCGAAGCCCGCGGCTGAAGCCGGAGGACATGAGTCCTACTACGAGCCGCTCGGCTTGAAAGCCGAACTCCCCCGCATGAATGGGCGGGCTCCCACCCAGGTCTCGGTGGGAGCCCCCTGCTTTAGCAGGGGGGAGCGATGCTTCAGCGTCGCGGAAAGAATCGCAACTTCATCGATCGGCTTTAGCCCCGGTCTCCCTTGGCCGGTGGAACGTTTCTCCTACTCCCCGTCATCAACATCTGCCTTGGTGCGAAGGCCGCGAATCAGCAGGGGCATCACAAACAGGATTGCCACCACGGTGGTGAACATTCCACCCACCACAACACGAGCCAACGGCTGTTGCGCCTGGGCGCCAATACCGTTGGCAAAGGCAGCGGGACACAGGCCGAGGCCCGCTGCCATACAAGCCATCACTACCGGCCGCATTTCATCACTGCACCCGGTTTTCAGCCCCGCCTCGAAGCCTTCCACGTATTGCGCGCGGCGGATGCCCGACAGAAAGACGACTGCCCCCAGGGTGGCGACGCCGGTAAGGGAAGTGAACCCAACCGCGGCGGAAATGCTGAAGGGCGTGCGCGTGAGGAACAATGCCAGGACGCCGCCAATGCCCCCGAACGGCAGCGTGCCCAGCACAATGAGCGCATCCTTCCAGGATCGGAACTGGATGTAGAGCAGGACGAGGATGGCAACCAGACTCACCGGGATGATGAAGGCCAGCCGGCGCTGTTCCTTGCGTAAGCTATCGAACTCTCCTGCCCAGGTGTAGTTGTAGCCTGACGGCAACTTGACCTTATTTATCAATTGCTGCTGCAGGTCCTGAATGGTGGTGGCAAGATCGCGACCGCGCACGCTGAACTTGATGGGTATATACCGGCGGCCGTTCTCGCGATAGATCATGAATGCGCCATCGCGCGTTTCTACGTCGGCAATCTGGCCAATGGGCAGCCGGCTACCGTCCGGCGTTGGCAGCAGGATACTGCGAATGGCCTCGGGGCCATTACGAAATCGTTCGGGAAAACGGACGGTTAGATCAAACCTGCGATCGCCCTCAATGACCTGAGTGAGGGCAGCGCCGCCGACCGCCGCCTGGATCGTGGCATTGATGTCAGCCGCCGCGAGACCGTATCGAGCAGCCTTGGCGCGGTCGATCCGGATGAGCAGGCTGGGCTGGCCGCCGACGCGAAAGACACCGACGTCGGCAACGCCCTTTACAGATTGCATCACCTGCGCGATCTGGTTGGCGATATGGGACAGCGTGTCAAAATCGTCACCGAATAGTTTGAGTGAATTTTCCCCCTTGACGCCAGACATGGCTTCTTCGACGTTGTCCTGGATGTTTTGGGAAAAATTCAAGTCCATGCCCGGCATTTGCGATAGGCGATGGCTCATCTCGTCGATCAACAGGTCCTTGGTTAAGCCCGGGCGCCACTCACCAGGCGGCTTGAGCGAGACCGAGAGTTCCACGTCGTTGAAGGTTACGACGTCGGTTCCGTCATCGGGGCGGCCCATTTGCGAGACGGTCTGCGTGACTTCGGGAGACTTCCCAATCTGCGCCCGCAAGTCGTCGGCGATGTTTGCCGCCTCCTCAAAAGAGATATCCTGCGGCAGCGTGGCGCGGATCCAGAGATTTCCCTCTTCCAGGGGAGGCATGAATTCACCGCCCACGAAGGTGAAGAGTACACCGGCTGCAACCAGGCTTCCCAGGGCCACAATCCACGTGAGTCCCCGATGGGCGAGGACGCGGGGAAGACCATTGTCATAGCGGCGGCGCAGGAAGCCTCCGAGCAGCGTCTCGTGTTTCTCCTGGGTCGGTTGAGCGGGAGAGACCATGTAGGCCAGCACGGGGGCGAAGATGAGCGAGAAGAGGAGAGCGCCGGTCAGCGCAAACCCATAGGTCACCGACATGGGCGCGAAAATCTTGCCCGGAACCCCCTGCATGGTGAACAGAGGAATGAATGCTACGAGGATGATGAGCGTGGCAAAAAGCACGGGTTTTGCGGCGTTACTCGCGCCTTCAATGATCAGCTCGCTATTTTTTTCGTCCGGTGCACGCCGCGAAAGCTTGCGGTAGATACTTTCCAGCACGACGATCGACGCGTCCACAAGAATGCCGAAGTCGATGGCGCCGATGGAGATGAGATTGGCAGACTGGCCGGTGAGCACCATCAAGGAAAACGCGAAGAGCACGGCAAACGGGATGGTCACCGCGGCGATGAAGCTGATGCGTAAGTCGCCCAGCATGGTGATCAGCACCAGCGTCACCAGAAACAGGCCGGTAAAGACAACGTGGCGGACGGTACGAGTGGTGGTGTTGATGAGGTTGGTGCGGTCATAGACGGTGCTGATGTGCATGCCTGGAGGCAGCAGGCCGCCGTGATTCAATTCGTGGATTTTCTTTTTCAGGCCCTCCAACGCAGGAAGGGATTTTTCTTCCTTTTGCAGCAAAACGATGCCGAGCACGACGTCCGGCTCGCCGTTGCGGCCCACCTTTCCCAGCCGGGGCTGGAAACCCTCCTTCACCTCGCCTATATCGCGCACCAGCACCGGTGCGCCGTTCCGTTCGGCGACCACGACCGAGCCGATGTCATCGGTGTTTCTCAGCAGACCCAGGGCGCGCACGTTGATACTTTGGTCGCCCAGCGTGAGATAGTTGCCGCCGGCGTTGGCATTGCTGTTCTGAATGGCGTTGAGCACCTGGGGCAGGGTGACATTCATCGCCAGCAACTTGTTGGGATCGGCTTCGACCTGGTACTGACGTGTTGTGCCACCGAAGGTGGTGATATCGATGATGCCGGGAACCTGTTTCAACTCGCGGCGGATGAGAAAGTCCTGCGTGGCCTTGAGCTCATTGAGTGAATAGTTTGGGCCGGTGAGCTGGTAGCGGTAGATTTCGCCAATGGGCGACCAGGGGGAGAGCTGGGGCTGTAAGCCATTGGGCAAGGCCAGCGTCTGCAGGCGATTCAAAACTTCCTGCTTGTCGCGAAAGTAATCGCTGTCGAAGTTGAAATACAGTTTCACGTCGCTGAGGCCGAAGATGCTGATGGAGCGCACCTGATCGAGATGCGGGGTGCCATTCAGCGTCGCTTCCACTGGGACGGTCACCTGCTGTTCCATCTCTTCGGCGGACCATGAGGGGTTCTGGGTGATGATCTCTACCAAGGGAGGGGAAGGATCGGGGTAGGCCTCGATGTCGAGTTTTATGAACGCGTAAACGCCGACCTCAAGGGAGACGACGAATACGATGAGCACGATGGCGCGGTACTCCAGCAACGTTCGGACCAATGCTTTCATGCTCAGTCTCCGGAGGGCGGACGCAACAGCGCCGCTCCCGCGGTGACGATCTGATCACCGTCCTTAAGTCCCGCTGTCACCACCACCGTCTTGTCGTGGATGGTTCCGGTGGTTACCTGGCGCTGCTCGTACTTTCCCGGAGCAGTCTGCATGAAAACGTAGCTCGAGGAACCTTCGTGAAGGACCGCGGCTGTGGGTACGATGAATTGCTGAGCCGTGGTGCGGGCGATGGAGAGCGTGGCAAACATTTCCGGCTTGAGGAGATGCCGCGGATTGGGCACGACCACGCGCACCTTGAGCGTTCGGCTGGTGGGATCCATGGCGTCGGAAATGTTGGAAATCCTGCCGTGCAGGGTTTCGCCCGGATAGGCAGGGAGGGTCACATCTACAGACTGCGCGGAGCGGAGCGTGCCCAGGTCGCGCTCAAAAACGTCTCCCAGGATCCAGACTGAATCCAGGTTGGCGATGGTGGCGATGGGAGTCGCGTTGTCCAGCGAGCGCTGCATTTCGCCGCTGGCCGTTCCGATTTCGAGTACCGCACCGCTGATAGGCGCGCGCAGGGCCACGGTGTCCGATGACCCTTCGGGAGAGAAGCCCAGCATGTGAATTCGTTGGATGGTGCGCGTGAGCTCTGCGTGCGCTGCCTGATTCGCCGCTTCGATATCGTCGTAATCCCGTTGCGCCATCACCTCGTGCTGTAGCAGGAGCTTGGCGCGATTGAGTTGGTGGTCGGAACGAGCTACTTCAATTTTGGCCTTGTCGTAGTCGGCCCGTGCCTCGGCAATCTCGCTGCTTTGGATGAGGCCAATGGTTTCGTCCTTTTTTACCTCCTGCCCCGGCCGAACGTACAATTCGACCAGCCGCCCAGTGACTTGAGAGTAGATATGGACCACGCGCGTGGGATCGGGTTCAACCCGCGCGGCGAGCTCCAGGCGATCCGTAACTGCCTGCGCATGGATGGCTGTGACCTCGATGGGAGTTTTCTGTGCAGTATCTCCGCCACCGGCGGGCGCCTTATCCTGGCAGCCAAGGCACGATAGCAAAAGAAGAGTAGCGATCGACAGGGCGGTCCGGCGCGCACGGAACATTTCACCATAGGTCATGGCAGCATCTCCGATGCGGTCACGTAGCTGAGTTGGTGGAGAGCAAGCCAGACTTGCGCGTTGGCGTTCAAGGTGTCCAGATTGGTCTGACGATAATCGCGAAGAGCATCGAGGTAGTCGAGCAGTGTGCTGCCTCCGTTGCGATAGCTGAACTCAAGGTTGTCGCGGACCCGTGATGCTTCCCCGAGATAGTGCCGGTTGTAGCGCTGCGCCTGTGCCAGCGCGGTCTGATAGGCGGCCCAAGCCTGATCCACGTCGTTGATCACCTGGTTGCGGGCAGCAATCTCCGCGAAGCGGCTGGACTGGGCCTCATAGCGGGTCCGTTCCTTTTCCCCCTGATTACGATCGAAGATCCTTAGCGGGATGCTGATATCAAAGCCGGCCGAGCTGTAGGTGCCCGACCTGTCATACTCTCCACCCAGCGTCGGATCGGTGGTCCCGGTGGCTTGCGCCAGTTTCACGTTTGCTTCGGCCAGACGAAGGGACTGCTGCGCTGCGCGGTAATCGGGACGCTCAGCCAGCGCTCGCTGTTCCACGTCCGCCAACGTCAAAGTGATCTGCGGTGGATCGAGCGTACCCGTGACGTCAAATGGGGCCGCCGGGGTGTCGATCCCGAGCAGCATTTTCAATTGATCGCCGGATTGCTCAAGGTTCAAGTGCGCGGCATCGTAATCGGCCTCAAATTCGGCCAGTTGCAGGTCAATGCGATCGAAGTCGGTGGGGCTTACATCGCCCGCGTCGAGGCGTACTTTGCTCAACTCTACCGTCTTCCGGTAGCCCTGCACATTGTCTTCGGCCACCTTCAGTCCGGCCTTGGCGGCCAGCATCTGGGTAAAAGCTTGTTTCACGGCAAGGATCGTCTGCCGCTCGGTATCGTTGTACTGGCTCTGAGTGACGTCGGTCGTGGCGTGGGCCAAATCGAGACGCCAGCGCCGCTTTTGCCCTCGTTCAAAGAGGCGCGATAGGTTCGCCGAATAATAGTAGGGATTGCCAGGGTTGTTGGCCGGCAGCGTCACATTCTCGCCACTGAAGGTAAAGGTTGGGTTCTGGCGCAGGCCGGCGGTGATCTCGCTGGCCTTGGTGGCGGTGACATGCTGTTGGCCGGAAAGAAGAGTCGGATTCTGCGCGCGTGCCAGAGCAATGGCTTGTTGGAGGGTTAACGGCACCCCGACGGTCTGCGCCATTAAGAAGGATCCCGCAAACGGAAAGACCATCAGGAAGGCCAAATGTCTCAATTGCATTGATAAAATCCTATATCGTTTGATCCCTCTGATGTCTATCGTTTGGTTTCCCTCGATATCGGAGGGAGGAATCGTTTGGATTGGGAGCCGGCGGCGCGGGGCTAAAAAAAGGGAGCGTAAAGGCGAAGGCTCAGGGGCAAGAGGCTCTCAAGCAGATTCAATGTGGAAAGGAACCCTTATGTCCAAACTTCGTGTCCACTGCTTTTCCATATCGCTCGATGGCTACAGTGCCGGCCCCAACCAGGATCGCGACAATCCAGTTGGCATTGGCGGCTTGGCGGTATTCGGTTGGCAATTTGCCACGCGGGCGCATCACGAGATGCACGGCAAGGATGGCGGGGCGACCGGGATTGACAACGACTTCGTATTGCGGGGCTTCGAGGGGATCGGTGCGTGGATCATCGGCCGCAATATGTTTGGGCCGGTGCGCGGACCCTGGCCGGACGATTCGTGGAAGGGCTGGTGGGGCGACACTCCGCCTTACCACACGCCGGTCTTCGTTCTCACCCACCACCCACGCGCACCGATCACCATGAGCGGAGGGACAATCTTCCATTTCGTCACGGACGGCATCGAGGCCGCACTGGAACGAGCTGTCGACGCTGCAAAGGGAAAAGATGTCCGGCTCGGCGGCGGGGTTGCCACCATGCGGCAATATCTCAGCGCGGGACTCATCGACGAGATGCATCTGGCTGTTTCGCCTGTCCTGCTCGGTTGCGGAGAACGACTGTTTCCAGGCATCGACACACCCGGCCTGGGGTATGAAGTCACTGACCACATCGCGGGGCCGGGCGCGATGCATATGATCATCAAGCGAAAGTAGCCAACGAAGCTGCCTGCTGTAGGTGAAGCGGATCGACCCGGGTTCCCGAGCGAGCCTTTCCCCGACCTCTCTTGACTAGATACCTATACTTGTCTACTCTATGCCTGTAGCGAAAAAGCCTACGAGATCGCGCTTCCGGTCTGCGGCGTCTGGATCATCCATGGCCAGCTACGAGGAATGCTCATGAACTGGCTATCCAGTATCTTCCGTCGCAATCAACTCTACGGCGATCTCGCCGAGGAAATGCGCCTTCACCTTGAAGAACGGACGGAGCAGTTGATGGGCGAAGGCATGAGCCGGAAAGAGGCGGAACAAGCCGCCCGCCGTGCTTTCGGAAATGCCACGGTGCTGCAAGAGCGCAGCCGGGAAGTGTGGCACTTGCCGTTGGTGGAATCAATCGGGACGGACTTGAAGCTCGTATTCCGGCGACTGGGAAAAGCGCCCGGCTTCGCCGCGACGGTCATCATGACCCTGGCCATCGGAGTCGGCGCGAACACAGCGGTCTTTAGCGTAGTCAACAGCGTTCTGGTCAGGCCTCTCCCCTATCCGAATGCAGAGCAATTGGTAGCACTCCGGCTGATCGCTCCCGGGGCCGCGGGGTTGGCGGACTTCTCCAATGGTCTCCGCCTCTCGTCCTCCATGTATTTCACCTTCGCCGAGCAGAACCGGACGTTTCAATCGCTGGGTGTGTGGAACACGAGCACGGCAAATGTGACTGGCCTCGACCAGCCTCATGAAGTGCACACTGCCCTAATCAGCGACGGTGTGCTGCAAGCGCTTAGTGTGCCGCCTGTCCTTGGCCGCTGGCTCCTGCCGGCTGATCAAGATCCGCATGGTCCCAAAGCTGTCATGCTCAGCTACGGCTACTGGCAGCGCCGGTTCGGCGGAGATCGATCCGTGATTGGGCGCAGCATTGCGATTGATGGGCAGCCGCGGGTAATCGTCGGCGTCATGCCAAAGGGCTTCGAGTTGGTGAATGCCGATTTCGATGTGATTGCGCCGTTCGCCTTTGACCGCAACAAGCAACACCTGGCTGGTTTCGGTCTCCAGGGAATCGCCCGGCTCAAGCCGGGGATTCCCATCGCGCAAGCGAATGCGGACGTAAAGCGGATGCTGCCTATGTGGGAGGAGTCCTGGCCGTCGGAGGGTGTAACTTCTCACTTTTATGAGCAGACTTGGAGAATCACGCCCGCTATTCGCCCTCTCAAAAAGGAAGTGATTGGCAATGTTGGCAGTGTGCTGTGGGTGGTCATGGCCACCATTGGCGTGGTGATGCTGATTGCTTGCACCAATGTGGCGAACCTGTTGCTGGTGAGAGCGGATGGCCGGCAGCAAGAGCTTGCCGTCCGGGCTGCGCTGGGAGCGTCGCGAGGACGAATCGCGTGGGAACTGCTGCTCGAAAGTGTGGCCCTGGGACTCATCGGCGGTGTGCTCGGAATCGGGATCGCCTATGAGGGCCTGCGGCTCCTGGTGGCCGTCGGTCCGGCTAATCTTCCACGCCTGGTCGAGATCTCCCTGGATGGCCGATCGCTGGGCTTCACTCTGGGACTTTCGCTCCTGTCCGGCCTGTTATTTGGATCGATTCCTGTTCTGAGATATGCCGGCCGGCGCATGCCCACGGCACTGCGGGGTACGGGAAGAACTGCGAGCGTAAGCCGGGAACGGCAACGCTCCCGCGATCTGCTGGTGGTGGCCCAGGTGGCGATGGCCCTGGTGTTGCTGGTGAGTGCCATGCTGATGATTCGCACCTTCCAGGCACTGCGCCATGTCGACCCCGGGTTCGCGCACGCGGAACATCTGCAGACCATGCGCATCTCTATCCCACCTTCCCTGATAGCGGAACCGCAACTGGTTACCCGCACGCAAAACAACATTCTCGACAAGTTGGCAGCGATTCCGGGCGTGAACTCGGTGGGGTTCGCGGACGCAATGCCGATGGAAGGAATCCTAGGCGGCTGGAACGGGGTTCAAGTCGAGGGGAAACATTTAGGTGATGACTCGCCCATGCGACTATTCCGATATGTTGCCCCCGGTTTTTTCCATACTTCGGGGACAAGGATGGTTGCCGGGCGCGAGCTTACCTGGACAGACATTTACGGGCAAAGGCCGGTGGTGATCATTTCAGAGAGTCTTGCCAGCGAATGGTGGGGCTCAGCCTCGGCTGCGCTGGGCAAGCGATTGCGCAACTACAGTCCGCCGTGGTTTGAAGTCGTCGGTGTCGTCGAGGACGTCCGCGAGAACGGCGTCCAGGAGAAGGCGCCCCCTATCGTGTATTGGCCTTCGATGGCGCCGGGTATCTACGGGCCCAATACATTTGATGCCACACGCGCGGCGACCTTCGCGGTCCGCAGCGATCGGGCCGGGACCGAGGCTTTCCTCAGCGAGATCCAGCAAGCCGTTTGGTCAGTGAATGCGAGCCTGCCGTTGGCGTCGGTGCGGACCATGCAGGAGATCTACAGCCAATCGCTGGCTCGGACCTCGTTCACGCTGGTGATGCTGGGCATTGCCGGCTCGATGGCGCTGGTGCTCGGGGTCATCGGCATCTATGGAGTGATCTCCTATGCGGTGTCACAACGCACGCGCGAAATCGGAATTCGGCTGGCGCTGGGAGAGCAAAGAGGGCGGCTCCGGTGGATGTTCGATCGCTCCGCAATGGTGCTGACGGGAGTGGGCTTGGCCATCGGTCTGACCGCGGCAGCCGGGTTGATGCGGCTGATGAAGTCGCTATTGTTTGGGGTCAGTCCGCTGGACCCCCTTACCTACGTCACGGTACTGATGGTTTTGGCGGCAGCCGCGGTGCTGGCCAGTTATCTGCCGGCTCGCCGTGCGGCGGCGGTGAATCCCGTGGAGGCTCTGCGAGCTGAGTGAGTTGTTTATGTTCTCAATCTCAATGTGATTGCAGAAGGTTTTGAATATCGCTGTTGATACGCGCTAGGGACGCGCCCTGATACCGGGCTTGGATCTTCCCATCACGGTCGATGAGGAAAGTAACCGGTAACCCCAGGACGCCGCCGTACGCGGCCCCAAGATACTCGTCTCCCATCAGCACTGGATAATTAAGCTTCAGCCTGGATACGGTGGCGATCACCTCCGGGGCAGCATCATCCATCGATATGCCGATCACCTGAAAATTTCCCGAGCCATACTGCTTCTGCCATTCCACGAACGTGGGCATTTCCGTAAGGCATGGTTCGCACCACGTCGCCCAGAAGTTCAGGAGGACTACTTTGCCACGGTATGAGCTGAGTTCAATTTTCCGATGGCTCAGGTCGGGCCGCGAAAAATTCGCAGCTGAATGACCGACAACCGCACCGTGGGTTGCTGTTTGCGCCGCAAGGGGCAGTTGTCCGGTCGGCGCGCTAAAGAGCAGCGGCAGAAGTGACAAGATGAGGAGCCATCCCACCCTCCTCATAGCTTCTCTATCGGCCTTTGGCAACTGGGTAACCCTTGTCGACCCAATCAGTCCCGAAATTCTGAGCGAGGTAAAGAGCCTTTACATTCGTAAACCCGAGCGACCGCAACTGCTCGTAAGCCGGCCGGATATTCGGGCAACGGGTCCAGGGGCAGCACCCGCAGTAGATGACGATCAGGCTGTCCTTGTTGAGGCCGTTGACACGCGCGCGGAGCGCGTCGATCCCGGCAGGCGTGCCTGCGGGCCCAGCGTACTCTGCTCCGGGTATGTGCGCTTCCGCGAAGAGAACATGCGAGCCGGTCTGGAGCACTAATGGCTTTGCTGAACTATCTAACATCTGCACCAGCTCTGCAGGCTGGAGCACGGCCTGTGGCGGAATGGTGGCGTTCGTTTGGGCCGGGGCCTGTTGCGCCTGGAGATTCACGGCGTAAGTAGCGCAAAGCGCGATCAAGCTCGCGGCGAAGCAAATGCGGAGATTGCGGAAGCTCATAGGGCGACCCATTCCTGTGCAAGTGTGAGATCCCATTCTCTTTCTCTAGCAGAATGCGGCGAAACTCATGTTTTGTGTCGGCCCGGCTTTAGCCGTGCCCTGATACAAAGCATGAGTTCTACCGCAGCCACCAAAGTCGAGCCGTAGCCGATTGAGAATACGCCGGGCATTTAGCCACTGAGGGTCAGCCACTGCATCGTCTTGCGGGCGAGGCGATCAAAGGCTGCGCCGGCCAGCTCGAGGTGCTCGGTTCGGGTGTTTTCCGCAGGATTGTGACTTAAACCGGCGAGCGATTGGGTGAACATCATCACTACCGGGATTCCCGCCCGCGCCACCTCGGCGGCGTCGTGCAGCGGGCCTGACGGCAGCTTGTGAGAGCTACCCGCGGTCTCTTGAACTGACTGCTCGCACAGCTCGATCAGTTGGGGATGGAACGGGATGGGTTCGATGCTCCAGATTCTTGACCACTCCACCGTGCAACCCTCTTCCGCGGCGAAGCGCTCGCTGGCGGCGCGCGCCTCGGTCAACATCGAAGCCAGCACACCGGCGTCGAGATCACGCATATCGAGGGTAGCTTCGCAGCGGCCGACCACCGCGGTCACGATGCCCGGGAACGTCTTCACGCTGCCCATGGTGGCGACGGCGTCAGGATGCTTGCGGGCGATGGGGCGGATCTCCAGCGCCAGCTTGGCCGCGGCGGCGAGGGCATCGCGGCGCACCGCCATCGGGGTCGATCCGGAGTGCGCCTCCTGCCCATGAAAAGTGATCGCGTGGCGCTCAACGCCTTTGGTGCCCAGGACCACGCCCAGCGGCAGCTTCATGGCCTCGAGAACCGG
>Ga0302326_10021636_pt1 | contig 13181 bp, 16 predicted proteins | sample Palsa_T0_3_FD_202264 | JGI IMG/M metagenome (GOLD analysis project Ga0302326, IMG submission 202264) | Peat permafrost microbial communities from Stordalen Mire near Abisko, Sweden - Palsa_T0_3 | ecosystem: Environmental > Terrestrial > Soil > Palsa > Peat permafrost | place: Sweden: Abisko... | reverse complement strand
CCGGTTCATAAGGGCCATGTTGAACTCGAACTCGAAGTCGGAGAGCGCGCGCAGTCCCCTGATGATCGCGTGCGCCTTCTGCTCAAGCGCGAAGTCCACGAGGAGGCCCCCGAACTTTATCACCGTCACGTTCGGGATGGCGGCCACGTTGGGCGCTATCATCGCGCAGCGCTCGTCCGCCGAGAACAGGGGCTTCTTCGTGGGGTTGTCGGCGACCGCGACCGTCACGCGGTCGAAGAGGCGGGAGGCGCGCCCCAGGACGTCCAGGTGGCCGCAAGTGATTGGGTCGAAGGTGCCTGGATAGATGCAGTGGCGCATGGGCTTCCGCGCGAATCTGACGAGAGGGGCGGGCTGCTGGCGAGCGTGTTTCGTCTCCGATGTTGCCTTCGACCGACCCGGGGTTGTCCTTGGGGGGGCCCCGATGAACCTCCCGAACACCATCACGCTCTCGCGGATCCCGCTGATGTTCGTGATCGTTTGGCTCATGTACAACACGTGGCCGGGGGCGGCCACGCTCGCCTTCGTCCTCTTCGTCGCGGCCGCGATGGGCGACTGGTATGACGGCTACCTCGCCCGCAAGCTCCGCCTGGTCTCGAACTTCGGCAAGCTGATGGACGCCATGGCCGACAAGATCATGGTCATGGGGATCGTGATCGCCCTCGTGGAGCAGCAGCGGCTGCCGGTGTCGCTTGCGCTGATCACGCTCTGCCGCGAGTTCCTGGTGACGGGGATGCGGATGGTGGCGGCCTCGAAGGGGGTCGTCGTGGCCGCCGACGGCGGGGGCAAGAGCAAGACCGTGACGCAGCTTGTCGCCCTGGGCTTCCTCCTCGGCGCGCCCATGGTGTCGCTCGACGGGTACTACCTCTTCCACCTCGAGGTGTACGAGTTTGTCAGGATCCTCGGCAACGTGGGGGTCGTCATCTTCGTGGCGGGCACCGCGCTGTCGGTCTGGTCCGGCTACCGCTACATCTCGCGCAATTCCGCCCTGGTGTTCGGCGAGGGGAACGGGACGCCGTGAAGTTCGCCCAGCCCGGATGGACAAGGACGATGCCCACGGCCGTGGTCCTCAACCTTGCAAGGCTCGGGCCCGTCGGGGCCGCCCTTCCCGCACCGGGAACGTGGGGCTCCCTCGCGGGCCTGCTCTTTTTCTGGGCGTTCTTCCGCAACCAGGGGGAGATCGTCAACGTGATAGCGGCCGCGTGCGCCGCGTACTTTGCGGTCGGCATCTGCGGCGAGGCGGAGATCCGACTCGGCCGGCATGATCCCGGCGAGGTCATCCTGGACGAGTTCGTCGCGATGCCGTTCTGCTTCATCGGATGGGGATGGCTGGCCGGGAGTTTTCCCCCGTGGGCCGTGATGCTCGCGGGCTTCGCCCTCTTTCGGTTCTACGATATCCGCAAGCCCATGATGATCAATTCGATCCAGGAGCTGCCGGGCGGCTGGGGGATCGTCGCGGACGATGTCGCCGCAGCGCTTGCGACGTGCGCGACGCTCCACGTGGCCCACCTGGCGTGGGCCATCATCTGAGGGCGACCGCCGGGGCGGGCGCCCGCGATGCTCACGCCAGCAGGAGGAAGCGGACGGCCGCGTGGTAGCCCTCGAGGCCAAGCCCGGCGACGACCGCCGCGCACGCCGGCGCCGTGAGGGAGACGTGCCTGAACTCCTCGCGCTTGTAGATGTTTGAAATGTGCACCTCGACCGCGGGCACGTGGGCACCGAGGAGCGCGTCGCGCAGCGCGATGCTCGTGTGCGTGAGGCCCCCGGCGTTGATCACGATCCCGTCGAACCTCGCGTCGGCCAGCTTGGCGATATGGTCGATCAGCTCGCCCTCATGGTTCGACTGGAAGAACTCGAGGACGGCCTTCGTCCCGAATTCCCCGATGAGCGCCCGCTCCAGGTCGGCCAGCGTCGCCTTCCCGTAGATCTCGGGCTCCCGCTTTCCAAGACGGTCGAGGTTGGGTCCGTTGAGGATGGCTATTTTCTTCATGGCCTGCCGGGGGTTCGCTAAAGGGGATTTTCGGTCGCAATGAACTCCCACGGCAACCCAAACTTTGCCGAAACCTCTGCGGCGAGGGCCCTCACGGCGTGGACCTCCGTGGCGTAGTGGCCGCACAGGTAGAGGTTGAGGCCGTGCTCCTGGGCGACGTTGAACCATTCCTCCCGGAGCTCGCCGGTGACAAGGGTGTCGACGCCCTCGTCGATCAGCGGGCGGATGGCGCCGTTGCCGGCCCCGCTGCAGAATGCCACATGCCGCGGCCGCGGCGATCCGTACTCGATCGCGATCACCCTGGCGTAGAGCGACTCGAGCTTGCGCCTCAGCGCGGCGCGGGTGAGCCCGCTCCGGGCGATCCTGCCGATGGGGCCGCCCTCGTTCTCGATGAACCCCCGGCTCGCCCGCAGGCCCAGCTCGCGCGCCAGGAGGGCGTTGTTCCCCAGGTCGGGGTGCGAGTCGAGCGGCAGGTGGTTCGAGTAGAGCGCGCAGTTTCCCCCCACGAGCGCGGCCACGCGCTCGTGGGCGGGGCCCGTGAGCGCCCGGGGCATGTCCCAGTACATCCCGTGGTGGACGATGAGGAAGTCCACCCCCGCGGCGACCGCCTGCCGGAAGGGGACGACGCCCGCGTCGACGGCAGCCCCGATCCGGGTGACCCGGCCGTTGTTCTCGACCTGCAGCCCGTTGAAGGCGCCGGGGGCGTCCTTGAACTTGGCAAGGCGAGTCCGCCTGTCGCAATAGGCCACTATTTCGGTGAGTCTTGTCATGGGCTAGACGCCGATGCGGCAGCTATGTGCGCTAAAGCCGGCCCCGAAACTCACGAGCCAAAAATCGCCCCCGGCCTGCGGGACGGAGTCCCTGAGCGTCTCCTCCAGGGCAAAGAGCACCGACGGGCTGCTCATGTTGCCGCAGTTCTTGAGGGTCCGGGCGCTTGCCTCCAGGGAGTGGGGGGCGACGACGGGCGCGATCGCCTCGAGCACGTCCCGGCCGCCCGGATGGGCGACCACGCGGGCGACGGGCCTGGGGCCGCGGCCGTTCCAAAGGCTGCCGACCGCGCCGGCGGCCACCTCGGGCACCGTCCGGTGGAGCAGGTTCCGCAGCTTTCCCCCGCGCTGCTCGAACCTGAGCTTGTCGCGCTCTCCCGGCAGGTGAAGCGACTCGAAGTCAAACGCGCGAACCCCGAGCGGGCCGGGCGTCGAGCGCCAGACGGTCGCGGCGGCGCCGTCGCTGAAGAGGCACGCGCTTATGATCACGCCCGGATCGTCGTCCAGGTAGAAGGCCGTTGAGCACACCTCGACCGCGACGCAGGCGACCGTGGCCCCGGGCCTGGCGGCGAGGAGGTGGCTGGCCGCGCGCATGGTCGGGATCGCGGCGCCGCAGCCAAGCCCGACAAGGTCATGGAGGACGGCGTTGGCCCGCAGGCCGAGCTGCTCCGCCACGTAGCTGGTGAGGCCGGGGCAGAGGTAGCCCGTGCAGGTGCAGATGAGGAGCGCGTCGAGCTCGCCTGGCGCGACCCCGGCCTTCGCCAGGGCCTTGGCGAGCGCCGCGCCCGCAAGCCTGGGCGCCTCCGCGCGGAAGGCGCCGTTCAGCTCGTCGGCGGTGCGGTCGAACACGCGCTCGATTTCCGGCATCGCGAAGTGCCTCTTGGAGATGCCGTGGTCGCCGCGAAGGATCGTGTGCAGGATCAGCATCGAGCGCTTCTTCAGGCGAGCGCGCACACCCGATTTTTCGACAATGCTCCAGCACTCGGACTGGGTGTAGGCGGCGGACGGGACCGCCGTTGAGAGCGCATGGAGGAACATTTCTAGGAGTCCGAGCGCAGCGCCGCATAGAGCGCGCTGAAGGGGATGACCCGGGAGCCGACGACCGCGGCGAGGCACGCCTGGCGCCTTCGCTCGAGGAAGAAGGGGTGGATGAGCGCGGCCAGGGCGAGGCGCCTGCGGAAACGAGCCCTCTGCGCGGAGGCGATCCTCAGGGCGGTCTCATCCCAGCCGGCTTCGCCGCAGGAGTAGGCGACGAGCGGCGCAACCGCCATCGCCGCGCCCTGCAGCGCCATGGCGAGACCGTTGCCCGTGAAGGGGGGGATGGTTGCGCAGGCGTCGCCTAGGCGGATCTTACCTGAGGAGGGGATGCGCCAGTCGCCGAGGGTCGCCGCCGTCGCGCAAAACGAGAGGGTGTCAGCCTCGGCGGACCGGATCCGCCGGGCCAGTTCGCCAAGCCCCGCCGACTCCAGGTACGACAGCATGAGATCGACGCCCCTCTTGGCGTGCTCCTGCGGCGCGAAGATACCGCAGACGTTGATGGCCCCGTCCTCGACCCGCGATAGTCCGACATAGCAGCGCTCCCCGAGGTGCACCTCGAAGTCGTTCACGAGGGTTAGGTTCCTCACATGCACCTTCAGGCCCACCCAAAACGGGCCCCTTCGCTTCCTGCCGACGGCGAGCACCCGGCCCGGGCGGAGCCCGTCCTCGGGCGCCCTCGTGTTCGTCCTGAGGTCGCCTCCCGCCTCGACAAACGCGTTCGCCACGCGGGCGTCGAGCGTGTGCCGGCTGATTCCCAGGGCCGCGGACGGCAGCGTGAAGGGGCGCAGGGGCCGGCTCCTCAGGTGATAGGTTACCGAGCGGTGCAGGTGGGCGTCGGACAGGTATTCATTCGCCCCCAGCGACTCGGCCGTCCGCTCGTCCAGGCCCGAGATGAACTCGCCGCAGACGCGGTGCCTCGGATAGCCGGACGCCTCGAGGACCGTCACGGGTACCCGCCTGCGCGCGAGGGCGAGCCCGAGGGCGAGGCCGCAGAGGCCCCCGCCGACGATCTCCACGGGCAGCGGGCGCTTCATGGCTTCCTCACGGCCACCATGCGGAGCGCCCCTCCCGCCGTCGTCCTGCACGAGTAGAGCCATGATACCGGATCCAGGCCGAGGAAATCGGGCAGTTCCTCCCCCCGGAAACCCGCCGCGATGCTGACGCGCGCGTCATGCAGGGTCACGTGGTTCGCCCCGAGGAGGGGGCCGATCGCGGCCACGATCACCTGGGACGCGCGGCGGCGCTCGGGTTCGCAGGCGAGGATGACGCGGGCGTCGCGGCGGAGCTCCTTGCCCAGCTTCGAGAGCTCCTCGCCCGTGAACTGGTGGAGGATGAGGTTCGCGATCACGACGGGGTAGGCGCCGTATCCGGGGAAGGTCTTCAGGTCCGCCGTGTGCCATTCGCGGCCGGCCGGCCATGCCGGCGGCCGGGGCCAGAGGTCGAGTCCGTCCACCGGGATGCCGCGCTGGATCAGGCCGAGGCCCAGCTCCCCCGTGCCCGCGCCGAGCTCGAGCACGCGGTCGCCCGGCAGGAGGAGCCTGGGGAGCGTGCGCTCGAACCAGCCCCCGTTCCCCATGATCCGGTTGATGATCCGCAGGTCGCGCCGGTTGTGGATCGCGTCGGGATGATCGTGCGGCAGCGAATCGAGGATTTCGGGCTGGCAGGCGCGCATCATTACAGGAGGATTGCCCGGCCACACGCCCGTGTCCAGAGTGGGAAGCGTAACAGGAATGAGCGCAAAGCACACCCCCGTCGATCTGATCGCCCTCGCGGCAAGGAAGTTCCCGCGGCGCCCGTCATGGGACGAGTACTTCATGGCGACCGCCGTGCTGATCGCGACGCGCTCAACCTGTGAGCGGCTGCATGTCGGGTGCGTGATCGTGGCGGCAGGCGACCGGAAGAACCGGCTCGTGGCCGCGGGCTACAACGGGTTCCTCCCAGGCACGCCCCACGTGTCCCGGATGCGCGCGGGCCACGAGCAGGCGACGGTCCACGCCGAGCAGAACGCGGTCGCCGACGCCGCCCGTCGCGGCAGCTCGGTCGGCGGGTGCATAGCCTACGTGACCCACTACCCCTGCCTGAACTGCGCCAAGATGCTCGCCGCCTCGGGGATCTCCGAGATCCGGTACCGGAGCAACTACCACAACGACCCGCTGGTGGAGCGCCTGATGGCGGACGCGGGCGTCACGGTCATGAAGCTCTAGAGGGAGCCAGGCGATCCCCGTGAAAGAAGGCACCTACAGGGCGGGGGAGTCGCTCGCGGGCTCGCTTCTCCTCGCACACCCGGTCCTTCGCGACCCCAATTTCAGGCGGACCGCCGTCCTCATGTCGACCCACGGGCCCGAGGGCGCGATGGGCGTCGTCCTGAACCGGCCGCTCGGCAAGCGCCTCGGCGAGTTCAAGGGCGACTTCGCGATGGGCCCCCTCTCGTCGACGCCGATCTTCACCGGCGGCCCGGTGGAGACCGAGCAGCTCATCCTCGCCGCCTGGCAGTCGCGCAAGGACGCGTTCCAGCTCCACTTCGGGATCGATCCCGTGAAGGCGGCGGAGCTCCTGGGCGACGAGTCGACCCGTCTGCGCGCCTATCTCGGATACTCGGGCTGGTCCGCGGGACAGCTTGAAAACGAGCTCGAGAGCGGGACCTGGATCGTGGCGAGCCCGCCCGCCGACCTCTTCGAGAGGCCGATGCACGACGCCCTCTGGCGCAGCCTCCTCAGCGAGGAGGGCGACCAGTGGCGCCTCCTGGTCGAGGAGCCCGAGGAGCCGGGGAAGAACTGAGTTGACAGCGGGGGTGTCCGCTCTCTGCTTTGTTTCCTTTTATGAAAGTCGTTTCGTCCATCAAATCCGCCAAGAAGCGTCACCCGGACTGCCAGGTCGTCCGGCGCCGGGGCAAGATCTACGTCATCAACAAGACCGACCCCCGGTACAAGGCGCGCCAGGGCTGAACCTTAGAACATTCTCCCCGTGAAATCCGAAGGCCATCCCACGCTCAACCCGGTCTGCTTCCTCGACGTCGCGACCGGCAAACGCTTCCTGACGCGATCGACGATGAAGTCGGCCCGCAAGGAGTCGATCGACGGAACCGAGTATTTCGTCGTGCTGCGCGACGTGACGATGGATTCGCACCCGGCCTACACCGGCGAGAAGCGCCTCGTCGACACGGCGGGCCGCGTCGAGAAGTTCACGTCCAAGTTCAAGCGCAGCACGAAGAAGTAGGCTGAAGGCAGTTGAAGCTGATCTGTTTCGACTGCGACAGCACGCTGAGCTCGATCGAGGGGATCGACGAGCTCGCCAGGCTTCGGGGGCCCGATGCCTACGCGCGCGTCGAGGCGCTGACCAGCGACGCCATGAACGGGCTGATCCGGATGGAGGATATCTTTGGGCGGCGCATGGAAATCGTGCGTCCCGGGGCCGCGGAGGCCGCCGCCGTTGGCCGCCGCTACATCGAGACGGTTGAGCCGACGGCGAAGGCGACCCTCGCGCTGCTTTCGCGGACGGGGTGGACCCCCGTCATCATCAGCGGCGGCTTCCGCCAGACGATCCGCCCCCTCGCGGATTTCCTGGGGATTTCCAGGGTCGAGGCGGTCGACCTCTATTTTTCGGGCGACGGCGACTACAGGGGCTATGCCTCGGACTACCCGTCGACCCGCTCGGGGGGGAAGGGCGAGGTGATAGACGGCCTCAGGGCGGAGTTCAGCCCCGAGAGGGTGGTCATGGTCGGCGACGGTGTCAGCGACCTGGAGACCAGCTCCCGGGTCGACCTCTTCGTGGGATACGGCGGCTTCGTCGCCCGGGATAAGGTGAGGCGCGAGGCCAGGGCCTTCGTCACCTCGCTTGCCTCCATCCCGGCGCTCATCTGAATCCGGGCGAGGGCCGCGCTCCCCCCGGCCCGCGGTCCAGCCAAGATGCACCTTTCGACGAGTGTCCTCGCAGTCGGATTCGCCCTGCTTTGCCTGGGCGCATTCTCGGCCTTTTGCGCCCTCCGTGTGCTGGCCGCGCAGATGGGATCGTCCCAAGCCGGCTCAGGGCGGCTCCTCCTTGCCGGCTGCGGCGCGGGCCTCCTGACCCTTGGGTGCCGGCTCTGGATCGCCGAGGGGCACGTCTCCTGGTCGCCGTATGCCGACCAGTGGAACGCCGAGATTTCGGGGATTCTGGCCCCCCTCGTGCACGGCACGCTCGGGTGGCGGGAGTTGTTTGCAGGGAACAACGAGCACAGGGTCGTCCTGACCCGGGCCCTGTCGCTTGCGGTCGTCCTCGTGAACGGCGGCTGGGACAACCGCGTCCTCGTGGTCGCGAACTACCTCCTCGAGTCCCTCATGGTGGCGTGGGTCTGCGTCCTGGCGTGGAGCGCCCTGGGCTGGGCGCGCGGGAGCTACGTTTGCGCGGCCGCGCTGCTCCCCATGTTCCTTGTCTGCGACTGGGAGAGCCTCGTCTCGAGCAACCAGACGCAGTTTGTCTTCATGGCGTTCGGATCGGTGCTGGCCCTCTCTCTGGCGCAGGGATACTCGCTCGGATCGCTCGGAAGCTGGGGCGCCCTGGCGCTGGCCCTCCTGGCGCTCGGGAGCATGGCCTCTGGATTCCTGACGGCCTTGGCCCTGGCCGCGACCGCGGCCCTCGTTGCGTTCGCAGGGGGGAGGCGAGCCCGCTCCGTCGCGGCTTTCTGGGCGGCCTGCCTTGGGCTCGCCGCCCTGGGCTGGTTCACGCGGGTCCAGTTCACCGCCCTGCATTTCCTCTACGCGAAGAGCCCGGCGGACTGGGTGCAGGCCTTCCTCTCCTATGCGGCGTGGCCTCTGGCACCGGGCGCTCTCGGGTTCGGGGTCCTGTGGCTGCCGTGGCTCATCCTTGTTTATCGTACGCTCAGGTTCCGGGAGGCGCGGCCCCTGGCCCCGTTTGCCCTCGGCCTCGGCCTTTGGGACCTGCTCCAGTCCTGCGCGCTTGCATGGACGAGGTCGGGTTTCAGCGGCCTCGTGAGCTCCCGGTACACCGAGTTCCTCATGTGGGGAACGGTCGCCAATGCGGTCGCCATGGTAATCGTCTTCAGCGGGCGCGGCCGGCAGGGGGGCCGGCGCGCGGCGTCGCTGGCCGCGATGGCCGCCTGGCTCGCCTTGGTGGGAGGGAGCGAGGTCTGGCGCTCAAGCAGGGTGTACCAGCCGTATTTCGACTCCTTTCGCGCGCAGACGCTCGGCCATGAGCAGATCCTCGGGGCCTTCGCGAGGACAGGCGACGCCAGCGAGATCGAGGGCGCTGCGTTCCCGCGGATACCGATGTTCTCGGGCGACGGGATCATAGCGACGCTGCGCGACCCGCAGGTGCTGGCGCTGTTCCCTGCGCCCCTGCGGCGCGACTTCGTGCGCGACCGCCAGCCTTCCCTGCTGGACAGCGAGAGGGACGGGCCCCTGAGCTTCGCCGCCCTCCGGGCGGAGGAATGCGGGCCCGCGATCGCCCTGGCCGGCGCGGCCATGGTCGCAGGCGCCCTTCTCCTCGCGCGCAGGGCCGCCGCCGGGCTCAAGGCGGCGGGAACCTAGGGTCCACGCGTTCGGCCGGGACGACGGCCTTTGACATAAGGGATAACCGGGCGATCTTGTCGGTTCGAATCCATGCTGTTCAAGCTGACCTCAGAATTCAGGCCGACCGGCGACCAGCCCCAGGCGATCGACAAGCTGGTGGCGTCGATCGCCGCCGGCAACAGGTACCAGACCCTCCTCGGCGTCACCGGCTCGGGCAAGACGTTCACCATGGCCAACGTGATCGCCCGGTGCGACCGGCCGGTCCTCATCATCTGCCACAACAAGACCCTGGCGGCGCAGCTCTTCTCGGAGTTCAAGGCGTTCTTCCCCGAGAACGCGGTCGAGTACTTCGTGAGCTACTACGACTTCTACCAGCCCGAGGCCTACATCCCGTCCAGCGACACCTACATCGAGAAGGACTCCTCGATCAACGAGGAGATCGAGCGCCTGCGCATGTCGGCCACGAGCTCGCTCGTCAGCCGGCGCGACGTGATCGTCGTCGCCAGCGTCTCGAGCATCTACGGCCTGGGCTCGCCCGAGGATTTCACCCAGCTGAAGATCCCGATCCGCAAGGGCGAAGAGCTCGGGCGCAACAGGTTCCTCGAGCGCCTGGTCGACAACATATACGACCGGAACGACTTCGAGCTCAAGCCGGGGCGCTTCCGCGTGCGCGGGGACGTGGTCGACGTCATGCCGGCCTACATGGAGAACGGGCTCCGCGTGGAATTCTTCGGGGACCAGGTGGAGGACCTGAGCGAGTTTGAGCCCCTAACGGGCGAGGTCCTGCGCAAGCTCGACCGGTTCGACCTCTACCCGGCGAGCCAGTATGTCAGGAGCCGGGGCTCTCTGGCGCCGGCCCTGACGTCGATCCGCGCCGAGCTCAAGGACCGCGTCGCATGGTTCGAGGCGCAGGGGAAGTTCCTCGAGGCGCAGCGGATCCAGATGAGGACCAACTACGACCTGGAAATGCTCCAGGAGATGGGCTTCTGCAACGGGATCGAGAACTACTCGCTGCACTTCGGAAACCGGAAGCCCGGGGACAGGCCCTCGTGCCTGGTCGACTTCTTCCCGAAGGACTTTCTCCTCATGATTGACGAGAGCCACGTGACACTGCCGCAGATAGGCGGCATGTACAACGGCGACCGCTCGCGCAAGCAGACCCTCGTGAACTTCGGGTTCCGCCTGCCGTCGGCCCTCGACAACCGGCCGCAGAACATCGAGGAGTTCGAGCGCATTACCGGGCAGACCCTCTACGTCTCCGCGACCCCGGCCGCGTTCGAGCTGGGGAGGTCCTCGGTCGTGGCCGAGCAGGTCATCCGCCCGACGGGCCTCCTCGACCCGGAGATCACGGTGCGCCCGATCAAGGGCCAGGTCGAGAACCTGATCGGGGAGATCAAGTCCGCGGCTGCGGCGGGCGAGCGCGTGCTCGTGACGACGCTGACCAAGCGCCTCTCGGAGGATCTGACGGCGTTCCTGCGCGAGGCGGGCGTCCGGGTCGAGTACCTGCACTCCGACATCGACACGATCGAGCGCATCGAGATCCTGCGCAACCTGCGGCTCGGCAACTTCGACGCGCTGATCGGCATCAACCTCCTGCGCGAGGGCCTCGACCTTCCCGAGGTCGCGCTCGTCGCGATCCTGGACGCCGACAAGGAGGGCTTCCTCAGGAGCGAGACCAGCCTCATCCAGACGGCGGGGCGCGCCGCCCGGCACTCGAAGGGCAGGGTCGTCCTCTACGCCGACACGATCACGGGATCGATCGCGCGCACGGTCGAGATAACGAACGCGCGCCGCGTGAAGCAGATCGCCTACAACCTCGAGCACGGGATCGTGCCGCGGAGCACGACCCGCGCCGCCCAGGCGAGCCTGCAGACCTACGACGGGTCCGGGGAGGACGAGGCTCCGGCGGTCGTCGAGGGCGCCGACGACGTCGCGGCGGTCATCTCGCAGCTGGAGGGCGAGATGCAGGAGGCGGCCTCAAAGCTCGAGTTCGAGAAGGCGGCGCTCATCCGCGACCAGATCGATTCCCTCAAGTCCGGCAGCTACAAGAGGATGGCCGGGGCCCCCCCCCGGAAATTCAGGCCCACTCGCGCGGGTTCTGCAGCCGGGGGTTGAGGACCCCGATGCAGGGCAGGTTCCTGTAGCGCTCGGCGAAGTCGAGGCCGTAGCCGACGACGAACTTGTCCGGGATCTTGAAGCCGACGAAATCCGCCTCGAAGGGCACCTCCCGGCGCCCCTGCTTGTCGAGGAGGACGCAGGTCCGCAGGCTCGCCGGGCCCTGCTTCTGGACGAGGCCCGAGACGAGCGAGATCGTCTTGCCCGTGTCGAGGATGTCGTCGATGAGGAGCACGTGGCGCTTGGCGATGTCGATCGTCAGGCTGTGCACGATCTGGGGCGTCCCCACCGACTTCGTCCGGTCGGCGTAGCTCGATATCCGGACGCAGTCGAGGCGGACCGGGTTCTCGATCTCGCGCATCAGGTCGGCCGTGAACATGACGGCGCCGTTGATGATGGAGACGATCGTGAACTCGCCCTCCCCGTAGGTCTCCCTCAGCTCGCGGCCGAGTTCGCCCACCCGCTTCTTTATCTGCTCCTCCGTGAAGAGGACGCTCTCCAGGTCGGGGTGCACGTGGGGGGCCTTTGTACTCGCGGGCATCTGCGTCCAGACAGGCGAACGCGGGGGCCGGAGGCAATCCGTTACGCTCATTTCCCCAAAAATGTGGCGGCCCGCATTCCTTTGGCTTCGACTTCGGGGCTCTCCCTGTCGAGCCTTCCCACCTCACGAGCGGCATGATCTCAATCCGGATCCAGAAACTGACCAAGCGCTTCGGGACGGTCACCGCGCTCCACGACCTGGACCTCGTGATCGAGCCCGGCGAGCTCTTCTTCCTCCTGGGCCCCAGCGGGTGCGGGAAGACGACGCTCCTGCGGTGCATGGCGGGGTTCTACATCCCCGAGGAGGGACGCATCTTCTTCGGGGACGAGGACGTGACGCAGCTTGCGCCCCACAAGCGAAACACCGGGATGATGTTCCAGAGCTACGCGCTCTGGCCGCACATGTCGGTGGCGGAGAACGTCGCCTTCGGCCTCGAGGAGCGGAATTTCCCGCGGACCGAGATCCGCACCAAGGTGGCCGAGGCGCTGGAGTCCGTGCGCATGGGAGCCTACGCCGAGCGGCGCCCGAACCAGCTCTCCGGTGGGCAGCAGCAGCGCGTGGCCCTGGCGCGCGCGCTGGTCATACGCCCGCGCTGCCTCCTCCTTGACGAGCCGCTCTCGAACCTGGACGCGAAGCTGCGCCTGGAGATGCGCACCGAGATCCGGCGGGTCTGCAAGGAGTTCAAGCTCACGACGGTCTACGTGACCCACGACCAGAAGGAGGCGCTGTCGGTGTCGGACAGGATGGCGATCCTTGAGAGCGGCAGGATACTCCAGGTGGGCTCGCCCCAGGAGATCTACCGGAAGCCGGCGAGGAAGACGGTGGCGGACTTCATCGGGGAGACCAACTTCATCCCGGGCAAGCTCCTCTCATCGACGGCCGGCCGGGCGCGGGTGGCCACCGCGGTCGGCGATCTGGACGGGGTCCTCGGGGACGCGGCCTCGCAGCCCGCCGTGGGTTCGCAGGTGACGGTGTCCGCGCGGCCGGAGTGCTGGACCATCTCCAGCGCTTCCGCCGGCCCGAACGCCGTCCGCGGGCGCATCGGCGCCTCGGTCTACCTCGGCGAGAACGCCCAGTACGACTTCGTCTCGGGCGCGACGACGCTCAAGGTCCTCGAGCTCAACCCGCGGCTCGTCGGGCGCCCGGGCACTGACGAGCTCTTCGCCAGCGTCCGGCCCGAGGACGTGGTCGTCCTGACGGACTGAGGCCCTCCCATGCTCAAGCGT
>Ga0302326_10021634_pt1 | contig 13183 bp, 13 predicted proteins | sample Palsa_T0_3_FD_202264 | JGI IMG/M metagenome (GOLD analysis project Ga0302326, IMG submission 202264) | Peat permafrost microbial communities from Stordalen Mire near Abisko, Sweden - Palsa_T0_3 | ecosystem: Environmental > Terrestrial > Soil > Palsa > Peat permafrost | place: Sweden: Abisko... | reverse complement strand
GCGGATTCGCGACCATCTTGGCGAGATTGTTCGTGGGACGGTCGAGGAGACGCTGAACGCTTTGCTGGATGCTGAGGCGGACCAGCTTTGCGGAGCTGGACGTTACGAACGCAGCGGGGCTCGGCAGGATACCAGGGCTGGCAGCTACGAGCGGTCGCTGCAGACAAGCGCCGGCGAAGTTAATCTCAAGGTTCCGAAGTTGCGGCGCCAGACCTTTGAGACTGCGATCATCGAGCGCTACCGCCGGCGGGAGAGCTCGGTCGAGGAAGCGCTGATCGAGATGTATCTGGCGGGCATTTCAGTCCGGCGGGTGGAGGACATCACCGAAGCGCTCTGGGGCACGCGTGTGAGCCCGAGCACGGTGTCCAACCTCAACAAGAAGATCTACGCCAAGATCGAGGCTTGGCGGAACAGGCGCATCGAAGGCGAGCACCCCTATGTCTACCTGGACGGCATCGTGATGAAGCGCACCTGGGCCGGCGAGGTCCGCAATGTCTCGCTGTTGGTGGCCAGCGCCGTTAATTCCGAGGGATTTCGGGAGATTCTGGGCATTTGCGAAGGCGCCAAGGAGGACAAGTCTGGCTGGTCCGCCTTTCTGCGGCACCTGGTCGATCGCGGCCTCAAGGGCGTGCAGCTGATCATTTCCGATGCCTGCCGCGGGTTGCTCGAGAGCGCTGCGGACTATCTGCCCGAGGCACGCTGGCAGCGCTGCATGGTGCATTTCTACCGGAATGTCTTTAGCCACGTGCCGGCAACAAAAGTCCGCGACGTGAGCCACATGCTCAAAGCCATTCATGCCCAGGAGAACCGAGTGGCCGCCGACCAGAAGGCCAGAGCGATCATCGAGGATCTTCGAGCCAGCAAGATGGGCAAGGCAGCCGACCTCGTCGAGCAAAGCGTCCACGAGACGCTGACCTACTACGCCTTTCCGGATATCCACTGGCAGAAGATCCGGACCAACAATCCGCTCGAGCGGATCATGAGAGAAATCCGCCGCCGAACCCGCGTCGTCGGTGCATTTCCAGACGGTCAATCATGTCTAAACCTTGCTGCAGCACGGTTGCGTTACATCACAGGAACGGCATGGTCGACCAAGCGCTACATGAACATGCGGCCTCTCTACCAGCCACAGGTCATGCAAACCGAAGCCGTCGCCTGATCAAATGTGCGAAAGATTCTGGACACTACCCGCGTTTCTTTGCTGTCACGCGCGCGCAATGTTTCACCCAAATGGGTAGTGTCCAGAAGCGCCGCGAGCTTCTCGACTTTATGACCATCGATCACCGCGCGGCCGCCGACATGGGCGTCGCCGTCAACGATGCGCGCGAATGGGCGTACCGGCCGTTCTGGCGTGCCTAGACGTAAACCGCAAAGCTTTAACAGCGTCGCTTAATCGACTTTTCTTATAGGCGCGTTGAGCACCTCTGCTGCGGCCTGGGTATAAGTTTCGCCAAGACTTTTAATTTGCTCGCCAAATGAAGCCAATTGAGCCTGCATGAATTCGGCCTGAATTGGCACGATCTCGAGGAGATCCTTGGCTTGGCTCAGTTTATGCGCGTAGTCGCGAGCAATCGCTATGTTCTTCTGGGCAGAGACCTTTGCTTTTCCACCTAACTCAGTCTCGCCCATCGGGTGAGATGAAATGGTCTTCTGAAGAAAATCGAGGTATTTATCCACTGACTTTAGCATCTCCTCTCTGACCAGGCCCACAAACTGATCCAGCGTTACGTTCCAATCTGTCATTTTCTCGTTTGCCATTGCGGTGTGCTCCTAGGAAACAGAGAGAGTAGAGCGCCTGGGGCCACAGCGTTAAAGGGCGGAGAAGTGCCCCATGGCGGCGCTTGCGTTAAATTCCGCGCCTTTTATGGATTTAAGTCAACAACCGTCCCCACCGCACCAATCAAGATCGATATGAGTACGCACCGCTAGAACAATGTCGGCTGGTCGTCACGTTTCTTTGATTTGGCGCTGGCGGCCGGCGTCGGCGCAGCTTCGGGCTGACCGGGCTTGGCCGGCGGCACCGGTTCGATGAGGCGCGGATCGTCGTTGGCGACGCGGTTCACCGCCGGCGAGACTTCATAACACTCGAATAATCCCTCCGGCGGCGGCGCGATCAGCGCCGCGGCGGTGAGCGCATCGACCCGGGCGCAATCGAGCCAAAGGTCGAACGCCTCCGGCGCGATGACGACGGGCATGCGGTCGTGGATGGCGGCAAGCGCGCGGTTCGCTCGCGTGGTGACGATGGCTGCGGTGTCGAGTTCTTCGCCGTTCGGCCCGGTCCAGGTCTCCCACAGCCCGGCAAAGGCGATTGGTCCGCCTGAGGTGGGCCCCACGAAGTGAGGCCGCCTCGTCCCGCCGCCTCCCCATTCGTAAAAGCCGTCGGCCGGGATGAGGCAGCGCCGCCGCCGCATGGCGTTGCGGAACGAGGGTTTGTCGAGCACGGATTCGCCGCGAGCATTGACCAGCAGCGAAAATGTCTTCGGATCCTTCACCCAGGCGGGAATGAAGCCCCAGCGCACGAGCGCGAAGGCGCGCTTGCCGTCGACAAGCCGCACGATCGGGATGGCTTGCGTCGGCGCCACGTTATAACGCGGTGGAAAATTGGGTGCTTCGTCGTAGCCGAACAGCGCCCTGACCGCATCCGCCGGCGAGGTGATGACATAGCGTGCGCACATTGGGATAAGCTTCCAATCTCCAGCGGTAACGGTGGCGCACCGTGACCGATCATAGCCAAATGGGATCGCTCCGTGACCTCCACCACTGGGCAAGCGCGAACTTATCCGAGCCGGCCGTATCTGGCGGTCAGCGCCGCCGTCTTTCGCGACGGTCGCGTGCTGATCGTCCGCCGGGCGCAGCCGCCGGCCCATGGCCTCTATACGCTGCCGGGCGGCGGTGTCGAACTGGGCGAGACGCTCGAGCAGGCGGTGATCCGGGAGGTCCGCGAGGAGACCGGCCTCGAAATCGAGCCGCTCGCGCTCGCCGGCTTTCGCCAGATGATCGCGCGCGACCGCGGCGGACGGGTCGAGCGCCATTTCGTCATTCTGCCCTTCGCGGCGCGCTGGATCGCCGGCGAGGTTGCGCTCAACGAGGAATTGGCCGAGGCGAACTGGCTGTTGCCGTCGGAGATTTCGGCGCTTAAGACGACCGAGGGGCTCGCGGAGATTGTCGCCGCCGCCTGGCAGCGGATCGCCGGCTAAGTGCCTAAACCACGCCGCGTTCTCATGCTTGGCCTGCGGCCCGCTCGATCGTTATGTTTACCACCAACCCAAATGCCGCGAACCTCGATCATTCTTTCGCTCCTGCTTTGCCTTGGCGCCGACTCCGCCGGAGCGCAGATTCTTCAGCCGCAAGCTCAGCCTCCCGCTCAGCCGAGGCCGCAGCCGCAATTTGCGCCGCAACTGCAAGCACAGCCGAGGCCGGGCCAGCCGCAAGCGCGGCCGAGGCCGGGCCAGCCGCAAGTTCAACCGCCGACCCCTGCGCAAAACACGCCCGCGCCCTATGACCGGGACTTGCAGCGGCTTTCTGAGATTCTCGGCTCGCTGCATTTCCTGCGCGGCATCTGCGCCTCGAACGAGGGCCAGAAATGGCGGAACGAGGCGCAAACGCTGATCGACGCCGAGGCGCCGAGCGGCGAGCGGCACAATCAAATGGTGGCAAGCTTCAACCGCGGTTATCGCGCCTTTCAGCAGAGCTACCGCACCTGCACGCCAGCGGCCAATTTCGCCATTCGGCGTTATCTCGAGGAAGGCGCCAAGATCGCCCGCGAAATCACCGCCCGCTACGCCAATTGACACCCCGTTTCCGCAACGGCGAAAGGGGCCTATCTAGCGGAATAAGCTTTCGAATTAACCCTTCCTCAAGGTTCGACTTAGCGTCTCCCGGGGCCGTGCTAACGTCTCCTCGACAGGGACGCTGCCGGGCTGCGGCGACACAGTGATTGCAATGACAACGGCGACGCAAACTCCGGCGGCACATGAAGCCGTGGCGGACCACGAACAAAAGCGACTGGCGCTCGGTTATCTGCAAGAGGCATGGGCGGAAGCGCATCACGAAGGCATCGATGGCGATTGCCTAGCGCAAACCGCGCTGTTTCTCGCGCTCGCCGAGCTGATTTCGACCTACGGCGAGGAAGCCACCGCCCGTTACACCGAAAACTTCGCACCACGTATCCGCAACGGCGAGTTCTCGGTCGAGTTGTCGCGGCAATAATGCCCGCTGCGCTTTCGATTTAACTCCAGCATTGTCATTGCAAACCCTTGAGGGAAACCGGCCGGCACCTTAGCTTGGCGCTGATGCCCGGAAGATTCCCGCTATGAAGGCCGCCCTTCTCCCCGACCGCGGCGTGGTCAAGGTCGCGGGCGACGACGCGCGGAACTTTCTCCACGGCCTGTTCAGCGCCGATATCCTCAAGCTCACGCCGGGAGAAGCGCGCTTCGGCGCGCTGTTGTCGCCGCAGGGCAAAATCCTCGCCGATTTCATCGTCGTCGAAGCTCCGGCGCAGGACGGCGGCGGTTTCTTCCTTGACGCGCCGCGCGCGCTCGTCAACCCACTTGTGGCGAAGCTCAACGTTTACAAGTTGCGTTCCCGCGTGATCGTTGAAGATCTATCCGACGTTCTCGGCGTGCTGGCGGCTTGGGATGGTAACGGCAAGAGCACGTTTGGCCTATCCTATGCCGATCCCCGCCTGCCGGCGCTGGGGCTGCGCGTGACGCTACCGGCGCATCGCGCCGCCGACGCCGCCGCCGGTCTCGGCGCCACCCTCGTCGATGCCAGCACCTACGACACGCACCGCATTGCGCTCGGCATCCCGCGCGGGGGCGTCGATTTCAGCTACGGCGACGCCTTCCCGCACGAGACCAATATGGACCAGCTCGGCGGCGTCGATTTCGCCAAGGGTTGCTATGTCGGCCAGGAAGTGGTGTCGCGCATGGAGCACCGCGGTATCGCGCGCACCCGCGCCATGACGGTTCGCTACGACGGCGCGGCGCCGCAGGCGGGTATCGCGGTCATGGCCGGAGAGCGCCAGGTCGGCACGATGGGATCGGCGGCGGCCGGCCGCGGGCTTGCGCTCTTGCGCCTTGACCGAGTCGCGGACGCACTCGCGCACGGCGAGCCGCTTCTCGCCGGCGGTGTTGCGATCCGGCCGATCAAGCCGGACTGGGCGCGCTTTGCCTTCCCTGACGGCTCCAAAGCCGCTGAATAAGGCCGCAGCATGGCCGCCTCCGCTGCCGCTCACGCCACCGGCCTCGTGCGTTGTCCCTGGCCCCGGGACGACGCGCTTTATTGCGCCTATCACGACGGGGAATGGGGCGTGCCCGAATTCGACGACCGCGCGCTTTACGAAAAGCTCGTGCTCGACGGCTTCCAGGCCGGGCTGTCGTGGATCATCATTCTGCGCAAGCGCGAGAATTTCCGCCGCGCCTTCGGCGACTTCGTGCCGGAGAAAATCGCGCGCTATACGCCGAAGAAAATCGAACGGCTGATGCAGGATGCCGGCATCGTGCGCAACCGCGCCAAGATCGAAGGTGCCGTCCACTCCGCGCGCGCCTTCCTCGACGTGATGGACAAGGGACCCGGCTTCTCGAAGCTCCTCTGGGATTTTGTCGACGGAAGGCCGAAGGTGAACCGCTTTCGCAGCATCCGGCAGGTTCCCGCGGAGACGCCGGTCTCGCGCGCGATGTCGAAGGAACTGGCGCAGCGCGGCTTCAAGTTCTGCGGGCCGACCATCGTTTACGCGTTCATGCAGGCTGTCGGCATGGTCAACGACCATCTGATCACATGCCACCGCCACGAGGCGTGCCAGGCGCTCGGCGGCAAAGCCTAACTCCGCTCGTCCCCGCGAAGGCGGGGACCCAGTGCCATATCACTTGCGGCTGGATTCCCGCTTTCGCGGGAATGAGCGGTGGCTGATCACCCGCTCGCGGCGCGGCGCCGCGCCAGGCTGAAGAAGATCGCGGCCAACACCGTCAGCGTGCCGATGACGGTGTAATGCACCGAAGAATTGGCGTTGATGTAGGAGGAGGCGCTCGAAGTCGCCTGCACCAAAGCCGCGCCGAGAAGGATACTGACAAACGAGCCGCGCCCACCGGCGACGCTGGCGCCGCCCAGCACTACGACGGTGATGCTCATCAGCGTGTAATCGGTGCCGGTCGAGGGCGAACCGATGCCGACCTGGCCGGCGAGCATCAGGCCGCCGATGCCGGTGAGCAACCCGGAGATCATGAAAGCGAACCAGGTCAGGCGTTGGCTGTCGATGCCGAGCCGATGGCTGGCGAGCGGACTCGAACCGACGGCGCGGAAGCTGCGGCCGAAGGCGGTGCGGTAGAGAAGCCATTCGGCGCCACCGACCATCGTCAGCGCCAGCACCAATCCGGCCGGCAAAAACCAGACCTGGAACTGCGCCGCGTCGGAAATGGCATCATCGATGGTGCCGGCGGCGACTGGGCGCAGCAACAGCGAGACGCCTTGCAGCCCGATATAGGTCGCGATGGTCACCACGATCGCCGGCAAGCGCAGAGAGGTGATCAAGAGCCCCTGCAACAAGCCGAAGCCGACGGTGAACAATAAAATCAGGATCAGCCCGGCCGCGAACGGTCCGGCGGTAACGCCGTCGGGCGCTAGGAACGAGGCCAGCACCACGCATAGCCCCGCCAATGGGCCGATGGAAAGATCGATGGCGCCGACCAGCACGGTCGCCAGCTGCGCGCTGGAAAGAAATGCCAGGATGCTGAAGAACGACAGCATGCTCTTGATGGAAAACGGTGACAGGAAGTAACCGTTCAAAGCCTGGGTGCCGCCAAGAATGATGATGGTGAGGACGGCGAGCACCAAAGCGGGGAAATGATCGCTGGCGAGGAACTCGCGCCAGCGCCGATCCGGTGCGGCTAGTGCCTTGCTGGCGCGCGACACGGTGGAGGTGAGATTGGCTTCGGTAATGGCGGCGTCGGTGACCGCGGCGCCCGCCAATTCGTGAACGATGCGGCCCCGGGCGAAGATCAGCACCCGGTCGCAGATGCCTTCGAGCTCAAGACCGTCCGAGGAAGAAACCAGTACCGCCAAGCCCCGGTCGGCCACGGCGCGCAGGCGCTGATAGATTTCGCTGCGCGCGCCGATATCGACGCCCTTGGTCGGCTCGTCCACCAAGAGCACCGTCGGTTGCGCCGAGATTTCCCGCCCGAACAGCGCCTTTTGCTGGTTGCCGCCGGACAATTCGTTGAGTTTGGATTCGGTCGAGGCGGTGCGGATGCGTAGATCCTCGGCGATCCTCTTGGCGCGCGCGGCCTCGTCGGCGCGGTCGATTACGCCGTAGCGCGAGATCGCGTCCAAAAATCCGAGACTGAAATTCTCGCGCAATGTCAGGTTGAGGAATACGCCTTCGGCATGGCGGTCGTCGGTGATGAAGCCGATGCCGGCCTGGCGGAACGCAGCGGGATTGTCGCCCGATATTTTGACGCGAGCGACCGATACTTCGCCGCCGGTGCGGCGGTCGATGCCGGCGGCGGCGCGGATGAATTCGCGTTGGCCTTCGCCTTCGATGCCGGCAAGGCCGACGATCTCGCCGGCGTGAACGACGAGATCGACCTGGTCGAAACCCCGCCCGCTCAGGCCCTCGACCGCGAACAAAGGAGCGCCGACAAATTTCGCCTTGGCGGGAAAGATCTGGCCGAGCGGCCGGCCTGCGATCAGCGCCACGATTTCGGCCGGCGTGATCGATTGGGCAAGCCGGGTATCGATGATCTCGCCATCGCGCATCACCGAGATGCGGTCGGCCAATTCGTCGACCTCGTGCAGGCGATGCGAGACATAGACGATGCCGACGCCGTCGCGTTTCAATTCGCCGATCAGGTCGAACAGTTTTCGCACGTCCACGTGTTGCAGCGGCTCGGTCGGCTCGTCGAGGAAGAGAACTTTCGGATTGGTGGCAAGCGCACGCGCGATCTCCACGACGTGCCGTTGCGCGAGCGAGAGTTCGCCCAGGCGTCTGTTGAGCGGCATGCGCAGCTCGTCGGTTGCGATCCGCGCCAGAATGCGCTCGGCTTCGCTCGCGCCGCCCGGAGTCGCCAGCGATGGGGCGGCGAGTTGAAGATTTTCCAAGACGGTCAGGTCGGGCGCGAGCGCCGGATGCTGATAAACAACCGCCACCCCGTCCTCGCGCATCTGGCGTGGATCCGGGGCGCCCACATACTTGCCGCCGTAATAGATGGCGCCGGCGTCGGCACGCAACACGCCGGCGGCGATGCCGATCAGCGTCGATTTGCCGGCGCCGTTCTCGCCGACGATGGCATGGACCTCCCCGGGATAAATCAGGACGTCGACACCTTTGAGCGCCCGCACCGGACCGAAGCTCTTGCGCAAATCGGCGAGCGTCATGATCGGCACGTGCGCCGTGGTCGGCTCGCGGGCGGGGGCCGGCGGCGCGGCGGCGTCGGTGACGTTATGCATGGCGCAGCCGCCGCGTTATTTCGGGAAGCGCCACGCCGGTGAGGACGATGACCGCGTCGGCCAAATCCTCAGCCGAGGCGCCGAACCCAAGCGCGGTCACCAGTTGGGCAAGATAGGTGAGAAAGAACGCGCCGATCACGGTCGCTACGACGCTTCCTTTAGTGACGCCGCCAAGCGGATTGCCGCCGATTACGACTGCGGCAATGGTGCCGAGCAGATATGGCAGCCCGCACAGGACGGTCGGCGAGACCAGATAACCGGAAAGCATGATCGCCGCGATGGCGTACATGAGACCGGCAGTCGCGTAGGTCAGGATGCTGTAAGCCTTAAGCGGCACGCCCACGGCATGCGCCGCCGGCGGATTGACGCTTACGGCGATGAAACGCCGCCCGACGGTGGTGAATGTGAGCACGACGACGGTCGCGCCTGCCGCCAGCAGCAGGACCCACACGGTGGTCGGCACGTAAAGAAACCGGCCGACAAAGAAATTGACCATCATCATCGGCGACTGGACCGAGGCGCCGGTCGAAACAAAATAGGTCAAGCCGAACAGAATGGCGTTGACGCCGATCGTGGTCACCAGCGGCGGCACCTGCAAGAGGGTGACGATGACGCCGGTCACGGCGCCGATCGCGGCACCGACGGCGAGTCCCTCTGCGATGTAAAACAGGACCACGCTCAGATCGGTGCTGCCGTTCGGCAGCTTGGTCACAACCACCGCAACAAACGACATGATGCCGGCGGTGGACAGATCGAGGCCGCGCTGCTGGATCACCAGATGTTGGCCGATCGAGGCCACAGCGAGGATGGCGAAATACGGCAGCGTCGAGAGGATCGCCGCCGAGTTGACCGTGCTGGGCGCGGCGATGCCGCCGATCAACACCAGAAGCGCCGTGGCGACGAGCGCTTTCAGCGCCAGCGGAAGCTCGGTCAAATCTCTGCCAAGTCGGGGCATTCGCAGACGGAGTATTCGGTCGTCCGCCATAACCCGAGTCCGGTCCTTTGCATCGATAATGCGACGATGCCCCGCCAGGCCCTCCCCCACAAGGGGGAGGGTGGCGGAGGCAAAACGTCAGCGATTGCGTGCCAAGGCGATCAATGATTCCGGCGGACTACTTGCCGCCAAGAGCCTTGATCTGTCCTTCTTTCGACAACATCGAGGACGGGATCGAATCCATCGGCATCGACTTGTCGCACTTCACCGCGAGCTTCGCATCCTTCGACGTATTGTCCTCGGTGAAGGGCAACGTGATCAGGCTGGGCTCGGGCTCATCGATGCCCTCGGCGGCAGCCACCGCCTTACGCAGCGCAAGCCGGACCATCCAGGTGTGAGCGTCGATGCTCGCCATCTTGAAGTCCGGGTGATCGGCGGAAAGGCAGCTCAGGTCCATGAGCGACTGACCGACATAAGCGGGAACCGGCTTACCGGCCGCAAGGAAGGCGCGGATCGGACCAGTGGTCTCGCTATAGATGCCGTCGATCTCAGGATACTTGGCGATCAGCGCCGCGGTCTTTTGCTGCGCCATCGCGGGATCCCAGTTCGTCGGCACCGGCTCTGCTTCGAGCACCTTTATGCCGGGATACTTGGCGAAGGTGGGCTTCCAGCCGACGACTTGCGCCGCCGTCATCGGATTGCCCGGCGTGCCGCCGAACATGATGACCGTGCCTTTGCCGTTGAGCGTCTTGGCCAGCCAGTCGGCGAATTGCTCGCCAACCTGGCTCTGGCTTTCGGTGACACGATCGACATAGTCCTTGCCGATCACGCCGGGGAAGCCATCGCCGACGGAATACGGCACGACCGCTATGCCGGCCGCGGTTGCTTCGCGCGTCGCTTTCAGAATCGCCGGGCCGGTGTCGAGGAAGGCGACGATAACGTCGAACTTCTGCGCGATCAGGCCTTCGATGTCGGCGATCTGCTTCTCAGGCTTGAACTCACCGTCCGTATAACGCGTCTCGGTAATGTTCGGGCACTTCTTAGCTTCGTCCTCGAACTCGGCGCGCGTGATGTGGCGCCAGTAATTGCCGCCCCAACCGTCGGACAGCGCGACCTTGATCGGCTTGGTGCCGCAGAACTTGGTGATCGGCTGCAAGTCGGCAACGGTGCCCTTCTTGTCCGGATAGAGCTTGGCTTTGTTGATGTCGGCGGCTTGGCCCGATGAGCCGATCGCAAACGCGAGGCCCAATGCCGCAACGCCGACAGCTAGACTGCGTGGTGACAACATGAACTCCTCCCCTGTGCACCCCGGAATTTGACCCGGTTGTTTCACTTACGCAATAAGAGGCGGCACCGCCGCGACCATGCGTTCATGTCAACCGGAAATTCCCAGGTGACTTTGTGCGAAGGAAGCATACTCTTTTTAGTGCCGGTGCCACAAGCTTTGCGACTGAAGTTCGGCGCCGCGGCGAGCAAAAAAGTCTTAATTTGATCGTGGGACGTGGCCCTTGCCCGCGTGGGCAGGCGGGCGCGCACGCTGACGCTATGCATTCGCGCGCCCTGTTCCACCCCAGCCACGAACCACCTCATTTTTTTGCAGCCTTATAGCAGTTGCGCGGACGACATTGCACGCGAAAGGCTTTCGTCTTGCGCGGAACGACGGCGGGCTGGCATAATCGCCGGTGAGCCTTACGGCCGAAAGACAACGATCCCTGGGAGGGAATGATGAAGAAAAGCGTCGATCACATCCTCATTACACATACCGGCAGCTTGCCGCGCGGCGCGGAACTCAACGATCTGTTGATCGCGGACGAGGCCGGCGAGAAAGTCGATAAGGCCCTTCTGACCGAAAAGATCGATCAGCGCGTCGCCTACGTCATGGGGAAGCAGCGCTGGGCCGGTGTCGACGTCGCCAATGACGGCGAGCAGGGCCGCGTCGGCTTTCAGACTTACTTGCCGAAGCGCATGTCCGGGTTTGGCGGTGAATCGAAACGGCCCTTCGGCAAGGAATGGGTCGAGCTTCCGCTCTTCACCCAGAAATTCATGGCGCGCATTCCCAAGACCGGTAAGGTCTTTGGCTGTCCGGAAGCGATCGCCGACATCAAATATACCGACAAAGAAGCCATCAAGACCGAGCTTGCGCGCTTCAAGCGCCATGCGGCGGAGATCAAGCCGCCGTTCCCGGAACTGTTCTTCGCCGAACCGTCGCCGGGAATTATCGCCTGCACGATGCTCAACGCGCATTATGCGAGTTACGAGGCTTATCTCGACGCGATCGCCCGGGAGATCCACTACGAGTACAAGGCAGTGGTCGATGCCGGCTATATTTTGCAGATCGACGCACCTGACCTGGCGATGGAACGGGTGCTGTTATTCCAGGACAAGACCGATAAGGAATTCGTCAAGCTCGTCGAGCTGCACATCGCGACGCTCAACAAGGCGCTGCAAGGGATTCCGCCGGATCGCGTGCGCCTGCACATCTGCTGGGGCAACTGGGAAGGACCGCACATCTTCGATATCGGTCTCGAACCGTTATTGCAGGAGTTCTATCAGGCCAAGGTCGGGGCAATCGGCATCGAGTTCGCCAATGCCCGCCGTCAGCACGAATATGCGGCATTGAAGCAACACAAATTCCCCGACAACATGATCCTGCTGCCGGGAGTCATCGATTCCAAGATCAACCTGGTCGAGCATCCCGAAGTCGTCGCGCAGCGCATCGAACAAGCCGTGGCGGCGATCGGCGATCGCGAACGCGTCATTGCCGGCGTCGACTGCGGTTTCGGCACTTTCGCCGGCTGGGAATGGGTCGCCGAGGACGTGGTGTGGCTCAAGCTCAAGACCCTGCGCGAGGGCGCCGACATCGCCAGTAAGCGCCTGTGGGGCAAGAAGGCGGCCGCCTGACGCGCCGGCTGCCCAAGCCCGTTTGCGAACGGCCGGGAGGAGGTTAGCCTCCCGGCATGGCAAGAGCCCCGCGCGCGCCGTCGGCTCGCGCCTGGCAGCGTATGCTGTCGGGGCGCCGGCTCGATTTGCTCGATCCGTCGGCGCTCGACATCGAGATCGAGGACATCGCGCACGGGCTGGCGCGCGTGGCGCGCTGGAACGGGCAGACAAGCGGCGCGCACATTTTTTCCGTGGCCCAGCACTCGCTCTTGGTCGAGGCGCTGGCGCGCGCGCGGGTGCCGCGGCTCGACCGCAGCCGGCGGCTGGCGGTGCTGTTGCATGACGCGCCCGAATACGTGATCGGCGACATGATCTCGCCGTTCAAGGCGGTGATCGGCGACGCCTATAAGGCGGTCGAGCGCCGCCTGCTCGCGGCGATCCATCGCCGTTTCGGGCTGCCGATAAAGTCCGCGCCGGAACTCGAAGAGCTGATCAAGATCGCCGACCGTCAAGCGGCCTATCTCGAGGCGACCCGCCTCGCCGGTTTCGACGCCGCCGAGGCGCGCCGGTTCTTCGGCCGTCCGCCCGATATTTCGCCGACCATGGAGCGCGATTACCTGAAGCCCTGGCCGGCCGAGACGGCGCATGCGCGCTATCTCGAACGGTTCAAGAAACTTATCGGCGAATAAGCGTCACACTTGCGCCGCGCGCCCCACCTATATGACAGTACTGAAAGCCCGCATTTGATTCGATGATTCACGTCTGCTCCCTCGCCCGTCTGCACGAAACGGTTGAAGACACCGGCGCCCGGCGCGTCGTATCGCTGATCGACAACGATATCCGGATCGAGCGGCCGGCCGCGATCATTGAGGAAAATCACCTCTGGCTGCGGCTGCACGACATTTCCTCGCCGCTCGACGGCTACAT
>Ga0302326_10021633_pt1 | contig 13183 bp, 13 predicted proteins | sample Palsa_T0_3_FD_202264 | JGI IMG/M metagenome (GOLD analysis project Ga0302326, IMG submission 202264) | Peat permafrost microbial communities from Stordalen Mire near Abisko, Sweden - Palsa_T0_3 | ecosystem: Environmental > Terrestrial > Soil > Palsa > Peat permafrost | place: Sweden: Abisko... | reverse complement strand
TCATCGAAGACAGCTTCAGCAATGGACGGCCACCGCTCGATGAGGTCGGCGTCGAATTCGTCACCGACGTCAGCGACCACAAGCTGATCAAGACGCGTCTTCTCAACGGAACCCATATCGCGCTCGCGTGTCTGGCCACGTTGGCCGGCTACCAGCGCACCGACGAGGCGATGAGGGACCGCGTCATCTTCGATTACGTCGAGCAGCTCATGCGCGACGAGGTTCAGCCGCTGCTGCCGGCGGTGCCGGGGATGAACACACCCGACTACCGGGACATCCTGCTCGACCGGCTCAGCAATCCCTGGATGAGCGACCAATTGTCGCGGCTGGCACGCCGAGGATCAGAGAAGATCTCGTCCTTTGTGCTGCCGTCCCTGCAGGAGGCGATCGCACAGGGCCGACCGCACACCCTGCTGATGTTGGCGGTTGCCGGGTGGGCCCGTTATGTGCGCGGCCACGACCTCAAGGGGCGTAAATTCAGCATCGAGGACTCCCAGGCAATACCTCTGACTAGGTTGGCGACCATGGCAGGCAACGATCCCGACCCGTTGCTGGGGCATGAAATGTTCGGCGAGTTAAGCACGGTTCCGGGCTTCGCGGATCGCCTCGGCGACATGATCGCCGATATCGATCAGCGCGGCGTGATCCGCACACTGCGCCGTGTGTTGCGGGCCGATGCAAGGGAGTTGGCGTGCGCGAATTCGATCCCACGCCGATCACGACGTTGCTCTGTGACGCCGATGACAACCTCTTTCCTTCGGAGCGGCCGGCGTTCGCAGCCTCGACCGAGGTGACCAATCGTTTCCTGGCCAGGTTCGGCGTCACGGCTCCGCTGAGCGCCGAGGAGCTGCGCAAGCGGGCCGTCGGGAAAAACTTCCGCACCACCGCTCTCGACCTGGCGGTGCAGTGCGAAATGCCTCTCGATCAGACGTTGGCGCAGGGCCGTCCCGCCGCCGTCGTCGCCTCAGACAGCGACGTGGCGGCCGGGCACGCGCTGTGCGCCGACGAACTCGAGCAATGGGTGCGCGAAGAACGCGAACACGTCACCGCTTATCTGGCCGTCACTCTGACACCGGATCCGCAGATGCTGGAACCACTGCGAGACCTCGCCTCGCAGTACGCGCTGGCCGCGGTCAGTTCCAGCGCCATCCAGCGCCTGGCTGCCTGCTTCACCGCCACCGGCCTCGATACGCTCATACCGCCGGCTGTGCGGTTCAGCGCGGAGGATTCTCTTCCCGTGCCGACAAGCAAACCCGACCCCGCGGTGTATCTGCATGCCGGCCAGGTACTGGGTGTAGAAGCAGAGCAAGGGCTGGCCATCGAAGACTCCGTGGCCGGCGTGACCTCTGCGGTCGCCGCCGGCTACGCCACCATCGGTAACGTGATGTTCGTGTCGCTTGACGAACGGGATTGCCGCCGTGCGGAATTGATCGATGCCGGTGCCGTCGCGATCACCGATTCGTGGCGTGCGCTTGCAGACGTCCTCATGTTGTCGACCGCGACGCTGCGAGCCCGATGACGATCCGGGCTGTGGCCCGGAGAGGAGTTGGAGAATCATGACTAGCGTGATGGATCTGAACAACGCCGCGCTGGCACGACTGCCAATCGAAACGCCGAACTACGACCGCAGCAGCGTCACCGTCGGTATCGCGCACATCGGCACGGGGCACTTCCACCGAGCGCATCAGGCCATGTACATCGACCGGTTACTGCAGCAGGGTCTGGCGCGCGAGTGGGGCATCTGCGGAGTGGGCGTCATGCCCGGCGACTGGACGATGCGCGACGTGCTCACGGATCAAGACGGGCTCTACACGCTGGTTCTGGAGAACCCGGACGGCACCCGCGACGCCCACGTGATCGGCTCGATCATCGACTACCGCTATGCCCCCGACGATCCCGAGGCGGCGATCGAATTGCTGGCCGCGGCATCCACCCGGATCATTTCGCTGACCATCACCGAGGGCGGTTACCGCGACGCCGACGGGCCCGCGTTCACGTTGATCACCGAGGCACTGGCCAGGCGTCGCAGCCGAGGGATCGCCGCGCCGACGGTCGTGTCGTGCGACAACATCGAGAGCAACGGCGAGATCGCAGGCCGGGCCGTCCTGGCTAATGCTGAAAGCCGAGACCCCGAACTCGCCGCGTGGGTGGGGGAACACGTTGAGTTCCCAAGCTCGATGGTCGACCGGATCACCCCGGCCACGACCCTGGAGATGGCCAAAGAAGTGCGGCGCGACTTGCACGTCAATGACCGGTGGCCGGTGGTGGCCGAGCCCTTCACCGCCTGGGTGCTCGAAGACAAGTTCGCCGATGGCAGGCCGCCGCTGGAACAGGCGGGCGTGCTGCTGGTCGACGATGTCGCCCCGTACGAGTTGATGAAGCTGCGCCTGCTCAATGCGGGGCATCAGTGCCTGGCCTACTTCGCCCATCTGTGCGGGTTCGAGTATGTCCACGAGGCGGCGAGTGACCCATTGTTCGCCGAGTTGCTGCTTGCCTACTTTGAATCCGAGGCCATCCCGACGCTGCCACCGGTACCCGGGATCGATCTGCATGAATTCAGCCGCACGCTGGTCGAGCGGTTCTCCAACCCGGGCGTGCGCGACACCGTGGCGCGGTTGTGCGCCTATTCGTCGGATCGTATCCCGAAATGGCTGCTCCCGGTGATCTGCGACAACCTGGCCAGCGACGGCTCGGTCCGGGTGGCGGCGGCCGTGGTGGCAAGTTGGGCCCGTTACGCCGAGGGCACCGACGAATGGGGTGAGCCGTACGAGGTGGTGGATCAGCTCGCGGATTCGCTCATCCCGATCGCCCGCTCGCAGCATGAGAATCCCACTGCGTTCATCGAAATCGGCTCGGTGTTCGGGGATCTGGGCCATCAGCCACGCTTCGTCCAGGCATACAGCTGGGCGCTCGATTCGTTGCACCGCAAGGGGGCTCGGGCGACGTTGGAGGCGTTGCTGCAATGACCCGTGGGCTGGTGATCGGCGAATCGCTGATCGACATCGTCGAGCGGAGCGATGGCACCTCGGACGAGCATGTTGGTGGCAGCCCGCTCAACGTCGCCGTCGGTCTGGGCCGGCTTGGTCGCGACGTCGACTTCCTGACCCGCATCGGTGCCGACCCGCACGGCAGGTGTATCGCCGAGTACGTCAATGCCGCAGGCGTGCAGCTCGTTTCGGGGAGCCAGACCGCCGCCCACACCGCGACTGCGCGGGCAATCATCGGTGCCGACGGGTCGGCCGAGTATGTGTTCGACCTGGACTGGCAACTTTCCGGGACGCCGCCGGTCGCACCGCCGCTCTTTGTCCACACCGGATCGATTGCCGCCGTGCAGGATCCGGGCTGCCTGGCGGTCGCGGCTTTGGTCGACGCCTATCGCGTCTCGGCCACGGTCACTTTCGACCCCAACGTGCGGCCGTCGCTGATCGGTGAACGGGTTTTGGCGCGCGGACGCATCGAGCATCTCGTCGAGCGCAGCGACATCGTGAAAGTCAGCGAGGAAGACCTGCTCTGGCTCGACCCCGACCGCCCGCCCGAGCGCATTGCGCAGACCTGGCTGGGGTTGGGTCCCGCTATCGTGGCGGTGACGATGGCTGACCGGGGCGCGTTGGCGTTCTGCGCGGCCGGGGTGGCGCGAGTGCCTACGCGAGCGGTGCGCGTGGTCGACACCGTCGGCGCCGGCGACTCCTTCATGGTCGGTCTGCTCGACGCGCTATGGGGATCGGGTTTGTTGGGCGGCGACCGGCGCCCCGGGTTGCGCGGGATCGGGGTGGATGCGCTGACGGCGGCGCTGGAAGCGGCGAGCCTGTCGTCGGCGGTGACGGTGGCTCGTGCGGGCGCCGACCTGCCGGATCGGGCCGCACTGGAGGCCGCGCGTCGATAGACGCTTACCCCGATAGCAGTGCGGGCATACTGACTCTATGCGTTCCATCTGGAAGGGCTCGATCTCCTTCGGGCTGGTCAACGTCCCGGTCAAGGTCTACAGCGCGACCGAGGACCACGACATCAAGTTCCACCAGGTGCACGCCAAGGACCATGGCCGGATCCGCTACAAGCGCGTGTGCGAGGTGTGCGGCGAAGTTGTGGAATACCGTGACATCTCGCGGGCATACGAGTCCGACGACGGCCAGACGGTCATCATCACCGACGACGACATTGCGACACTGCCCGAGGAGCGCAGCCGCGAAATCGACGTGCTGGAATTCGTGCCGGCGAGCGAGCTCGATCCATTGATGTACGACCGCAGCTACTTCCTCGAGCCCGACAGCAAGTCCACGAAATCCTATGTCCTGCTGGCTAAGACGTTAGCCGACACCGATCGGGTAGCGATTGTGCATTTCGCGTTGCGCAATAAGACCCGGCTTGCGGCGTTGCGGGTCAAGGATTTCAGCAAGCGCGAGGTCATGGTCATCCACACGTTGTTGTGGCCCGACGAGATCCGCGACCCCGACTTCCCGGCGCTGGACAAAAAGGTCGACATCAAACCCGCAGAGCTCAAAATGGCCGGGCAGGTAGTTGAGTCGATGGCCGACGACTTCAACCCCGATCGCTATCACGACGACTACCAGGAGCAGCTGCACGAGTTGGTACAGGCCAAACTCGAAGGCGGAGAAGCCTTTACCGCCGAAGATCAGCCCCAAAAACTGGACGAGACCGAAGACGTGTCGGACCTGTTGGCCAAGTTGGAGGCCAGTGTGAAGGCGCGCTCCGGCGACGCTGCTAAGGCGCCGGTTAAGAAGGCGCCTGCGAAAAAAGCTCCGGCCAAGAAGGCGGCTGCGAAGAAAGCTCCGGCCAAGGCCAGCTCCAAATCCTGACTGCGCTGGGCCGCGTGCCGTTGCTCGCCGAGCGAAGTGGCTCGATCTCGGCTAGCGTTATGTCAGTCAATCTTGGAGACCATGCTCAGATGAATGTCGGACCGACAAGATGGTCGACAGCCTGCGCGGTACTGCTGTCCGCCGTCGCGCTGTACTCCCCAGCGACCGCATCAGCAGATACAGTCGACGACGCAGTCGTGGCCACCCTCGCAAATCAGGGGATCGTCATCAAGGACCGCGACACCACGATTGCGATGGCGCATACGGTGTGCGCCGGACTCGACAAGCACTACAAATCAAGCGTTTTGGCGGTGAAGTTAGTGAGGGACACCGATCTCTCGCTGAAACAATCCGGCTACTTCATCGGCGTTGCGATCTCTGCCTACTGCCCGCAGTACGCGGGGCACACTGACACTTCAGCGAACTGGCTCAACCCGGGTCCCCCGCTGATGTGAGCACACCGGCGGTGATGATCAGCCGTTTTGTGGTCGACAATTTATCGGGGGCACAAAGGGAACGCAGACCGGTTCGAAGTATGGCGGGGGATCAGGTCCGTCCCAGAAATCGCTCACCGCGCCATCATTCATCCGAACATTGCCTCGCGCGACGGTCAGCCGCCAATACGTGTGGCAGACACTGTCGTCCCACACCACATGCGTAGCCGGCCACGAAACATGGGTAGGTGGGTACGAACCGCCAGGGTGCTCCGGTAACGGTTGCCCAGGGCACCACTGAAATGGCCCTGAGGACTGAGGGTCTGCCTCGGCGGTGCCGGCGGCCAGCCCCAGACCGGCCACCGCGACGGCCCCCGACACCAGCGCCACGGTAGCGATCTTCTTCAGGTTATGGGTGATGCCCATGGCCTCTACCTTTCGTCGTATCAAGGCAGAATTTAACGCCGACCGCTTACTAAATACTTAACGCCGACCGCTTACGAAATGCGGAGACGTGAAGCACTATTTCGACGAGAGTCTTCGCCAACTGACTACTGCAACCACGATGCCGATCAGCACCGTGATCGGACCACTGATGGACCAGGTCGTGGTGTTGCTCATCGGGCTACCAGCAAGCACTCCGAATCCCTGGAGCGCCCAGATCAGACCTAGCACTGCGACGATAAGCCCGACCACGAATGTAACGACGAAAGTCCTTCTCATAAAGAGATCTTACGCGCCGGATTTGGTCACTTGTGCCCGACAATTTGTCGGGGGCACAAAGGGAACGCTCGCCGGTTCGAAGTCGCTAGAACGGCGGCGGGTCGTCGTCCGGCGCCGCGCGGGCGTAGGTGTAGGCGCGCTGTCGCGTCAGCCTGTCGTTGCGATTGAGGTTGCGCTCGGCGGTGATTCGCAGCGCCCGCGTGCGCCGACGCGTCGGCATCATGGCGGTGCGCTCACCGCACCGGTCGTCGGGCGTCGACGGGGTTTCAGGCAGATCGCCGGTGGGCACCGTCAGGGCCGGGAACAGGATGGCGCTGCCGGGGCTGGTCACATAGGTCTGCCCGGACGGCAGCGTCCAGATGACCGTACCGTCGGCCAGTTGCTTGTCTCGCCATCCCCAAAATGTCTTGAGCAGGTGATGTTTTCGACATAGGCACTTCAAGTTGGACGGATGGGTGAGCCCGCCGTCGGCATAGGGAATGGTGTGGTCGATGTCGCAGTTGAAAGCCGGCTCATCGCAACCCGGGGCTCGGCAGGTCAAATCCCGGCACCGCACAGACTCGGCCAGTTTGGCCGACGGTGTGTAGCGCGGTTCGGCGGCATCAGGAAGGGTCAATGGTTGCAGCGTGGCCGATTTGGCCAATTCGGCGACCACCTCGGGCGGAATGAGCTCGTCGGCGCCGGCCATGAAGCCCGGGGTGGCGCCTCGGCCCTCGACGCTGGCCCCCTCGGCCACCACATGGATCACCACATTGCGGTTTCGCATGCGGCCCCGCGTTTTCACGCAGTCCGAATCCCCGCAGGTACACATCATCCGATCGTCACCCGCAACCAGGGCGGCCAGCGCGTCGGCACGCCGCTGTGCTTTGGTTCGCGGATCGGCCTCACATACCGTGCCCGCCAACTCGTCTAACCGACGATCCAGGGCGACGGCAGTGCTGGCGAACACGTTGCCGTACACCTCGGCGATGCCCGACATCGACGCGGACACATTGAGGTAGCGGTCTTTGACCTCTTTGTTGGTCCGGCGGATCGCGTCTCGGTCGACGCGTGACACGATGGCGTCGACGCGCGTTGCCAGCTTCCCGCGGGTCAACGACGGCCACCGTGGGGCTCGCATCGCGACCTGCGCATCGACCGCAGCGAGTGCCTTCTCATCGGTGATCAGCGCCGTGCGGTCGGCGATGACCTGAAACATCGCATAGTTGATGACACCGGCCGCCAGGCACTCCCCGACTCTGGGCAGCCGCTCACGCATCACTTCTGCATCGCGCATGTAGCTCGACGCCAACGCGCGGCTAACCCGAAGGGCCGCAGCCAGTTCGGCGGCGATCGCGTCCCACAGATCAGCGACCCACTCCGCCCGGTCACCGTACTGACGGTCCCGCAAGCGCATCAGATCGGCGATCAGACTGAGTCGCCGCGCCGTGGCCTGTGTTTCCGTTCGCGCCGCCGCGCATGCCTGGTCGAGCAGCGCAGCCGACTCACCCGACGTCGACAGCTCCATCATCTCGAACATGTGTTCGATGCTAGCAGTGCCCGCCGACACCTCACGGACCGGTAAAAATAAACTAGAACGTGTTTCAGAAATCGGGTTCCGCGACTAACCGCGCCTTGCTACGGTGACGCCCGTGATCCTGGACAAATTCCGACTCGACGACCAAGTCGCCGTCGTCACCGGCGCCGGCCGCGGCCTTGGCGCAGCCATCGCGCTGGCGTTCGCCGACGTCGGCGCTGACGTCGTCATCGCCTCCCGCACCCAATCCGAACTAGAGGCCGTTGCCGAAAAGGTCCGCGCCACGGGGCGCCGCGCCCACATCGTGGTGGCAGACCTGGCCCAGCCCGAGGTGACGGCGGAGCTGGCCGAGGAGGCCGTCAAGGTGTTCGGGCGATTGGACATCGTCGTCAACAACGTCGGCGGCACCATGCCCAACGCGCTGCTGACCACCTCGACGAAGGATCTCAAGGCGGCGTTCACCTTCAACGTCGCGACCGCCCACGCGCTCACCACCGCCGCGGTGCCGCTGATGCTCGAGCATTCCGGTGGCGGCAGCATCATCAACATCACCTCGACGATGGGCCGGGTGCCCGGCCGTGGTTTTGCCGCCTACGGCACTGCCAAGGCCGCGCTCGCCCACTACACGCGACTGGCCGCACTGGACCTGTGCCCACGGATCCGGGTCAACGCCATCGCGCCCGGGTCGATCGCCACCTCCGCGCTGGACATCGTCGCCTCCAACGACGAGTTTCGCGTGCCGATGGAGAAGGCGACACCGCTGCGCCGCCTCGGCGAACCAGATGAGATCGCAGCCGCCGCAGTATATTTGGCGTCGCCGGCGGGTGCCTACCTGACCGGAAAGGTGCTCGAGGTCGACGGCGGCATCACCTTTCCCAACCTCGACCTGCCGATCCCGGACCTGTGACCGGCTCAGCGCGGGAGGCCATTCGCGTCGCCCAGATCGGCACCGGCAATGTCGGCGTCCATGCGTTGCGGGCACTGATCACCAATCCCGATTACGAGCTGACCGGGGTGTGGGTGTCCTCGGAAGCCAAAACCGGCAAAGACGCCGGAGTGCTTGCTGGTCTCGATGTTTCGACCGGAATCACCGCATCCACCGACCTGGATGCGGTGCTGGCCACCGGCCCGCAGTGCGTGGTCTACACCGCGATGGCCGACAACCGGTTGCCCGAGGCGCTCGACGACTACCGCCGCATCCTGGCCGCCGGGGTCAATGCCGTCGGCAGTAGTGCGGTCTTCTTTCAATATCCGTGGCACGTGCTGCCCCCCGAACTGCTCAAGCCGATTGAAGATGCTGCGCAACAGGGTAATTCGAGCCTCTTCGTCAACGGCATCGATCCCGGGTTCGCCAACGATCTGCTGCCGCTGGCTCTGGCGGGCACCTGCCAGAGCGTCGAGCAGATCCGCTGCATGGAGATTGTCGACTACGCCACCTACGACAGCGCGACCGTCATGTTCGACGTGATGGGATTCGGCAAACCGATCGACGACATCCCGATGCTGCTGCAACCCGGTGTGCTGAGCCTGGCGTGGGGATCGGTGGTGCGCCAACTCGGCGCCGGACTGGGCGTTGACCTCGACGAGGTCACCGAACGCTACGAGCGGCTACCGGCACCCGAGGATTTCGACATCGCCGCCGGACACATCTCCGAGGGCAGTGCCGCGGCACTCCGGTTCGAGGTGTTCGGGATGGTCGACGGCAAGGCTGCGGTCGTCCTCGAACACGTCACCCGGTTGCGGGAAGACCTCTGCCCGGATTGGCCACAGCCGGCCCAGCCCGGCGGCTCGTACCGGGTCGAGATCACCGGCGAACCGTCCTATGCCGTCGACGTCTGCCTCAGCAGCCGCAAGGGCGATCACAATCACGCCGGTCTGGTGGCGACCGCGATGCGCGTCGTCAACGCCATCCCCGCCGTGGTTGCCGCGCCCGCCGGAATCCGGACGACGCTGGACCTCCCGCTCATCACCGGCCGCGGCTTGTATTCGCCGAGCTGAAGGTTTCGGCTAACCTAACTTTTCTATTCGTTTATATGGAAAGTGAGTTAGGTGCCCCAGGACACCCTCGCCCCGCTCAAAGCGACGTGGTATCTGCTCGGACCCGCATTCGTCGCCGCCATCGCCTATGTCGACCCGGGCAACGTGGCCGCGAACATCAGCGCCGGCGCGCAGTTCGGCTTCTCGCTGTTGTGGGTCATCGTCATCGCGAACGTGATGGCCGGCCTTGTGCAGTACCTGTCGGCGAAGCTCGGGCTGGTGACTGGGCATTCGCTGCCGGAGACCATCGGAGCGCAGCTGAGCCGCCCGGCCCGATTGGCCTTCTGGCTACAGGCCGAGTTCGTCGCGATGGCTACCGACGTCGCCGAGGTGATCGGCGGAGCGATCGCCCTGCACATCCTTTTCCGCCTGCCGCTGCTGCTCGGTGGAGTTATCACCGGGGTGGTGTCGTTGCTGCTTCTGCGTATTCAGGATCAGCGCGGCCAGCAACTTTTCGAACGCGTCATCACCGGACTACTGCTGCTGATCGCGATCGGTTTCACCGCCAGCTTTTTCGTGGCCACACCCCCACCGGGGGACGTGCTCGGCGGCCTGGTGCCGCAATTCCACGGGAAGGACAGCGTGCTGCTGGCCGCGGCCATCTTGGGCGCGACGGTGATGCCGCACGCGGTCTACCTGCATTCCGGACTCGCCCGCGACCGACACGGCCATCCCGACCCTGGCCCACGCCGGCGTCGGCTCCTGCGTGCCACCCGGTTGGACGTCGGGCTTGCGATGGTCGTCGCGGGTGGGGTGAACGTCGCCATGCTGCTGGTCGCTGCGTTGAACATGAGGGGCCGTGGTGGCGTCACTTCAATCGAGGCCGCCTACTCCGTGGTGCGCGACACCGTGAGTCCACTTGTTGCCGTGTTCTTCGCGATCGGATTGCTAGCTTCGGGGTTGGCCTCGGCGTCGGTCGGCGCATATGCCGGCGCGATGATCATGCAGGGATTGCTGTACCGGTCGATTCCGATGCTGGTGCGTCGCTTGGTGACGCTGGCGCCCGCACTGGTGATTCTGGCCGTGGGTTTAAATCCGACGCGCACGTTAGTGCTTTCACAGGTCGTCTTGTCGTTCGGCATCCCGTTCGCGCTGATCCCACTGGTCCGGCTGACCAGCAATCGCGCGCTGATGGGAATCGACACCAATCACCGCGTCACCACTGCCGTCGGCTGGGTGATCGGCGTGATGATCAGTCTGCTGAACGTCGTGCTGATCTACCTCACAGTCAGCGGCAACGGCTCGGGGTAGTGCCGACAGTTCCGTTGTCCTGCTGAGGTTCTGCCTGCCCGCCGAGTTCGAGAAGTTCGTCCAACAGATCGTCCATCTGACCCATCGACGGCCCCGCCCCGCCCCGCTCACGGTAGGCACTACGAACGCTGGCCAGCAGTCGCAATTCACGTTCGATGGTGTCCCGGTCCCGCGTGTCCTGGTCCTTCGCGCCACTCATTGAACAATCCTGTCACCGGAACAGCGGTAACGAATACGGTGACGCGCGGAATTAACCTCGCGGTCACTACCGGCTCAGATCACCGTCTCCCGGGGGGCACTCGGCCGTCGGAGGGGGTAGATATTTCGCTCGGCTAACATCGAACCCGTGACGCCAAGCCGCCGTCATACCTACTTCGCGTACGGGTCGAACCTGTGCGTGCAGCAAATGGCGCTGCGTTGTCCCGATGCGGCGTATCCGCGGCGGGCCGTGCTCACCGACCACGATTGGCTGATCAACCAGCGCGGGGTGGCTACCGTCGAACCCTTCGACGGGACGCAGGTCCACGGAGTCATCTGGCAACTGTCCGATCACGACCTGGCCGCCCTGGACAGCGCCGAGGGCGTGCCGGTGCGCTATCGACGCGACCGGCTGACCGTGCACACCGAAGACGGGCCGTCGGACGCATGGGTGTACATCGACCACCGGGTGGATCCGGGACCGCCGCGGCCCGGCTACCTGGAGCGCATCATCGACGGGGCAGTCCATCACGGGTTGCCGCAGCGATGGGTCGACTTTCTGCGCCGATGGGATCCTGCCCGTTGGCCCCGCCCCCGCTCGAGGCCCACAACGCCTGCACCACAGTCGCTTTCCGAGTTGCTGTCCGAGGCTGGGGTGGTCGAGGTCAGCCGGCTGCGATCGCGCTTCGGTTTTCTTGCAATCCACGGCGGCGGCTTGGAAGAAATGACCGACGTGATCGCCGAGCGGGCCGCCGAAGCCGCCGACGCGTCGGTGTATCTCGTACGGCATCCCGACCGCTACCCACACCACTTGGCATCGGCGCGATTCCTCGCCGGCGAGTCAGCACGCCTCGCGGAGTTCCTCGACCACGTCGATGTCGCGGTCTCGCTGCACGGCTACGGGCGGATCGGCCGCGCCACGCAGTTGTTGGCCGGAGGCAGCAACCGCGCACTGGCCGCCCACCTGGCAGAACACCTTGACCTGCATGGCTATCACGTCGTCACCGATCTCGACGAGATTCCTCTCGAACTGCGCGGGCTGCATCCACAGAACCCGGTCAACCAGACACGCGACGGCGGAACGCAATTGGAGTTACCGACTCGGGTCAGGGGCATCAGCCCACGCAGTCCGCTGCCCGGTGACGACGGTTTGTCACCGGTGACCGCTGACCTGGTGCACGGCCTGGCGAATGCCGCCCGCTCTTGGAAATTGCCGTCCAACTAACTACATGATCGGAGATGGCCGATGGCCGAACGGGCCTTTCGCTTTTCGGTGGGCATTCATTCCACGAAGTCACTTATTGCGTTGCAGGACAAGGTAAAGCGCCTGGAGGACGCCGGGTTCGACGCCCTGCACCTACCCGACCACCTCGGCGCGCCGGCACCGTTTCCCGTTTTGACGGCGATCGCGGCTGCGACCTCCACGGTGCGACTGGGGACCTATGTGCTCAATGCCGGCTTTTACAAACCGGCCCTGCTGGCTCGCGACGCTGCCGAAGTCGATCAGCTCAGCGGCGGGCGTCTCGACTTGGGCCTGGGCGCCGGCTACGTGCGCGAGGAGTTCGAAGCCGCTGAGCTGCCATACCCGAGCGCCCGGCAACGTGTCGACTACCTCGAACACGTCACCACCTACATCAAGAAGCACCTGCCCAGCGTGCCAATCCTGATCGCCGGCAATGGAAACCGATTGCTGACGATCGCTGCCCAGCACGCCGACATCATCGGGTTGACCGGTGCCAATCCCGGTCACGTCGCAGATTCGCTCGCCGAACGCGTCGAGTTCGTCCGCAGCGCCGCCGGCGACCGGTTCGCGGATCTTGAGTTGAACCTCGCGATCACCGCAGTGCCGTCGGACAACTCCGGCAAACCCGACTTAGCGCTCACCCGCAGATTCGTGGACCTGTCCGATGAGGAACTGCTGGCGTTGCCCTCGGTGCTGAGCGGATCGCCGCACGACATCGCCGACACCCTGCGCGGCTATCAAGAGACCTACGGGCTGACGTCCGTCACCGTCCAGGAGAATCATGTCGACACCATCGCGAAGGTGATCGCCGAGTTCCGCTGACCGCAGGCGGTGTGCAGCCGTCACGTGCCGGGTTACGTAAGGTTGTTCTGATGCGCTACAACCCTCCCCCGAACTGGCCGAATCCGCCAAAAGGTTGGGTGCCGCACGCGGACTGGTCGCCGGATCCGTCATGGCCGCCGCCACC
>Ga0302326_10021631_pt1 | contig 13184 bp, 11 predicted proteins | sample Palsa_T0_3_FD_202264 | JGI IMG/M metagenome (GOLD analysis project Ga0302326, IMG submission 202264) | Peat permafrost microbial communities from Stordalen Mire near Abisko, Sweden - Palsa_T0_3 | ecosystem: Environmental > Terrestrial > Soil > Palsa > Peat permafrost | place: Sweden: Abisko... | reverse complement strand
CGGGAGACGGAGCGCTCTACGGGCTGGATCTGGGAAGCGGCAAGGTTCGTTACGGTCCGGTCCAGTTCGTCGCACCCTTTTCGAAGAACTGGAGTCTCAATCTGGCCGGCGGAATCGTCTACACCGCTCTATCTCAGGGCTGTGGAGGAGGACTCTCGGGGTTCTACTCGATCGATATCGGAAACCTTCATAACCCATCCATCCGCCAGTTGCTGCTGTCGAACACAGACACGGCGGGCATCTGGGGCCGGGCCGGAGCGGTCATTGGAAAGAACGGACGTCTGTATGCCTCGACCGCCGACGGCAAATTCGATCCGCTCGCCGGCGATTATTCCGACAGCGTGGTGGCCGCCTCGGTTCACGACCTGAGTCTGGCGGACTACTTTCTACCGGCGAACTGGGACTATCTCCGCAAACGCGATCTCGACATGGGGGCGTCGAGCCCGGTATGGTTCGGCTGGCGGAATCGCGATCTACTGGCCAGCGGCGCTAAAGAAGGCGTGGTCTACCTGCTGGATGCCAATGCGCTGGGCGGTAACGATCATCAGACAGCCCTTTACAGGAGTCCGAAACTCGGCAACGACGAGGATGGATGTTGTGACGGCCTCGGTATCTGGGGCGGCATGTCCACTGCCCGAGACGAAGACGGTCAGACGTGGCTGTTCGTCCCCATGGGCGGGCCGCCCTCGGTAAACGCGCCGAAGGTCCCGCTGCGGAATGGCGACAATCCGCACGGCGGCATCATGGCGTTTAAGGTGGTCCCCGACCCCAAGACTCAGAATCCCGTACTGGAGCCGGCCTGGATTTCCGGCGACTTCGATCTTCCGGATCCTGTAATCATCGCCAACTCCGTCGTGTTGGCGCTCTCCACTGGAGAGAATGCGCATCAGCGCGGCGGAGAAGAGAAGCGGCTTCTGAACACTCACCCGGCCATTCTTCATGCTCTGGATGCTCGAACCGGCGCGGAGCTATACAACAGCGGCGACGCCATTAGCGGGTGGGTACACTTCAGTGGACTGGCGCTCGCGGATGGCCGGATCTTCTCCGTGGATCACGATTCGAATGTCTACTGCTTCGGACTGAAGGGCAAGTAATATCCGCCTATGCCCGCGCCGAATCTATTTTCTCCGGATCCACGCCCAGCTCGCCAAACGCCGCCTTGGCCTTCTCCACTGGGAACTTGCCGTCGCGCGCCAGCCGCGAGAGCGCCGTCACCGTGATGGATTCCGCGTTGATTTCGAAATGCCGCCGCAGATATTCCCGGTTCTCGCTGCGGCCAAAGCCGTCCGTGCCCAGTGTCTCCATGCGGCCCGGCAGCCACGGCGCCAACTGGTCCGCGACTATTTTCATATAATCCGTCGCCGCCACGATGGGGCCGTCGGCGCCGTCGAGCACCTGCTGGATGTACGGCCGCTGTTCAGGCTGGTCCGGATGCAGCCGGTTCCACCGCTCAATCCGCAAGGCGTCGCGCCGCAGCTCGTTGTAACTCGTCACGCTCCATACATCCGCCGGAACGCCGTAGTTCTCGCCCAAAATTTTCTGCGCCCGCAACGCCTCGTTCAAGATCGCCCCGCTGCCGAAAAGCTGCACCGTCGCCTTGCCCCCTCCCGCAGCCTGAAACCGGTAGATGCCTTTCAGGATACCGTCGACGACGCCTTCCGGCATCGGCGGCATGGCGTAATTCTCGTTGTATAGCGTCAGGTAATAAAAGCGATCTTCCCGCTCCTGGTACATCCGGCGGATGCCGTCCTGCACAATCACGGCGATCTCGTAAGCGTAAGCTGGATCGTAGGTCGCGCAAGTCGGCACGGTGCTCGACAGCACGATGCTGTGCCCGTCCTGGTGCTGCAAACCCTCCCCGGCCAGCGTCGTGCGCCCCGCCGTGCCGCCCATCAGAAAACCCTTACCGCGGGCATCCGCGAAGGCCCAGATCAGATCGCCCACGCGCTGGAAGCCGAACATCGAGTAGTAGGTGAAGAACGGAATCATCTCCACGCTGTAGTTCGCGTAAGCCGTCCCGGCCGCCGCAAACGACGCCATGGAGCCCGCTTCGGTAATACCCTCTTCGAGAATCTGCCCGTCCTTCGATTCCTTGTAATAAAGGAACATTTCCGCGTCGTGCGGCTTATAGAGCTGCCCCTTGCTCGCATAAATGCCGAACTGGCGGAAGAGCGACTCCATGCCGAATGTGCGCGCCTCGTCCGGAATGATCGGAACCACCCGCTTGCCGATCTGCGGATTCTTCAGCAGCAGCGTCAACACCCGCACAAACGCCATGGTGGTGGAGACTTCGCGCCCCTGCGAGCCGGTCAGAGACTCCGCCAGAGACTCCAGCGGCGGCGCCGTAATCATACTGGCCGAAACGCTTCGGCTCGGCACATAGCCGCCCAGCAGCCGCCGCCTCTCGTGCAGGTACGCCATCTCCGGACTGTCATTCGGCGGCCGATAGAACGACGCGTGCAGCGCCGCTTCATCCGGAATCGGGATCTCGAAGCGCGACCGGAAATGCGCGATCTCCTGCTCGTTCAGCTTTTTCTGCTGGTGCGTGATGTTGCGGCCCTCGCCCGCCTCGCCCAAACCATAGCCTTTGATGGTCTGGGCCAGAATGAGCGTGGGCGAGCCGGTGTTCTCCACCGCCGTCTTGTAGGCGTTATAGACCTTCTTGGGGTCGTGGCCGCCGAGCCTCAAGTGCATCAACTGGTCGTCGCTGAAGTGCGCTACCAGGTCCAGCAGCTCCGGATAATGGCCGAAGAAATTCTTGCGGAAGTAAGCACCGTCCTTGGTTACGTAGGTCTGCCACTCGCCGTCCACCACCTCGTTCATGCGCCGCTGCAACAGCCCGTTGGTATCGCGCGCCAGGAGCGGATCCCAGTCCTCGCCCCAGATCGCTTTGATCACGTTCCAGCCCGCTCCCCGAAAAGCCGCTTCCAGCTCCTGTATGACTTTGCCATTGCCGCGCACCGGGCCGTCGAGCCGCTGCAGATTGCAGTTGATGACGAAGATCAGATTGTCCAGTCTTTCGCGCGAGCCCAGCGTGAGCGAACCCATGGATTCGGGCTCGTCCATTTCGCCATCGCCCAGAAACGCCCAGATCTTGCGGGGCGTGGGCGGGATGATGCCGCGGTTCTCCAGGTAGCGCATAAAACGCGCCTGATAGATTGCGTTGATGGGACCGAGGCCCATCGAGACCGTCGGGAAGCTCCAGAAATCCGGCATCAGCCACGGGTGCGGGTAGGAAGGCAGCCCCGGATGTTCCCGCAGTTCGTGCCGGAAATTCTTCAGGTGCTCTTCGGTCAGCCGCCCTTCCAGGAACGCGCGCGCGTAAACGCCCGGCGAAGAGTGACCCTGAAAATAGATCAAGTCACCCGGCTGGTCGCCATAATGCGCATGAAAGAAATGGTGGAAGCCGACCTCCAGCAGCGTGGCCAGCGATGCGTATGTGGAAATATGGCCGCCAATGCCGGGATCGTACTTGTTCTGCCGTACTACCATGGCCATGGCGTTCCAGCGCGTCAGGCTTTTGATGCGCCGCTCCATGGCGCGGTCGCCCGGGTACGGGACTTCCTGTTCCGTCCGGATGGTGTTCACGTACGGAGTGTTGAGATTGATGGGGATGTCCGAACCGGCGTTGCGGGCCCGTTCCGACATGCGCACCAGCAAATAGGTCGCACGGTCGGGCCCCTCCTCGTCCAGTATCTGATCCAGAGCCTCCATCCATTCGGCGGTCTCCTGGGGGTCCAGATCAACAACGCGCTCGCTCAATTTCTGGTGCATGGATACTTCTATTATAGTGAACGCCGGAACATCGCCGCGACTTGCCGCTCTGACGGCTGTCTGGTATCGGGCCGTGGCCGATCAGGGAGCGGAGTCCCGCCCCCCGATCCGGCTCCTGGCTTTATCTTACAATCCGCCGCCGCCGGTAAGCGTCCTGGCGCGCGGACGCTCTGTCCCAACGCTGGTGGTGTCCCAGTAGGGCTGCTTTCCGTAGTACGTGTAGATCGACGCGCCCCAGGTTATATTCGCCATATCCGGCCAGTTGTCTTTGTCGAAGCCCGGCGCGTTCTCCAGCTTCTGCTTGTCCACGTTCAGGACGAACTCCTTCTTATCCTCATCGAGCGTGAGCGCATCCCACGGCAACGCAAACAACTTGTTGCCCATGCCCAGGAAGCCGCCGAATGAAAGCACGGCATAAGCTACCCGCCCGGTGGGCACATCCAGCATAATCTCTTCTACCTTGCCGAGATCCTCTCCCGCGGGATTGCGTACATGGTTCCCGGCCAGCGTGCCCGCCGACAGAACACGGCGATACCGATCGCCTTCGCGGAGTGTGTCTGCATCATATTGTTTTGCCATTGTGTTTCTCCTTGTTTGTACTGTTTTATGCCAAAGCAGCGCGAGCTGCATGGAGCGGCTGCAAGGCTCCGCTGCTGATGGAGCAATCACCGGGCCAGAAGCGGGCGTTGCTGATGCGAAACGAGATGCGGAAACTCGTGGGCGCTTTGAGGCCGTAAAGGTTGCGTAAAAAGTGCTAATGCCGCGCGCGCCGCAATTCGAGGATCAGACTCATGACTAACCCTTCGATCTGGTCGCGGACTTTGCAATACGTTTCGTAATCCTCTCCGATAGGATCCTCGACGTCCCAAGTCCGTGTGGGGCCGGTCACATCGTCCGGCAAGCCGAACCCGCTCATGTTGATGGTCAGATCGAACTGTGCCGCTCGCCCGAGGTGCTGGATACCCTTCGGAAACTGATCGTGCACGTCGATGTTCTTCTCATCCATGGTGCGAATGGTATCCTGCGCCACACCGAGCGCAGGCGCGAGACCGGCGCTAGCGGCGATCATGACGTCTTCGCCATAGGCGCGCGCAAACCCCTCCGCCATCTGGCTGCGGCAGGAGTTGCCGATGCACACAAACAGCACGCGCGTTTTGACCGGCGGGCTCACAGTTTGGAGAGGAACAGCTCGTGCACCCGCGAATCCGCGGTCAGCTCCGGGTGAAAAGTCGCCACCAGGTGCCGCCCTTGCTCCACCAGCACGGGATCGCCTTTGTAGCGCGCCAGCACGCGCCCCCGCGGCCCCACCCGCCGGATTACAGGCGCGCGGATGAACACCGCTTCCATATCCCCCGGATGCGTGCGGGCGGCGAATTCAGCCTCCGGCGTCAGGTGCGCCACGCGGCTATCGATCTGACGGCCATAAGCGTTGCGCTCCACGCCGATATCCATCAGGGCCAGGCTCTCCTGCTCCGGGTGCGAGACATCCGCGGCCAGCAGGATGGCGCCCGCGCAGGTGCCGAAGATGCCGCGCTGCCTCCCGAACTCCGCCAGGGGCGCCAGCAGATCTTCGGCGCGCAATAGTTTCAGCATGGTACTGCTTTCGCCGCCGGGGATCACCAGGCCATCCAGGCTGTCGAGCTCCGCCGCGTTGCGCACGAATACCGGCTCGGCGCCCAGCCGCTCCAGGATTTTGCCGTGCGCCTCGAAATCGCCTTGCAGCGCCAGCACCCCGACTCTCTTCATTACCAGCCCCGCGTTTGCATCAGCTCGGCTTCCGGCAGCTTGGAAATGTCGATACCCGGCATGGCCATGCCCAGCTCCTCGCTAGCTTCCAGCAACTTCACCGGATCTTTGTAATAGGTGGTGGCTTTCACGATGGCGCGCGCCCGCGCATCCGGATCCGAAGATTTGAAGATGCCCGAGCCTACGAAGACCGCCTCCGCGCCCAACTGCATCACCAGCGCGGCGTCGGCCGGCGTGGCGATGCCGCCCGCCGAGAAGTTCGGCACCGGCAGCCTGCCGTGGTCGGCCACCCATTCCACCAGCTCGAGGGGCGCCTGCAGCTCCTTCGACGCGTGTACCAGCTCTTCTTTCCCCAGCACCGTAAGCTGCTTCATCTCTCGCTGGATGGTGCGCATGTGCCGCACCGCCTCCACGATGTTGCCCGAGCCGGCCTCGCCTTTGGTGCGGATCATGGCCGCGCCTTCCGCGATCCGCCGCAGCGCCTCACCCAGATTGCGTGCGCCGCAGACAAACGGTATTTTGTAATCCCGCTTGGCGATGTGGTGCTCCTCGTCGGCCGGCGTCAGCACTTCGCTCTCGTCGATGTAATCCACGCCCAGCGCTTCCAGAATGCGCGCCTCCGTGAAATGGCCGATGCGCGCCTTGGCCATCACTGGAATGCTTACCGCTTGCATGATCTCGCGCATTTTATTGATGGGCGCCATGCGCGCCACGCCGCCTTCTTTGCGAATATCGGCGGGCACGCGCTCGAGCGCCATCACCGCCGCGGCCCCGGCCTTCTCCGCAATCAAAGCCTGATCGGCGTTGGTGACATCCATAATCACCCCGCCTTTGAGCATCTCCGCCAAGCCTACCTTCACTCGAAACGTTTCGTCCAAAAACATATCGCCTCCTCCTTTTTAGCTAAACCATCGCCCCACTAAACCATGGCCGTAGCCGGTTCGAACGTGCGATGCGCCCGCGCCCTCTCCAGCTCGCTCGAAAAAATTCCGCCCAGAATCGCCAGGCCCTTACGGATCTCCTCCGGCGCGAGGCCGGCGAAACTCAGCCGCAGCGCGCCCGGCTCGAAGTGGGCCACCGCGAAATACTTGCCGGGTAAATACGAGACGTTCTCGCGATGCGCGCGCGCCAGCAGCTCGCCGGCATCCAACGGTTCCGGCAGCCGCACCCAAAGGTTCATGCCTCCCTGCGGACGCGTCGCGCGCGATCCCGCCGGCAAGTGCCGGTCGCAGGCCGCCAACACCGCCGCGAGGCGCTCGCCTCCGGCCTGCAGCATGCGCGCGCGGTGGGCGGCCAGGCGCCCCGATTCCGCGAAGCGCAGCAGCACCGCCTGCGCAAGCTGATCGGTGTGCAGATCCGCCAATTGCTTGGCCTGCGCCAATCGCGCAATCAGCGCGCGCGGCCCCAGCACCCAGCCGACCCGCAAACCCGGAAACGTGATCTTCGAAAAGCTCCGCAGCAGGATGACGTGGCCGCCGTCGCCGGACTCCTTGATCGGAGGCAGCTCCTCGCCACGATACCGCAAGTCTCCATAAGTATCGTTTTCGACCAGCGGCACCCCTGCCGTTTGGGCGGCCCGCAGCAGCGCCGCGCGCGCTCCCACGGGCAGAGTCGCGCCGGTCGGATTCTGGAAATTCGAAGTCACCACCATCAGCCGCGGGCGCTCCCGCTCCAGAGCGTTTTGCAGTGCATCGATCTCCACTCCATCAGCGCCCACCGGTACGCCAATAAGCTGCGCTCCGGCTTCCAGAAACAGACTTTTGAGCCCTGGGTAGACGGGGTCTTCCACCACCACCTTGTCACCCGGCCGCAAGAGCACGCGCCCAATCAGATCGAGCGCCTGCTGGCAGCCATTGGTCACGATCAAGTCGTCGCCCGGACCGGCCAGCCCTTCCGCGCGCGCCGCATCCAGCAGGTATCGCCGCAGGGGTTCGTAGCCGCTCGGCGAGCCCAGTTGCAGAATATGGGCGAAATCCGGGCCGGCCATTACTTCCTCGCAACTCGCACGCAGCGCTTCGAGCGGAAAGAGTTCCTCGGAAGGCCGCGAGGTGGCGAAGCTAATGCCCTCCCGCCCAAACGGCGCGGCCGGAGCCGCCAGCATTCCGCTCGAACGCTCCAGCAGCCGCTCCCAATCGAGACCGCTATCTTCGCCCGTGCGGGCCGCCCGGCTGGCGACGAAACTGCCGCGCCCCACGTGTCCGGTGATCAAGCCCTCGGACTCCAGCAGTTCATAGGCAGCCGAAACGGTTGTTCGGTTCAGTCCAATCGTACCAGCCAATTCCCGCGTTGCCGGCAACCGCTCGCCTTTAGCCAAACGCCCGGATTGGATCAGCCCGCTGAAGTGTTCATATAGCTGCCGGTATAACGGGACCTCGGAACCTGCATCCAACTGGGGCTGCGGAATCATTACAATCACGACCGTACCATATTGGATGGTACGTGGCAAGCCAATTCTCATTCAACTTACTGTCATTTCGGTCTGATACAATCGGGTTTCGATATGCGAAGCATCCGGCTGCTGGTGCTGGTTTGCGCACTGGCAGCAGCGTTCTTATCTTGCTCATTGTGGGGAAAGAAGAAAAAAGAAGAGGAGACGCAAACCCTTCAGGTCCCGAAAGACCCGCCCGCGGCGCTCACCGCGGAGACCCGGCGGCTGATCTATCAAGTCACCCCGCTTTCCGCCAAAGGGCTCCTTTCCCAGCAAACGCGCGATGCCCTGAAATGGCTGCTGCATTCGGCCAACGGCACTGGCATCGTGAAGCTGCGCGCCTTCGTGGCCGGAAGCGGCGATCTGCGCCGCGTGCGCGAACTGGTGAGTGAAACCTTTACCGAACATAAGCTGCCGCTGCCGGTCCTGAGCGTGGTGCAGGTCGGCGTGCTGCCGCTCGAGGGCGCCCAGGTGGTCGTCGAATCCACGGCCGTGGCGAAGAAAGATGTCAACGATCATGGGCTGGTCTATATCTCCGCGCAGGGAGCTTCGGCCGGCGGGCCGCTCGATCCCGTGCTTCCGCTCGCGGAGCAAGCTGTCCAGCATCTGGCCACCGCCGTGAAAGCCGCCGGCTCCGGGCCTGAGGATGTGTTGCGCGTCACCTGCTTTCTGAGCTCGCTCGACAAGTTCGCCGAGGTGCGCCGCCTGGTGGCTTCCTCCTACTCCAATGCCGCTCTGAATTTCATGCAGATCCAACGCGCCCCCCTCCACGCTTTGGCCGAATGCGAAGCCGTAGCGCGCCTGCGCTGGGACACGGGCGCCCCCATTCATGTGCTCGATCCCGCGGGACTGCCGCCATCGCCGCAGCTTTCCGAGATCGTCCTGATCGGCGCGCCAAGAGTAATCCTCACCGGCAGCCAGCAAGCTTTCGGCTTCCAGGACGCCGATGCGCGACTGGCCTTCCAGCGCCTGGAGAGATCGCTGTCACAGGAGGGCGGCTCCTTGAATAAGGTTGCATTTGCCAGTTTTTATCCGCTGTCGGCCCGCATCTCCGAACAGGTGCGCAAGATTTCTGTGGAGTTTTACGACCACGCGCGTCCGCCCGCCGGTACTCTGCTGCCCTTTGAGGGACTGCCCTCCATGGATGCGGGGTTCGCCGTGGACGTAGTCGCCGTGAAAGAATAGGCATGCCTAAAACAACAGTCACCTTTGGTGAAATCATGCTGCGGCTGGCGCCGCCGGGTTTCGAGCGCTTCCTGCAGTCCCCCCAATTCGTCGCCACGTTCGGCGGAGGCGAGGCCAATGTAGCCGTAGCGGTAGCCACCTTCGGGCTGCCCGCCCGCTACGTGACTCTATTGCCGCCCGCCAATCCCATCGCCGACGCGGTAGTCGCCGAGCTGCGCCGCTTCGCCGTGGACACCTCGCAGATTGTGCGCGCCCCCGGGCGCATGCCCGTCTACTACGTGGAAACCGGCGCCAACCAGCGAGCCTCGAAAGTGGTCTATGACCGCGATTACAGCTCCGTGGCGCTGGCCAAGCCTGGCGATATCGACTGGGATGCCGCGTTCGAGGGCTGCGGCTGGTTCCACATCACCGGCATCACCCCGGCCATCAGCGCCTCGGCCGCGGACCTGTCCTTCGAAGCCGCCCGCGCGGCCCGCGCCAAAGGTCTCACGGTATCCTGCGATCTCAACTATCGCAAGAACCTCTGGAAATGGGGCAAGCCCACGACCGTGGTTATGCGCGAGCTGGTGCGCTTCGTGGATGTGGCCATCGCCAATGAAGAGGACTGCCAGATGGCCCTGGGCATACAGGCGCCCGTGGACGTGCATTCGGGCAAGCTGGATCGCGAACAATACGCCGCGCTGACAGGCAAAGTGCTCGCTGAGTTTCCCAACCTCAAAATGATTGCGGTAACTTTGCGTGAGTCGATCAGCGCCTCGCACAACGGTTGGTCGGCCTGCCTGCATGACGGCAGCGCCTTCCTGGTCAGCCGCCACTACGAGATCACTCACATTGTGGACCGCGTGGGCGGAGGCGACGCCTTCGCGGGCGGCTTGATCTACGGGCTGCAAGCGCTTGCAAACCCCCAGGAAGCGCTGGAATTCGCGGTGGCCGCAAGCTGCCTGAAGCACTCCATTCCCGGCGACTTCAACCGCTTCACCGTCGATGAGGTTAAGCAGTTGCTGAAGGGCGGCGGCTCGGGCCGGGTGCAGCGCTAATAAAGGTGGGAGACTTTAGGTATGAGTGCAAAGGACAAAAAACCCGACAAAGAAAATTCCCCCGAGAACCTGGAAGATCTCCCGTCCGAGTGGTCCGAGGAAGACCGCGAGATTGAAAACCGCAAGCCGGATTTGGGCGAAACCGAAGAGGATACGTCAGAGCTCTGAGAAATGTCTCGGCGCGGTAAGGCTATTGGGCCATTGCCGCGCGCGAATTATAACCGCCAGTTTCAGGGCCGCCCGGCCGAGTGGCTCCCATCGACGGACCGACAGGCTCGGACAGGCCATCCATTAGTCCGAACCCGCGAATCGCCAACGCGCTCTGCCAGGCATTCTCAAGCGCTTGAACGTAATCCACCTCCAGTTGAAACAGCGTTCGCTGCGAGATCAGCACCTGGGGGTATGGGCCGGCCATTCTTTGGTAATTAGTTTGATACAAACGATAAGCTTGCTCCGCTCGCGGCAGCATCTCTGTTTTGTATTGCTGGACGATGACGCGAGCAGCCGTGTAGTCCTGGAAAATGCTCGCCAGATAACGCTGTAGTTGAAGCTTCACCCTGGCCACTTCTTGCCCGGCGCTCTCGATTTCGCCTCTAGCGGCAGCAATGTTGCCCTGGTTCCGATTGAAGATCGGCAATTGAACTCCGATTTGAGCGCCTCCCTGCAACCCGATCGGCCCCGGTGCAACTTCGCGCGGTTCGTAGCTCTGGACCAATACGCCGGTTAGTTGCAAATCGGGAATCGGCGCTTTCCTGGCTTGATCCAGAGCGGCTTCCGCGCGCTCGGCGGCTTGCTGTGCCAGCTTGACTTCCGGACTCTCCCGCAGTGTGGTGGCTACCCATTCTTCGTAGTTGAGATCCGGAATCGCCTCGAGGTCACCATCCAAACGGGCAACGGGCAGATCAGGTTTTCCCGCTACTGCCGCCAGCATTCTCCAGGAAGCCTGCAGATTCTGCTCAGCAACCCGCAAGCCTACGCTCGCCTGTTGTTGTTCTACTTCAGCCTGAAGAATATCCGGTCGATCGGCCTGCCCCACGTTGCCCAGTTGAAGAGAAGTCTGCGCTGCATCCGCGGCCAGTTTGGCAAGATTCTGTCTCACATCCTTCAACCTCTGCGCAGCAAGGACGTGGTAGAACGATATCCTGACGTTGTTCAGAATGCGCAGACGCTGAATTTGCCCGCTCGTCTCGACTTCGTTGGCCTGCAACTCCGCTACGTGGCGCGCGGCGCGCAGCTTGCCTCCTAGCAAAATCGTCTGGCTGACGAATCCCCCCTGTTTGCCGCCGCCTGTATAGCCGCCGCGAATTTCATCGCCGTAATAACCCACGGTTGGATTTGGATAGAGGCCGGCCTGCCTTGTTAGTCCGGCTGCAACACGCAGGTTGGCTTGCACCTGGGCTACGGTCGGGTTATTCGCCAACGCCATTTGCTCCAACTCTTCCAATCGCATGCCGCCTTGAGTTGGTACAGCGGGCGATGCGGCCTGCAAGGGTGGAACCATCTGACCCGTCTGTTGCGCGGCTGCGGGGAGTGTGGTGAACAGCAGTAGCGCCAGCGCGGCGAGGCCCACGTCAGGCGGTCGAGTGGATTTAGTTGTCATGCCGATGCATTTCATTTCACGGTTTCTCCTGGGGAGGGTTGTGCTCGCTGTTTGGCGTTCAGGTGCGTGATCGTTTCATACTGGTCGGGCGGAAGAACTCGAACGAGGGTCATCATGCCTCCGACAAATCCGCTCCAGCCTGCCGGCAATCCGTATGTCTCGGGCTTGTCCACCTCCTTGTCGATTGCCATCATGGGTCCTTCCATAAAGGCGTCTTGCGGGAACAGCGGCACCTGATTCGCGCTCCGCGGCAATTCGCTCATGCTCATTCCCGGCATGGCGTCGTGAGCCATACCAGGCATGTTGGCCATGGCTTTGTCAGCTTCCTTTTGCGTCGAAGGACCATTCGCGCGCGCCATGTCTGTCATTGACCCCATGCCTTGCCCCAGCCGCGTCAGAGGACCCACGTTCGACGTCATCTGGTTCATCATGTGGTGCGGAAGATGGCAGTGAAGCATCCAATCGCCCGGGCGGTCCGCAACGAACTCGATATCGCGCGCCTGAGCTACGCCGACGAGCGTCGTATTTCCCCGCGGCCAGATCGCCTCGGGCTGCCGTGCTCCCTCGCGCCCCGTTTCCCAGAAGGTGAACCCATGCAGGTGAATCGGATGGTGGTCCATACCGAGATTGACAATTCGAATACGGACGCGCTCGCCCTGCCTGATAATCAACGGCGTCGATGCCGGGCCGGCCTTACCGTTGAACGTGAGCCAGTTGAACTCCATACTCATGCTGTTGGGGACGGTGTTATTCGGAAGCACCGCATATTCCTGGAGCGCGAACAGGTAGTCCTTATCGACGCGCGGCGCATACGGCGCTTTTGGATGAATGATGAAGCCGCCTAGCAACCCCACCATCTCCTGCATGGCCATATGCGAGTGATAGAAGAAAGTGCCGTTCTGATGCAGCAGAAACTCATAGAGAAAGCCTCCGCCGGGCATCACTGCTTTCTGTCCGATGCCGGGGACGCCATCCATCTCGATCGGAAGTTCGAGACCGTGCCAGTGTATGGCAGTGGGCTCCGGCAGATGGTTCTCGAAGATGATGCGCACCCGGTCTCCTTCGTTTGCCTGGATGGTGGGTCCCGGGGCGCTTCCATTGAAGCCCCAAAGATCGAAAGTTCGGCCGGGGACGATCGTCTGTTTCACTGGCTCGGCAATCAGACGAAACACTTTGACTCCGGCGTCCATCTTGAACGGCAAATCAGCGATGTCCGGCGTCACGACCGGCACTGGCAGGCCGGAGTCAGACGACTGCCGCTGAGCTTTCACTGTCTGGGTCAGTGCCGCAGCGCCGGCCCCTAGTTGGAGAACGCTCCTAAAGAACCTTCTTCGGGCATGCATGTATTAGTCTCCTTTCCGACAATCTGACAATTTCACAATCCTCGCGCCACATTAAAACATAGAACGAGTTA
>Ga0302326_10021629_pt1 | contig 13184 bp, 11 predicted proteins | sample Palsa_T0_3_FD_202264 | JGI IMG/M metagenome (GOLD analysis project Ga0302326, IMG submission 202264) | Peat permafrost microbial communities from Stordalen Mire near Abisko, Sweden - Palsa_T0_3 | ecosystem: Environmental > Terrestrial > Soil > Palsa > Peat permafrost | place: Sweden: Abisko... | reverse complement strand
CCCAGGACCAAGCAGAACCAGGCAAATCGGGCATCCAGGCCGCAGCCTACTGACAGCAAAGATTCCTCACCGCAGGTCAGGGAGCCGGACCGAGCAAAGTTGATCGGCACGGGACAGGCGGCAGGACCGGCCACGGCTGTCACGGAAGGTAATTGTGACGATGCCCTTACAGGTGTCCCGTCTCATTCGGGGTGGTGCATCGGCAGGTCGCTGTTCTGCAGTGCGACAGATTGACTGAGACAGATTTGCGTTGGTACGTGTTATTGATCTGACGCGGATCGCCGGATGTTTGCTTTGCGCTGTTGGTTGTGGAAGGCCCACCGGCAGGTTGGTGAGCACCAGCGGCGTGAGTGCCTGGTGCGGGCTGGGGTCAGCGGGGTGCCGCAGCGCTCGCAGTTCTTCGGGAGGCTAGGGTGGCGGCGTTCGCGCTGGCGGGCTCGACGGCAGGCTGGTGAGCACCAGCGGACAGCGCGGTTGCCGCTGGCCAGGGCCCTGCATTGCTCGCACTGCGGTGCTGCGGCAGATGTGCTTCCAGAACTGCCGGCGTCGCCGGGATCGTTCTGGCGCTGGCGGTAGGCCGCCTGCTGGCATGCTCGTGAGCACCAGCGCTTGGCCCGCGCAGGTGTGGCGGGCAGTGGCAGGGGCGTGTCGCAGTAGGCGCACCGCAGATCTGCCAGGGCCTGCCGGAGGACGTCAACGGTCCGGCCCGACAGGACGGCCAGGCGTTCGAGGCGGGGGCGGAGGGGGTGGCTGCGGTTCTCGCGCGAGCGGCAGATGTATGCGCGCAGGTGGCCGGGCTTGAGGTGGTTGGCTTCGGCCAGGGCTTCGATGTAGGAATCGACGGTGTCTGCCGGGTGCGGGCGGGGCCGGATCGGCAGCGGGCGAGGCTGGCCGGCGGGGAGCATCACGCGGTTCGCGCTGGCTGGCGGCCCGGTGTGGCAGCGCGGGCCTGGGCCGCGTGGTCCAGGTCGATGGCATCCAGCAGCTTCCTGGTGATCTTCTCGCTGCCGTCCAGGATAGCCTCGATCGCGGCGCCGCGGATGAGGTGTGACAGGCTGCCGATCATGCCGCCGGTGCGCTGGTGCAGGTAGCGGTCCAGGCCGGTCAGGGCGCCGCAGGGGTGTTTGTGGAGCCGCAGGGCGTCTTCCAGGGTGGCGACCAGGCCCTGCCATTCTGCGGCGTAGGGAAACGGGGCCGCGGGGATCATGGTGAACCGCGCGGCGATCTGCTGGCCGCGGGTGCCGGAGAACAGCCCCTCGCGTTCGACGTTGATCCCGGCGTAGACGAAGGTGGCCGGGATGCGCTCGGAGAAGTATTTCAGGGTGTCGGAGACCTCGGCGCCGCTGCGGGTGGCGAGCTTGAGGTTGTGGATCTCATCGACGCAGACCACGGTGGTGCGGGCGTCGGTCATCACGCCGCAGGCGGCCTCGATGATATCGGTGATGTTGGCTCGTGCCATGACCGGGATGCCGAGGAACCTGGCGAACTCCACGGCCAGCATCCGCGGGGTTGCGGCGGGCGGGGCAGTGACGTAGACGACAGGTATATGGTCGCTGCCGGGATAGAGCCGGCGGTCGATCGCCTCGTGGGTCTTGCCGAACTGCGTGATCGCCGTGGTCTTGCCGGTGCCCGCCGGGCCGGAGACGATCAGGCCGCGGCGCGCGCTGACGGCGTGCCGGTTCAGCAGGGCGAGCCGCCGGCCGGTGTTCACCACGTGCCGCAGCGTGGAGGTGGCGACCACGCCAAGACGGGTGTGATAGTCCAGCCGCCGTTCGTCGTAACAGGACCGCTCATCGCCGGCCAGGCTGTCCCGCGCCGGGCCGGGCAGCAGTCCGGGCACGTCCGGGGCGTCGCCGGTGAACTGCCGCCAGCCTTCCAGCGTGGTCAGCTGATGGTGCCAGCCAGGCCGCCTGGTTTCCTGCGGGGAAGCTCCGCCGGCGGCGGTCACCATGGCCTGCCCGCTTCCTCGAACGGGTCGAAGATTCCCAGCGGGATGACCTTGGCGGCCGCGGCGTTGTCTCCATTGCCAGATCCGCCGGCCTCCGCGTCCGGCGCGGCCGGCTGCGTGTCCGGACGGGGCCAGGCGGGCCTGGCGGTCACCCGGGCACGGGCCGCCGCCCGCTGGTCCTTCTTCGACGGCCTGGTCTGGCCGGCCGTCGTATTCTCTGCCTTGTCGAGCAGGGCGGCAGCGGCCCGGGCGATCTCTTGCTCGGTGGCCGGGTCCTGACCGCGCCGGGCCAGCAGCCGGCGGGCGTGATCCCACGCGGCCTCGCCGAACGGCGCGGCCGCTGCCTTCAGCTGTGTCCACGGGACAGTGATCCAGCCGCCCTCGTGGTGGTTGCGGACCCAGACCCGGGTGACGTCGTAAGGGTCGTAGTGGACCTCCCACAGGCCCTTCCTCGCGGTGATGCCCGAATCCTGGTGACGGTAGGGGTTGAGGTCCGCGCAGTCGTACCTGCGATTGCTGATCTTGATGCCGTAGGCGTTGACTGTCCGCCAGGTGACTGGCAGCAGCTCGGTATAGTCGCCGGCGGATAGCGGAACCGGCACGCACCCGGCCGTCTCGACCAGGGCCGCGTACTGCTCGTTGGGGGTCAGCGCCCTGCCGGGGGCCAGCGGGTGACGCAGCCCGTCATGCGGGCGGTTCTGCCAGACCGCCACGATCCACTCATCCAGCAGATCCTGAAGCTCGATGATCGACCACGCCGCAGCCTGCCCGGCGTCCTTGCCGCGCCGTTCCGCGCTCGAGCCGACGTAGCCGGCGGCGTACTGGGCGAACAAGGTGGCCACCGAGCCCAGGCTGCGCTCGACCGCGCCCTTCTCCCACGGCGATCCCTTATGGGATGGCTGGAAGCTGATGCCCAGCGCCCGGCATGCCGACCGGAACGCCTGGGACATGTAGACCATGCCGTGATCGCACACGATAGTCTCCGGCACGATCACCGGCCTGGCGGCAGCGTGCTCCAGCCGCTGGTCGATGGCGGTCAGCCGCCGGTGCGGCAGCACCGACCGTGACATGCGCAGCGCGTCAGCCCAGCCCGGCCGCATCGGCTCAGGGGTCAGAGCGCGGGCTAGCAGCAGCGCCGCGTCCACCGCTTTCGTCGACGGCCGCAGTACCGCCGCCGGGATCGTCCTGGTGGCGACGTCGATCAGCCAGGTCAGCTCGGCACGGTCGATCATGCCGTTGTCCAGCACGACCCGCACATCTGCAGGAGTGGAGTCGATCTGCATCCACTCCCCGGGCCGGACAGCGGTCACCATGCCGAACGGCCCGTCAGGGCGCTTGGCCAGCGACCGGCGGGTGCGGGCCGACCCGAACGTGTGCCGTCCCGCCGAGACCCGCGCCACCAGCCGGTAAAACGTCGCCCGTGACGGCATCACCTCCGAAGGGTCCGCGAACCCGTGCTCGGCAGCCAGGATCTGCCCGGTCCTGCGGCGCAGCCGGTCCACGGTGCCGGTCGAGCGGTCGGTTTCCTCCGCGACCGCCCGGCGGACCGCATCAACGACCCGCTCATCGACCCGGCCGGCCAGCGAAGACGCCCTGGTGAACCGGTGATCCACCAGCCCCCACACGCCCTCGGCCTCATACCTGCGCCGCAGCCGCTGCAGCGTCCGCAGCGGCACCTCACGGCCAGCTGCCCGCAACTCGGCGGACTTGGCGATCTCCCGCTGCCGCAGCGAAGTGACCGCCAGGTCGTACTCCGGCCTCGGAACGGCATCCGGCCCGGCATCGGCGGGCAGCCCGCTGACCACCTCGGCCAGGTGGCCCTCCAGCCACCGGGCCTGCCCGCTCACTCCGGCGGGCAGGCCGTCCAGCAGCCCCTCAGGCGGCAACGGAGCCCGCCTGCCTGCGGTCACCACGGCGAAGTCCGGCCCGGTGAACAGCTCGGCCAGCGCCACGCCCGGCTCCAGCCCGGCCAGATAGGCAACCGCCGGGGTCAGGCGGGTGACCACGCGCACCTGACCGCGGAAATGCACCTGATCCCCGGCGGCCAGCACTGGCAGGCGCGACACGCTCACCGTGCACCCCCGCTGACCGTGACAACGGACTCCGCGCCCAGCAGGGCCGGCGCCAGGTCCGTAACCAGCACCCCGGTCCACAGCAGGTGATACAGCACCGGCAGCACGGCGAGCGGATCACCCGCGGCCCGCGCGCCTGCCAGCAGCGCGCCCGGGCAGGCGAACACCTCCCGCAACCTAGACGCCTGCTCCCGGTCCATGCACCGCGGGTGACGGTAGCCGGCCAGCCATCGCACGTTGGCCGCAAGCACCGGGTCTGCCTCACCGACCCGCCGGTAGGCCCAGCCCACGCTTGCGCATGCGCGGGCCGTCATCTCGAAGACCCCGGCGTCCTTCACGGGAATCTGGTCATCGGCGCGGACATCGATCACCGCTGCCGTCCCGTCGCCCAGCCGGGCGAAATAATCCGGGGCATGCCTGCGGATTCTCCCCGCATCCGTCCATGACAGCCAGAACGGCTGCGAGGAGAACGCCACCACCTGCGGATCGAAGTCGAGCATCATGGCCTGGTCGCGTTCCAGCCACGACTCGTGACCGACATGCCGGCCTGTCGTCGCGGACCACCACCAGCCAGAGAAGTACCGCTGCCCGGCCGCCCACCGGAACGAGCGGACCGGAGCCGCGTCCTCGAACCGCGTATCCCAGCACGACGCCAGCCGCTCACGGCGATGCGTCCCGCTGGTACCAGCGAATTCGACCTCAACCCCCGCAGGAAGCGCCGCAGAATCCACGGCAGTCAAAGGTGCACTCACTGGCACACACAACCCAGAAAATCCGAAAACGGACAGAACAACAGCACCGTACGACCGCCATGCCAGATAGATGAGACGACACGCCGGATACGCCAGATAAATGAGACTGCGCCAAATCAACTGAGACAGGACAACAGGCGTGGCGCGGTCCTTCCGCGTCCGCATGACCATCGGAACAATCGTCACATCTCGTGTTCTTCCGGACACGTGAGGCAATGGAGGCTGCTGTGACAGCGGGGAAAGCAGGCGATTTTCGATGACGACACAGGCACACGACACCATCACCACAGCCCATCCGGCCCGGCCGCCGCGCCGCGCTGATGCCGGGACGGTCCGGCTGTCCCAGCGGGACATCGACGGACTGATGCTCTGCGGGGAACATTACGGAGCCCCGCTGGACCTGCTCGCCGCCGCGCTGCGGGTCGCCCCGGAGCGGCTGCCCGCGATCACGGCCCGGTGGCGCCGCGCCGGGTACGCGGAGACCGGGCGGCTCGGCCCGGGACCGGGGTGGTGCTGGCTGACCCGGGACGGGATGACCGCCACTGGCCTGAAGTTCCCCGCCGTCCGCCCCTCGCTGGGCCGCCTTGCGCACATCCGGGCGGTGCTGGCCGCGCGGCTGTGGCTGCAGGCCAGCCCCGCCTGGGCCACCGGCCAGCCCTGGTGGCACTCCGAACGGCGGCTGCGCGCGGAGCATCCCGCGGCGGGGCGGGGCGGGCACCTGGCCGACGCCGAGATCCACTGGCCGTCCATCACCGGCAGCCCGCACGCCGGGCAGGTCTGGGCCATCGAGGCCGAACTCACCCCCAAACCGGTGGCCCGGACGGTCCGGATCATGACGGGGCTGCTGGCGCCGATGCAGTACGCCCAGGTGATCTACCTGACCGCCCCCGCCGCCCACCCCGTCGTCACCCGCGCCGCCGCGTCCCTCCCGCCCGGCGACCAGGCCCGCATCGTCGTCCGGAATCTGCCCGGCTACGCCCTCATGCCCGAGGCCGCGCGGTGAGCATCTGGTCCCTGATCAAAATCACCGTCTTCCTCTGGCTGGCCCGCAAGACCGCCAAACTGGTCGGCTGGCTCCTGCTCGCCGCCATCGCGATCGCCGCCTGGCCCCTCACGCTGGTGATGGCGACCGGATATACAGCGGCTTGGCTCCGGGGCTGGCCCGCGGTCCGGCTCCGCCGCGCCGCCGCCTGGGCGATGCTCCCCGCGGGGGCCTGGCTAGCTGCCCAGACGGCGCTGCTGCGCGCGGTCCGGCCGGTCGCGCTGGCCCCCGTGCATAACTGGGACCAGGGCTGGCAGCACCTGACGACGGTCGACCTAGCCCGCACGTTCGTGCTGGTAGCCCCGGTCGCGCTCCCGGCCGGGCTGTTCCTCGCGTCGCTCGCGTGGGCCTGGCGGATCTACGCCATCACCACGGGCCTGGGCGGGTACACCGCGTCGGCGCCGATCATCTTCGACGCCCGGCAGTGGCGGCGCCAGGTCCGCACCGCCCGCAGCCTCACCAACGCGCCCGGCGCGGTCCCGCTGCTGGCCCGGGGAGCGCGGATCCCGGTCGGCGGCACGATCCGCGCGGTCGGGCACAGGTGGCACCCCGTCTTCACCCTCCCCGCCACCGCCCTGGGCCGGCACATGGTCGTGGTCGGCGCGACCGGCTGCGGGAAGACAAACCTGATGATCCGGCTGTGGGCCGGGTGGTTCACCGCCGCGATGGACGCCGCCCGCACCGGCCGGGGGAAACGCCCGCTGCTGATCGTGCTGGACTGCAAGGGCGGACCCGACGCCCGCGTCAAAGCCGCCCGCACCCGCCGCCTGCTCTACGGCGCCGGCGCCCGCCGGGTCGCCGTCTGGCCCGATGAGGCCCAGCTGTGCCTGTGGGATCTCCCGCCTCACGACCTGGCCGTGCTGCTCTATCAGATGATCGAGTCGGGGACTGGTGCCGCCGCTTACTACGCCGACGTCATGCAGGCCGCCCTGATCCTGGCCGTTACCGCCCCTTCGGGGCCGCCGGTGAACACGGCCGGGTTCCTGGACCGGCTGGAGGCCGGGTGGCTGACCCGCGCCTGGGGCGGCGGCCGCTACCCCGGGCAGCTAGACCGCGTCAGGGCCGCCGCGCGGCACCTGCCCGACATCCAGCTCCGGTTCGCCACCCTGCTGAGCAGGCTCGGCCCCGCACTCGACGGCCCCGGCAGCCTGACCGACGCGGACGCCTGGTACTTCATCTTGGAGGGGACCAGCGAGCGGTCCGTCGCCGAGGCCCAGGCGATGGCGATCACCGAGCTCGCCGCGCACGCCGCCGCCAGCCGGTCGGCCGAGCCCCGGGCGATCTTGCTCGCCGCCGACGACTACAGCGCGGTCTCCGGGCGGGTGCCGCTGTCGAACCTGTATGAACGGGGCCGGTCCCTCGGGATGGGGGTGCAGGTCTCGGCGCAGTCCTGGCAGGGCCTGGGCCTGAACGATGACGAGCGGCACCGGATCACCGCCACCGCCGACGGCGGCATCTTCGTGATGACCACCCCCTACCCCGAACCGCTCGCCGCGCTGGCCGGGACGAGGCGGGTGCTGGAGACGGCGCACAAGCTGATCGGGAACGCGTGGGGCGATGAGGGCACGACCCGGGAGCAGCGGGCCTGGACCGCCGACCCGGACATCATCCGCCGCCTCGACGTCGGCCAGGCCTGCTACATCCATCACGGCGCCGCGACCTTCGTGCAGGTCGCCCGACCCAAACCGTCCCCGCTCACCCTCCTCCCGCCGACCGCGGTCACGGAGCCGGTGGCGTGGGCGCCCGAGCCCCGCCACGAGGCCGAGCCTGCCGCGTGGCCGGACGCGGCGGGGAGCCTGGATGACATCTTCGGACCTGGAGGGACCCGGTGACTGACACCAACCCGTTCGAGGCGCTCGGCCTGCCCCCCGACCCTAATTTGGGCGATGAGCAGGTCCGCGCGGCCTGGCGGCAGGTCGCCGCGGCCACCCACCCGGACCGCGCGGACGGCGGGGACCTGGCCCGGTATACCGCCGCGTCGGCCGCCTATGCCGAGCTGCGCACCGCCTGGGGTCGATCGGAGGCCTACGCTGACCTCACCGAACGCGCTGCCCGCGCCGACGGGCCCATCACCGCGCCGTTGCCTGTCATCCTCGGCGTGGTCCTGCCGCCACCGGTCCCGCCGTGGCAGCCGCTCCTGACCCTGGCTCAGGTCCCGGCCCGGATCATCCGCGGCCGTCCGCTGCACCTGCTCCTGCGTGCCATCATCGCCGCCGTCCTGGCGCTGGTCATCTTGCAGCTGATCCCAGGGACCGCGTCCGCCCCGGCCGACATCCTCGGGGTGATGACCTGGTTCGTGCTGACCGGCCGTCGGGACCTAGCACCCCGCCCCGAACGGTGAGTAAAAACCGGGTGCCTCCGGCGGGGCCTCGGGCTCCGAGAGGCACCCGGCCCGCCCACGGCTGCGCCGCCGTACTCCGGCTGGGAAGGGGAGAGGGTCCCTCCCGTCCCCGCCGGCCAGGGCCAAGCCGAGCAGCCCGGTCCCGGCCCGTCAAGCCCAGACCGCTTGACCGGCCAGCACCGGCCCGCACCCCTGCGGGTGGCCGACGGTGACGGGAGGAACCAGCCCCAGGTGCGGCATAAGCCGCCCCGGCAAAACGTCACGCTAATTAGACCATGAAAGGTAATTACATGAATGACGATAAGCACAGGAGTAACACTGATAATAGTGCTGAAAATGGGCAAGATAATACGGCAAAAGGCCGCGTGATCAGCTATAATGTACCTGAGGGGGAAAGGCCGGCCGGGATCAAGGTCCGGTTCAAGATCCGTGTCGCCACCGGGAAACGCGCAGCCGAGATAGACGCGCGGCAGGCGAAAGTAATCATGGAGGTACTCCAATGGCAACGCCAGCAAAAACAACAACCATGACCATTCCCGCACCCAGGAACGGCAACACCGGCGAAGCTGAGCCGGTGCCGGTCGCGTTCCTGGGCCGCACCTCCACCCTGGAACTCCAGGACCCCCGGGCATCGCTGCGCCGGCAGGTCCGCGCCTCCCAGCAGTGGCTGCCGCCGGGGTGGTTCATCGCGGCGTACTACTGGGACGTGGAGTCCGGCGGGCTGGACCTGGACCGCCGCGGGCACGGCGACGCCTGGCAGGCGTTCGCCGGGGCCGGGATCCCCCGCGACGGCGGGATCGCGGACCTGCTCGCCGAGGCCGCCAGCCCGGTCCCGAAATTCGCGGTGGTGGTCTGCGAGGACATCGAGCGGTCCGGCCGGGACACCTTCAACGCCCTGAAACTGGAGAAGAAACTGTCCCGGCAGGGCATCCCGGTGTTCGCGACCGACGAGCCCGCCGTGATCGAGGGCGTCAACGCCACCACCGTCCTGGTCCGCCGGGTGAAGCAGGGCGTCGCGGAGTGGCTGCGGCTGCAGATCAAGGAGAAGACCTGGAAAGGGCTCGTCGAGCACTCCCTGGACGGCTGGAACGTCGGCACCCCTCCCTACGGCTACACCGCGGACCGGATCCCGCACCCCGTCCCGGTCAAAGCCAGCCAGGGCCGCACCAAGACCCGGCTCGCCCTCGACCCGGTCCGGGCGCCGGTCGTGGCGCAGGTGTTCACCTGGCGGACGATCGACAAGCTCGGCGTCCCGACCATCGCGAGGCGGCTGAACGCCGACCCCGTCCGTTACCCCGCCCCCGGGACCTGCGGGTGGAGTGTCCCGGCGCTGTCTAAGCTGCTCGGCAACCCTAAGTACACCGGGTACATGGTCTTCGGCCGCCGCCGCAAGACCAACGGCCGCCGCGTTCGCGTCCCCGCCTCCCAGTGGCTCTGGACCCCCGAGCCCGTCCACCCCGCGATCGTCGACCGCCAGACGTGGGACGCCGCCCAGGCTGTCGGCGCGGAGCACTGGACCAGCCGGGACGGGACCGGGCTGTCCGCGCATCCAGCCGCGACCCGGACTTATCCGTACCGGGGGCGGGTCCGGTGCCGGGACTGCCGCCGCCGGATGGGCGGCCTGGTCAAGACCCGCGGCACCCGCACCTACTTCTACTACCGGTGCCCCCACAACCACGCCGACCCCCGCCAGGCCGCTCTCGCCCCGGACCACCCCCGCACCGTCCAGGCCGCCGAGACCACCCTGGACCGGATCACGCACCTGTTCTTCGCCGAGCACGTCTTCGGCGCCGGCCGCGCCGCGCTGCTCGCCGCCCAGCTGCCCGCCACCGACGCGGCCGCAGCCGCCGACCGCGACACCCAGGTTGCTGCCCTGCAGGCCCGGCTCAAGCGGATCACGACCGGGCAGGATTCCTGCATCCTCGAACTCGAGGAACTCCCCGCCGACCCTTCGGACACGGCCGCGGCCGCGATGCGTGGCCGGATCCGGGCCCGGTTCACCGAGCTCCACACCGAACGCGAACTGCTCGACACCCAGCTCGCTGCCCTCACAGAGGTCACCCCGCAGGCCGCTGACCTGACCATGCTGGATGAGCTGCCGATGCCCGGCGACATCGTGCCCGGCCTGGCACCCGACCTCAAAGCCCGGCTATTCCAGGCGTTCGACCTGCACATCTTGTGGAACAAGCCCGGCCGGCAGGCCACTGTGCACGCCGAGATCACCGACGCCACTCTCCGGGCCCTCCCCGCTCTTCTGGATCCGAGCCGTGACGGGTACGATGACACTGCCGACGGGAGCACCGAAGACGACGGATCTGTGGAGCATTTGTTCGACCCCCCTATCGGAGGGGTCATGACGCACAATGACGAATAACTGCGATTTGCAGCCGTTTCGTCCGGGCCGGACCGAACGAGGCTGGACGCTGGTCAACTGACGCCAGCCGTCCAGCGGAACACCAGCTGCGGGCGGTAGTGGCGGCAGCTCACCTGATGGCGCCGGCTTCCTCGCTCGTCTCGGGCAAGATCTCTCCGTTTTCCATCACGTTCGCGCCGGGGATCTCCACGATGAAGATCGCCAGGCTCTCCTTGGCGTCGCCGGTGATCTCGCACCACGCATCGGCCAGCTTGTTGATCAGGCGAGCCCGGACCTCGGTCGAGCGGCCGGAACGGATCAGGCCGACCATGCGCGGCCCGTCCACCGCTTCGCCGGCCACGAACACGCTCCCGGGCGCGACCTCGGTGAACGAGCAGTGCACGTAGACGCCCGGAGCGCCGGTCACCTCGGAGTGGACCTTCGTCATCGCCGCGGCCACCTCGGCCTTGTGCTTCAGTGTCGCTCCGCCGCTGGGCACGGTGAACTGGTAGAAGGGCACGGTCATCCTCCAGAAGGGTCGGACTCGAATCAAGTCCGACTCTAGACTGCCCGACTCAAGGGCCGCAAGCTGGACAGACTCGAAAGATGTCCTAGGATGCAACGGTGAAGCACGATGAGCTGGGGGATGTCTACTGCTCGGTCGCCCGGGCCTGGTCGGTGATCGGCGAGCGCTGGACGATGATGATCCTGCGCGAGTGCTTCCGCGGCGAGCGCCGCTACGACCACTTCCGCGACAGGCTGGGGCTCGGGAGCAACGTGCTCAACGACCGGCTGCGGCTGCTGACGGCTGAGGGGATCCTGGAGCGGGTGCCCTACCAGGACAACCCGCCGCGTCACGAGTACCGCCTCACCCGCAAGGGCGCGGACCTCTATCCGGTGCTGGTGGCGGTGATGGCCTGGGGCGACAGGTACGAGAACGACGTCCCTCCCGTGCGGCTGATCCACCGCACCTGCGGGCACCCCGCTGCGGCGCGCCTGACCTGCGCGCACTGCGCGGAGCCGGTCGGCTGGCGCGACATGACGGCTGAACTCGAGCCTGACGCGTGGTAGGGACGTCAGGCGCGGGGTCGAGCTCTGGTGGGTTCAGGCGCCGGCGAGCGCGGCGAGGATGTCGGCGACCTCGGTGCGGGCGGTGAAGTCGGGCTGGATGTCGACGAAGCGCACGGTTCGGTCCGTGTCGACGACCAGCACGGTCGGCATCGGCAGGTTGACTGCGCCCTCGGCATTGACCTGGGCCAGGTCCAGGCCCAGCTTGTGCTGCGCGGCGAGCACCTCGTCGGCCTGCCGGAAGGCGATGCCGATCCGCCGGGCCAGGCGGCTGCCCGGATCGGAGAGCACCGTGAACTCGAGCCCGGCCTTCTCGGCGGTGGACAGGGACTCATCGGGTGTCTGGGGACTGATGGCCACCAGCCGGGCACCGAAGGCGGCGAGCTCGGGGAGCAGCTCGCGCTGGTAGGTGCGCAGCGCCACGTTGCAGTACGGGCACCAGCCGCCCCGGTAGAAGACGATGACCGCCGGGCCGGATCCGGCCAGCTCGTCCAGCGTAACCGGCGTGCCGGTGGCGTCGTCCAGTGCGAAAGGCTCGAGCACGTCGCCCGCCTTGACTGCGCCGGCGGGCACCCCGTGCGCGCGGAAGTCCGCACTGTCGCGGTCGAACACCGCCAGGATCTCGCCCGGCAGGTTTTTGGCGGCATTGGCCTTGAGCTGTTCGGACTGCTCGCGAATAGTGACAGACACGGGGACCTCCTGGGGCGCGGTTCACTGGACTGTTCAGTCCAGTGACTACCCAAGCATCCCGTTGACTGGACTGTCAAGTCCAACGACGCGATACTGGAGCCATGGCAGCGTCTCCCGTCACCGAGCAGGGCCGTCGTACTCGTCAGCGCATCGTGGCCGCGGCCGCCGATGTGGTGGCCGAGAAGGGTGCCCTCGGGGCCAGCCTGGACGACGTCGGCGCCCGCGCCGCGGCGTCGCGCAGCCAGCTGTACCACTACTTCGACGACAAGGCTGACCTGCTTCGCGCCGTGGCTGAAGCGACCAACGACGCCGTCCTCGACAGCCCGCTGGCCCGCGCCCTGTTCGCCGGGCTCGGCAGCTGGGCGGGCCTGGAGCGATGGGCCGACGCCCTGGTCGAATTCCAGGAGCAGCGCGGCGGGCGCGGCGGCTGCCCTATCGCCAACCTCGTCGGCCAGCTCGGCGAACGCGACGACGAGATCCGCGCCGTGCTCGCCTCCGGCTTCGACCGGTGGCAGGCCCACATCCGCGCAGGCCTCGCCGTCATGGTCGCCTCCGGCGAGCTCCGGCCCGACACCGACGTCGACTGGCTCGCCGTTTCTACCCTGGCCAGCCTCCAAGGCGGCCTCATGCTCACCCAGGCGCGCCGCGACCCTCGCGTGCTGCGCCAAGCCCTCGACGGCGCGCTCGCCCTCATCGGCACCTACCGCCCCGGCAGCTGACTGCCCGGCCCTCCGGTGGCCGCTGCCTGCCGTTCCCCCTGGCGCGACCGTGCCAGTCCCCGACCCATCCCGGTATCCTCGGCGCATGCCACGCGGTAATTACGGAGTGACGTCCCAGGAAGAGGATTTTTCTGCTTGGTACAACGAGCTTGTCACCAAGTCGCAGCTGGTCGACCGGGGTCCGGTCAAGGGCACGATG
>Ga0302326_10021628_pt1 | contig 13184 bp, 13 predicted proteins | sample Palsa_T0_3_FD_202264 | JGI IMG/M metagenome (GOLD analysis project Ga0302326, IMG submission 202264) | Peat permafrost microbial communities from Stordalen Mire near Abisko, Sweden - Palsa_T0_3 | ecosystem: Environmental > Terrestrial > Soil > Palsa > Peat permafrost | place: Sweden: Abisko... | reverse complement strand
GCGGATCCGCGCGGTGCTGGCCGGCCACGGAGCTGGGATGACGGTCGATGAGGTGCTGGCCGGGGACGAGGTCGCGGGGCGCGCCATGGCGATGATCCGCGGCTGGGCGAGCGACGGGCTGACCCGGTACGACGGGGACGTGTCAAGGCACGGCATCCCCGGTCCGGCCGACGCCGGCCAGGTCGTCTCCCCCACCGCGCTCGAAGAATGGGCCCGCTGCCCGCACGCCTACTTCGTGCGGCGGCTGCTGCGAGTCGAGCCGCCCGGTACACCAGAAGAGCTGATCAAGATCAGCCCGCTGGAGGCGGGCAGCTTGATCCACGAGGTACTCGACAGGTTCTTCACCGAGCAGTCACTCGCGGGCGCGGTGCCCGGTGGCGGGCAGCGGTGGAGCGACGCGCAACGCGGTGAGCTTGAGCGCGTGGTGCTGGAGGTGGCCGCGGAGTTCGAGAGCCGGGGAGTGACCGGTCATCCGCTGCTGTGGCGGCAGGAGCGCGACCGGATTGCGGTCGATCTTCAGCTGCTGCTCGACGACGACGAGCGGCTGCGGGGGCAGAGCGGGCGGGTCCAGGTGGAATCGGAACTTACGTTCGGGATACGGGAGCACGCGGCGGTGCGGGTGGGGCTGCCCGATAGCCGCGAGATCTGGTTTCGCGGCAACGCCGACCGGGTCGACCGCGCCGGAAGCGCGCTCGTGGTGGTCGATTACAAGACCGGCAGCGCTGGGCCGTTCAAGATGGACATTCACACGAAGATCAGACGACGGTTCTGTTTCGACTTCGAAGGAAGCGGAACGGAAACCCGCCCGTTGCCGCGTTCTGTTCGGCCTGCTCGATAAGCTGGGATCGCACTCGGCGACCGGCAGGAAGGCCTCGTCATGACCGTCTTGCGACACGACCGATCCCATCCGCACATCGAGCGGACCTTCACCGCCGTACGCGCGGCCTTGCCCACCGCCAACGTCACCGCGTTCGATACCGAGCTCGAAGCGATCACCCATGCGCCCGTCGCCGACTTGGCAGCGCTGGATGAGTTCCTCTCCGGCTGGTGGCGCATCGCCACCCGGGCGGCCGCCGATCCCGCCGACTGGCAACGCATGCACCAAGAGGCCGAGCAGCTCCAGTCCGGTGCGCGCACGGCGGGCCCGACCCTGGCCCAGGTGCTGGGTCGGCGCGGGGTCCAGCTGTAGGGGTACACCATCCGTATGGGCAGCGACGTCGCCGAAGCCCAGATCGACGACCTGTCCAATGCCGAGATCGATGTCCTCCTGGAGATCTACGAGGTGCTCCGGCTCACTCCCGACAACGGCCGCAAGCTCGGCCCGACCGGCAACATGTACGTCTGGGACTGCAAGGGCATCTCGGTGACCTACGTCTTGCTCGATCCGCAGCGCGAGGTTGCGGTGCTCCGCGTGGACCGCTTCCCCATCTGAAATCGCCCGCCACAGCTCCCCATCTGAAATCGCCCGCCACAGCCCAAGAACTCCGCACCATGGTCGTCTTGACCTGCGGAAACCTGTCTGCTGGCACTGGAACGGCTGTGGGCGGTAACGCGGTCGGACTCAGCTCGCCATCGCCCGTGGGCCGTTCCATTGCGAGCGGACCCCGGTTCCTAGTCGGGGTAGCCGGTGAAGCTGGCCTCGTAGTCCGACCGTCCGCAGCAGCGTTACCGGCGGCTGCTGCTGGAGATGAGTTCCAGGCCACCGACCCGATCCAGGTCGAGCTCGCGGTCCGCGTCGCCGCCGGCCCGGGCGGCGGCGCGCCCGGCTGGGCCGAAGCGCCTGTGCCGGAGGGCCGCTTGTTGGTGGTCGGTGATCCGAAGCAGTCCATCTACCGGTTCCGCCGCGCCGACATTGCCATCTCCTCGAGCCGCAGCAGCGGATCGGCAGCCAGCTCAGCCTGCAAGCCAATTTCCGCACCACCGAGCCTGTACTCGCCTGGATCAACCACGTATTCGGCCAGCTCATCGCCGCCGAACCGGGCTCCCAGCCGACATACCACCCGCTCCTGGCGGTCCGGGAGGCCGCGCCCGACGGGCATGCGGTCACACTGCTCGGCGCGGACAAGCCGTCCGCCGACGACCTGCGCGCCCGGGAGGCAGCCGACGTGGTCCACACCGCCCTCGCACAGCGATGGCAGGTCGCCGACGCTTCGGACCGACCGCGCTGGCGGGACGTGAAGCTCGGCGACATCGCCGTGCTGGTACCCGCCCGCACGTCACTGCCGCACCTGGAGGACGCCCTCGACGCGGCCGGCATCCGCTACCGGGCCGAAGCCAGCTCCCTGGTCTACCGGGCCCGCGAGGTCCGCGACCTGCTCACCGCCGCCCGGGCGGCCGATGATCCCAGCGACCCGCTCACGCTGGTCGCGGCGCTCCGGACGCCGCTGTTCGGCTGCGGGGACGACGACCTGTGGACCTGGCAGCAAGCCGGCGGCCGGTGGAACATCTTCGCGCCGCGACCTGACACCGTGCCAGCAGGGCACCCCGTCCGGGACGCCTTCAGCTACCTTCGGCGCCTCCACAACGACCGGACCTGGCTGGCCCCCAGCGAGATCCTCGAGCGCCTCGCCGTCGACCGGCGCATGCTCGAGGTCGTCGTCGGCAGCCCCGGGCCCGTGACGTCTGGCGGCGGCTACGGTTCGTCATCGACCAGGCCCGCGCCTGGTCAGAGGCCGACCACGGCGGGGTGCGCGCCTACCTCACCTGGGCCGAGCGGCAAGGACAGGAAACCACCCGCGTCGCCGAGGCGGTGCTGCCCGAGACCGGCACCGACACGCTGCGGATCCTGACCATCCACGCGGCGAAAGGGCTGGAATTCCCCGTCGTGATCCTGTCCGGGATGAGCAGCAAGCCCGGCGGATTCCAGGGCGGCGTGGAGGTAATCTGGCCGCCCGAGGACGGCTGCGCGTTCAAGCTCCGCAAGGACATCCAGACCGGCGACTTCGATACCGCCAAGCCGATCGATGAGCAGATGGACTACCACGAGCGGATACGCCTGCTCTACGTCGCCTGCACCCGGGCCCGTGACCACCTCGTCGTCTCGCTGCACCGTAAGGAGCGGCAGGCGGCGCCGGATGCGGACAGCAGCTGGACAAACGCCGAACTGCTCGCCGGTGCCTGCGACGGCGCGCCGTCCCAGATGGCGCTCGACGCCGTGGCGGGCGGGTCCCGAACCAGTTCTGGTTCTGGTCCAGCGAACCAGCCGCCGAGGTGGGAAGACTGGCTCCGCGACATCACGCGGATGCGCGAACGGGCGGCCCGGCCGGCCGCGATGAGCAGCTCGAAGGATCGCAGCTGAGCGCCGCGCCGCGGCTGGCTGCCACCGACCGGGTCGGCGAGCCGGCCGACGCCGGGCTCGCCAAGGACGCGCGCGACCTGGAGCTCCCGCCGTGGAACAAGGGCCGGTACGGCACCGCCATCGGACGCGCGGTCCACGGCGTCCTGCAAACCGTGGACCTGGCCACGGGTCGCGGGCTCAATGACGCATTCGCCGCCCAGGTCCTGGCCGAAGGCGTGGCGAAGCATGGCGAGATCGTGGCGCAACTTGCCCGGGCCGCGCTCAGCTCGGCTGCTGTGCAGCGCGCGGCGTCGCGCCCGCACTGGCGGGAGACCTATGTGGGGAATGTGATCGGCGAGCGGGTGCTGGAAGGGTTTATCGACCTCATCTACCGTGACGACGGGCTCGTGATTGTTGACTACAAGACCGACACCGTGCCCGCTGTCGCGCTGGACCAGCGGGTCGCCTTCTACCGGCCACAGCTGGCCGCATACGCAGCCACGCTCCAGGCGGCCACACAAGAACCGGTCACCCGCTGCATCCTCCTCTTCCTGTCGCCGGGCGGTGCTGTCGAGCGGACCGTCGAGGGCATCGAAGAAGCCGCAGCGCTCGTACGGGATACCGTCGGAGCGGAATGAACGCGCGAGCAGGCCTACCTGGAGCTCGGGGATCCCCAACGCCGACTCTTGACGGCCATGATGGCTTCGCGCGGGCACGCACGAGGACAGGTCCCCGCTGAAGGCACCTCAGCCAAGCCTTCGCCTCGCGAGCACCCACAGTAGTAGCAGCGCATCTCGAGTAAGTCCCAAGAGGCATGACCGAAAATTACTATGCCGAACAGTTCCAAAATATGCGTAATCGGATGCCCGATCTGCCGCGTCTTTTCTGGTAAGCCACGTTGCATATAGTGCGTGTGGAGGTTTTCTTTATAGGTCATTTTTTCACAAGTTTTGCTATCGACTGAGATTCCATGGGTGGGAGAACTTTCTCGTGGCAGCTACTGGAGCGGGATGCACAGTCCGTCATGGTGACAGTGAGGCTGGAGTGGCTATGCAGCATGACCGGTGAGGCGCTGTGACGGAGGACATGACCATCCGGCCGCGGGCAGTCCGGCTGCTGGAGTACCTGGAAGCTGTCCGTGGTCTGCGCGAGCAGCCAGTCCGGGATATCGCCGAATACCAGGATCGGCGCTGGTGGGCCGGGGACATTCCCGCTCACTCGTCTTGCGTCCTTACTTCTACGGGCGACGAGCCCTGGCTGATGGTGTCGAAGGCAGAGATCCCGCCGGCTCCGCCCGTGAGGAATGACGTCGCGGCCCACCTTCGGACCGGGATCACAGATCCCGAGAGGGAACCAGCGTTTGCCACGGACTTCGATGACGATTACGCCGAAGACCCGGAGGAGGCCGCCCGGCTCAAGGAGCTCCTTCGCAGTTATGTGGAGGGTCCGTGGAGCGCTTGGGTCCCGCTTGCGCGTATGACTCTCAGGGCCCGAAAGCTTTATGAGGATCTTTACGATCTTCGTCTACGGCTTCAGCGTGAGTCCGCCTGGATCGAGCTTGTGTGGGGCCACGGCATCTTGAGCTGGACTGTTGATGGGGCGCAAATCGTTCATCCCTTGGTGACAACGCAGGCACAGCTGTGCTGAGTAAGCCCGGGGCGCGGTTCCGGGATTGCTCCCGGCCCGTCTCCCCGGACTTCTCGCCGAACCCGCCGTGCGCCTCTCGGCGCAACGGGCTCTCCACGGTTGCTGCCGTCAGGCTGGTTCAGCCGCCCAGGGGCCGGGGATCTTGCTGCCGCGATAGCGGTACCGGGTAACTGGTACTGCCGCGATGGGCCGCATCTCGATCTCGCCCGCCGTGACCGGCAGCCACCGCCCGGAGGCGGTGGTGTACTGGCGGCGGACGTCCTTCCATCTCCAGCGGTGCCGCGTCATCAGCATGCGGATCACCCGCCACCAGGCGAAGTTATCCAGCATGGCGAAGGCGTTCTTGGCGATTGCGTGCCGGAAATAGTTAGCCCAGCCGTGCATGACCTGGTTCAGCCGGGTCAGCACGTATTCCAGGTCGAGCTGTGATGTCCTGCGGGTCAGGGCACGGATCTTGGCCTTCACCGACCGGACCGGCCGGTCATCGATGAAGGTGTAGACGTACCACTTGGCTGTTCCCCGCTTGCGGCGCCACTGGATGCGGAACCCCAGGAAACAGAAACCCTCGCTCATGTGCACCACGCGGGTCTTCGCCTCAGACAGGCGCAGCCCCAGCGTGGCCAGCACGCCCGCGATCTGCTCGCGCAGCGCCTCGGTATCCTGCCCGGTCCCTCGGACCAGCACGGCGAAATCATCCGCATAACGGACAAATCGCCAGTTCGGCAGTCCCTTACGGCGGCGGGCCGCGCGCCTGGCATCGGTGGACATCGCCCCGCCTGCCTCCCACGGGGCCATCAGGTGCTCATCGAGCGCCGTCATGGCCACATTGAAGATCAGCGGGGACAAAATCCCGCCTTGCGGCGTGCCGGTGAGGGTGTCGCGGTACTCACCCAACTCGGTGAGCACCCCGGCCTTGAGGAACGCCTTCACCAGCGCCAGCACGCGCTTGTCCTTGACCCTGGCCCGCACCCTGTCCATCACGGCAGAGTGCGAGACGTTGTCAAAGGCCGCCTCGATGTCCGCGTCCAGCACCCACTGATAACCCCGGGTGCCGTAGAAGTGGATCTCAGCGATCGCGTCCTGGGCTCGCCGCTTCGGCCGGAACCCGTATGAGCACGGCTCGAAGTCCGCCTCGAAAATGGGCTCGAGCACCAGCTTCAGCGCGGCCTGGACGACCCTGTCCGCGATGCGGGGTATACCCAGCTTGCGGAGTTTCCCCGACCCGCCGGGCTTGGGAATCAACCGTTCCCGTACCGGCAGCGGCCGGAACGAGCCGTCCTTCAGGGCGGCCCGCAGGTCCTCCAGGAACCCGGCCACGCCCACCTCGTGCTCGACCCAGGCGGCGGTAACGCCGTCCACGCCGGGGGTGTTCGCGCCCTGGTTGCCCGCGACCCGCTCGAACGCCAGAAGCAGCGTCGCCGGGTCATGCACCAGATTGAACAGGTCATCAAACCGGCGGCCAGGATCAGCCACCGCCCAACAGTGAAGCTTGGCCTGCATCCCCGCTACCCGCGACCACGGCCCCTCGGCCGGGCCGGGAGCGCTGCCATTCAGCGGCGCATCTTGCGGCATTACAGCCTCCTTCCCTTCGCGTAACCGCTGCCGCCCTTCCCCATGTGCCGGGCTCTCCCCGGCTCGGAGTACTACGGCGGCTCCGCCCCACCCGCCCGTTCAGCGGTCGGCGCGCCTATCCCCGGCCATCAGGCTGGACGCCTGCCACCAGGGAACTGGCAACGGGTGGTTCCCGTGTTCACTGTGATCCGCTCAGCGGATTAGGAGCCCGGCTGTATCCCGGCGGCCTCGCCACGGCTACGCCGCAGGCCTTCACCGTGGCCTCCCGGGACAGCCAAATGAAAACCCTCCCGGAAGTTCCCGCCGCAACGGCACACAGCGGGACGCACCGCGCCCGGCCCGTATCCACCAGATTTGAGCCGGTGTCAAAGTCGAGGACGTAACAACGCCGGTTCCTCGCGTACTCCTTTCCGCCACGCTCGCCGGACCCGCCCCATCTGGCAGTACTAGAACGTCCCGGCTTTGTCAGGGCTGCTCCCGCCCTCCCCGGCACCACCCGGATCAGGCTGCCCTCAGCTACAGTGACCTGCTGCGACAGGCCACCGGCGAAGGTCTCTCACCTCCACTCGAAACCACAGCGCCTCACGGCGCAACAAATGAGGTTGACACAGCCACGGACACCATGTCCGCGACGGGTTGCCGTCTCGCAGATGGTGTCGTTGCGCTAGCTTGCGCGCAGCGGATCTCCGAGATTGATCACCAAAGGCAACGGTACGGTGTGCACCGAGGAGATCGGCGTGGACTTCCCGGCCACTGGCCTTCCGAAGCTAAGGCGATGGCATGCCCACGCCTGACGGCTCGCCCCATGCCGGGCTTGCCAGAACGTCACTACGGATACCCGCACACTTTGCCGCAGGGACCTAGTGTCATCGGAGAACTGGGCATCTGTCCCTCTTTTTCAGGATTTTCTTCCTATATAATTGGAACTCGACAGAAGAACTGAGGTCCATTTCCAGAAGAGCGCCTCGTTGAAGGTGATCCACGCAGGCAATTCTATAGGTAGTGGCTAGATATGTTCCAGGTGAGTCAGAGTTGTCGAGTAGCTGCCCAGCTCCGGCATACGCGAGAGACGGTCACGAGTAAACAATGAGGGAATGATCAGACTTGGTAGCTATAATTGACGGCAAGGATGTCGGGGAGCGTCTCCAGCAAAGTACGCTTGGAGGAAAGACGATAACCTTCTCGCAAGCATGGCGTCGATCAGAGTGGGAAGGAATGCAACCTCACCTAGCGCTAATCACAGTTGATGACGAACTTAGCTTGCTAGGGCGGGCTCAAGGTGGATCTTACATCACGACTGTAGACCGGATAGTGCGAATTACCGAAGCTCAGCATGTCAATCCTATTCCTCTAGAAGAAATTCGACGGGCTCTGCCTAGTCGACATCAGGGAATCATGGATCGCATAGGAATCCTTCCAGAACGCGGGGGCGAAGAGATCGTCCGCGTAATCGTGGACATGCTTCCTTATGCCGCAGACCTGATCCGTAGCTTGCAGCGGCAGACGGAGGTGAGATTTCCGCGGGGCACTGCGGGTGAACTCCTCAATCAAGAACGCGATGGCCTAGGGTTGCTTCTAGGTCTAGCGGGCGTTGGGCGCCAAATTATTCGTTCGTGGTCATCATCGCAGACTGGAGTTCCGTTCCTGAGCGGTTTGCCTGACCGGTCAATATTGGAAGATCATCTTATCGTGCATGATACCGAACGCTTCGGGTCATGGTTGCCGCGAGAAACTGGGCAGGTAGCTTGGCGCTCTTTTACAGACGGACGTCGAAGAATATTCGTCATGAATGCTAACCGCACGGCGGTTGAGCACACTTTGGGCGTTGATGTCGTCTACTGGAACGAGCAGCGAGCTTCATTCGTCCTAGTGCAATATAAGAAAATGCTTAGACAGGACAATGAATCGGGAAGGCCTACTCATCTGGAATATCGACCGGATCACAACTTGGGCGGCGAGCTGGAGCGAATGCGACAGGTAGACGCTCAATGCGCACCTCATTCAGGAGATTTTCGGCTTCTGGCAACATCCTGCTGGCTTAAGCTTTGTGATCCCAGCAGTCGTGTCGGTGACCCGGCAGACTTGATCAAGGGTATGTACTTTGCAAGAGAGCACTTTGAAGAACTAATTCGAACGTGCCGAGGTCCAAGAGGTGGAACGGTAATCACTTATGAGAACAGCACTAGGCACCTTAGCAACTCGCTATTCATTGAACTAGTCCAGGACGGATGGATCGGCAGTAGCGGTTCGGCTTCGGGTCAAATCCGCGATCTCGTACGTGAGAGTATTTCCACTGGGCACTCAGTACTATTTGGCGTGGAAACGGGAGCCTGACAGTGCTCTAGAATCGGTGTCTACCTGTCATAGTGAGAAAAGGATAACGCGGTCATTTGGGCGGCGGGAGAGGTGGTGCCCAGACTTGGGATAGTCAGCCGAATAGTTCGCGGAGTACGGCGGCTGATCTCGGGGATACGGGTTCATCTGGGTAGAAGTTGGCGCATATCTGCAGGGCGGCGTCGGCTGATTCCACTCCGACGATGCCGGCGAGCAGGCGAAGATCATCGATGTCACGCGTTCTGGCCGCGAATGCCTTCATCGCGAAGATGTGCCGTGGCGAGGCGGCCATGACGCGCAGCCCGGGATGATCGAATACGCGGCGCTTGTCGGCGTCCTCCTTGCCGGAGATGTAGGTGCTTGCCTGCTCGTTGAGCCACCAGCGGGGGAGTCCGAGGTCCGTCGCGACCTGCATGGCCTCTTCGTGGACGATTCCATGCGGCTTGAACATCGCATCGACATCGCGGGTGACGCGGGCAGCGTCGTAGGCCAGGGCCATAGCGGCGCCGCCCACAATGAATATGTCTGCCACGACGCCTCTGCGAATGAGGCGCTCACCCAGTGCGGTGAATGCCCGTTCAAGCTCTGCCCGGCCAAAGAGGACACTGTCGGCCTCGCTCACGCGGCCTCCAGGTCCCTGGCGGACAAGTAGACGCCATGCTTCCTGAATGCCGCTGGTGCCCAGACCAGTGCATCGGCGCGCTGGATTTCCAGTTCCGCCGGGAACCAAGGCTGCTGCAGGACTCTCATCTCAGCCCAATCAGGCGGGGCAAGATCGTGCTGCGCCGCCAGGTGCTCCGCTAGTGCCGCTAGCAGTGCGTCCCACCGCTCGTCGCCGGTCGGCGGTGGCTCATCCCGCAGCATGGACGACTGGACGTCTTCCGGTTCCCACCGGTACTCCTCGAGGAACTCCCACACAAGTTTCCAACGCGTCTTGGTCTCGGCCGTCCGTACCAGGCGGCTGGCCAGATCGACCAGGGTCATAGGGCGGTAGCCGGTCACCGGGTTTCTCCCTTGCGCGTGAGTCCTTGGTCCGAGCATACGATGCGAGACGGGCCCGGCCCATGATCCCGGACGTTCACGCCAGCCCGTCCCCGTACTCAGGCTCGTCGAAGAAGGCGGGTAGCTAAGCCTGGAGTGGCACCACCTCCCTGTCCGCGTCGACGATCCCGAAGGTCCCCGCTGAGCGCGAAGGAGGCCGGTTACCAGTGACGAACCAAGTGACAACGCCCCCAGGCCACAGCCGATGCAGCCAGACTCGGCCAGACAGGACCATTACCCTGACGTGCCGAAACGCGACCTAGCCAGACACCGCCAGACGAAACCTGCACGCATGGCATGCAGAAGGTCAGGGGTTCGAATCCCCTTAGCTCCACGATTTTTCGTGTACTCGTTCGAGTAGAAGTGACAATCAAGTGACAACGGCGCCGGATTTCGCGCCGGGGTCCGCCTGGATGTAGCAGGCCGGACCGGGGCCAGCGATGCGGACAAGAGCGTCCGGCCAGTTCAGCAAGGTGAGAGCTTCTGAGTGATCGCCTCGGCGCGCGCTACGCAACCCCGATCGTATGCGTGGCCGAGAGAATGGCTTCGCTTCCCGGCTGTGCAGGCAGCGGGTCCATGAGGCTCGCCCGCCTCGCCTGATGGCAGTCAAGGCAGCCCGCGGCCGTCACCTATGAGCGGTGACCCAGCTGGACCGGCCGCAGTATCGAGGTCGCCATCCCGGACTGGTGTCCAAGGAGAGACCTTTCGATCGAGGTCCACGGCGGCTCGGGCCACACACGCGACTTCGACGTCGAGCAGCACTACCGGGACAACCGGCTCAACTCCATTCACAAGGGCACGCATGGCATCCAAGCCATCGATATGCTGGCGCAATTGTCACCGGAGGAGAGGCGGCAGAGCTGTTGTCCGGGTTGTCGAGGCAGCTTCGGTGCTGTTCGACGTGGAATGAGCTCGATGTCCGATGCTAGCTTTGATGCGCTGGGTATAGCAGCGAGCCGGCAGTGCCTGCGAGGGTGGAGGCGGCCACATGGTGCAGCGGAGCTTCCTGCAGCTTGTCGTCGAGGGCGCCCCTTATTCCTGCTATGAGGATGTCCTCCAGGCTGCTCTCGATGCGGCCGGTTCTCCGGCAGGCATCGACGCGGTGAAGAATGAGTACCAGCTGGCTTTGCAGGTGCGTGACCTGCTGGAGAGCCGGCGTGCCCGGCAGGACGCGCTGAGGGTTCTGCTGGAGTGCGCGAAAGATCTCGCTGATGTGCCTGACGATGTCGACACCGTGCTCACCTCGATCGTTACTCGCGCTCAGCGGCTGCTTGGTTGCGATCTCGCGTATCTGAGCCTTAACGACGAGGAGCGGCACGGGACCTATGTGCGGGTCATGGTCGGGGCGATCGCGGGGGAGTGGAAGGATCTGCTTATTCCGTTCGGGACGGGGATCGGCGGGATGGTGGCCGCGGCAGCTGCCCCTTTCGTGACCGCTGACTATTTCGCTGATGACCGCCTCGTACATGCTCCGGAGGTCGACGCCTCCGCCAGGGCCGAGGAACAGGTGGCGATCCTGGGGGTGCCGCTGGTCCACCGCAACCACGTGATCGGTGTCCTGTACGCCTCCAACCGGACCCCCGGCGCGTTCTCACGAGACGCGATCGAGCTTCTGAGTTCATTCGCTGCCCTCGCCGCGATCGCGATCGACCAGGCCCGGCTGCTGCAGGACAAAGCCGAGGCCTTCACCGAGCTACGCAGTGTGCATTCTGACCTGCGCGACCGGACACGTGACGCCGAGCGCGCCGCCGAGGCCCACGACCACATGATGGGCATCGTGCTGCGCGGCGGCAGCCTGCAGGACGTCGTGGCGGCCACCGCTGCGCCGCTTGGCGGCAGGCTGGCGATCTTCGATGAGGCGTCGGTTCCCATCGCGTGGACTGCGGAGACTCCCGAGGCTGATTTGCGGGCCATGCTGGACGCGGCCGCCGGGGCCGGCCAGTCCGGCCGCAGTGTGCTGGCGGGCGGTTTCTGGGTGATCGGGCTTGTCGCCGGCGCCGAAAGCCTCGGCACTCTTGTCTGGGCGCCCGAGGACACCGCTGATCGCGTCAGTGACATCGATCGTCGCCTGCTTGAACGTGCCGCCGTGGTCGCTTCGCTGCTGCAGTTCTTCCAGCGCAATGTGGCCGCGGCGGAGGCTCAGGTCCGCGGTGAGCTGCTTGAGGAGTTGTTGTCGCCGTCACCGGCGACATACTCGTCGCTGGCCAGCCGCGCGCGCCGGCTGCGCTACCAGCCGCAGGAGCAGCACGGCGTGATGGTCGCCCAGGTCGATCCGGCGCACCGGCAGCGCCTGGCGAGGGTGACCTCCGATCTGGCCGCGGCCCGCCATGGCCTGAGTACGATGCATCAGGGTGCCGCCGTGCTCGTCCTGCCTGCCCGCGATGTCGCTCTCACCGCACGCCAGGTGTGCCACTCGGTGACCCTGCAGCTGAACGAGCCGGTGACTGTGGGCGCTGCCGGGCCGGTCAGTGATCCGGCTCAGATCCCGGCGGCGTTTACCGAGGCTACTGCGTGCATGAACGCCCTGGTGGCGCTCGGCCGTGCGGGCGACTCCGCGACGGCCGGGGATCTGGGATTCGTCGGTCTCCTGCTCGGCGAGCGTTTCAGCGCCGCTGAGTTCGTGGATCGCGCCCTGGGCCCGGTGGTGAACCATGACGCGCGGCGGGGAACCGTGCTCGCGCAGACTCTGGAGGTCTACTACGGCACTGGGCAGAGCCTGGTGGCGAGCGCCAAGGCGCTCCACGTCCACCCCAACACCGTCACCCAGCGGCTGGACCGGGTCAAGCGCCTCCTGGGACCGGAGTGGAACGCCCCGGCGAACGCCGTCGACGTCCAGCTGGCGCTGCGCCTGCTCCGCCTCAGTCAGCCGGACCAGGCCGGTCAACCGGACCCGAGCCCGTCACGCGACGCGTAGAGGTCAGCGGCGGTAAGCCGGGGCGGTCTGCATGGGCACGGCGGTTCAGGCGGGGTCGATGAAGAAGTCCAGTTCGGGATGGTCGGTGCCGCCATAGCCGGAAAGGTCGGTCATGCCTGCGGCTGCAAGCACGTCAACGTCGATGAGCGCGCGGCCGGTCGGTTTCGCCGGGTCGGTCAGCAACGTGATCGCGGCGTCGGCCATGATGTCCGGGGTCCGCGACCTCCCCGCCTCCGACTCACCGAGCAGGTTGATCACCGCGGAGGTGGCGATGGTCGTCTGGGGCCATAGGCAGTTCGCGCGGATCCCCAGGTCGGCGAGCTCCGCGGCGAACCCCAGGGTCAGCAGCGTCATCCCGTATTTGGACATCATGTAGGAAGGGAACTTGCCCAGCCAGTG
>Ga0302326_10021626_pt1 | contig 13184 bp, 15 predicted proteins | sample Palsa_T0_3_FD_202264 | JGI IMG/M metagenome (GOLD analysis project Ga0302326, IMG submission 202264) | Peat permafrost microbial communities from Stordalen Mire near Abisko, Sweden - Palsa_T0_3 | ecosystem: Environmental > Terrestrial > Soil > Palsa > Peat permafrost | place: Sweden: Abisko... | reverse complement strand
TACTATCCGCTGGACTATAGGGCTGGCGTTGTCTACAACTTCACTTCCTACCTCACCGGGTACGGCCAATTCTCCACCGGGGCAGATCCACCTGGAGACGATATCTTTGACGTCAACGCCAATGAAAATTTTAAGTTGGCTACTTCTCAGCAGGAAGAGGTTGGACTCAAGAGTATTTTCCCGGACGGAAAGGGAGAAGCCACATTTGCGGCCTACTACATCAAGCGCAACAACATTCTTTCCGGCGTACCGAACGAGCCCGATGAGGTGCAAGATATCGGCAGCCAGACCGCCAAGGGACTCGAGTTCTCCTTGATCATCAGTCCCATCCATAATTTCAACATCAACTTCAACACGGCGTATACGCATTCACGATATGGTAGCTTCGAGGACATTGCCAATGGGGACATTGCCTCTAACACTCAGCCGGCGGATGTTCCTGTATCCACCGCTAACCTTTGGTTGCAGCTCCGGCAAGTGGCTCACACCCAGTTTGAAGTGGGCGGCGGTCTGCGCTTCGTTGGCGACCGTTACGCCGACAACGAGGACGTGACAAAGCTTCTGGGCTATGCCGTGTTGGACGCGTACGTCACCTACCACTTTGGCGAACGGATGACGCTTACAGTTCGCGGAAGGAATCTGACGAACAAAGCCTATGTCCAGTGGGCTGACATATACTATCCCGAGGAACTCATCCTGGGCCCTCCGATCAACGGCGAGATCGAATTCAGATGCCGTTTTTGAAGTATATTCGGTGTGGCGGCGAAGGGTTTCGCAAGAGGGACTAGAGACCCGCAGGTTTTTGGGTGGATATGCGATTTCAACGGCACAGCTGGATACGGCGGGGGTGTGGGCGAGGTATCACACTCGATCTCGGCGCAACGATCTATGTCGATGCGTGATTAGATGGGGAAATCGTGGAGACCAGACGTAATTTCTTGAAAGCTGCAGCGTCAACCGTAATCCTGCCTGGAGCCATGCTTTCGACAGAACAATTGCGCTCAGTCACTTTCACAGGTTCCCCAGGCCCGGAAAGCGACGAGGAGTATTTCCTGCAATGGTACGACGTCGATCGCAGTATGGTGAATTTGGAGAACGCTTATTGGAACATCATGTCCCGACCGATTATGGAGGAATACTGGAAGCAGACGGAGCTCGTTAACCGGCTGAATGTACCCTTCATTCGAGGTGTGAACTCCACTCCTTCGTTTCCACCTGAATTGCTGAAAGTACGAAGTGCCGTGGCCCGTCTGATTGGGGCCGATTTGGACGAGGTTGCGCTTGCGCGCTGCGGAACGGAATCTCTACAGGACCTGATCAGCGGCTACCGTAATCTGAAGCCCGGGGACGTGGTCGTGTATTGCGATCTGGATTACGACGCCATGCAAAACACGATGTTGTTCTTAAAGGAACGACGTGGCATTGAGGTCGCCACATTTTCGCTACCAGAACCGGCGACCACCGCGAGTATTCTCACTGCCTACGAAGAGGTACTGAGAATGACGCCAAAGGCAAAGTTGATGCTGGTCACACATCTGTGCCATCGAACCGGTCTTGTAAATCCCGTGAAGGAACTAATTGCTGTCGCGCGAAAACATGATGTTGCGGTGGTGCTCGATACGGCGCAGGCTGTCGGTCAGATGTCGGTAGACGTCCGTGAGCTTGACGTGGATTTTGCAGGCTTCAGTTTGCACAAATGGATCGGTGCGCCCCTCGGTACTGGAGCGATCTATATACGCAAGTCGCGATTGGACGACGTGGAGGTGTGCCTGGGGAATCGAGAAGATCCGGCCGACGATATCCTCTCACGAGTCTATCCCGGAACATACAATTTCGCTGCGACACTAACGATTCCGAGAGCCATTGACTTCCATGACGAACTGACAGTCGAACGGAAGCAGTCCCGGCTTCGCTTTCTGCGCAACTACTGGGTCAGTCGTGTAAGAGATATCCCAGGCATCCAAATTCTTACTCCCGATGAGGAAGGAAGATATGGAGCAACCACATCTTTTCGATTGAATGGTATGCACAGTTTCGAACAGGCCAAAAAGATGCAGGATCTTTTTGTGGCAAAATACAAAATTCTCACCGTAGCCAGAGCGGGAATCGCGAAAGGCGCGGCTGTTCGAGTGACTCCGGCGCTTTATAACACCACCTCAGAATTGGATCAGTTGGTCGCGGCTCTTCATGCCGAACAGGGGATGTTTGTTTAGCCCCGTTGGGAACTGAAGGCCGTCGCCAGCCTCGTGGCTGGGTGAATTCGACATGAAATGGCTAATCAAGCAAAGCATCCTTTGGCACAGGTACCTTGGAATTGCGCTTAGCCTGTTCTTCGGATTCTGGTTTGTGAGCGGTATCGTCATGATGTATGCGCAGATGCCGGAATTCACTCATTCAGATCGTCTCGCGCATGTACCGCAACTTGACCTCACACAAGCAACATTAAGTCCGGGCCAAGCTTTCGCCACGCTTGGCCAACGGGCGAAGCCGGTCCAAATTACAGTGGGTATGATTGGCGACCGTCCAGTCTATCGCTTTCTCCCCCAGGAAGGCCGGTGGGTAACAGTTTTCGCTGACACCGGAGACGTTCTCCAGCGGCTCGATCCATCCACGGCGATTCAAATCGCCAGACCATATCAGGATGGTCCGAGCTCCGCGATGCGCGTCGTACGGGAGTTGCGTGACGTCGACCAGTGGACTGTGTACCCGGGCGCGCGGCCATATCTTCCGTTTCTGCTTATCGCGGCCGGAGATACCAAAGGCACGGAATATTACGTCTCGGAGGCGACCGGTTCCGTTTATCTCCGGACTACGCGCCGTACGCGTCTGCTGGCCTGGTTCGGTGCGATCCCCCACTGGTGGTACATTCGCTCATTGCGCGCGAATAACTCTCTTTGGCGCGGAGTGATGACCACCGTCTCGGCGTGGGGTATTCTAATGAGCCTGGCGGGAATTTTAGCGGCGACCCTGCGCTTCTCGCCGTCGCGGCGGTATCGGTTTCCGGGCGGGCAAAGATCCTACATTCCCTATGTCGGTTGGAAGCGCTGGCACTACTATTTCTCTCTCGTATTTGGCCTAGCGACGTTCACCTGGATTTTGAGCGGCTTCTTTACGATGAATCCAGGAAACTGGAGTCCGGGGCCGGAAGCCAGTGAGGCGGAGGTCCAGGCGTTCGCGGGCGCCGAACTTGATCCCCGCGCGTTCCGCGTCGCGCCGCTGCAGGCCGCCACACTGCTACGATCATGCCTGGACGCGGGTGAACTCGAAATGCTCATGTTTCAGGGCCGGCCCTACTATCTGGCGCGCGACCACCTTTCGCAAACGAGGATGTTGTCAGCCCTCGGCGATTCGGAAAGTTGTATTTCCGACATGCCGCATCTGGAACTGCTACAAGCGGCGGCACGCGTAGCATCCGGGGCGTCCCCCGCGGACAACACTCTTCTAACCGCGTACGACTCCTACTATTACGATCGTACCCGACAGAAGCCGCTCCCAGTGTTGCGCGTGCGCTTCGCCGACAGCCGCCAGACATGGTTGTACGTTAATCCAGCGACCACTGCGATCGAGGCACGGTACACGAATCGCAGCAGATATGAACGCTGGCTCTATCAGGGTCTGCACGACCTCGACTTCCCATTCCTCTATTGGCACCGGCCGGCTTGGGATCTCACGGTCATCATACTCAGCCTCGGGGGAATCTCACTAATTGTGACAAGCGTTGTGCTCGCGGTGAAATACCTGCAGAAGAGCGCCAAGAGGAATTTTCGACCCGTGCCGAGCGTGTCGGGGGAATGAGAGAATCCCAGCAAAGCGCCGAGCTTGACGGCTCAGTTTAAGAATTACATAACTCAAGCGCCGTTATAGATTCAGCGCCAACGCTGAGGCAGCCGTGTGCTGAAGATAGCGAGCGCCTAACCAAAACACATGGTTTGGCGCGCGCGAAATTGCGACAAATTGCCCCAATCTTTTCTACGTCTTGCCGGGACCATCGCATGAACCCTTTCATACATCCGTCGACAAGGGTAATTCAGCCGGCCCTTCCGGTGCTGCCCCGTTTTGCTTGCCGGGATCGCTGAAGAATTTTCTGGGAGCACTGTTTTCCCGGCATCTCAAAGCGAACCAATAGCGAAGGGAATGTCCACTACTCGGTAGGGGCCCGGAGAAAATGCAGGGCGAATGCCGCCATTCTCGCCAACGGTCAAAGTATTCAGCGGCGCACAGATCGCTAGTCTGGCGAATCTTTCCCGCTGGGCCTTCCTACTCACGTTTGCGGGAGTCGGCCTGCGCACAAACATTGGCGAGCTGCGTAAGCAAGGAATTCGTCCGTTCTTGGTAGGAGCGGTTGGAGAGGTGGTAATCGCTAGCCTAACACTGGGGCTCGTGCTCGATGCCAGTCGCTTCATTCACTAGCCAACGGTTCTCCCCGGCATAGTCTGGGCACTTACGGCAGGAACTCGGAATTAGACAATTTCAAAAAATACACATATCGAGGAGAAACACTAATGGCTGACCCTCGTGCCGTCGTGGTTTTAATGGCGAGGATGTAAGAGCCAACGATCAGAAGTGCGCTAACGGCTTGCGCGAGGAGCGTCTCCACCGTCGGAAAAACGGAGAACCGCAGGCCCATCCACGGAGGGATTACGCTTTCGAGCGATGGAATCGGCGTGGTCGTAATCCAGTGCGCAAGCTGCATCTCCTGGCCTGTTCGCCGACCATCACGATAAGAACGATTCCCAACAGAACTCCAAGGTGGACTGCAGGGGACAAAACAGCTAGTGACTTTCGTTAAAGGTCGGTGGATGATGAATTATGGACATCCACAACGCAAGACAGTCTTCCAAGACTTGTCGGAACAAAGCCCCACTCACCTTCCAAGCAATCAACGAACAAAATCGAAGCTTCTGGGTTAAGCAATCCAAGTTAAGGTGACCTGCACCCCGAAATTTAGTCCAGCCAAAACGTAGCTTCTCTTGGTATTGGCCCGCCCCGCGAAACTGCACCAGAGGAAAGCTGAGGATTTTGCCATGCAACTCCTGCACAATGTGCAGGTCGCTGCTAATACTACCTATTTGAATTCGTGCGGACCCCTGACTGTTTGCGTCTCTTCTTTCTGAGTTTCTTGCCACGGTGCTTCCAATAGTCTCTTTGCCGTTGCTTTTGCGAGCATTCAGAACTGCAGAAATCTTGGCCAGCGCGTTCAATATTAAAGAAGGCTCGGCAGCGTGTGTTTGCGCACACAGCGATATCGCGGGTGGCCACAAATTGCCTTCTTAGGATGGAATAAAGGAGCGGTCGAATTCCGAACTTGATACTACCATGCATCTCGGCGGGATTTGGAAACAACCCCGCGGAAGCAGTTTAGTAATTCACAAATGACGATCCGCCCATCCAGCCTAGGCGGAAGCAACCAATCGGGTTTCGTTAATAAACTCAGCTTCTCGATTCGCTCGAGTGACTCAGCTCTCGGCTTCCAAAGCGGTTCTGACAGGCATTGTGAGCGTTCCCGATCCCACTGCCGCGGCCAGTCACTAATGTGAACAGCGATTTCCCGGATCAGACCTCGGGCCAACTGGTTGTCATAGTCTGGCTCTCCTAATCGCGTTACAAGACTAAGTGCGGCGTGATAAATCACGCGCTCACTTCTGAGCTCCTGCATGTCCTGTGCCATCAATCTGTGGGGAACCAGCACCTTCTTGGATGTCTTGTCCCCGATTGGCGGACTATAGACAACGCGTTTGGCCACTACCGGTCCAAATCTGCGAACAAAATCCTCCATGAACAGCTCAACCAAGTTAGCGTCCGAGAGCGAAGGCAACCAAGGCGTTCAAGTGCCAAAGAATCGGTTTGGTTTAACAAGACAACGAAAGCCGAGCGCACTTGGTTCGCTCTTAATTAGTTCGCTCAGTACTGCGACCAATTCCGAGTTTCCGCATTCTTAACTGAAGAGTGGAGCGTTTCATTCCTAGCCGGACTGCGGCACCGTTGGATCCTGCAACCACCCAATGGGTTTCCTCCAAGGCCGCCAGAATCTGCTTGCGCTCGGTTTCGTCGAGAACCCTACGAATGTTCCGGTGATCTTCGGACTGGCCTGAGCTCCCCGGGGTAGCAGTAGGTGCACCGTTAGTTTTAAGGTCTGAGAGAGCAACCCGCAACACAGGTCCATGGGAAAGGATCACAGCGCGCTCGATCACATTTTGCAGCTCGCGGATGTTGCCAGGCCAGCGGTAATCGCATAAGGCGTTCATCGTTTCTGAAGGGATGGTGTCGATCCTCTTGTTCATCTGTCGGGCGAACTGCTGCGCGAAATGTCGGACCAGCAAGGAGATATCTTCGGGACGTTCGCGTAACGGCGGAATGCGAAGCGGAAACACATTCAATCGGTAGAAAAGATCGGGACGGAATTTCTGTTGCTCGACCATGACAGCCAAATCACGGTTTGTGGCTGCGATCAAGCGCGCGTCAGAGCGAAGCGTGCGTGCGCTTCCGAGGCGCTCAAATTCGCGCTCCTGCAAAACACGGAGCAACTTCGGCTGGAGCTCGAGGGGGATTTCGCCGATCTCATCCAAAAATACCGTGCCACGGTTAGCTAATTCGAAGCGGCCGACACGTTGCGCGATCGCTCCGGTAAACGCACCCTTCTCATGGCCAAAAAGTTCACTTTCCAGCAAGCCCGTCGGAATTGCCGCGCAATTCAACTTCACGAAGGCATTCGAAACGCGAGGACTCAGATTGTGGAGTGCTCGGGCCACCAATTCCTTTCCGGTTCCCGTCTCGCCGTAAATGAGCACTGTCGACCCCGTCGGCGCCACGGTCTCCACTTGCTTCAAAACATGGCGCAGCGCAGCGCTCTTTCCAACGATTTCGTCAAAGTTCATCTCGCTGCGGATTTCGTCTTCCAGATAAAGTTTCTCCTGAGCGAGCTTGTCTTTTAGTTCGGCGATCTCGCGATAGGCCAACGCATTCTCGACCGCGATCGCCACTTGCCCCGCTGCCCGCACCAGGAAATCAACGTCTTCGGGGTTGAATGCGTTCTCGGCCCGGCTGGCGAGTGTCAAAAGTCCGAGCGTTCGATTTCTGCTGATCAGGGGTAGTGCACAGGCAGACTTAATCGCTTCTTCACGGGCAACTGCCTGGTCATCCGAGAAATCCGCTATTGTCCCTATGGCAGGCTTACCGGTCTTGAATATCCTGCCTAGCTTGGATCCTTCGAGGGGACGCAGCGAATCCTCTTTGACAAATCCCTTGCTTTCCGGGAAATCCATAGCGAGCTGGCGCAATTCATGGCACTCCACATTCAATATCCATACTCCGACGACGTCGCAGCGCATGAGCTGGCGAATGCTCGCCGAGATTGCACGAAGGAGATCGCGACATTCCAAATTCGAAACCAAGGCATTTGTCATGTCGAGGAGCAACTTCAACCGTTCGTGTTCACTTCCTGCTCCGTGAATCGCGCGAGAGATCGGCTCTTTTCCGCTGCCAGTGTCTCCTTGAACAAGAACAGCACGACCCGTAGATCCGACCCCTTCGACTTCTTCGAGCAAAACTTCCGGAGCAGAACTGTTACCTACCATGTGCTCGAATCTGCGCCGATTACGGTACTGGGACCCGAATCTCTCGTCCGCTTCCATAAGGACCCCCCTGTAAATTCAGATGCAGGCCTTCCTTGGACACGTCCCTTTCTCGAATACTTTCGATCACGGATTTGGCGTCGAATTTGTCTCAGATATATTTTATTCGTTTGAGTTGCAACTCCCCTTGGTATTTTCCACCTTTTCATCGGCTTGTTGTTCTTTAAATTGATTTGATTCTCATTCGGAGCGAAGAGATTCGTCATAGTGCTGCCCCAAGCATGTGGGCCGCTCGCCAGCGTTCAGGTGCCATGTAGTTAGGCAAAGAGCCAAGCCGCTGGCAGTGGCATGTTTGGCATTGTGCGTTGGAATCCATCCCTCTCTCCCTCTATCTCACACATTGGTAAGCGTTTCCAGCACAAAGGAAACTAAAACTCGGCCTGGCATGATGTGTGCATCCTCATGGATATGCCTATGCGAAGCGGCCGGGAAACGACGCAATGTTGTGAATCGAACAACAACGAAGTTGAAACGCGTCTGGCAGCGCGGTGGACGAGGAATAGTAGGAGGGCAGCGAAGTCATGAAGCATGAAATTCTTGAAATATTCATTGGCCCCTGCTGGGTGAGAACGATTGAGAGGCTTGGCAAATCAGTCTGGACGATGGTGGATTACGGATTCAGCGCCGAACAGAATTGGGTGGATCGGCGGATCGATGCGGAAATCACCGTGCAGGAGTATAGGAAACGGAGAAGTGCATAAATGACAATGGGCATGGCTTCCATATAATCGCGGGGTCGACATCATTCTTGAAGCTGTAGGTCGTGGCCAAGGCGGCAGGCAAAATCCCCACGCTTGCCTCGAAGCAAGTGTCTTACGGTGGCCTACTCTTAGAGGACGCAAGTGGGCGTCACTCGAACGGCAAACAGGAGCAAGGCCACCGGAAGATGCTAACAACTATTCGCCACTCACATTCGCCAAGCCCGTTGGAATTCAAAAGTTAACGAGGTATCCATAAAGTTGCCTTCGGAATATTAGAATCGATCCATCCGCTTCCATTGTCCGAAACCTCAAAGAAATCCCCACGATGCACCAAAATGCTGGTGATAACGCTTGATCATTACTATTACCGCTGACTTATTAAGTGATGATTTCGCCTGTCCCAGAAACCTGGCACTTGCCATCTGAATGGCAGCGGCATCTTGGCACTTGGATCTGACGGACGCCTTCTCTGTTCGGCAACCCACACATAACTCAATAAGTTCGGTGATTTCGTAAAACCGTCGAGCTTTGGCATGCCCGTTGCATTTCTCAACACCGTGAGGCGCTCGTCATGACTGGGGGTAGTGACGTGATCAACCGATGGAGTTCCGAAACCGAATGCGTGGTAACGCGGTATCAGCAGGCAGTCGCATCCGATGCGGCCCCCAAAGAGTGAAACGTGTTGAAGATCACCATCACCGAAACTCCAACGGAAGTGCAATGCGTACTACAAGGGCGCTTGCTTGGCCTTGGGTTAGCGAATTGAGAGCAACTTGGAAGAAGGTAACCCGAACCCGCAAAGGACGCGCGTGCATTGTAGACCTCAATGACGTCACGCTCATCGACAAGGGCGGAGAACACCTCTTGCGCGCCATGTCAAAACAGCGTGTGCATTTCATAGCCAACAACCTATACATCAAGCATGTCCTTGAGGAACTGAAAATTAGCGGCAGGTGCGGGTTGTCCGGAATAATCGGCACTTTTTTCACGGCACTCCTGCTCAGCGTTATTGTTTCCGGCCTCTCAGCGCCAATCGCTTCTGAGGTTGGGAGGATGAACACGAAACATGACGCTCTGAAACAGGCGGACTCAAGCGACGTAGTTCACGCGACCAGCTCACCAACTCCTCGGCTCAGAGGGAAGGAGGATCAAGACTATGCCAGCCGACTTCCTAGACAGGATCGATGATAAAGAAGCGGCATTTGCTCCAGTCGGCAGCCTGACGGGCACAGAAGACATGGTGCTCGTCGCTGTCGCCAGGGACGGAAGCAGCCACGCCTTTGAAGTTCTGGTTGAGCGTTATGCAAATAGGATTCTACGCATTGCGCAACGTGTGACCGCTAACCGAGAGGACGCCGAAGATATCGTTCAGCAAACCTTTCAAAAGGCATTCGTACATTTGAAGACTTTCGAAGGTAGATCATCGTTTTACACCTGGTTGACGCGGATCGCGATTAACGAAGCGCTCATGTGCATGCGGACAGAACGTCGCACGAGGGCCGTATCAATCGACGAGTTAACCATGAGTGAAGAAACCTCATTTGCGCTGCGGATCCCTGATTTAGGTCCGAGTCCGGAGGGCAGATATTCACAGGAAGAACGAGAACAGCTTCTTTCTTTTGCCATGAATCAGCTGACGCCAGGAATACGGACAGCGATTCAGCTCTGCGAGCTTGACGAGCGATCACTCAAAGAGGGCGCTCAAATGATGGGAGTGTCCGTTGCGGCTTTGAAGTCACGCCTGCTACGCGGGCGAAGGAAGTTGCGCAAGACACTCAAGCGCTATGCCGTGCCCGCCCGGATGTTTAGGAGCAAGACATTACAAGTCAACGCCGAAACGAGCCAATGCGCGGTTGCTCGAAGCATGGGTGGCTAGAGCAAAGACGAAAGGAGGCTGTCTTGGTAACGATCATGTTGGTCGCTGCGCAGGTGGTTTTGGTGTTTCTGTGCCGCAGTGAGGCCGGATTGAAGCATCGTCGGTGAATCGAGTTTGTGAAAGCATGGCCGTGTGGAGGACAAGTCGTCAAGGAGAGTGCCTCTGACGGTTGGTTGGGAGGTCGTTGTGAACTGGAATCTAACACAAGGAGAAAAAAGATGAGTCGCAAGCTTTTCGTATCTGCATTCCTGGCCATCCTATTGAGTGCTTCGGCCGCAATGGCCCAGGAAGAACGCCAGGAAATCGGTGTCCAGGGAACAGGCTTTTTTACCGCCGATTCGAGTGGAAACGGGATCGATAAACATGCCACAAATACAGGCGGATTTGTCCTGAGCTATCGCTATCACTTCAATCGCTGGTTGGCTACTGAGGCGAGCTACGGCTACGATCGGAACGAACAACAGAACTTCACGTCCGCGGGCCAGTTCAATGTCGAAGCCAATGTACACCAGGCCACGGGTGCTCTCGTCGTCACGGCTCCGCACAGCATTCACAAGTTCGTCCCCTATGTTCTTGCCGGGGTCGGTGCCTTGGTTTTTGATCCCACGGGCAATGCGGGCGGGTCTGTTCCTGGCGAACAGAGCCAAGCCAGGGCCGCATTCGTTTACGGTGGCGGCGTCGATTACGACCTGAGCCGGCACTTTGCGCTCCGCGCTGAATACAGGGGATTCGTGTATGAACGACCTGATTTTGGCTTGCAGGCATTGCACTCCGGTTCAACAACTCACACAGCCCAGCCCTCCGCTGGAATCGTCTTTCGGTTTTGAACCATGGGTTGAGTCCGTTACTACGAGTCCCAAGGGAGACCTTGGGGCTCGCAAGGCGGTACCTACGAACGAATACAGTCTAGATCGACAACAAAGAGCTCACCTGAGGGAAAGGAGTCGAGCGTGGCAAGGGAGAATAAGAGCAATGGGGATCTAGATCTTCGAACATCGCCTGTTCAACACCAGGCAGACGCGACATCTGTGCGCCACAGACCAAGTCACGAAGAAATCGAGCGCCGCGCATATGAAATTTATCTTGAGCGTGGCGGTCTCCCAGGCAATGAGCTCGGTGATTGGCTCAGAGCCGAACGGGAACTCCAAAAGGTCGCTTTGTTCAAACGAGACTGGAATCGTCTTCGGCAGTGGCGATGCCCGCGTTCCGAAGGTGGAAAGGACACCCGGCGCATGAAAACGACGGAAAGGGAAAACCAATGACAACGCTAATGATTTTAGTAGGCGTGATTGGCGCAGCCCTGACGCTGGCCGCGGTCACATACACACACACGCGCCGATCGCGCAAAAGCAAGGAGCCGATCCAACTTGGCGTGGACAGGAAGCTTCGCCCGCAGGAGTTCGGGAACAGAAGGAGAAGAAAGTGATTTATACCGTCCGCTCTCTGCTTGGTGATGTATCGCGACTGCTGTCTGGTGCAATCTGCATAGCCCTCGCCCTCTGCGTCATAACCTCGGCCGCGGCTCAAAATACTGTAGCCATCGGGAGTGTGCCCAGTGGTGTGGCAACCAACGAAGTGACTCAGCTGACTCTGCAGGACGCCATCAACATGGCAGTGCGATACAACTTGGGAGCCATCGAGAGCGGAGAAAATGCCCAAATCACACGCGGTCAACGCTTGATTGCTCTGAGTAATCTGCTACCGGAGGTGAGCGCAGGCATATCCGAAAACGTCGGCCAAACAAGCCTCGCAACTCTCGGGTTTACAAGCTTTCTGCCTGACATTCCGAGTGTTCTCGGACCGTACGCTTACAGCACGGTGGATGTCAGCCTCAGCCAAACATTATTCAGCTTTGAATCAATCCAGCGCTTTCGCGCGGCGCGGACTGCAGAACAGGCTGCTCAACTGAGCTATCAGGACATACTCGATGCGGTTACCTTGACTGTGGGCAATGCCTATCTGCAGGTGATCGAAGCTAGCTCCCGTATCGAGGCGCAACAAGCTCAGGTGCGCAATGCGCAGGCCCTCTACGATCAAGCCGCGGAGGAGTACCAGGTGGGCACCAGTCCCCGGATCGAAGCGACCCGCACGGAGGTTCAGCTTCATACGGAAGAGTACAACCTGAGCGTCGCACGCAATAACTTCGCGATCGCAAAACTCACGCTGGCCCGGGCCATCGGACTGCCTCTTGGACAAGCGTTCGAAATCGCTGACCAACTTCCGTACTCCGATATTAATCCGCCCACAATTGAAGATGCGCTCAAGACGGCCTACAGCTCGCGAGCTGACTTCCGTGCGGCTGTCGATTCTCAGAAGGCTGCCCAACAGAACCTCTCGGCCGCCAAGGGCGAGCACTACCCCGTCGTAGCTGCGAACGGCTCTTACGGGGACGTCGGGGCAACGTTCGGTCACTCGAATGGAAACTTCAGCGTCCAGGCCGGAGTGCGCATTCCGATCTTTACTGGCGGCCGGATCGAGGCCGACACCACGCAGGCGGAAGCGGCGCTGCGGCAGCGGAAGGCAGAAGCGGAAAACACTCGCGGCCAGGTCGATTATGACGTGCGGACCGCTTTCCTCAATCTCAACGCGGCCAAAGAGCAGGTCGACGTGGCTCAGAAAAATGTTGCATTGGCCGACGAGAATCTTGGGCGTTCGAAAGATCGTTTCGCCTCCGGCGTGACCGATAGCGTCGAGGTGGTGCAATCCGAGCAGTCCCTCGCCAGCGCAGACGACCAATACATCACGAGCGTGTACAACCACAACCTCGCCAAACTTATGCTGGCCCGCGGCCTGGGGGTCGCGCGAACCAGCTACAAGCAATACCTAGGGGGCAATTGATGACCGACAACAACGTAGACTCGGCCAGAAAGGACACTGCTGTTGCGACGGAAAACGAGGGAGGCACAAAAGTCAGTCAAGCTCACCGCTTGTTACAAAATCATCCCCGGAAAGGTCCGGCCGGACTCCTGATGCTGC
>Ga0302326_10021625_pt1 | contig 13185 bp, 13 predicted proteins | sample Palsa_T0_3_FD_202264 | JGI IMG/M metagenome (GOLD analysis project Ga0302326, IMG submission 202264) | Peat permafrost microbial communities from Stordalen Mire near Abisko, Sweden - Palsa_T0_3 | ecosystem: Environmental > Terrestrial > Soil > Palsa > Peat permafrost | place: Sweden: Abisko... | reverse complement strand
TCCCAGAGCTGGCGCGTCTCACCACTTTCGACCATCAGACCGAGATACATCACCGAGACCGAGTCGGCGATGTGGCGCACGATCGCAAGATCATGGGAGATGAGCAACAGGCCGAGACCGAGCTCGCGCGAGAGGCTGACGAGCAAGTTCGCAAGCTGGGCCTGCGCCGAGGCGTCGAGCGAGGCGAGCGGCTCGTCGAGGACGATAACCGAGGGCTCGGCCGCGAGCGTGCGTGCAATCGCGATTCGCTGGCGCTGCCCGCCGGAGAACTCGTGCGGGAAGCGCTCGGCCGCGCCCGCTCCAAGTCCCACGAGCTCGCAGAGCTCGCGTACGCGTGCGTCGCGCTTGCCAGCCGAGACGAGTCCGAGCGTCGCGAGCGCATCGGCGAGCTGCGAGCCAACCTTGCGCCGCGGGTTAAGCGAGGAGTAGGGGTTCTGGAAGACCAGCTGTAGCCGGGCGAGCTCGCGGTCGCGGCCCCGGCGCCCGAGTGCCTGGACCGGGCGGCCGTCGAAGGCGACCGAGCCGGAGCTCGTCGCCACGAGGCCGACAGCGGCACGCGCGAGCGTCGACTTCCCGCAACCCGACTCGCCGACGAGGCCCGCGATCCTGCCTGCATCGACGCTGATGCTCGCGCCCGCGACCGCCCGCACACGACCGCCGCCGCGGCGTTCGTAGTCGACGACCACGTCACGGAGCTCGAGCACGCTCATTGGACCGCGAGCGGATCGACCGGACAGGCAAACGTGCGGCCTTTGACGAGGAGGAGCGCAGGAACCTCGACCCGGCAGCGCTCGCGCGCGAAGCCGCAGCGCGGATGGAACGCGCAACCCGACGGAATGCTGCCGGGGTTCGGCGGCGCGCCCGGAATCGCGACGAGCGGCTGGTCTTGTACCGCCTCGGGGTGGGGAAGCGCGTCGAGGAGCGCCCTCGTGTAGGGATGGCGGGGGGTGTGGAGCACCTCCTCGCAGGAACCCGACTCGACAACCCGTCCGGCGTAGAAGATCGAAACGCGGTCGGCGATCGCCGACATCACGCCGAGATCGTGGGTGATCAGCACGACGGCAAGGTCGTTTTCACGGCGCAGTTGGTCGAGAAGTCTCAGGATTCCGGCCTGCACGGTGACGTCGAGCGCTGTCGTCGGTTCGTCGGCGATCAGGAGCTTGGGCCGGCAGGCAAGCGCGATCGCGATCGCGATCCGCTGCCGCATCCCGCCCGAGAACTGGTGGGGGTAAGCGCGAAGTGCCGACGCTCCGTCGGGGATTCTCACCTGCTCCAGCAGCTCGAGCGCGCGCAGCTCGGCGGCGCGCCGGTCGAGCCCGAGATGGCGCCGCACGTGCTCGGTCAGCTGGCGGCCGATTGTGAGCATCGGGTGCAGCGAGGTGAGAGGGTCCTGGAAGACCATCGCAAGCTCGCGCCCGGAAATCCGTCGCAGGCGTGAGCGGGAGAGGCCGAGAAGCTCCTGATCCTCGAAGCGAACATGCCCTTCGACGACTGCCCCCTCGGGCAGGAGCCCGAGCAGCGCGAGCATCGACATCGTCTTCCCGCTCCCGCTCTCCCCCGCGACGCCGAACACCTCGCCCTGGTCGACGCGGTAGCCGACGCCGTCAACCACGGTGAGGAGGCCGCCGGCCCCACGGAGACGAACGCGCAGCCCGTCGACCTCGAGCAGGCTCATGCTGACGCCCAGCCGCCGCGGGCCCGACTCATAGCTCATCCTCGCGGCGCAGGCCGGTGCGCGGGTCAAAGACGTCGCGAAGGCTGTCGCCGAGGAAGTTGAACGAGAGCACGACCGTGAAGATGGCGAGGCCAGGGAACGTCCCGATCCACCACCACTGGAAGTACTGCGTCCCCTCGGCGACCATCGAGCCCCACTCCGCCTGCGGCGGCTGCGCACCGAGACCGAGGAACGACAGCCCCGAGAGAAGCAGGATCGCGTTGGCGAGGTCGAGCGTCATCAGAACGAGGACGGGCCCGGCCACGTTCGGGAGCACGTCGCGAAACAGCGCCCTGCGCGCGCTCGCTCCGAGTAGGCGCGCCGACTGAACATACTCGGAGTCGCCGACGCTCAGGACAAGCCCGCGCACCACGCGCGCGTAGGAGGGCCAGGCGACGACGACGATCGCGAGCGCAGCGTTCTCGAGGCTCCGGCCGAGCACCGCCGCGACGACCATCGCGAGGATGATCGGCGGAAACGCGAACACGAGATCAGCGGCGCGCATGAACAGCCCGTCGATCGGGCCGCGGAAATACCCCGCGATGGCGCCGATCGTCCCGCCGATCGTCGCCGAGACCGACACGAGGATGAGGCCGATCGGAAGGGTCACCCTCGAGCCGTAGATGACCCGACTGAAGACGTCGCGGCCGAGCTCGTCGGTGCCGAACGGATGGTGCCATGACGGCCCGAGCGCCATTGGGAACGACTGGGCAAGCGGGTTCGAGGGCGCGATGAGCGGAGCGAAGATTGCGATCACGATCCAGGCCGCCGCGATCACGGCGCCGACGATCGCGAGCGGCTGGCGCAGCCCCGGGTTGATCCGACGCGCTCCGAACAGTCCGTGCCGGCGGAGGGCGATCGTGCTCACGACACCCGGATCCGGGGATCGATCACACCGTAGAGCACGTCGACGACGAAGTTGATCGTCGTGTAGACGAGCGCGACGAACAGGCTGACGCCCGTGATCGCCGGAACGTCGAGGTTGACCGCCGCCTGGAACGCGTACTCGCCGACCCCTGGCCACGAGAAGATCTGCTCGACAAGCACCGCGCCGGTGAGGACGTTCGCGAAGACGAGGCCCAGGACCGTCACGACCGAGGGCAGCGCGGCGCGGAGGATGTAGCGGACGACGACGGTGCGCTCCGGCATTCCTTTGGCGCGCGCCGCGCGGACGTAGTCGTTGCCGATCACCTCCAGCACGGCCGAACGCGTGAAGCGGGTGAGCAGGCTGACGTTGGCCGCGGCCAGAACGAGTGCGGGCAGCAGGAGATGCCGGAAGGCCTGGACAAAGAGACCCCAGTTGCCGGCGAGCAAGGCGTCGATCGTGTAGAGCCCTGTCTCGCTCGGGGGTGGCGCTGTCCCTGGGTCGAGGCGCTGCCCGCCAGGGAACCAGCCGAGCCGGTAGAAGCCGACGTAGAGCGCCACAAGCCCGATCCAGAAAACGGGCATCGAGATCCCCGCGAGCGAGGCGACGCGAAGCAAATGATCGGTCGGCTTGTTTCGTCGCAGCGCGGCAAAGACGCCGAAGCTGATGCCGACGATCGAGGCGAAGACGATCGAATACAGGGCGAGCTCGGCGGTCGCGGGAATGAACTGCCCGAGGTCGTGGGTGACCGCGTCATGGGTCAGCGACGACTGGCCGAGATCGCCGTGAAGCAGGTGCCAGAGGTAGAGCCCGTAGCGGGCCGGCAGCGGCTTGTCGAGCCCGTAGTGCTGGTCGAATGCCTTGACGGCGGCGGGATCCCCGGCAGCCTGCTCACCGAGGTTGGTCACCGCCGCGTTGCTCGGAACGAGCTCGGTGAGCACGAACGTGACGATGGTGATGCCGAAGAGGAGGAGAACGAGCGCGACGAGCCGGCGCAGGATGAAGCGGAGAAAGCTCCCCGAGCCGCTGAGCCGTCGAACCCGGGCCGCAGGCGAGACCTGGACGGTGGCCGTCACCGGCTCTCGCTCGCGCCCGATCGGTCGCGCACGCGGAGGGGACGCCTCACCATTCGGTCCGATGCTAGCGCCACGCCCTGGCGCCCGACGAGCGCCGCCGAGTCGGCGGAGGCCGCGGGTGGGACGCGAGCATCCCACCCGCCTCCGGCGCCCTCCCGTCTCCCTGGCGCTGACCCGAGGCTCCTCGCGGTCGAGCAGCCGGGATCCGACGGAGAACCACGTCGGATCCGCGGGCCCCGTTCACGGGGGCTTCGAGGCGCTGCCGGCATCGCTCGCGGCGGGGTGCTTCCCCGCTGGCTTCCACGGGCTCCAACCCCGACCCGGGCGCGACTGCCTGGCCGCCTTCATGGGGCGGCGCGTGGCCTGTAGCGCAGCCTGCCGCATGTTCCGCCGCCGCTGGCGGGCTCCTCCCCGATGCGCTCGGACAGGCCGAAGCCACATCCGGCTCGTCCGGCTGACCCGTCTCGCCCCGGCCGCGGCTCCGGGAGCGCGGATCGACTAAGATCGGGCCGGATTTCCCGTGCGACCAACGCCGATCCGAGCCGGTCGACGAAGCCCGAGGGCGGCCTTCGCTGCGGCCGGCCTCCACGAGAAAGGAGTTCGACCGTGCCCAGTGCATCACGCGACGAGCTGCCGCTGAGCGAGATCACACCCGGATACTCGAGCCGGCTAGCCGATTGGGGCGGAATCACGGTCGCCTTCGAGCACGCCCACGCGGGCCAGGACGTCTCGAGCATGGTCAAGGGGCTGCCCGACGACCGCTGCCAGGCTCCCCACTGGGGCTACCTGTTCAGCGGAAGGATGACCGTCGACTACGGCGACCATTCGGAGACCGTTGAGGGCGGACAGGCCTACCACATCGCTCCCGGACACAAGCTCAGCTTCGAGACCGACTGCGACGCGCTCGAGTTCACCCCGACCGAGGCGCTCGAGCAGACACTGGAGGCCGTCCGCCGCAACGTCGCGGCGGCCGCGACGCCCGAGGGGTGAGCAGCGATGTGACCGAGCTGTACGATCTGCGCGTCACGGTCGAGCGGATCGAGGGTCGCTCGGTCTGCGGTCTCGAGGTCGGCGACTTCTTCGAGCTGACCGAGTCGAGCCGACTCCGCATTCCGGCGGGTCGCCACTTCTGCCTCTACGCGCTGCAGGCCGTGCTGCCCCTTCTCCCCGCCAAGCAGCGCGACCTCCCGGCGGGAGACTGGCTCGAGCAGGACTCACTCGTCTGCTGTCCCGACCCCGATGAGCGACTGATCATGCGGATCGAGCGCATCGGCCGCCGGCGTCTTCCCACCTCGCAGCTGACCTGACCCGCAGCCCTCGGCCCAGTCGGCGCGGCGGCAGCCGCCAGGCTGAGTCAGACACCGAGGCGGCGCCCGCGTCTGGCACGAGCGACACGAGAGGTTGCCGGCGCGAAGGAACAGCGAGCGAGGCGACGATCCCGATGCCAACAACCCCCGGCGCACCGGGTGCGAGGGGGTGGGGTTCGAGCCGCTTGCGGAGTGTCGAGCGTGGTCGAGACGAGGGAGCCGGCGATCGCCGAACCCGGTGTAGCGAGCGCAAGACGACGCGGACACGGGCTCAAGATGCACCCCTGCTCGCGGCACCGCCCGGGTCAGCAATCGGCACGCTGACCTTCCGGGTGAACGCCTGGCCCGCGGCCGCCGGCGCTCCGTCGGCGCTGGGCGTCCGACATGTGGGGGCGGCTAGGATCGCCGCCATGACGATCCGGCTCTCGCACTCGCCCAACTCGCGTTCTGTCCGTGTTCGGTGGCTTCTTGAGGAACTCGGCACGAACTACGAGCTGCGCATCGTGACCGGTTCGGACCGCTCGAGTCCCGGGCATCGCCAACGCCACCCGCTCGGCCGGGTTCCCGCGCTCGAGACCGACGAGGGCACACTCTTCGAGACGGTTGCACTCTGCCTCCATCTGGCGGAGCGGGATCCGGAGGCGGGTCTCCTGCCCGTCGAGGGTAGCTTCGAGCGAGCGCTGGTCTATCAGTGGATCTCGTTCGGGCTCACCGAGATCGAGCCCTTTATCGCGGAGGCAGCACGGGCGGCCGACAGCGACCCCGAACGCGCCGAGAGCGCCCGTGCACGCGTCGGCGCCGCGGTCGAGGTCGTCGAGGCCGCGCTCGAGGGACGCGAGTACCTCGTCGACGAGCGCTTCTCGGTCGCCGACATCCTCTGTGGCAGCGCGCTCTTCTCGGCCCGCCGCGCTCTGCTGACAGCCGAGGCTCCGGGCGTCGACGCCTACCTCACGCGCCTCGAAGCCCGCCCGGCGCGCAAGCGGGCGTCTGAGACGTCCGGCTGACCCCAGCCGCATCAGCAGCGCCGGTCGGCTGGCGCGCCGCTCGGGGCCACGCTCGCGAAGCGGACGCAGGCGGCCCCCGCCCCGGTGTCCCGAGTCGGAACCCGGTACCGCCGTCGTAGCCTTCGCGCAAACGGCACAGCTCCGTCGCACTTCCACGAACCGTCCGAGCCCAGCTGACCTTTCGGCTCGTTTTTCGAACCTCGACGGAGCGCCTGGCCTCTCCGGCGGCCTGCGATCCGGCGCGCTAGGGTGAGCGAATGGAGCTCCGCACCCTGGGCCGCACCGGAGTCGAAGTCAGCCCGCTCTGCCTGGGGGCGATGATGTTCGGCGCCTGGGGCACTCGCGATCACGACGAGTCGGTCCGGATCATCCACCGAGCGCTCGACTCCGGGATCAACTTCATCGACACGGCCGACGTCTACTCTGCCGGGGAGTCCGAGGAGATCGTCGGCAAGGCTCTCCTCGGCAGGCGGGACCAGATCGTCCTCGCGACGAAGTTCCACGGCAGGATGGGCGAGGGACCCAACCGGAGCGGCAACTCGCGGCGCTGGATCTTCAAGGAGGTCGACAACAGCCTCAGGCGGCTTCAGACCGACTGGATCGACATCTATCAGGTGCATCGACCGGACCCCTCCTGCGACATCGACGAGACCCTCGGGGCGCTCACCGATCTCGTGCGCTGCGGAAAGATCCGTTATCTCGGCAGCTCGACGTTTCCCGCACACGAGATCGTGGAGGCGCAGTGGGCATCCGAACGCCGCGCCCGGGAGCGATTCGCCTGCGAGCAGCCCCCCTACTCGCTGCTTGTCCGCGGAGTCGAACGCGACGTGCTCCCAACCTGCGAGCGCTACGACATCGGAGTCATCCCCTGGAGCCCGCTTGCAGGAGGCTGGTTGACCGGTCGTTACCGCAAGGGGCAGGAACCGCCGGCGAGCACTCGCTCCGAGAGGCTTCCCTGGCGCTACGACATGTCGCGACCCGAGAACATGCGCAAGCTCGACGCCGCGGATGCCTTGGCCGCGATCGCCGAGGACGCCGGCCTCCCACTGATTCACCTCGCCCTCGCGTTCGTTCTCCGCCATCCGGCCGTGAGTTCGGCGATCATCGGACCGCGGACGATGGAGCACCTCGAGAGCCAGCTCGGAGCGACCGAGGCGGAGCTCGAGGACGCGCTGCTCGATCGAATCGACGAGGTCGTCCCGCCGGGCACGAACCTGAACGCCGCCGACGCGGGCTACACGCCTCCCGAGCTCGAACGATCGTCGCTTCGCCGCCGGTAGCTGGGAGCGACTTCGGGGCCGCCCTGCGCCCGGAACGAGCTTCGCGCTGGACCCTGAGACGGGTCGTCCGGCCCGTTCGCGGGGGATGCCCCACGACCGGGCACAGCTCAGCTCAGCCCGTTAGCTGGTAGGCGTCGTAGTCGCCGCCCGAGAGCTGAAGCGCCACGACCAGCGGACGGGCGCCAGCGCTGACGAAGACAGTCTTGCCGTCAATCGTCTTTCCCGTCGGGTGGAGAGCGCCGATATGCGCCTGAACCTCAATCGTCGTCACCTTGACCAGGCCGGAGTACGTCCGACCTTGATAGGTGATCTGGGCCGGCACCGAGGAGTCGCTCGAGAAGAGAAACAACCCCACTCCGACGGCTGCAATGACCGCAACACTTCCGAGAACGGTCCAAAAGGTTCGCGTGCGGGATGCGGCGCCGACGATCGAACTGTAGCGTCTCGGCTGGCAGGCGAGGAGACGCGCCCACCCACCGCCCAGCGACGGTCGCCGGACTCAATGAACTCGAGAACTGGCCGCGACAGCGTCAGCTCAAAGTCCGACAGCATCAGCTCAAAGATCGAAACCGAGCTCGTCGAGCGATGCGTGCAGCTCCGCCGCGTCGTCGTACACGCGGAACGCACCGGCGGAGCTCAACTCGTCTGCGCCGTAGCCTCCGCTCAGCAACCCGATGCTGAGCATGTGCGCCCGCCGCGCCGCGAGCAGGTCCCACACGGCGTCTCCGACGACGTAACAATCAGCCGGCTCCACAGCGAGCGCCGCGGCGCAGGCGAGGAAGAGGTCCGGCTCGGGCTTGGCGCGGGCCACATCGCCTCTGTCGATCACAACGGTCTCCCCACCGATCCCGAGCGCCTCGAGCGAGACATCGATCTCCGGATGACTCCCGGAGGTGGCGATCCCGTGCACCACACCGCGACCGCGAAGATCAGCGAGCAACGCCACCGCACCGGGCAGCGGCCGCCGGTCGGGCAGTAGCTCGCGAAACACGCGGCCGTGACGCCGCTGAATGAGCTCGGTCTCCTCCGGGGACAGCTCTCTGCCCACCTCGCGGGCGACGGCGCGAGTGAAGAGACCACCGCTCATGCCGATACGGCGGTGGATCCGCCACGCGTCGATCGGCATGCCCTCCTCGGCCAGCGCCCTTTGCCAGGCGAAGACGTGCGCATAGACGGTGTCGACGAGCGTCCCGTCTAGATCGAAGATCAGGGCACGAGCCACGTCAATCGACCGGCAGACTGCCACGCATGTCGCACCCAAACGCCGGGGTACGCGCGCGTATTCCCTCGCGATTCAGCGAGCTCGAGCCGCGGAAATCTCTCAATCGAACAGCCGCCTCGAATCGGCATAGACCCCGGCTTGAAAAGGGCCGTCGACCCTTCGACGGGTCGCACCCCCTGACACGCGGTGCGAGGTTAACGAGCCAAGCAGGCACGCCGCGCCGCGTAGTCTTCGAGGCGGTGCATCCGACTGCAGCAAAGGTGCAGGACCGGCTCGCGGCACGGGGCCTCGAGGTCCAGGTGCAGGTGCTGCCGACCTCGACGCGCACAGCGGTGGAGGCGGCGAGCGCGTGCGGCTGCGAGGTCGGACAGATCGTCAAGTCGCTCGTGTTCGTGCTTGAAGGCCGCGCCACGATGGTGCTCTGCGCTGGCGACCGGCGCGTGACGCTCCTGGACGCCCGCCCCGCGAAAGCTGACGAGGCGAGACGCGCCACGGGTTTCGCGATCGGCGGCATCCCGCCGCTTGGCCACGATTCCGACCTGCCCACGATCGTCGACGAGTCGCTTCGCCGCTTCGATCGTGTTTGGTGCGCGGCAGGGACGCCCCAGGCGGTGTTCGAGACATCTCTCGACGACCTTCTTGCCGCGCTCCCAGACGCGGTCGTGGGGCCCGTCTGAGGGCGCCGCGGCATCGCATCCGGCTCCGCTCGTGGACGCCATGTGCCCGGTTGAAGTCCAGCGCCTCGAAGAAGCCCCCTTCGCGGCGAAAGATACACCGAACCGGCCCACCGCTCGAGAACCCTGTAGTCGAGAACCGTGTAGTCGAGAACCGTGTAGTCGAGAACGTCAGGTCGAGAACATGTAGTCGAGAACGTCAGGTCGAGAACGTGAAGTCGAGAACGGCGTCACACGGACCGGTTCTGGGCGTGAGTTCACGTTGTCGACCACCGACCCCTTGGAGCTGAGTCCTTCGCCGATCCAATGCGACCGGAGTTCGCGTGGGTCGGAGAGGCCAGTGGGCCCGAGGGATAGCCAGCCGCGCCACGCAGCGATGCAAGGGCGCCGTTTTCAGGACCTGACCAAGAGCGATCGAGAGGCGGCGGGGGCCGTGTTTGATACTCGCCTACCTCACGCCGCGACGAACCGCCCCCACCAGTTCAACGCCGTCATTCGCGTCCCTCGAAAGGACGCCGAGCGACGAGCCTTCGCCCCCTTGTCGCTCGCTGAACCCACTGGCGAAGAAGATCGAGCTTTGGAGTGACCGTCGTGGTCATCGCGACCGCGACTCGTCCAGTGGTGACGCCGGCAGCCGTCTTGCCCGTGATCACTGTGTGGCGAGGTTCCAGTCTAGGGAGCTGCAGCTGGGGAACTCGCACCGAGACGAGGGCAAGCCGAACTCCGAAACGACGAATCGCCCACGGGATATCCTGATCAATCTCAGCATGAACGTCTCCGTCGATCCGGGATCGCTGATGAGAGGCTCGCCAGCGATCGCCGCACCTCAGTTCCGCCCGCGATCCCGCGACGGTAAGCCGAGCAACTCCGTCCGGTTCCACGCGAGATCGAGGCCGGGCTCGTCAGGAGTAGCGCCGTTCGGGGCACGTGCGAGCACGCCAGGAAGTCCACGAGACGTGCTCCAACTCGATCGGCGCAGATTCGGCGCCAAGCGCGGAACGTGGCTTGACGGGACCCCCGAGCTCCCGTTGTCCGTCGCCCTCGGAATCCATGACGCCCGGTGCTTGAAGTGTCCTTTGCACCACGCCGCGTGGTCGACCTTCGCGGCCGGGCAAGTGACCGTGTGCTGGCCTTATTCCGCCATCCCATTCACTCGCGCATCGCAGAACTGAGGCAAATGTCGAGTCCTGTGAGCCCGAAGGCTCACAGGACTTGGGCGACCATTCGCTCTCGCTGCTCGGGGCCCCCTCCGAAGAAGCCCTCCACGGCGCGAGATAACTACTTGCTCTCCGCCTTCGGCCGACGGCCGCGGCGAGCCTGTTGTCGCCCGGCCTTCGCGATGTCCTGAACGATCTTGTCGTCCACGTGCGCGTCGGCGACAACAACGCCGCGGCGGCCATCCCCAAAACGAACCGTGACAGTCGCGCTCTGCTTCTCATCGCCGATCTCCTTGCTAGAGAAATCACTCACAAAAACAGTCTTACGAGCCATAGTCTCAACTCCCGTCGGGTCGGTGGTAACGGGAAGACATTACCGATAACGCCGCGATCACGTTGCACACCGAAGCATGTGCGAGAGACGGCGTCCCGTGAGACAACTCTTCTGGTTCGACGTCGCGCCACACACCGGCTTACCAACCGCCGAGCCAATGTTCTTCGGGCCAGCCGCCGAAAGGAACTTTTGTGGAGAGCTTCCGACGCAAGCCTCGCTGCAATAGTCGGCGTTGCCCGGCTTCGTGCCGCCGCCCCGAGACGGCGCAAGCGCAGCGCATCAACCAGGCGTACCGCGGAGAGGAGCTAATTCGTGATCAACTGCCGAATCCTTCCCCCCGATCGATCCTGCGCATCGCTTGCTCCGAACTGTGCGAGACATCCGGAGCGCCGCCTGCTCGATTTTCCCGGGGCGTCGAACGTCACCGGGCACTCGGGTGTTCCGAATGGTCGCACGACCAGGCGTCAAAGCAAAACCACGCGCGGAACCCCTGCGCCGGTTCCGTCACGATGGCCCGTGTCCAATGCGGCGCGGATCACTCCAGCTGGGGAACGCGCCGGAGCCGATCCGCGAGTAAAGCGACGCGCCGCGGCCGCGTCGCGCAGTCGCTCGACCGGCGCCGAACGGGGACGGCAATACTCCCTAGCCGCGGCAGCTTGGACGAGAACCTGATGCCGCCGGCTACCGTCTTGTCGTCGAAACCTAGGGGGAGTCATGCAGCAAGCAACGAGTTCCGCCCACCTGCCGCCGCTCGGAAGTCACGTTCGAGAGGAGGCCGGGAGCACGCTCCAGGCGACGCTGGTCGAGTTGGTCGATCTCGCGCTGGTGGGAAAGCAACTGCACTGGACGGTGGTGGGACCGCACTTCCGCTCCTTGCATCTTCGGCTCGACGAGCTCGTAGACTCTTGGCGCGAGCTCGCCGACACGGTCGCCGAACGGGCGCTCGCACTCGGCTACTGGCCAAACGGTCAAGCCGCGGCGCTCGCCGGTCCGGACACGGGCGCCGGAATCCCACAGGGGCCGATTGGCGATCGAGCCGTACTGCGGGAGCTCGCGCGACGGCTCGCCGAGATCGCCGAACGGATCCGAACGCGCATGGATCGGCTCGGCGAGCTCGACCTCGTCTCCCAGGATGTCTTGGTCGACGCGCTACGCACACTCGAGGAGCAACTGTGGATGACCAGGGCTGAGCTCGAGCAACCCGAGTAGCGTCGGCCAAGCGCCTCCGGCTGCCTCCCGATCATTGCGGGCTGGCGGTTGGCGGCGCAACTCATTGCGGGCTGGCGGTTGGCGGCGCAAGCGGCGCCGACGGAACGGCGGCTTCGAGAAAACACGCTGGGTGCGATCGGGTCCTCCCGTGCGACTCGAGGGCGAGGAGGCTCCCGCGATGCCGCCCGGGATGTCCTCGCTCGCGACGAAGCACGCGCCTCCGGCGCCGGAAGGCAGCTCCGAGTCCGGGCGTGCCGCGATCGAAGGGACGCCCGAGCAGCGGCGAGCGCAGCCGGATCCCACAGGTTTTCCGCGCCGCGCCGCGCAGCGAAAAGTGCCGAGCGCGATGCCGACCGGCCGCTCCCGGCTCCGCAATTGCCCACGACCGAAATCGCCTCAGCGAGACGCAGCGCCAGCGCCGTCCGGGTGGCGCTGGGAGGGGCTGGCGCTAGCCGCTAGCGTTCCGCCGTGCGGTGACGGTACACGATCCGCCCACGCGTCAGGTCGTACGGCGAGAGCTCGAGTTTGATCCGGTCGCCCAGCAGAATGCGAATTCGGTGACGGCGCATTCTTCCCGCCGTGTAGGCGAGCGCCTCATGGCCGTTGTCGAGCGCGACTCGGTACATGCCGCTGCGAAACGCCTCGACGACCTCCCCCTCGAAGACAACCTTCTCTTCCTTCTCCGCGATGACAACCCCCTTGTACGAAGTGGTGGGCACACCCAACAGCGAGCCAGTCGTTTTCTCGTTTGCGTCCGTCCCGGCGTCACGTACTGAGTTGGTGCAACCTCTCACCCGTTGACGATCCCGTGCCCTCGATCCGCCCAACCTCTGGCAGGCAACGAAAGCCACTGACTGCCGCTCGCCCAAGAAGGACATGACCGGCCCGTACTCCCGTCGCTCGAGGTGGGAAAGGATCCACCTTCTGCGCCGTACAACCACGTCACGGTGCCGTTTTGCCAACCAAAAAGCCCGCCTGCCACACGAGATATCCGACAGACGGACGCGTCAACGGGCATCCGGCACTCGCTCGCTTCCTACCAAGCTAGCACGCGCAACGCTCCCGCAATCGTCAATGCAGCCTGAGTTCGTCATCGCGCGATCGATCGTGTCGGACGCGGACCCGAGTCCTCGGACGCGACCTTCGCCCCAGAATCAACGATCCAACCACTTGCCAACCGACGCACGTGGCGCCCGCGCAACGAGGGGTGAAAATCCTCGCCGCGCTCGGCGCTCGAACCCGCCTGACGGTTCGGCGCTTGCTTGGCAGGTCGAATCCATCGCCCTCCGCGGATCGCGAGCGCAGAATGGAACCGGCCGTCCGCGGGGCCGCGCATCTGACTC
>Ga0302326_10021624_pt1 | contig 13186 bp, 7 predicted proteins | sample Palsa_T0_3_FD_202264 | JGI IMG/M metagenome (GOLD analysis project Ga0302326, IMG submission 202264) | Peat permafrost microbial communities from Stordalen Mire near Abisko, Sweden - Palsa_T0_3 | ecosystem: Environmental > Terrestrial > Soil > Palsa > Peat permafrost | place: Sweden: Abisko... | reverse complement strand
AAAACCACTCCGTTTCCCCACATTCGTGCCCCGCCGGCCGAAGCAACCTTATCAATCACAATCTTGCGGCGCAGTTTTCCCCAAACGATGCGGCAAATGTCCCATGGAAGAATGATCGCCCGCCGTTTGTTCCAAAGCCCCGGAACGCTAAGGCGTTCCACATAGCCCTGCAGAATTCTCTGGGTGGCGTTCTCGCGGCGCTCCAGTTCGTCGTAAGCGCGCGCCAGATAATCGTGGTCGAAGCGCCATCGGCGCGCACCGGATTCGTCCGCCCGGTCCCTCGCGATACCTTCGCTTTTGAGCTGCTCCAGAACTTTCAGCAGCGCCGGCTTGGCGAGGGCGCCATTCAGTTCCAATTCCAACACTTCGACCGAGACGTCCCGCGTCTTGGTTCTGTCGAGAGGATTCACGATCAGCCCCAGGATTTCGCGAACCAACGGCGGATTGGTTTGCGTGGCCGCCGCAACGCGGTCGATTGCTTCCGCCAGGTACTCAGCCGCAAGCCCGAGCGCGCCCCCGGCGCGTTCATATTCCTTCTCATTCAGAGGACGAAGATCCGGCAACCTTTGCAGCACGATTCGCATTTGTATCGGAAGTATGCCGCCCTTCTCGTAGAGATCTTTCTTGAGGCGCTCCCGCAGCTTGTTCCATCCACGCTCCGGGTTTTCGACAAGCGTCGTGCCTGGCGGCTCAAGGATCTGGTCCAGAAACTGGGTTTGTAACCGAGCCACGAAAAACTCTCGCACCGGAACGAATGAAACCGCGGATTGACCCCATCCCTGCTCGTCTCTGACTACAAAAATGCAACGAATCGTGCCAGCCCTGACAAGGCGTGAAACCTCACGCCAGAAGGCGTTCTGCCCCTCCAGATCTCCGGCGGTGATGACCAAACCTCCGCCGCCCGGTCGAAACCGTTCGATGTTATCCACTACGTAGTCGTCGAACTGATCGAGGATTAAGAGCGGCGTCCGGCCCAGGATCTTCGCCGATTGTTCCAGCAAAAGCGCCAGACTTGCCGGCGTATCGACTCCTTCAGCCGTCCACCTGGCGCCGAGAGACTCGGCCTTTTCACGGAAAGCATTCGTCAAGGCCGTAGCCGGACCGAGTTCCCAATCCGCACCCCAGTTGTCGATATACAGCGGCAGGAATTCCCGCCGTTCACTGAGAGACGGAGCCACTGCCCTGCTCAGTAAGGACGACTTCCCGGAGCCGCTCTCGCCCGACACCCAAAGGATGGAAACCCTTCGGATCGCGTCAACTAACTGGTCGCGATCCTCATCGCGGCCTATAAACAGGTTGCGAAGATCGAGAAATACGTCCGTCCGCGTGAAGCGTGACGGGCGGCGACTAACGAATATAAGAAATCCAACGGCGGAAAAGCCTATGCCTGCGCCTTCCAGCGACTGTGAATTCACTTTCCATCCGCCGAGCATTAGCAGAATGCCCAAAACGAACGACCACAACGGACCCGCGCGCTGCAGCAGATCCAGGATCTCTTTCGGCCATTCCACCTTCACTTTTTCCGGCTCTTTTTCCGACGGCATTCCGTATTTCCCCGATATTCTCGTTAGGATACACAAAGGGATGGCAACATAGAAGATATGGTCATCGGTGTTCCGAAGGAAGTCAAGGATCACGAGACGCGCGTCGGTCTCGTGCCCAGCGGCGCGGCGGAGTTGTGCGAGGCGGGTCATACCGTCCTTGTCGAAACGCGCGCCGGCGAAGGAAGCTCGCTAACAGATGACGAATACGCACATGCCGGCGCGCAGATCGTCCCCACCGCCGCCGCGGTGTGGAGTCAGGCGGACCTGGTGGTTAAAGTCAAAGAGCCCCAGCCTTCCGAATACACCTACTTCCGCCCCGGACTGACGCTCTTTACGTACCTTCACCTGGCGCCGCTGCCCGAACTGACCGAAGAGTTGCTGCGCTCGAAAGTGAACGGTGTGGCCTACGAAACCATCGTGGAACGCGACGGGTCCCTGCCCCTGCTCACGCCCATGAGCGAGGTGGCCGGACGAATGTCGGTTCAGGTGGGCGCGCAATATCTCGAACGTCCCAATGGCGGACGCGGCATTCTGCTCGGCGGCATTCCGGGCGTCGCGCCCGCGAATGTCGCAATTCTGGGCGGTGGCGTGGTGGGCACGAACGCGGCGCGCATGGCGCTTGGCATGGGCGCGCACGTCACCATTATCGACAGAAATCTGAACCGCCTTCGCGAACTCGACGATATTTTCAATGGCATGGTGGTCACGCTGGCGTCCAACCGTTTCACCATCGCCGAAACTCTGCGGTTGACGGATCTGGCGATCGGCAGCGTGCTGATTCCCGGCGCGTCGGCCCCGAAACTGGTGCGGCGCGATATGATTTCCGCCATGCGGCGCGGTTCGGTCGTCGTGGACGTTGCCATAGACCAGGGCGGGTGTTTTGAGACATCTCGCCCCACCACCCACACCGATCCTATTTACTTCGTCGATAACGTGCTCCACTACTGCGTGTCCAATATGCCCGCCGCCGTTCCGCATACGTCCACTTTCGGGCTGACGAACGCCACGTTCCCTTATCTGCGGGAGCTTGCGAATAAGGGACTGGAAGCGGCCTGCGCCGCGCATCCCGGGCTGGCGGAAGGCGTCAATACCTATCGCGGCGAGGTCACCTACAAAGCCGTGGCCGAATCGCAGAAACGGCCGTGGAAAGCGCTGCGCGATGTCGTCTGACAGCCCCGCTCCGCTAACGCATTTAGGGGAAGACGAAAAGCTGTTTCGCGATACCGTGCGCAGTTTCTCCCGTAAGCAAATCGCACCGCTGGTTCGTGAGATGGACGAAGCGGCCGTGCTGAACAAAGCGCTGCTGTGCCAGTTGTTCGAACTGGGGCTGATGGGGCTCGAAATTCCCGAAGAGTACGGAGGACAGGGCGGCAACTTCTTCCAGTGCATTCTGGCGATTGAAGAAATATCCTCGGTGGACCCGTCTGTCGGCGTCGTCGTCGACGTTCAGAACACCATCGTGAACAATGCAATTCTGCGCTGGGCGGATGCATCGCAGAAGAAGCGCTATCTGCCCCGTCTTGCCGCGGACACGGTTGGTTCCTACGCGCTTTCGGAGGCGGGTTCCGGTTCCGATGCGTTCGCCCTCACCACCGCCGCCTGCGACCGGGGCGATTATTTCCTCCTGACCGGACGCAAACTCTGGATCAGCAACGCTGCCGAAGCCGGCCTTTTCCTGCTGTTCGCCAATGCGAATCCCGCCGCGGGCCATCGCGGCATCACCGCCTTTCTGATCGAGCGCGATTTCCCTGGATTCCATGTCGGTAAGAAGGAGGACAAGCTCGGTATCCGCGCTTCTTCCACGTGCGAACTGATTCTGGACGAATGCCGGGTGCCGAAGGAAAACGTGCTCGGCGAGGTCGGCAAGGGCTACAAAATAGCCATGGAAACGCTGAATGAAGGGCGTATCGCAATCGGTTCGCAGATGGCCGGACTTGCCCAGGGGGCGCTCGGCCACGCCATCGCTTACGCCAGGCAGCGGAAACAGTTCGGGCAGGCCATCGGAGAGTTTCAGGCCGTACGGTTCGAACTGGCGAAAATGGCCACGGAAGTGGAAGCCGCGCGCTTGCTGGTCTACAACGCGGCCCGCATGCGCGATGCGGGGCTTCCGTTCGTGAAGGAAGCCGCCATGGCCAAATACTACGCTTCGCGTGTCGCGGAGGATGTTGCGTCCGCCGCCATTGAGATTCACGGCGGTGTCGGGGTGACGAAGGATTATCCGGTCGAGAAGCTGTGGCGCGACTCGAAAATCGGCCGGATCTACGAAGGCACCAGCAATATTCAATTGCTCACCATCGCGAAGAAACTACTGGGATGATGAAAACGTCTCATAATGGAGTCATCATGCGCGGTTTGATTGTTTATTCTCTGTTCGCGGCCGGGTTGGTTAGCGCCGCCCCGCCGCCCGCTCCTCCGGCGTCCGAACCGAGTCCGGACGCGATTATCCAGAGGTTCGCCGCCAAGGAAGCCGAGTTCCGCAAAGCGCGCGAAAACTATACCTACCGGCAATCGGTAAAGATGGAGGAACTTGACCCCGACGGCAACGTGCAGGGCAAGTGGGAGATCACGTCGGACATCATTTTCGGGCCTAACAAGCAGCGGATCGAAAAGGTGGTCTACGCCCCGATGATCACGCTCCGCAACCTGATCCTCTCGCCGCAGGACGAGCAGGATCTGCGCAGCGTGCAGCCGTTCGTGCTCACCACCGAAGAAGTCGGCAAATATTCGATCAGTTACCTCGGCAAGCAGAACGCCGACGAAATTCCGTGCTACACGTTTTCCGTCAAACCTCTCAAGATGCTGAAAGGCGAGCGCTATTTCGAGGGCGAGATCTGGGTGGACGACCGCGATTATCAGATCGTGAAAACGTACGGTAAGGGCGTCGGGCTGCTCAAGAAGAACGAGGATAACCAGTTCCCGAAATTCGAGACTTACCGCCAGCAGGTCGACGGAAAGTACTGGTTCCCGGTCTACACGCATGCCGACGACGTACTGCACTTCCGCGATATGTCGCAGCGCGTGCGCATGGTGGTGAAGTATCAGGATTATAAGCGGTTCGGCGCGGAAAGCAGCGTCACGTTCGGCGACGAGGTGACGGAACCCAAGACGCCGCCGAAACAGCCGTAGGGCGCATTGTGGCTCACGGTACAATCGGCTTTCATGGCTGATACAAGAATCACAGTTAACGACGACGGACGGATCTCCATTGAAGGCGATTTCGCCATCTACGACCAGCAGGGCGGACAGTTCGGACTCGCCGGCCGGACCGTAATCGGTTTGTGCCGCTGCGGCCAGTCGCAGAACAAACCTTTTTGCGACGGTTCGCATGCGCGGACGGGATTTCAGGACAAAGTCGTAGCGCGCGATCTGCCCGCGCTCAAAGCGAAGGTGTAGGCCTTCGTGGGGCCAACGCTTCCGCTTTGTCCCGGATGGGCCTGCGGCCCGCGAACCGCCATGAAAACCGGCCTGAATTCCTGCAGCATCCAATAAAGTGGACCGGGTTGGTCAAGGTCGAGGCGGCAATGGGTAAGCCGAGACCGGTGTTTTGTCTGATCCGGAGCGTACATCTGAACGAACGAGTGCGGGTAACCAATGCCGGCTGCGGTGTTGGCGAGAATGCGAGAAGGCGCTTATTATTGTAAAAGATCGCTTAAGCCGGGCGGCGGAAAAACCGGCTGTTATGCATGTGTTGCGTGGCCGCCAGCTTTAGCGATCCGCGGCTCGACGTCGTGCAGAGTCTCTTCAACGACGACCGCAGTCTGAAGCCGCTGGCCGCCGAGAAGCAGAGGAGCGACGGATACGCTTGGGCTTGCCAGTTCGGCTGAACCAGCGTTGTCGATTTCCTTCTGCAAACTGGGATTTCCGTCAATGCGAAACTCCCCCATGACGGACAGATCGGGCTGCATTGGGCCGCATACGGCGGCCACGCGGACACCGTCAGGCTACTGCTCGAACGCGGCGCGCCGGTCGATCTCAGAGATGACAGTTACGACGGAACGCCCCTGGGATGGGCGCTCTATGGCTGGGGGGCGGGCCACGTCCAGCCGGGCGCGGACCCTACCCCGAAGCAGTCGCCTTACTGGTTCGGGTCGGCGCCAAGCCAGACCCCGAGTGGTACGAGGACGATGAAGACCGCGGACATGCGCGGGATAAAGTAGAGTCCGACCCGCGGATGGCCGCAGCCCTGCGTGGCGAATCGTAGGCTGTCCAACGCGGTCTCTTAGGGTGTCCGGAACTAACGTGCGGGAACTGTCAACCGGACGTCCCTCGAAGACGCCGACACGTATACCGGGCGCGCGCCGGTGGCCGTTACCCACTTCCCTTCCGAAGACGACCAGTATTGCAGCCGCCGCAGCGGCACGTGCAAAGAGACGTTCTTCGACTGACCTGCTTCCACGCGCACCCGGTCGAACGCTGCGAGCGCCTTAATCGCGAACTGTGCACCCGCAGGAGCTTGAGCGGGCGGGCCAAGATACACTTGCGGCACTTCGTCCCCGGCGATCTTGCCCGCATTCCGCAAGCTGAAACTCACGTCAAGCCCGCCATCCGAAGCACGCATAACCCTGGGCTTCGAATACACGAAGCTTGAGTAGGATAGCCCATATCCAAACGGGAAAAGCGGCTCAAGCTTTTGCCGGTCGAACCAGCGATACCCCATGAAGATGCCTTCCGAGTAGCTGGTCTTACCGTCGACACCACGGCTGGATCGCTCCGGATGCGCGGGGCCGTTCGCGACCATCTGATCCAGACTCCGGGGCCACGTGAAGGGCAGGCGGCCCGCCGGATTGACGCGTCCCAGAAGAATGTTGGCCGTCGCCGGACCGCCTTCGTCCCCGGGCCACCACATCTGCACCACCGCCTTCACCTTTTCAAGCCATGGCATTGCCACCGGCAGGCTGGTGTTCAGCACCACGATGGTATTCGGATTAACAGCCGCAATATCTTCGATCAGTTTGTCCTGATCGCCCGGCAGATGGAAGGGTTCCGGCCTGTCGCGCCCCCACGCAAAGACCACGGCCTTGCGGGCGCTTTTCGCGGCGGCGATTGCGGCATCGTAATTTGCTTGCCGCTGTTCAGGCGTCACCCAGGCAAGGCGGATCTGCACGGAGTGCCCGGCCTGTTCGCCCGTCGCGGTCACCGCCCAATCGTGCGGACCGGCTTTGAGAGCCATGAGCGTGCGGGAATTATCCAGGCCATCCACGGTTGGGAGGATGTTGTCCTGATTCGGATGGAGGATCGCGCCGCGGCCCGGCGCAGGCGTGCCCGTGCGCAGAATCATCTGGCCATCGAGCGTTAGGGACGCCGCCGCACCCAGCACCTGCAGAGCGAGCAAGTAAGACCCGTCGGCGGGCACGTTCAGCTCTCCGGACCAGTTTCGCGACGTGCCGGCGGGCAGTGAGCGTCCGTTCGATTCCGTAAAATCGAGCGGTGCATTGCTCGGCAAACCATTGCTCGGCAAACCACTGCTCGGCGAAAGCGACAGCGCGGATGCAGGGGTGGCAGTGCCGGTCATATCGTTTCCGGCTGCAAAGGTAACGCTCTTGCCAGTGAACTTCGCGATGGCCGCCACTGTTCCGGCCTGATGGGAGGGAATGCCTGGGCCCTTTCCGCCCGGCAGTCCGATGGCAATTGTCTGGCCCGCACCGGGCCCGATGAAGGCGACTGAATCCAGATCGGCGGTGGTCAGCGGCAGCACGTTATCGCGATTGCGGAGCAGTACGGCTGCATCCTCCGCGGTCTTCCGCAGAACCGGCTCGTTGAACGTGTAATCTTCCGGCACGACATCGTGCGAAGGAGGCTTATCCAGAAATCCGAACTTGTCCATCCGGCAAAGGATGCGCCCCACGGCAGCCGTGATGGTGGCCTCTTTGACCTGACCGGTTTCGACGGCGTGCAGCATGCCGATGGGCAGTTCCGCCTCCGCCGCCGGGCCTCGGCCACCGGCGCCGCCAGCCACGGGATTCATAATGCGTTCCTCCGGCATGCCGCCCGCCGGTCCCCTGCCGCCGTTGCCAACGCCGCCGCCTCTGCCGCGTCCAGGCGCCGGGGCCGCCGTGGGCGTGGTCGCAAGGAAATATCCGCCAACGCCGGTGGTGACACCCTCCACACCGCCGGGCATCGCGAGGTCGAGCCCTTCATTGATGTAGAGCGTGCTGTGAGTGCCCTGGAAATCGGGGATCACGAATCCCTTGAAGGCCAGTTCCCCTTTGAGAATGGTGTTGAGTGTGGCCCCGGAGCCGCAGGAATACGGCCCGTTGATGGTGTTGCTGGAACAGAGCAGGGCCGCGATCCCCGCCGCGACGGCGTCCGCGAACGGCGCGACATAGATCTCGTGCAGGGTCTGTGCGTCCACCGTGACATTGGTGCCGCCGTCGAACGCCGTGTAGTGCTTCGCCGCCGACATCACACCGCGACTCTGAATCCCCGTGACCACCGCGGCCCCGATCTGGCCGGCCAGCAGCGGGTCTTCGCCGTAGGTGTTGTAGCCGCGCGTGAAGGTGAAGTCGCGGAGCAGATTCAGGAACGGCTCCAGCACAACGTCCTGCCCCAGAGCGCGCGCATCGCCACCGATCACCTCGCCGTTGTGGAGTGCATCTTCGCGGCTGAAGGTGGCCGCGAGCCCCATGGTAGCGGTCATGCCAGTGGACCAGACCTTCGTCAGGACACCGGCGGGGCCATCCACCAGACGGAGCGGAGGAATTCCGAGGCGTGGCACTCCGGCGACGTAGCCGGGCTGTCCCTGGCTGGTGGAGGGATCTTCCGGGGAGCCGTGAATCATGGAGATTTTCTCGGCCAGTGTCATCTGCGCGAGGAGCTTGTCGACCTTCGGATTGCCGGTTACGGGCGGTGGCGGGGCTGGGTTTCCCGATTGAGAGAGCAGGATTCCGGCACTGACGGCCGCCAGGGCAACCGCGAAGCGAAAGGCTGTCAAATCGGTTGTCTCCTGGGCATTGTGGAGAAGTCTATCATTGTGCATAAACATCGGCACAAACGACGCACGCAAGGTTTTCAGGGCACCGCACGTTTATTGCGCGAATATCTGACGCAGTTCCGGAGCGCGATTTTCGCTAACGTACTGTCCAGGGAAAATCCGATTCCGGACGGCTTTTCGTCAATCCTTCGGTCAGCATTTGCCGATGCGGAACCCATGAGCGCTAACATGAGCCGAACTCAATACAACCCATGTCGGTCGGCGCGCCTCGGCGCGTCCTTGAGATCGGGTATCCCGTCAGTTGCTGCGTCCAACCAGCAGTTCGACTGGTCATGGCGCGACCGGACGATTGAGTAGACGGTGCTTCGTTTGCTGGAACGTGCTGCGACCTGGTTGAACACCGTGAAATGCTTGGCAGGCGATATCGACAGGCCCAGAATTCAGAGGCCGGAAGCGGCGCAGGAATGCACCTTCTGTAAGCCCCGCGCGCACCCGGTAATCGACGGAAAGGGGGGCTGCGAGTCTGGCGCCTTGATGACCATTTCTTTTCCTTCGCAGACTGGGGAGATCAGCAGTCGCGCTGCTCTCGCTGTGGAACGGTTTGTTGCTCAAACGCACAGGATCTATGGCGCATTTCTTGTTTTTTGATTGTATAATGTCCGAAAAGTTTCTTGCGAGAGAGCCGATATGAGTGGAAAAGGCCTGGGTTTGCTGGGAGTCTTGCTTGCCGTGGGGACCGCATCGCGCACCGCGGCGCCGATTCCGCCGCCGCCCGAAAAGCCGGGCAGCCCGACTTCGAACCCGATTGTCATAGCCCCGCCGACATCGGTATCCGCGACCTGCGCGAGCGATCCGGATAAGGCGGACGGCCCATGGAAAGCCGTCTGGAAATATTTTGGCGAGCCGAAACAGGAACTTGGAGCCGACCAGAAAGACTCCGAAAAAGTGTCGGTCAGGCGGTGGTCAAATTTCCCTGAAAACACACCGGTGGCTTTCCTGATTGCGTCGGTTCCGGATCCGAAAACCACCAATCTCTCGCTCTATTTCGATCGTGTGCTGGAGAGCGTTCTCTGGGCGACAGGGGACAGCGGTTACTTCTTTGAGCAATATTGGCTTCCCTGGTCCAACGCGCCGGTAAAGACGCTTTCGACTTTTCCGGACTGGAATTGCCAGCGACAAGAGTTGGAGAAGCGCGCGGAGCAGCCGGGTCTGCTGGTGTTGCGGCGCCGGGCCGATGCGAAGCGGACCGAGGAGGTGCTGCTGGTGTTCCTGGTGGGCGAGACGCCGACCGGGGGGATCTCCAGGCCCATGTTTGAGAACACCCTGAATTATCTGCAGCGCATAGCTGTGCAGTCCTGCACTACGATGAACGAGATCCCGCTGGCGGGACCTATGTTCTCGGGCTCGTTACAATCGCTGCCAAACCAGCTGATCCCGTTCCTGCGGAAGAACCCGCAGGTGAACTTCACGATTGTTTCCGGACACGTGACGAGCAAATCCGCCATGGACGATTTCAATAAGGCGTTCAGCGACGGCAGGGCGCGGGTAATGGCTTCGATTGAAAATGACAAAAGGGCCGCGGAGCTTTTTTTTGAATACGTAAACGAGCGCTGGCACCGTCCGCACGAGGTGGCTTTTCTCTCGGAGGATGAAACCGCCTTCGGTTATCTTGCCTCAACCTTGAAACTGCCCGATCAAGCCGATAACGAAAAGGAGCTGTGGCTTCGTTTCCCGAGGCAGATTGCCCGGCTCAGGAATGCGTACCAGGACGCCGATGCGGCCAGCCAGGAACGACCGGAATCAAGTGTGGTTGAGGGAGTACGGCTTACGCTCAAGAATCGCTCCGACTCGAGTCCCGTGCAACTGGACAAGGATACGGTCGAGGACTTCTCCGAGCAGCAGACCCCCGCTTCGCAGCAAGCGGCACTCGCCGGAATCAGCGCCGATCTGCGCCGCGAACGGGCGGACTATATCGCTATTTTCGCCACCGACGTACTGGATTCGCTCTTCCTCAGCCGGTATATGCGGCTCTCTTTTCCCGATAACCGCGTTTTGACCTTTGACTCCGATCTGCTGTTTGTGCGCGAGGGCGAAACCGCGCCTTTTACCGGCATCCTTTCGGTCACCAACTACCCCCTCTTCGGGCGAAACCAGCATTGGACCAGGGCGGAACTTGCAGGAGGGATTCCGAGGCGAATCCGGTTTACCAGCCGATTCTCGGAAGGCATATACAACGCCTCGCGGTACCTCCTGCAAAAGGATCTGAATTGGGACGAGAAGGCGAATGGCGAATACCTGCTGGAGTATTCCCGCCCGACCGTACCCCATGAGGACCGTCCTGCCCTTTGGCTTACCGCGCTGGGTAAAGATGGGTATTGGCCCATCGCGCTGCTCGACCGGAACAAGCCTGAGACTCAAGCATTGCCGTCCAGTTTGTTACACTCCGGCCACCCTCAGGGCGGCACGGAACAACTCCATCCGGAAAAGCCGTCACGCGGCTGGTTTTTCGTGTATTGGCTGGCCCTGGCGTTTTCGTTCACGCATTGCGTCTATATACTTCTGTTGATGTGCCTGCCTGTGGACGGCACCGCATCGCACGAGCCCTGGCTGGTGCGGCACGCGAGACGAGTTCGTGCCCGTATCCCGCCCGAAGAGCCGGAGAATGTCCCGGCCGGTAAATCGGCTGAAAATGAGCAGAAACAAGCCGAAACTCTAAGGAGCGTCGTCAGGTTCAGTTTTCATCTCGCCCTGGATAGCTGCCGCGCCCTGAACACGGTGCTGCGCGTTTATCCCGACGCGTCGCATTCACCTACCGGTTACGAGATCCCTTTCCTGCTGACGGCGACACTGGCCATCGGCTGCGTGGTCCTGCTTCTGACACTGAGTCTTAGCGTTTTCTGGACGAGCGCGCCAGTTGAGATCTGGTCCATCTGTTACGGCGCGATAGCGGGCGTGGCGCTTCTTGGACTTGCCGCGCTGGCGGTCGGACTCATCGTGCGCTCCCGCGGGGCTGCGGTCGCGAGCCCGGCGGGTCATCCAGCTTCGAGCAATTCACTCACGAGATATTGGCCTATTACCCTTCCCGCCATTGCGTTTGCCATTATTTTTTGCATTTTGACCGTAATCCTGACCCGGGATCCGGCCTACGCCACCGGTTATTTCTTCTCTTACCGGTCATTAAGCTTCACCAGCGGGGTGTCTCCCGCAGTCCCCGTTCTCCTGCTGGCAGCGGGGTATTTTTACTGGACCTGGATTCACCTGCGGCGAGAGGGCCTGATCTGGGAGCGGCGGCGGGTACAACAGGTCGGCGGCGTGGGATTGCTGGATCCGATGGCGAAGAAGCACATGGATCATGTCGAAGAGTGCCTGGCCGATCTCTTCTCGCGAAAGGTCTGGCGGCCGGCGCTCTTGTTCTTTACGGTTTGGCTGCTGCTGCTGGAACCGTGGTTTACGGCGCGATCGATCGAGTCCACGAAATTCGATTATCTGTATTGGCTCGAACTGTGTCTGCTTTATTGGATGCTGACCATCGTCTGGACGCAATTTATCTGGTGCTGGCGCTATTTTCAGGGATTCCTGCAGTGGCTGGAACGAAACCCGATTCGCAATGCGTTTTCCAGGATGCCCAAACAGACCTCCTGGGTACCGCTGGTCTCGCGCGTCAGGGAGCATCAGTTGTTCATTTCAGCGCGCGCGTGGGATACGCTTCGGGCGTTGCAAACTTTCGATCAAGAAGAAAACAGGTTGCAGATGCCCGCGAAAGACAGACTCATCCTGTTGCAGAAACAGCTTGATGAGCACGACTCGCGGCCGGATGAAATCATTGAGCGTCTCGAAGATGCGCTCGCCGCCAAGATGGATATAAGCCGAGCAGAATACGGCGAACTACAGAAAATACTGGAGCAGGCCGCGATACACGTACGCCAGGAACTGGCCGATTTCGACTGGAAAAACGGGGATTCCGACAGCTTGCAGCGGGAACGGGATTCGGGCGGCAAAACGGGGATGACTCCATCCGAGCGCCTGCTGTTTCTCAAAGAAGAATTTGTGGCTTACCGCTATCTGATGTTTATCCGCTATGCATTCCGGCATCTCCGGAATCTTTTGATGTTCGTGATCGTGGGTTTCATCTTTTCCGTGATCTCGCTGTACTCCTACCCCTTTATGCGGCTGCGATGGATCGGAGTAGTGTGCTGGCTGGTGTTTTTAACGCTCGGCACGGGTGTCGGAGTAGTTTTCGCGGAAATGGATCGCGATGCCATCCTGAGCCGCCTCACAGAGACAAAGGCCAACGCAGTCGGGAAGGATTTTTACCTTAGGATGCTGCAGTTTGGCGCATTACCTCTATTGACGCTGGTTACAACGCAGTTTCCCGCCGTGGGTAACCTGGTGTCATCCTGGCTGCAGCCGGCTTTGCAGGCTTTGCGTTGAGGGTCAATGAAGCTTAGAGGTTGTGCAGGCTGGTGTTCCGGGTCAGAAGTTCTGCACCACAGCCAAGCCGTCACAGGTATGGGGTACCGAGGCCACGGGCTGAGGCCAGGATCCTTCAAAACAGATTTCGCTGGACATTTCCCCGAAAGTATGTCACTTTACTTGGTAAGGGTGCAGGCATCTCCGCCTCGCTCTTATCTCCGGGCTGATGTCTCACTCTGCAAAGATCGAACTGACTCCGGCACAACAGGACGAACTAGAACGTCGTGCCAATAGCCGA
>Ga0302326_10021623_pt1 | contig 13186 bp, 9 predicted proteins | sample Palsa_T0_3_FD_202264 | JGI IMG/M metagenome (GOLD analysis project Ga0302326, IMG submission 202264) | Peat permafrost microbial communities from Stordalen Mire near Abisko, Sweden - Palsa_T0_3 | ecosystem: Environmental > Terrestrial > Soil > Palsa > Peat permafrost | place: Sweden: Abisko... | reverse complement strand
CCACGAGCTATCGCCGCGCGCTGAAGATCAAGCCGGATTTTGCCGAAGCGCACAGCAATCTAGGCAACGCATTGCGTGGTCTCGGGCAGCTCGAGGACGCGGCGGCATGTTATCGAGAGGCGCTGGGCGCGAGGCCGAATTTCGCAGCTGCGCACAGCAATTTGGGCGATACGCTGCGCGACCTCGGCAGGCTTGCCGAGGCAGCGGCGAGCTGCAGCCGGGCAACGGAACTTGCACCCGATCTCGCCGGCGGGCACAACAGCCTCGGCAACGTCCTCAAGGATCTGGGCCGGTTGGATGAGGCGGAGGCCAGCTATCGGCGCGCCTTGGCGCTCGAGCCGCGCCTTACCGATGCACTCATCAACTTGAGCTTGTTGCTCCGGCAACGGGGCTTGGCGGCCGAGGCCGAAGCGAGCTGCAGGGCAGCCCTCGAGGCGAAGCCGGATGCGGCACCGGCGTTCGTGTTGTTGGCTGAGCTGCGCGCCGATGCCGGAGAATTTGCCGCGGCAGAAAGATTGTTCCAACGCGCCGCGGCGCTCGACGCGGATGCGCCGGAGGCGTGGGCGGGGAAGGCCTACTTGCGCAAAATGACGGATGGCGATGCAGCGTGGGCGGCACAGGCGCAACGAGTCGCTGAGCGAGGGCTAACACCCCGGCAAGAAGTCTATCTACGCTTTGCCATTGGAAAGTATTTCGACGATGTCAAAAATTACCCTCGAGCATTCGAGAACTTCCGGCGCGCCCACGAACTGAGCCGCAATTACGGCGCCAAGTACGATCGGCAGCGACAAAGGCTCGCCGTCGATCGACTGATCGAGTCTTACGATGGCACATGGGCCCGCACGAACCGTCCGGCGGCGTCCGCTTCGGCGCGAGCGGTATTCATAGTCGGCATGCCGCGCTCGGGCACAACCCTGGCCGAACAGATTCTCGCCTCGCACCCGGCCGTCTTCGGCGGCGGTGAGCTTCCCTATTGGCGCGACGCGACGCTCGACTATCGCGCGGCGGCGGGCAACGGCGAGGCGAGGGGCGACTCCGTGTCGCGGTTGGGCGGCAAATACCTCGAACTACTGAAAAAGTTGTCCGCGGATGCAGACCGGGTGGTCGACAAGATGCCGGCCAATTTTGGGTGCCTCGGATTGATTCACGAGGCGCTGCCGAACGCCCGCATCATCCACATGCGGCGCGACCCGGTCGATACCTGTCTTTCGATCTATTTCCAGCACTTCAAAAATCCCCTGCCCTACGCCGATAACTTGGAGGATCTGGCGCATTTCTATGGCGAGTACCGCCGCATCATGAGTCACTGGAGAGCCACGCTGCCGGCGCAGGCGATGCTCGAGGTCCCTTATGAGAGCCTGGTTGCCGACCAAGAAGCGTGGAGTCGCGAAATGCTGAAATTCGTCGGCCTATCGTGGGATCCGCGCTGCCTCGATTTTCATGAGACCAACCGCAGCGTCATGACGGCGAGCAAATGGCAGGTACGGCAGAGAATGAATCGATCCTCCATTGAGCGCTGGCGCAACTACGAGCAATTCATCGGGCCGCTTTTGACCCTGCTTGCTCCGCAGTGATCTCAAAGCTCTCCGCCGGCAAGCCTGCGCACCATCGGTGCCACATGCGGCGCAGCGCCAGCTCCATCCCAGCCGCGACGAACACAGGATCCCGGGCCGGCGCACTTTGCCAGCGTGCGCGCATGCCGGCGCGCAGATTCGCCAGCGCGGGCAGATCGTCGGCCCATCGAGCGCCCTTTGCAACGAAGTCCTCGGGGCTCACGGCAATGAATTCTTCCAATCCCAGATGCCCGAGATTTGCCGCTGACAGCCGGGAGGCCGGTGTCGCCCCGACGCAGGTCAAACTGGGCACGCCCATCCACAGTGCGTGATTGCTGGTCGTGCAGCCGCTGTACGGCATGGATTCGAGCGCGATGTCTACTTGATGGTGTAACGCAAAATGGGCTTCATGGCTCGAGAATTCGTGGAAGCTGAGCCGGTCTCGCGCAATACCGCCGTCCTCGAACCACTTGATCAGTCGACGATGTGCGATGTCCAAGGGCACTCCCGCGATCAATATTCTCGAGCCAGGCAAAGCGCGCAGTAGTTGCGACCACAATTGCACGGTCGGCTCGTTGATTTTGGCAATCCGATTGAAACTTCCAAACGTGAGATGATTCGACGCGAGCGCGGGCAGCGGGCCGACGGGTGGTGCGGAGCTCGAGGGTTGGAACGGCCAGGCTGCCGGCAGATACACGAGCTTTTCCGTGAAATATCGCTCGAACTGACCCGGCGGCAGGAAATGCTTGTCTGCCAGATAGTAATCCACGGCAGAGAGCCCGGTGGTGTTCGGATATCCAAGCCAACTTGCCTGTACGGGCGCCGGCCTGCGCGCAAATGTTGCCAATCGATGTAATGCGGTGTGCCCGGAGAGATCGATCAGGATATCTATGCCATCATTCACGATCCGCTGCTCCAACTGATCTTCCGACAGGCCGAGCACCGGATTCCAACGCGACACATGGCCCCGCAGGCGCCGGCTGACCGCATCGTCGATGGTGTTTACGTAATAGACCGTGATTCGGAGATTCTTGCTGCCTTTCCATGCCGACAACAGGGGCTCGATGAAATGTCCAACCGAATGGTTGTACAAATCCGCCGATACGAAGCCAACCTCGAGGCAGCGATCCGGGTTGCGGTCGTGCGAGGGTCGCGGCACAGCGGTGCGCTGGGTGCGCTCGGTAAACTCCAGATGTGCGCCAACCCGGCAGTGTTCGGCGTAGAGCGTGTCCGCATCGACGCTGGGGTCGTTGTTCAACACGAACAATAGAAGGGAATGCGCGGGATCGAGGCCGGCGGCTGGATCGTCGGATTGCAACGCGATGGCCGCCTGCAGGCTGGCCCTCGCCTCCGCATAGCGTCCTTGCAGCTGATAGTTGTGCCCGAGAATCAGATGCGCCGGCGCACAGTTCGGATCGATTTGCAGCGCACGGTGCAGGTAGCCCTCCGCCTCATCGAGACGTTGCCTCTTGTTGACGATCACGGCGAGATTTTTGTGCGCTTCAGCGTCGCGCGGCAGCAGGCGTACCGAGGTGCGCATCGCGTCGATGGCTTCCAGTTCCTTTCCTGTTGCCCATAGCATGGCGCCGAACATCTTCCAGCCCGTGCCGCATTCCGGAAAGCGCTCGGTCATCTCGCGGGCGAGCGGCAGCGCTTCACGGAAGCGCGCTTGGTCTACCAACGCCAACACGGCGCTTTCCTTACGTTGGATCGCATTGGCGCGCCGGCGTTGGGCTGCCGTGAGTTTGCGCGGGGCGGGCGCTTCATTGATGACCGGCACCGGGTTGAGGACCGGGACTGGTTGGAGGACCGGCACCTCGTTGATGACGGGCGCGTTGTTCGCCGGCGGGGGGGTTATGGCCGCTGCGCCCCACAGACTCTTGGATTCAAGCCGGAGCGCAAACTCGTCGGCTGCCCTGCCCGCAAGCCCGTGCCGGCGCGCCAATGACAGGATCTCCGCTGCTTGGCCAATCTCGCCAAGCAATAACAGCGCCTCTAGATAGCCCAACCAGTACTCTGCGACTTCAGGTTGGCAATTCACCGCCGCGAGTAAATGCGGCGATCCATGCGCGGCGCGCCGCTGCTGCACCAACAGCATACCGAGGCAATAATGAGCCCCTCCGTGTGTGGGTTCTGCCTCGAGAATGGAGCGATAGATAGGCTCTGCCAGGTCCAATCGGCCGGCAATCTGCAGTCCCATCGCACGCTCGTAGGCTTCATCGATGGCGGATGTTTGAATCGTCTTTGGGGCTGTGGCTGTCATAGAGTGTTAAATAGCATGAAGCATGCCATCGTCCGTTCACCGCATTTGTGACGCAGGCCAAACATAGTGGGCGTGGGCGCTGAATTCCCGCCTAAAGAACCCGCGAAGACACCCGATAAACTCCCAGTGTGTGTCACCGGTCCGCCCCGCTCGGCGGGGGGGAATAGGCACAGCACCTTGAGGCCTAGGACAGGCCGGTGAACATCAACTTTTATCAGGAGCCTTGCAACATGGCATTAACGTTAAATACCAACATCGACTCGCTTACCGCGCAGAATAATCTGACCGGTTCGCAGGCTTTGTTATCCCAGTCCCTGACGCGTTTGTCATCCGGCCTGCGCATCAACAGCGCCGCGGACGACGCCGCTGGTCTTGCGATCAGCCAGGGTTTCACGACACAGATCAACGGCACGAACCAGGCGATCAGCAACGCCAACGACGCGGTTTCGGAAGCACAGACCGCCGGCGGCGCGCTGTCGACGATCGTCAACAACCTGCAGAGTATCCGCACCCTCGCGGTCGAAGCGGCCAACGGCTCGAACAGCGCCTCGGATCGCGCAGCGCTCAATTCTCAGGTGCAACAGCAAATCGCGGAAATCACGCAGATCGCGCAGCAGACCCAGTTCAACGGCTTAAGCGTGTTGAACGGCAGCTCGGGCACGACCGTATATCAGGTCGGCGCGAATGTCGGCGACACCATCGATGTGAACCTGACCCAGGGCGTGCAGGCCAACCAGATCGGCCAATATGCGAGCACGACAGTGGCGGCAACCACCAACGCACTCACCAATGGTGCTCTGACGCTGCAAGTCGGCAACAATGCGGCGGTCTCGATTCAAGCGGCGGTCGCTGGCGGCAACGCGATTGGACAGGCGGCTGATTCAGCCTATGCGGCTGCCACCGCGATCAACGACTCCGGCGTCAACGGCCTGACGGCGACCGCTTTGACAACGGAAACGACCACGGGCACCACCTCGGCCGCTATTACGGCCGGCACCGGCACGGGCACCTCGGCGGGTACTTATACGCTGAGCATCAACGGCACCAGCGTATTCGACGATAACGTGGTTGGCACTTCGGGCATATCGGTAAGCCAGCTGGAAACGGCCATCAATGCCGTCTCCACCACCACGGGCGTTACGGCCAGCACCACGACGGGCGGCCAGGTTCAGTTGACGGCGGCGGATGGCAGCAACATCAATACGGTGGAATCGTTTAACGGCACAACGGGAGGCGGCGGTTTCGCAGCGGCAGGCATTGCTGATTCCGGGTCAACTTCCGGGCTTACCGTGCAGGGTCAGGTGACCTTGCAGGCAGCGAGCGCGATCACCGTCGGCGGCACTGCTCCGACCGAACTCGGGCTCACGGCCGGAGGAGTCATCGCCGCGGCCAATGGAACACTGGCATCGGCGAACGTTCTGACGGCTGCTGCCGCCAACGCCACCATTCAGTCGGTGGACTCGGCGCTGAATACGGTCAGTGCCTTCCAGAGTCAGTTGGGCTCCATCCAGAACCGCTTCACGGCGGCGGTCAGCAACCTGACCTCGACGGCCCAGAACCTGACGCAGTCTCGCAGCACCATTCAGGATGCGAACTTCGCCCAGGAAACGGCCAACTTGACTCAGGCCCAGGTGTTGGAACAGGCGGGTATCTCGGTGCTGGCGCAGGCCAACCAAGAGCCGCAGTTGATCCTCAAGCTTCTGTCGTAACAGCCGATACGGTTCGGTAGCGGTAATTGAAACCCTTGGGTTCGGGCGATGGCGCCCGAACCCAAGCCTACAGGAGGATAGGCCGAGGAATTCACAGGAATTTTCCAGGTCACCAGTAGGTAAACCTCATGGCTAGCGGAAACCCCGGAACCATCGCGGGAGTTGGTCCAGTTATGCCGGTTCCCGGCGGGAGCGGCAACATATCGCCGCCCGGCGGCAAACCCGCGCCGGCAACGGCCGCGTCAGCCGCTGCGCGCCCCGTCAGCACCGGCCCCGTAGTCTCGAATGATCCGCAAAGCGCGGCGGCACCGCAGAGCGATCCACAGTCGCTGGTCGATCAAGCCAACAAGTATCTCAATGACTCGGGGCTTCCCGATCAATTTCGCGTGGACCCCGATTCTGCGAGTTACATCCAACAGGTCAACCCAGCTACCGGCGCGGTGGTCGCACAGTACTTGGCGAGCGAGTTTCCCGCCCTGGCGCGCAGCGTCGGAGCTTCCGGCCTGCTGATCGACGACACCGCATAAGGACGAGCTCGCAAGATTGGTATGCGCCTTGCTTAAGTCTGGGTTCCCGCAGCCGATAAATTGGCTACCTGAGACAGGACATACAGCGAAATGAGTTCGAACATCTCCAGCACTGGCTCGACAACGACGCCGACCACGACATCGTCAAGCGCGTCGTCCACCCCGGCGGCGAGTTCGTCCGCATCCTCGGCCAACTCGCTCATCACCTCCACCGGCATCGGATCCGGGCTGGATATTTCCGCGATCGTTTCATCGCTGACCAGCGCCTTCGGGGCGGGCCAGCAAAATCAGCTGAACACGCAGTCCTCAACCCTGGATGCGCAGGTCTCGGGGTTCGGTACGTTTACCAGCTCGATCGATGCATTGCAGTCCGCGCTTGCCGCTGTCGACGACGCCAGTACCTTGGCCGGCTTCGACGCCACCGTGGGCGACACCTCCGTCGCCTCGGCGACGGCCGCCTCGGGAGCGGTGGCGGGTACCTATTCGCTCGCGGTACAGAATCTCGCCACCGCCCAAACGCTCACGTCCAGTCCCGTCAGCAGTGCGGCGAACCCGGTCGGCACCGGAACGCTGAACATCAGCTTGGGCGGAGCGTCCACCGCGATCACCATTGACTCCAGCAACGACACGCTGCAGGGAATCGCCAGCGCGATCAACTCGGCTCCCGGCAATCCCGGCGTGAGCGCGAGCATCATCACGGCCTCCGACGGTTCGCGATTGGTGCTGAGCGGCACAGCGACAGGTGCCGCGAACAGCATCACGGTCACGGAGACGGACGGTGGCAACGGCCTGTCCTCGCTGGTTTACGATCCGGCGAACACGGCCGTCACCCCGGGCCTGACGCAGACTCAGGCCGCCCAGGACGCGAATTTCACCATCAACGGGTTCGCTGCGACCAGTGCGAGCAACGTCGTCACCGGAACACTGTCCGGCGTGACGCTGGATCTTTTGCAGCCCTCCGCAGTCGCCACAGCGGCAACGTTGACGACGCCGGCCACGTACACGCCAACGACCCTGACCGTCAGTCCCGACACCAGCACGGCCACGACCGCCATCACCGCCTTCGTGACGGCGCTGAACAATACGCTGTCCAGTCTCCAGACCCTGACCGCCTACGATCCGACGACTCAAACGGCAGGCCCGTTGCAGGGCAATGCCACCGTCGAGGCTTTCCAGAATCAATTGTCGAACATCCTCGATACGGTGACGTCCTCGACCACCGGCATCAACTCGCTGGCCGACTTGGGCATTACGGCGGATGCCCAAACCGGTCAACTTGATTCCTCGGCGAGCACTTTGTCCAATGCATTGACTTCGAGCTTGAGCGGGGTGGAGGCCCTGTTGGCCGGACCCAACGGCATCGCCACCCAGATCAACAGTCTGGTCACCCAGTACACGCAAGCCGGCGGTATCATCTCTACTGTCACCAGCGGCCTGCAGACGGGCTTGAGCAACATAGCGACGCAGCAGGCAGCATTGAACGCCCAGCTCGCAGCCTACTCGGCGACGCTGACCACTCAATACAACGCGATGGACGCGGCCGTAGCCGCGCTCAAAGAGACCCAGACGTATCTCACTGCCGAATTCGATCCGAGCTCGAGCTCGAGCAGTTCCGCAAGCACGAGCAATTTGAGTGCGGGCAACACCAGTACCTAACACGAGCACCAAAAGAGTTACCGAGTCATGATGCAATCCCGATATGGTGCGGCCCGATACAACACAGTCCGCAGCCACGGACAGGTGGCGGATGCGAGCCCGGCGCGGCTGGTGCAGATCATGTTCGAGCACATACTGTCGAACCTCGTAACGGCTCAGGGTTGCATGGTACGAATCCGCGACAACATGCCGCTGAACGAAGTCGTCATCAAATGCAAAGCCATGTCAAAGGCGGCACGGCTGATCGGGCATCTGGATGCGACGCTCGATATGAAGCAGGGCGGCCAGATCTCCGAGAATCTGCACAACCTGTACCTATACATGCTCGGCAAATTGACGACAGCCAACGCCAACAACGACGCGATGCTCGTGAGCGAAGTGGCGAACCTCGTGCGTACCGTCAAGAGCGGCTGGGACAAAATCGCGACGGACGGCCGATGAACCGCCAGGAAGCCATGGCAGGTTTGCAGCGCGCCTTGGAGCTGTCGCAGCAAATGGCTGCGGTGGCCGATGGCGGCGACGTGAGCCTCGCCGTCCGGCTCGACGCTGAGCGCCTGCAGCTGCTAAAGTCGGCGCGCGCCGCACTGCATCCGATGGATGAGCAGAGCCGATCGATCTTGAGCGAAATCGCCGTGCTGAATGATCGGACGCTCGGGCTGCTGGAGCACCGGCGGCGTGCCACAGGGCGCGACATGGACATGGCGGCGGTGGGCAGGCGCGCGGTCGCTGCCTACGCAATGGTCAGGATGCGGTCCTGATTCGACAATCTTAAAATGCAAGGCGGTGGTGTGCCAGAGTCCTTTCTTGGCGATGGTCTAGCGTACGAAGAATCGCTGCCGCTCGCCTGGACGCCCGGTCCGCTTGCCGAAGGCTTGAGTCTGGCGCGCCTCAACGCCGATAACCAGCAACTGCTTGCCGCCGAAGCCTCGCTCGACGAGGTGCGGGTTCACGAGGCCCTCAAGGACGAGTCGCCCGCGTTGCTGCACGAACTGCAGCGTCTGGAATTCAAGATCAACATTCTGCTGCGGCTCACCGCGGAGATCTCGGTTCGCGGCAATGTGCTGCCGCCGCCCCAGCGGGTAAAGCTGACCTCGCATGCGCTGGAATGGTTCGGCGAAAGTACCCCGCCGCAGGCCGCGTCTGGACTGCTCGCCCTTTACATCAATCCCGCCTTGCCTCAATCGGTGAAGATTCCCTGCGTCGTCGAGGGCGTTCGCACCGTGGATGGCTCACCCCTCGCGCAGTTGCGTTTCGTCGGCTTGAGCGAAGCGGTCGTGCAGCTGCTCGACAAACTGATCTTCCGGCATCACCGCCGCTTGGTGGCGGGCGCACGGCACGCGCCTTAGGGCGCACCCCGTACCGTACCTGGAAAAGCGGCTGAATTGCGCTGCTCACCTACACCCAATGAGATAAAACCCTGAAAGTGGTTTTAGGGGTAACCCCTACAAACTTTGCGGGGTTTTGCCAACTGCTTTTCTCTTAAGTCGATAAGTTAGTATGAACTCAACCCGGACATTGATTGAGCTATGTCAAAGGGTTAGACAAGAAGCTTAAGACGTAACCGGAGATTTGTGCGCTCCGTCACACTTTCATCAGGGAAGGAGTCCCGAATAGTGTTAGATGCCAAAGTAATTGTGATCGAACCTACAGATTCGGAAGGTAGCGCCCTCACGGCGTTGCTGCGTTTTTTAGACCTCGAAGCGGTCCACGTTCACGATCTGGCCGAACTCAACTCCTCGTCGCACCGCAACTCGGCCGATTTGCTCGCAGTCATCGTCGGCAAGCAAATCGTGGAAACCCAAGGGGCACCCTTAGTGGCTGCGCTGCGCACCCTGCGCGCACCACTGCCGGTGATTTATTTGAGCAGCGATGGATTGCCGAAGATCGCGGAAAGCAGCGGCGATCTGGCTTGGCTGCATCTGGAAGTGCCGGTCAAGCAGCGGCGCCTGTCGGCCGTGCTGGACCAGGCGCACAACGTGCGTGACGGCCATCCAACGCAGCCTGGCAATCATCGCTTCAGGCCCAGCGGCGCTTCGCGCGCCATGCGTGCCGTACATAGGCTCATCGAGCAAGTGGCGCCATTCGATACCAACGTGCTCATCTTGGGAGAATCCGGTACCGGCAAGGAATTGGTGGCGCGGCATATTCACGAACTCTCCGGACGGGCCAGCCATCCCTTCGTACCGGTGAACTGCGGCGCGATTCCGGCCGATCTCCTGGAAAGCGAATTGTTCGGTCACGAGAAGGGTGCCTTCACCGGTGCATTGTCGACGCGTCTCGGCCGTTTCGAATTCGCCGAAGGCGGCACGCTGTTCCTGGACGAGATCGGCGACATGTCGCTCCAGATGCAGGTGAAGCTGCTGCGCGTGCTGCAGGAACGAACCTTCGAGCGCGTCGGCAGCAATAAGACCATGCATTGCAACGTGCGCATCATTGCCGCGACGCATCGCGATCTGGACGCCGCCATCAGTGCGGGACGCTTTCGCGAGGATCTGTTCTATCGCTTGAACGTATTTCCCGTGCAAATGCCGCCCTTGCGCGAGCGTCTCGAGGACCTGCCGATACTGATCGAGCATCTGTTGCAGCGTCAAGCACAGAGCGCCGCGCGCAACATCCGCCTGGGCAAGGACGCCATGAACTGCCTGGCATGCAACCCGTGGCCGGGCAACGTGCGGGAGTTGGCGAATCTGCTGGAGCGTCTGGCCATTTTGTTTCCCGCACAAACCATCAGCGCCGCTGATCTACCGGAACGTTATCGCGGCGGCGCGCCCGTGGCTCGCTCGATGCCGAGCCTCACGCGGGCGGCCGAAGCGGCGTCGTTCTTGACGAAATCGCCCGCCGTCATCGAAGCCGAGGCAGAGATCGAAGATTTGGAGCTCGGCGAGGAAGAGGTGTGCGAGTTGGTCGAGGCGGCGGAAGCGGGCGCCCAAGCGCCCGGCGCGCCGCAGTTGTATGAAATGTTCGACGTCCACCTGCCGCGTGGCGGCATCGATCTGAAGGACCACCTCTCGGCGATCGAAATCGGTCTGATCAGAAAGGCGCTGGTGGAGGCCGACGGCACGGTTGCCGAGGCGGCGCGCCTGTTGCGCATTCGCCGGACCACGTTGGTCGAGAAGCTGCGCAAGTATCGCTTGAGCGCCTGACAATAAATTGACGCCGCCTGCTCGAGGCCGCGCATTTTAATCGTAAGCGGTTGATAGGCAGGGTAAATACCGGCAAGGCACAGAAGTTGCTTTCTCTAGCGGCATGGCAGCCAACAATCCAGAGCTGATGGAAAACCGTCGCGCCGAACTTCAGGCGGCATTTCATGCATTCGGTTCCGTATCGGAGCAATTGTCCGGCGCGTTCGACTCGTTGCGAGCACAAGTGGCCCAGCTGCGCGCGGACCTAGGGGAGGCCCATGCCGGCAAGGAACATCTTGCCGCGCGCTTGTCGGCACTCCTCAAGGGACTGCCGGGCGGTGTGCTGGTGCTGGACTCCGCCGGGCTGATCCAAGAAAGCAACCCTGCCGCCGCGCACCTGCTTGGCGAGCCGCTACTCGGCTTGCGCTGGACTGCGGTTCTGGCACGCGCCGCGGTCAATCCTCGCGCCACCACCGAACAGGTGGAGTTGCGCAGCGGCAAGTTCGTGAACATTTCGCAAAATGACCTGGCCAGCGGCGGCGAAGTGGTGCTGCTGGCCGATGTAACCGAGTCGCATCTGATGCAGGTGCTGCTGGCGCGCCAGCAGCGGCTGCTAACCATGGGTGAACTGGCGGCGGGGCTGGCGCACCAAATCCGGACTCCGCTCGCCGCCGCGCTGCTATACGCATCGCAGATGACGCTCACCGGCCGCTCGCCGGCGGACATCGGGCACTGTGCGGCGAAGACCGTCGACAACCTTCGGCAGCTCGACAAGCTGGTCACCGACATGCTGGCGTTCGCGCATGGCGGAGCGGCGCGCGAATTGGTCAGCGTCAGCGCGCTGCTGGAGCAGGTGGCGCAGTGGTTGCGCCCGGCGTTGCGCGCGGGGGTGCGCTTGACCATAGGCACTCAAGCCCCGAACTTGATGGTGCGCGCCAATGCGCCCTCACTGGTATCTGCGGTGCTCAATCTGGCAACCAACGCATTGCAGGCCGCAACGGCGCCGCTCGATCTGGAACTGCTGGCGAGGCGCAGCGCCGCAGGGCGCGCCCAAATCGTCGTCAGCGACAACGGTCCAGGAGTGCCGCAAAAGATTCGCGAACGAATCTTCGAACCGTTCTTCACGACGCGGGCTCGCGGCAACGGCATTGGACTATCCATCGTCAAATCAGTGGTCGAAGCGCACGGCGGCGGCGTCCACTTGGCGGAATCGTGCGTCGGCGCAACTTTCGTGATCGAACTTCCGGCAGAGGGCATGGCATGAATAAAGCGAATGAATCGGTTCTGGTGGTCGAAGATGACGCAGCGCTGCGCGAGGCGTTGCTCGACACGTTGCGGGCCGCCGGATTGTCGGCGCTGGCGGCGGCGGATGCGCCCACCGCGCTGCAGCTGCTGCAAAGCGAAGAGATCGCCCTGGTGATCTCCGACGTGCAGATGCCTGGGCCGAACGGCTACGAGTTGCTAAGCGCGATCAGGCAGTCCAGGCCCGATCTGCCGGTGGTGCTGATGACGGCATTCGGCACGGTGTCCCAAGCGGTTGCGGCAATGCGCGAAGGTGCGACCGATTACATCGTCAAGCCTTTCGACGCGCAGGCCTTGATCGAACTGGCGCGGCGTCAGTTGGCGTCTCGCGTCGCACCCAACGAGTTGATCGCCGCCGATCCCGAGTCGCGGCGCCTGGTGAGTCTGGCGCGCAAAATCGCCGACAACGACGCCACCGTACTGATCACCGGAGAAAGCGGCACCGGCAAGGAAGTGTATGCGCGCTTCATCCGCGACAATTCGGCACGCGCCGCCGCGCCGTTCGTTGCGATCAACTGCGCCGCCATCCCGGAAAATATGCTGGAGGCAAGCTTGTTCGGATATGAGAAGGGGTCGTTCACGGGAGCACTGACGGCGCACGCCGGCAAGTTCGAGCAAGCTCAGGGCGGCACGTTGTTGCTCGATGAAATATCCGAAATGGAGCTAGGACTGCAGGCCAAGATCCTACGCGTGCTGCAGGAGCGCGAGGTGGAGAGGCTCGGCGGTAACCGCACGATATCCCTGGACGTGCGCGTCATCGCCACGTCGAACCGCGACCTTCCGGAGGAGGTGCGCGCAGCGCGTTTCCGTGCCGATCTTTATTATCGATTGAACGTGATGTCGCTCAGGCTGCCGGCGCTGCGCGAGCGGCGCGGCGACATCCTGCCGCTGGCGCATCGCGCCATGCAATCCTGCGCGCGGCCGGGAACGGCCGCACTCAGCCTCTCGGAAGCGGCCGAGCGCAAGCTTCTGCAGTACGACTGGCCGGGCAACGCACGCGAACTCACCAACATCGTGCAGCGGGCGGCCTGGCTGGCCAGCGGCGGCTGCATCG
>Ga0302326_10021622_pt1 | contig 13186 bp, 8 predicted proteins | sample Palsa_T0_3_FD_202264 | JGI IMG/M metagenome (GOLD analysis project Ga0302326, IMG submission 202264) | Peat permafrost microbial communities from Stordalen Mire near Abisko, Sweden - Palsa_T0_3 | ecosystem: Environmental > Terrestrial > Soil > Palsa > Peat permafrost | place: Sweden: Abisko... | reverse complement strand
TTCGGAGGCTTCGAAAGTCAAGGCGTTGGCGTCTTTGTTTTTCAGCGCCATTTCGATTTCTTTCCAAGTGATCGGGGTGGATACCGTGGGATGTTCCTTCGCTCGCAGGGAATAGACGTTTATCGTGGTCTTTTTATCGTCGTTCTGGCTCCAATCCACGAACACCTTTCCCTTGCGCAGAGCTTTTTCCATTCTGGAAACGACCAGATCGGGCATCTCCCGCTGCAGGAGTTGAGCTAGTTCGTGGGCGAAAGCTTTGGTCTTTTCATAATTGACGGCCGTGTTCAAGGGCACGTAAACCTGCATTCCTTTTGAACCTGATGTTTTTGGAAGGATTTGCAACTTCAACGAATCAAAGATCGCTTTCAAGCGAAGAGCCACGTGGCAGCATGTTAAAATATCGGCGGGCGGACCAGGGTCAAGGTCGAAGGCCAAAGCGGTGGGACGTTCAATCGCGGGCGCTTTGTGCAAAAAAGTATGAAGCTCCAGGTCAGCCAAATTGGCGGCCCAAACGAGCGCGGGAAGATCGTTCATGACGCAATAATTGACCACCCCGTCAGATTTCGCTACTTGTGTCGTCTTAACCCACTTGGGACGGCTGGCGGGGCATTGTTTTTCATAAAAGAACAATCCTTCCACGCCGTTCGGATAGCGCTTCAAGGTTATGGGGCGATTGTGCAGATGGGGAAGCAAGTAACGGGAAATGCGGATATAGTAATCAATCACCTGTCCTTTGGTGAACCCGGTCTTTGGGTAAAAGATCTTGTTGAGGTTGGAAACGCCGACCTTCACGCCGTTGATGTCCAGTTGGGTTTGCTCGGCCATAGGCTATGGGGGTGTTTCGCGAATGACCTCTTCCGCCAGTTTGTCTTCACGCAACCCGAGGAAGACCGGTTGCCGCAATTTGCCATCGCGTGTCCATTCGGAGAATTTTACCTGGCAGACAAGGTGCGGCTTAAGCCAATGGCAACGTTTCATGTCGCTCGCGGTGATGCCCGCACCGTAACGGCTAGACTTTTTTTCGGGAAGGTTTTGGAAAGGGCAGACCGAGGTCGCCAGAGGCTCGAACGTTTTTCGCAACGAACTTAAGAGCGCCTCATTAAATCCAGTCCCCACCCTGCCGGCGCAAAGGAGTGTTCTTTTTTCGTAGTATCCAATCAGGAGCGAACCGAAGTGTTGGCGGCTGCCTTCCGGGTCGGTAAAACCGCCGATGACCATTTCCTGCTCGTGATGAAGTTTGAGCTTAATCCAGGCCCCGCTCCTCCGTCCTGCCTCATATTTGGAATCGGCCCTTTTGCCGATCAACCCTTCCAAACCCAGCCGTTGGGCTTCCTTTAAGAGGCGTGGGAAACGGCCGCGAAGCCCGATGGAATTGCGGATGACATCCGGCGCATCCGCCAGCACTTCTTGCAACAATTTTTTTCGTTCGGTCAAGGGCGATTTCTGCAAATCTTTTCCATCCAGTCGGAGCAGATCGAAAATATAAAAGAAAATCGGCGGTTTCTCCGAACCTATATCGTAGGTTTGCAGGAGTTGAAAAGAGGACCGTCCTGCGGAATCCAAAGCCACGATTTCGCCGTCCAAAATGGCCTCTTGAACCTTTAACTCTTCCACGGCCTGGCGAATTTGTGGGAATTTCTCTCCGAAATCCTTTTGATTCCGGGAGAGAAGGCGCACGGAAGTTCCCTCTTTAAAAGCCAGGGCGCGGAATCCATCCATCTTTATTTCGTACACCCAATTGCCGTCCAGCGGGCGTTCCGCCAACCGCGCTTTCATCGGCTCGATGAAATCTGGAAATTTAACTGTGGGAGCTTGAAGGATCGCCTTTGGTTTTGCAGGTTCGCTCTTGGATTTATTGGAAATCCAAACGGTGTCGCCTTTGGCGATGGCGGCCATGCTTCGGCCTGATTGGGCGGAGGTGTCATCCATTTTGCGGGAAATGGGATGCATGTCGTTTTGCCCACGGATCAAGAGCCAATCCTTGCCGCCGCGAAGGCGAACCAAATACCATTCGCCCTGGAGTTTCTTGCCATGCAGGACAAAATGGAGTTTGCCGGAAGCCAGCTCTTTGGACGGGTGGTCGCTGAGCGGAGTGTAATTGCCGCGATCCCAGACCATCACCGTCCCACCGCCGTATTGGCCTTTCGGAATGATCCCCTCAAAATCTATGTAAGAAACGGGATGGTCTTCGACTTCGACGGCGAGCCGCTTCTCGCCTTTGAGGAAGGGAACCCCTTTGGGCACGGCCCACGACTTGAGAGTCCCATCCATTTCCAGCCTGAAATCGTAATGGAGCCTGGAAGCGGCGTGTTTTTGGATGACAAACCGATGAGATTCCTTGTTCGAAGCCAGTTGGCCTGAAGGCTCCCGGGTTTTCTCAAAATCACGTTTGCGGTTGTATTCTTTGAGCGACATGGAAATTTTCCCGCGGCTGCGCGCCTTTCGATGCAATTTGCGGCATTTGGCCGTCATTCTTGCAAAATGCACGGCCATTCTGGCCATGAAAACCAACCAAAAAAGCATTCATCTTTAAGGAATTAATACCTTTGCTGTTTGCAATCTATTATTTTTCATAGGATTAATTTTCAGCGTTAACAATTCACTGTTTATATTTAGCAAAAACCGTGCCCCGGATGCAGAATGAATATTTTTCAAATTCCGCTTTCGCCGGCCTTCGATGGATTGGCATCAACTCTCATTCATAACTTCCTTGCTCTGCACGGAGGAGATGCCCGCGCGCTTCATTTCCGCGATGGCGTTGCGGACATCGTCGGGTTGGAGATTGACTCCACGGCTGGCGTCCTTGATGAAATGCGTTTTGAAACCCATTTGAACCGCGTCCAGGGCGGTATATTTGACGCAGTAGTCCGTCGCCAGTCCGCACACAAAAATTTCCGTCACGCTGGCAGCTTTAAGCCATTCACCCATGCCCGTGGATTTGCGGTGGCCGTTGTCGAACAGGCCGCTGTAACTGTCAATCTCCACGCAGGCGCCCTTTGGAAAAATTTTGGCGATGCGCTCCAGTTGCAACCCCGGCGCAAGTTCGGCGCCCCAGGTTCCCTGCACGCAATGCGCGGGCCACAGTGTCTGCCTTAGACCGTGAAGCTCTGTTTGCTCAAACACTTTTTTGCCCGGATGATTCGCGGCGAAACTTTGGTGGTTGGCTGGATGCCAATCCTGCGTGGCGACGACCAGCGGGAATGCTGCCTGCAAACGGTTTGCGATAGGAACGACTGCATCCCCATCGGCCACAGCCAGTGCGCCACCCGGAAGGAAGTCATTCTGAAGATCCACCAGAATCAGGGCTTTCATCAATAAAAACAATCAGTGAAGTTTGAATTAATGAATGAGTGAGTTTAATTGCGAATTCCAGCTTATTCATTTTGTGTTGCCTTCCACTCACCAATTCACTCAGTCAATGATTCAAAATTCACATTGTGCCGTGCCGATTTTTCAGGACGCATTGCAGAAAAAAAGCCATGTCAATGGCGGCCAAGGCTGATACAATCGCCAGCATAGACGTATCATGAATTATTTTTTGCCTCTTGGGAAGTATTCGTTTGGCATGGGGGACCGTTTTGCGCGGCAAGCTCAGGCGCAGTTGCAAACCTGTCTTCGCGCCGCGCGCGAGGGCGTGGAGATTGTGCCGGTTTGGAACAAATCCAATCGCGAACATGTCACCATAGGCTCCGAACCCTCCCAAAGCCGCGCGGCGGCCGATGCCGCCGTCAAGGCCCTTCACTGGAACAAGCCTTACTTTCTGGATGCCGACCACATCCGCCTGGAAACCGTGGATCGATTTCTGCCGCATTCGGATTTCTTTACCATCGACGTGGCCGATTGGATAGCACGACCGGCGCCGATGGAAGCGGTGCGGCGCTTCCTGGACCGCCACCCGGAATTGACCAAAGGATCGTTTGCGGCGGATCGCGCGACGGTGGAAAAGATCGCCCAAAAATACCTGCTGGCGGTGTTGGAAGCGGGCAAAATTTATCGGCATATCGCGCAGGCCAAAGGGGCGGAGAAATTCGTGACTGAAGTCTCCATGGACGAAACGGACGCGCCGCAAACGCCGGTGGAATTGCGGGTCATCCTGGCAGCCCTGAGCGACGAGGCGATTCCGCTGCAAACGATCGCGCCCAAATTCACCGGCCGGTTCAATAAAGGGGTTGACTACGCTGGCGACATCGCCCAATTCGAGAAGGAGTTTAATGACGATCTGGCGGTGATTGAGTTTGCGGTGCAGCAGTACGGTTTTCCGGCCAGCCTCAAGTTGAGCGTCCATTCAGGCAGCGACAAGTTTTCCATTTACGGACCCATTCGACGGGCCTTGCGCCGGAGCGGGGCGGGCCTTCACCTGAAGACCGCCGGCACGACCTGGCTGGAGGAAATCATCGGCCTCGCGGCGGCGGACGGCGGCGGGCTGGCGCTGGCCAAGGAGATATACGCCGGGGCGCTGGAACATATCGACGAACTGTGCGCCCCTTATGCGACGGTTTTGGACATTGACCGCGGTAAGTTGCCATCCGTTGCAACGGTTCAAAACTGGAACAGCTTGCAATTTGTCTCCGCCGTGCGACACGATCGGAAGAATCCAGCTTACAATCCGAGCGCGCGGCAATTGCTGCATGTCGGATATAAAGTTGCGGCCAAAATGGGAGAGAGGTATTTAAGTGCGTTGGAACACTATGAGAAATTCGTGGCGGCCAACGTCACGGAAAATTTGTACGAACGGCACGTGAAGCCGCTTTTTTTGGCGGGAGACTGACATGAAATTCATTGACGAGAAGTTCTTGTTGCACACTCGGGCGGCGCAACGGCTTTATCGGCAATTCGCCGAGAGCCAGCCTATATTCGATTACCATTGCCATCTGCCCCCCAAGGACATTGCGGAAAACCGCCAGTTCCGCAACCTCTTCGAGATTTGGCTCGAAGGCGACCATTACAAATGGCGGGCCATGCGCGCCAACGGCGTGGCGGAAAAATTCTGCACAGGCGCGGCCGAACCGTTCGACAAGTTCCGCGCCTGGGCGGCGACGGTGCCGCACACCCTGCGCAACCCGCTCTACCACTGGACTCATCTGGAACTCAAACGCTACTTCGGCATCGACGAGTTGCTGGATGAGGAAAGCGCCGCGCGGATATGGAAAAAGGCCAACGAAAAATTGGCCGGCCCGGAATTGACCACCCGGGGCATCCTCAAGAAATTCAACGTCACCACCCTTTGCACCACGGATGATCCAACCGACGATTTGGCGCATCACAAGAAGATAGCAGCCGACGGCGTAGCCACGCGCGTTCTTCCCGCCTTCCGGCCGGACAAGGCGCTGGCGGTCCATCAACCGGCGGCGTTTAAAGCCTGGGTCGCCCGCCTGACGGAGGCGGCCGACACGGACATCTCGAACTTGGAAGATTTCGTGGCCGCCCTGAAACAGCGTCACGACTATTTTCACTCGCAAGGCTGCCGTCTGTCCGACCACGGGCTTAACCAATGCCCGGCCAGCCCCTGCGCGGACAAAACGGCGGCGGCCATCTTCGCGCGGGCGCGCCGCGGGCAGGCGGCTTCGCCGGAAGAACACGCGCAATTCGGCACCAGCATGATGCTGCATTTCGGGCGCTGGGACGCGGAGCGCGGGTGGGTCAAGCAATTGCACCTCGGCGCGTTGCGCAGCAACAACGCCCGCCTCCTGGAGCAACTCGGCCCCGACACTGGCTTTGATTGCATCGGAGACTTTCCGCAGGCCCAGGCCCTGGTATGTTACCTTGATTTGCTGGAGCGCGAGGGCCGGCTGCCCAAGGTCATCGTCTATAACAATAATCCGGTTGATAATTATGTGCTGGCCACCGTCATCGGCAGTTTTCAGGACGGCACCATTCCGGGCAAAATGCAATTCGGTTCCGGCTGGTGGTTTTTGGATCAGAAGGAAGGCATCCAGTGGCAGCTCAACGCCCTGTCCAACCTCGGCCTGCTTTCGCGCTTTGTCGGCATGGTGACAGATTCGCGTTCGTTCATGTCCTACCCGCGCCATGAATATTTCCGCCGTGTGCTGTGCAACCTCATTGGCCAGGAAGTGGAAAGCGGCGAATTGCCCAATGACGAAGCCCTGCTGGGCACGATGATCAGCAATATATGTTACAACAACGCGCGCCAATACCTGGCGCTGCCTGAGGCCACGCAGCCGGCGCCTGCGGCTACTGCGCGTCGAGCGAGGGAACCGAGGATGAAATGAGAAGCAAGAGGGATGAAGAATGAAAGAAAATCAGCGGCAGGTCCCGTTAAAGGGGTCCATGGTTATGACGCCAGGCCAGAAAAAATAAGATAAAACTTGATTTTGCGAACTTTTGTGTAACTTTGCGGTTATGGCCGATGTCTCAGACTCAGTCATTGGTTCTTTGAAATTATGCAGACTTGCGGGCGGCTCTCAGCCAGGTCCGGATACCGCGCACGGGCTCTTCTACGCCCGCAAACGTGGTTTTTTCTTAAAAATCCCTTAAAATATCGGTTAGGGTCGGTTGAGCAAAAAATAAAAAAAGTGCGAAAACGAGTCCCTGGCATCCTCAGGGGGCGTATTCCGCATTCCGGCGGCCTGCCGGAGTAAAAGCCAGGCGGGCATTATAGGAGTTGTCCGACCTTCCGGGTTCCGAGGTAACTTGCGCCAACTTGCGCTAAATCGCGCCAAAATCGGTGGCGTGTGCGAAAGGTGACGGGAAAGCACCGTTTTCAACGGAAACCGGCCAGGCGCATCTTGAAACTGCCCCCGGCGCAATCGCAAGCCTTGACCCGTTCGGAGTTCCGCCTTCAGGCGGTTCGGGCCGTCTTGTTCAAGGAAGCCGCGTAAACGCGGGACTCCAAACAGGGGCAGTGTCAAGACGCGCCCAACCGGCCTTTATGGGACAGCTTTGCTTTGGCTCAAAGACCTTGTGGCCCCAGATCGGACACGAACGAGTAGGTTCCTGACCCTGCTTGCAGCCACACTTTGTCATTTTCTGTTCGCACGTGCTCCACGCCCTTTGCCTTCTTGATCGGCTTGCCGCTTTCGGTGACGCTGTCAGCGTCCCTGGCTGGCACGCAAATCGTGGCGGTGGTGTTGGCAGGTATGACAACGGCCAGCGCAAGACGGTTGCCGGTTCGTTTCCAGGAGGTTGAGATCGGTCCGTGGATGGAATTGTAGAGGGTTTTGGCCCAGGTCAGTCCGTGGCCAAGGGTAGGCTCGATCAGAATCGTTTTGAAACCCGGGCTGGCCGGGCGGATGCCGCCCACGTAGCCAAAAAGGTATTCCCCGCAGGAACCGAGCGAATAATGGTTGAAGGAGTTCATGCCTGGATCCTGAAACCCTTTCTCAGGCGTCCAGCCGTCCCAACGCTCCCAAATCGTGGTGGCTCCCTGTTTCACGGAGAACAACCACGATGGGAACGAATCTTGCAAGAGCAATTGGTAGGCGGTATCGGCTTGGCCCGATTGGGTCAGGACGGGCAGCAAATAACTCACACCGAGAAAACCGGTCGAAAGATGGTCGTTTTTGGCTTTGATGTCCTCGGCCAGATAATGGGCGGCCGTGGGACGAAGTGGGTCGGGCAGCAGGTCAAATTTGAGGGCCATGGCGTAATCGCATTGGGTGTTCCCATCCAGGCGGCCGTCCGCAGCAAGGTAACGCTTGTCAAAGGCCGCCTTGATGTCCTGGAATAGCTTATCATATTTAGCCGATTCTTGTGCGTGTCCGACGGCTGCGTAAGCTTGCGCTAATAAATGTGTGGAATAGGCAAAATAGGCCGTGCCGATCAGGTCTTTGGGAGTTTCGGCCCCGATGGAGAGCCAGTCGCCATAATCGTTGCCGCGGTCTGATTGACGAATGAAGCCGTTGCTGTAATTCCGCAAGTGCTCCACCCATTTCGTCATGGCAGGCAGGTGGCGCTGCAAAATGCGCTTGTCGCCATAGACCTGGTAAATGGTCCAAGGGCAGATGACCCCGGCGTCGCCCCAGCCGGGAGCGCCGCGCGAACCCATGGTATTCGGACTGACATCGCTGAATACACCCGACGGCGACTGGCCGTCATCGACATCCACCAGCCACTTGGTGAAGAAAGCGGCGACGTCGGCGTTGTAGGTCGCGGTGCGAATGAAGACCTGGGCGTCGCCCATCCAGCCCAGCCGCTCATCGCGTTGAGGGCAGTCGGTGGGGACGCTCACGTAATTGCCCCGCTGGCCCCATTGTATATTGGACTGGAGCTGATTGATGCGCGGATTAGAGCAGGTAAACTCCCCGGCCCGTTCCGTGTCCGATGATATCACAACGCCGGTCACGGCGTCGGAGGCTGGCTTGCCAGCCAGACCCGTTATCTCCACATAACGAAAACCGTGAAAAGTGAATCGCGGCTGCCAGACTTCCGTCCCGCCACCCTTGCAGGTGTAATGATCTATGGAAGGCGCTTTGCGTAAATTCTGCGTGTAGAGTGTCCCATCGGGATTGAGCATTTCGGCATGGCGCACCGTGATTTTTGTGCCGGCAGGTGAGGAGACCTTAAGGCGGACGACTCCCACCATGTTTTGGCCCAAATCATAGACCCAGTGACCGGCTTTGGGTTGTGCGAGGGATTTGGCTTTGAGTTCACAAATCTTGCGCACCGGCTCCATCACTTGCGACTCCAGCCGAGAAGTCGATTCTGAGCGCAATATGACTGGAAACCACTGGCTTTCATCCAGGCGGGGGTGATCCCACTCTTTTACTTCGAGTCTCGCGTCATAATCTTCGCCCAACATGAAATCCGAGGAGAGAATGGGGCTGGGGCGCAATTTCCAGGAGGCGTCGGTCACGACTTTTTCCGAATGGCCATCCGCGAATGTGAGTTCGAGTTGCGCCAAAAATGCAGGCTCTTTGCCAAAGTACTTATTGCCTCCGTTGCCGATGTGGCCGCTGAACCAGCCGTTGGCCAGGAGAGCACCCATGGCGTTGTGTCCACGCTTGAGCAGGGCGCTGACGTCGTAGGCTTGGTATCGGACCCGCTCGCGGTAATCCGTCCAATCAGGCGCCAACACATGATCGCCGACACGTTGTCCATTGATGTGTATCTCGTACAGGCCCAGCGCGGTGGCATATAGAACAGCTCGCTTGATCGGTCCTTTTAATTCAAAGGATTTCCTCAGGTACGGCACGCCTGCGGTTGCTCGCGGGATGGCCAGCGTTTCGTCTTCGTCGATTTCCTCAGAGGCGGATGAACCGCCCAACTCATATTCAACGCGCAATTGTTTTTTTTGATTTGGCGCCGGATCAAGCCCCAAACTGCGATTATCGGCGATGATGGAGAGGCGATTTCCTTTCACGCGACGCACCAAGGCCGCCGTCACATCGGCGTTAGAAGCGCTCTCGGTGGATTGATAGATCGCGCTGCGAATGACCAAGGGTGCGTTTGCGGCTGGAGGCGGCATTTCCGAGGTAATCCATTGGGCGCTCCAGTCCGACGGCTGGAGCAGGCCCATTTGCCAACGCGCGGCCGAACTCCAACCGCTCACCTCGCCTTCCTGGTCCCAAAACCGCACCTTCCAGAAGCAATCCTCGCGGGAGACCAGCGGCTGTCCCGAATATTCTATCTGCGAGCTTTCATCCGTTTCCACTTTGCCGCTGTCCCAGAGATCGCCTTTGTCCTGACCCAGCGTTTTGAGCGAGGACGCCGCCAAAATCTGATAAGCCGTCTGTCGTTCACCCCGTCGGCTGGAGACGATGATCCAACTCAGGCGCGGGCGCGTGGCGTCGATTCCAAGAGGGTCTCTCAAGTATTCGCATCGAAGATTCTCGACTGCTGCGGAACAGTGGGCGGCGGCGAAAACCAGGCCCAGGAAGAAGAGGCGCGACAAATGTTTCATTCTAAGTCAATCTTACAGTTCATCGCTTCTGTCCTGCGGCGTCTTGGAGGCCATATAGCGAACAACCGCCTCCGTGCGCGAGCGGACATGCATCTTGCTGAAAACGTGTTTCAAATGGCTGCAAACTGTGTCGATGCTCAGACTGAGCTTGTCGGCAATCATTTTGTTGGAATAACCCTGGGAGAGAAGCAGCAGGATTTGCTCTTCTCTGACGGACAACCTCGTGGATTCATTCCGGCTTTGGGCTTTGCGCCGGAACGACTCGATGACGCGCCGGGCGATCTGGCTGCTCATCGGTGCGCCGCCGCCCAGCACGTCCAACAAAGCCGTGCGCAGTTCGGATGGTTTGGTTCGTTTGAGCAGATAGCCATCCGCGCCTGCTTCGAGGGCCATGAAAACCAATTCATGGTCATCCATGGCGGTCAGAATAACAATTTGCGTTTGAGGCAGGAGCTCCTTGATCCGCGCGGTGCATTCAATGCCGGACATGCGGGGCAGAAAAATGTCCATCAGCACCGCGTCCGGCTGTTCCTGCGGAATGACCCGCAGCGCCTCTTCACCGCTGGCGCAGGAGCATACGCAGGAGAAATCGGTCAGGGAATTGATGAGACGAGTCCAGCTTTCGCGGACCTTTGGTTGATCTTCCACCAAAGCGACTTTCACCGGCTCCTTGCGGGATGATCCGGTGGACTGGCCATCCACCATCTCCCTCATCGTCCTGGCATTGGTTTGATTTATGGTTTTTTGGGACATAGTTTGCCTACAACGACTTTGCTTCCGCCACTTGCGCCAATGTCCGTGCCGGCTTCCACATCCAGTGCCATGTCCGCCAGCGCGATTGTTTCAAGGGAAGGCCAAACTCCACCCGGCATCCCTTTCCCGGCAGGCTGGTGATGAGGCAGGTGCCCTCCACTTCGCTCATGCGCTGGGCCATATTGGTAAAGCCGTTGCGGCCCGATTTTAATTTCGTCGGGTCAAAGCCTTTGCCGTTGTCCGAAACCGAGACCACCAGCTTTTCGGTTTGCCAAGCAATGCACAACACCAACTCAGTGGCCTTGGAATGTTTCACCGCGTTATTGAGCGTTTCTTTGATGGCCATTAACAAGGCGCGCCGCACGGGAAGATCGAGCACGACTGGCGACATTTCCGGCGCCAGATCAAAAAGACATTGAATCTGGGTTGATTTTAGGAACTCCTGGGCGTAGTTGCAGACGTAAGAAGTGAAATCGCGAAAGGTATCGCGCTTGGGATTGACTGCCCAAAGAATCTCGTCCATGGTGGAAAGGACGCTTCTGGCCTCTTCGCAGATTCTATCCAGCTGCAACCGCGTCACGGAATCGGCGGGCAATTCGCTTTGCGCCACTTCTCCATGCAACACCAACTGGGTCATTTGCGAACCCACGTCATCATGGATGTCCCTGGCGATGCGGGCGCGTTCCCGCTCCAGCAACCATCGTTCCTTCCGATGGACGGCCAATTGCGCGACCAGTCGGGCGCTGATGAGCACGGCCAGAACGCAGAAAGACGATAGTCCAATTTGGAACCATCCGCTCTGCCAAAAATAAGCCCGAATGGGCTGCAATGTCGGCATAGGATTTACTCTCTCCGGCTTTTTCCACCAAGGGAGGCCGCCTAGGGGCGCGATCACGGTCGCGCGCGTCCAGGTGTCCGGGGCATCGTCGGCCTTTTCCCAACCTTTTGCGCCGGCGGGAACAATTCTCCAATTTTGGTCTGACTTGACTTCTATGATTCGTCCGTCCGCCAGGTCGATGCGCAAGCCGAAAACCATTCCCGCAAAATCGTTGCAATTGTAGGCCTTGACGGCGAGCGTGTGCTGGCCGGGAGCCATCAGTGGAGTCACATCGTAGTCGAACAACTCGCGCCATTCGGCTCCGCGTCCCATCTCACGGCCATCCAGCAAAAGAGTGAATTCGTTATCGGCGGTCATACGAAGTTGGGCGTGGGTAACGACAGTGGAAATGGGTATCTCAAATGATCTCCAAAATTGGCACGTTTGCCTGTCGAGCGTTTCGTCCATCCAAATCCAGCAACCAAGCCCGTTGGTCACGTCATCCGGGACGGTCGGGCGCTCGACTGGCACAAAGTTAGGGGGAGGCTCATCGGCCGCCGGCACAGACCAAGGGAGCAATAATGAAACGAATAGAACGCAAACGACGATTGACGAATAACCAGACAAATTAGCGCGGCGCAGATCCATTCATTCATGGTACATAATCTCCTTTCTTCCGAAAGTCAAGAACGGCTGCATTGTGTTATGGTCCTCCGGCGACGGAGTGCCAATTTTCCATCGGATACATGGATAGCCAGACCTGCTTCAGATCTAAATCGTTCGGCAGAAGGCTGTTAAACATGGGGTCGGACCCCCCGGATACCATGTACTGGGTTTTCGGCTCCACCCATTTCATCATGCCCGCGTGGCCGTCGGCAAAGGACATCTGGCCGAAGTTTCCATGACGGCTGGCGGGAATGTTGCGCCACGAACCGCCCGGTTCCACACCCGCGTAGTCAATCGCAAAGTATCCGTCATCGATGCTCGTTTGCGCAGGAGAGGCCGCGTCCTGCTCATCCCAAAAGACGGAGGCCCCCGCCGGACCTGGGTCCACCACGGAACTTAATCTGAGGAACTCCTCCAAGCCGTTGTGGACACTGGTGGCGGTGCTGCCCGTGGTATCATCGATCAACACAGTCGAGTTGTCACCCATCATGCCGCTCACCGAATAACTGCGGCAGCGCACCGGTGCCGGCGTCAGACCAGTGCCCAGGACGACGACATTGTCCGCCGGGCAGTGGTAAACTCCCACGGCCGGATCATAGGGCCACAGCACCGACAGTTTTAGAATATCTGTATTGGTGACATCGGTAACAGTCCCACCCAGGTTGGGCTGCACGTCGCCGCCCACCCAGCCGAGGTCGCTATCTGGAATATTAGGAGGAAGGAAATCACGATTATCGCCGGCATAAAGGTGACTTGCCGCCGTCAATTGCTTGAGATTGCTCAGGCAATTGACGCGCCAGGCCTGGCCCTTGGACTTGGCCAGCGACGGCAACAGCAGCGCCGCCAGGATGGCGATGATGGCGATGACGACGAGCAGTTCAATCAACGTAAAGGCGGCGCGCCTTCCTTCGCGCGACCGCCGTCCAATGTTTCGCTTGTCGATCATTTAAAAGTCTCCAGGTTAGGGTGATTGCAGAATGAAGAACTCGCCGCTGACCGACCGGATAATCGGAATGGAGTTGGAAAAACTTCCATGGGCGCCAAAGACGCCGCTTGTATTCGTCACCCATGGTCCAAGCAAGTTCGTTGCG
>Ga0302326_10021620_pt1 | contig 13187 bp, 9 predicted proteins | sample Palsa_T0_3_FD_202264 | JGI IMG/M metagenome (GOLD analysis project Ga0302326, IMG submission 202264) | Peat permafrost microbial communities from Stordalen Mire near Abisko, Sweden - Palsa_T0_3 | ecosystem: Environmental > Terrestrial > Soil > Palsa > Peat permafrost | place: Sweden: Abisko... | reverse complement strand
TCTCCGCGCCCGCCGGGCGACAAACGGGAGATATCGGACGAATTGTATGGCATCGCCAAGCCCTTGTTCGGCATGCAGCAGAAGAATCCGATCGTCCAGCGGATGCCCATCCCACTGCGGCTGTGCAAAGCCTCTGGGTATCGAGGAGGATTCCTTGCATTTCCACCGCCATTCGTGCTCTTCCCAGCCATGTTGATAGTCCCCCCGGATCAGCAGTGCATAAGCCAGATTCAGATGGCCCAGGGGTAAGTGGTTGTCCAGGGCGATTGCCTGGCGATGCGCCGCGAGCGCTTCGACAAACTGCCCGCTGTCCTGCAGGGAAACGGCGAGATTGGCTTGAGCTTGTGCGTAAGCGGGCTTGAGGGCAATGGCTTGGCGATAGGCATTGAGCGCTTCATCGAATCGCCCGCACTCGTGGAGGGCTGTGCCCAGATTGTTATAAGCATCCGCGAGGTCGGGCTTGAGGAGGATTGCCCGGCGACACGCGACGATCGCCTCGTCGAGCTTGCCTTTCTCTCGGAGGGCATTCCCGAGATTGCTGTGGGCTTGGCCATAGTCGGGCCTGAGGGCGATGGCCTGCCGGTAAGCGGCGATGGCCTCATCCAATTGGCCTTTCTCTCGCAGGGCATTGCCCAGGTTATTGTGCGCATCGGGAAAATTGAAGTTGAGGAAAATCGCCTGGCGACCAGCGGCGATCGCCTGGTCGGGATTTCCCATGTCTTTCAGAACATGACTGAGGTTGCTATGGGCCTCGGGAAAGCGTGGGTTAAGGGCGATGGCCCGAAGTATGAAGTCCGCCGCAATATCGTTTCGTCCTGCCTGATGGGCAATTACTCCCAGAAGATGCAGCGCGTCGGCATTTTGGGGATCGCGATCGAGTATCTGCCGGTAGAATTGTTCCGCCTCGTGCAGCCGCCCGGCCCGGTGGTGTTGCAATGCCAGATCGAAGATTTGTTGGATCGTCAGCTGGGCCATGCCGTGGCTTGAGTGAGTATCTGCGGAGTCTGGTGGTTGCAAACAGCACAGCGGTTCGGTTCCGCAACCAAGCCACATCGACTTTACAAAACTTTACAAAACTTTACATCGCCACGATATCGTATTGTTGCCATTTCCATTGCTAGTCATTCCAGATTAAGTACCTACGACACTTTACGTCTTGAGAAGTTACGTGGCATGTAAAGTGACCATGAAACAAACGTTTGAATTGGCGAATCATTTCCTATCTCCCTATTTCCCCTGTGGGTTGAAGCGATTTTCGCTAGAGACTCTAAATGTAAATCGCCGATTCGCAATTAATCAAATCACACTTGCTGGACGACACAGATCGGGCGACCGCGTCGAAAACGCCCAAGCGCCGGCAGCAAAAAAGGCGGAGGGAAGCGCGAACTGTGGTAATGTGGGTCGACTTCGCTTCACGTACTGGCGCGGGCGCACATGGAACCGTAGCGTTGAGACATGCGTGGGGCTTATTTTGGAGACTGATTGTACCAAAAAATTCTTGTTATCGATGATTCCAAAGAGGTCCATACGCTGGTTAAATCCCTGCTCGCCGATGAGCCGGTCACGATTGAGGTGGCATTTTCCGGGGAAATGGGAATTTCCCTGGCCGCATCGCTGCGGCCGGACCTCATCCTTCTCGATGTCGAGATGCCGGGGGTAGACGGATTCGAGACCTGCCGCCAACTGAAGGCCGACCCTGCCACGTCGAGCCTGCCGGTCATTTTCCTGACCGCCCGGGCATCCACGGAAGAAAAAGTGCGTGGGTTTAACCTGGGGGCGGTCGACTACGTGACCAAACCGTTCGAGTCGCCTGAATTGGTGTCCCGCGTCCGTGCGAGCCTTCGTACAACTCGGCTCATTCGGCTGCTTGAGGAGAAGGCGCTGATTGACCCGTTGACTGGCCTGGGGAACCGTGCCATGTTCGAGGGTCGGTTCGCCGCGGAAGTGGGGCTGCGGATTCGCACGGGCAATCCGCTTTCGTGCATCATGATGGACGTGGACCGCTTTAAGGACATCAACGACAAATATGGCCATCCGTTCGGCGATCACGTGCTGGGTAAGATCGGAGAGACATTAGTGGACATTTGCCGGATCGAAGACGTTGCATGCCGCCACGGTGGCGAAGAATTCGTCGTTCTTGCGCCGCGAACTTGTGCGGCCGACGCGGCCGTGCTCGCCGAGCGGATGTGCACCGCCATTGCGGAGATTCCGTTCTCCCGTGACGGCAAATCGATCACGGTGACGTGCAGCTTCGGCGTTGCCGAGGCCGTTGGAGCTTTTGGTCGCTTGATGCTTGATCGAGCTGACCAGGCGCTTTATCAATCCAAGAAAAATGGTCGCAATCGCGTTTCGATTGCTTCGAAGCAGCCTGTTTGCCAGGCGATCGGGTAGTGCCCCGTGCAAATGGGCCAGAAAATGCAGCTGGTCAGGGCCGTTGCCTTCCTTGCGGATTAAGAGAGTCGCTGCAGCCTTGCCTGACTCTGGCGTATCCTCGACGCGGTTAGTTCCATTCCGAGGTTATGCGGCCTGGGCGGTAATGAATTGGTGGCTCTGCTCGCTCAGGGTTCGCAGGCATTCCTGGATCCTCTCGTCTTCCTCGGTGCGTTCGGCGGCCGCCTGGAGGGCGTCGGCGGAATTGCTAAGGGAAGAAAAGCCGTAGCAGCCGGCGGTGCCCTTCAATCGATGCGACAGATCAGCGACTTTCGGCAGATCTTTGGCAAATACAGCGTTTGCGATTTCGGCGATACGCGCGGGAATCTCGCTTCGGAACGATTCGCGCAGCGCGGTCATCTGCGCATCGAAGGTGGGATCAGGCAGCTCGTGGGCGCCGGACCGGGCAGAAACATCGGTGCGCACGAACTGCCGCATTGATCTTAAAAGTTCTTCCCGATCGACGGGCTTGGCGAGGAATCCGTTACAGCCGGCGGCCATGCAGCGGCGTTGTTCCTGATCGGTGGCGTTAGCGGTCAGCGCGACGATTGGATGGGCGTATCCAGCATCGCGCAGCCGGATCGTGGCGTCGTGGCCGTCGAACTTGGGCATTTGCACGTCCATCAGGATCAGATCAAACGGCTTTCCGTGATCACACGAGAGCACGGCCTGTTCGTAGGCGAGTTGTCCATCAGCGACGATCGTCACGTGGGCTCCACAGGACTGAAGATAGAACTTAATTACCTCTTGAAGATGGGGATCGTCTTCGGCCAGGAGGACGCGCGCGGAAAAGAGTGGTGCGGGAGGCGCTGTAGCGGATGTCGAAAATAACGCATCGGGATTGGAGGTATCCGCTGTTTCCAGGAAGCCGTCGACGGCGGCGACGATGTCGCACGTCTGTCGGCGGATCGAATCGAAACGGTCTTGCGTCCGCGATTTATCCTCCAGCGGCAGGTCGCAATAGCCCAGGATCGCCATCAGGGCGCTACGGATGTCAAAACTCGCGCGAGACACAAGCGTGTTTTGAATGGCCGCCTGGAGGCGGTCATCATTCATCGCCTTTTGGGAATCCAAGCGTCTTCTGATTTGGTTGTAAACCACTGCGTAATACAAGCAGAGCGCTACGGAGCCCAGCAGCGGAAGCACCAGAAAAGCGACCGCCCGGCTTGCAGCGGTCCCTTTGTAGACCTGGAACACGACGCAGGCAACGACCGTCAGGGTCAAAGGCAGTCCGGCGATCACAGGCCATTTTCCACGCTTTTCCCTGAGTGCCCGGCCGAGCGCGCTGGCGGATGCGGGCCATTCAATATCAAAGTTCATGTTCGTACCCCCGAATAATTCACCACACACCGCTGTTGATACGGTTCATTGGGTCAGGGCCAGCAAGCTGATAACACGGTCCTTTACTTCAGATAGGGCCTTGGGACCTTTCAAGACAAAGTGTGCGCCCATCTGCGAACAACGGTCTCGTGTCGCATCATCTGAGCGACCGCTGAGAATGATTACCGGCATGCTGGCCATGTGCTTGTCGGTCTTCAACATTTCACAGGCGCTCAGCCCGTTGCCGCCAGGCATGTTGATGTCAAGAATGATCAGGCTCGGCGGGCAGCGTTGGATGATTGTCAGGGCCGAGGTCGCGTCGTAGGTCTCACGAATTTCAACGCCCAGCGGCGCAAGGGCGGCTCTCAACAACCGAATCAGATCCACATCATCGTCGGCGATCAGGATCGTGCGATTAGTCATGGTGGCTCCCTGTTTCATTAACCGTGAAGATTCCCCCGCGCGGGGGCTTGGGCGATTAGGATCGCGGGGTTCCAACGGTGTGAATCCCTTGGTGCGGCGGCCAGACCGCACTCGACATTTCGTAGATCGACTGACCATGGGGGCGACTGAACCCAATTTGGCGTGCTCCAAAACGACTTCGAGATGGTTCCAATAAAATCGCGGGAGCGATAATCTCTAATGGCTTTTGCTAATAACCAACACATTTTGTTCTCACCCCGTGGTCGCAAACTCCCGAAAGCGCAATGAGGAGCACCGGAACTTTGCGTTGCGCGAGCGCGCAAAACTGAAGAGCATGAATGGGCAGTGATTGTCTCGGATGGCCGAGACACGGCTGTCGCTGACGTTTCGGGTGGCGCTTGCGACCAGGGGAGAGATGATGAAACCACAGACTGAATCGAGTGATCCCGGATCATCTGAATGCGCCGCGGAGCTCGCGGAGGAAGCGGTCCGCCAAAGCGAAGAGCGATTCCGTTGGATGGTCGATAACGTCGCGGACTGTGCCATTATCATGCTTGATACCACGGGCCACGTCGTCAGCTGGAACCGTGGTGCCGAACGAATCAAGGGCTATACGGCTGACGAGATCATCGGGCAGCACTTTTCGCGGTTTTATCGCAAGGAAGATATTAAGAGCGGCAAGCCCGAGCAGGAATTGCTGATTGCCACCACCGACGGACGCTTTGAGGAGGAAGCGTGGCGTGTACGCAAGGATGGCTCGCAATTTTGGGCCAACGTTGTCATTGAGACGATGCGCGACCGAGCCGGCGTGCAGATCGGTTTCTCTAAGATCACCCGCGACCGGACGGAAAGAAGACTAGCGGACGCAGAGTTGACGGCGGCAAGAGAAGCCGCGGACGCCGCCAATCAGGCAAAGAGTGATTTTTTAGCGAATATGAGCCACGAAATTCGCACGCCGATGGCAGCAATTCTCGGTTACGCCGACCTTATGCTCGATCCGATCCAGAGCCAAAGCTGGCATCAGAATGGTCTGCTGGCTATTCGCCGAAACGGGCAACATCTACTTGAAGTGATCAACGATGTCCTGGATCTGTCGAAGATTGAAGCCGGCGGCGCGACGGTAGAGCGTGTTTCGTGCGAGCTGCCGCCGGTTGCGGCCGAGGCAATCTCGATTACCGAGCCCAAAGCGATCGAAAAGGGCCTCACACTTTCCCTGGAGTTTTCAACGCCCGTTCCGCGTACCGGCCTGACCGACCCGTTGCGACTGCGGCAGACGTTGGTGAATCTGATCGGGAACGCCATCAAGTTTACCGAGAAAGGAGGCGTCGTGGTTCGTGTTTCATGCGACGGGCCTTCCGCCACCAACGCCCGGATGAAATTTGAGGTGATCGACACGGGCGTGGGAATGACCGAGCAAGAACTGCCACGCTTGTTCAAGGTGTTTTCGCAGGCCGACGCCAGCACGACGCGCCGGTTTGGTGGCACCGGGCTGGGATTGGCGATCAGCCGACGATTCGCCAGGCTGCTCGGCGGAGATATCACAGTGAGTTCGCAAGCTGGCAACGGGAGCGCCTTTACGCTTGATGTCCGCGTCGGGCCGGTGGCTGCCGGCGACCTGGTGAACGGAATAATCGAAAGAAGAAAAGCCAAACGTTCAACCGAGGAATCGATCATCTCCAGTGAATCGCTCCGTGGAATTGAGATATTGCTGGCCGAAGATGGGCTCGACAATCGCATTATCCTTTCGGCCTATCTGCGGAGTGCCGGCGCGACGGTAGAGATGGTCGAAGATGGCGGGGCGGCTGTCGATGCCGTGACCCGCTCACTGAACGAAGCTCATCCCTACTCGATCGTCCTGATGGATATGCAGATGCCCGTTCTGGACGGATACAGGGCGTCCAGTGAACTGCGCCGCAAAGGATATAACGGGCCGATTATTGCTTTGACTGCGCACGCAATGTTGGAGGATCGCGTTAAGTGTATCAAATCGGGCTGCAGCGACTACATGAGCAAACCGGTGGACCGCGTGGCGCTGCTCTGGATAGTCGCGCGGCAAACCAACCGAAGGTTAAACGAGGCGGCTCCCGCGTTACCTCCTGCGGTCACCGCGCCGATCGTCGTCTCCACAGATGCGGGACCTTTGCTGCCGCGACGGTCGATCCGCAGTCAACTGGCCGACGACCCGCAATTTGCCGAAATACTTGCCGGCTTCGTGTCGCGGCTACCCGGCCGGACAGTCGAACTTTGCCGTTTGAAACAGGCGAGGGACTCCAAGGATCTGGCCCAGGCTGCGCACAAGCTCCGTGGTGCGGCCGGAACATATGGCCTTGCGGCGATCAGCACTGCAGCGGCCCTCGTGGAAGACCAACTGCTGGCTGGAGACGCCGTCGCGGACGTTGTTGCTGGGGTGGAATCTCTAATTGCGATGATAAGAGACGTCGAGGGATACGATCCCAAGTTGGAGATCGGATCGCCAGCAATTCCATCGACCATTAGCAGGCGCATCCCAACAGGCGAAGAGATGGATCGTCCGGCGCAGCCTGTCTCCCGGGGAGCCGCGTAGCGCGGTATTCGAATGTTGAAAAAAACAGAAGACACCGCCAGTGACGGACGGTGTCTTCCTGAGGGGAGAAAATGCGCCGTTTGCCCGCCGCGGGCAGTGGTTTATTTGGCGATCTCCCCGGCAAGTCCCCGCGCTTTGGATTCGTCATACCCATCGATCCGACGAATTACCTCGATCACCGATTCGACCTCGGCAGCGATGAAGTCCAGAGCTTTCCCTGCCTTGATCGATTGTTCGGCCGTCTTGGCGGGTTCGGAAACGGCATCAAAGCCATACCCTCCGCACGCTCCCAGAAGCTGATGGACGACCCGCTGCAGCGCGGGCATGTCTTTGCGATCCAGAAGTTCGATCATCTTGCGCACCTCTCCTGGGAGCCCGTCAACGAATTCCGGGATAATCGCCATCATCCTTGGATTGTCGGCGAGGCTGCTCTTGATGGGGCCGGAACCTGAATCGGCAGGGACCGGAGGCGGGGAGCTGGTGATGTCTTCTTCAATACGGTCGGCGGAGCCGGGCGAACCATCGTTTTGAAGGTGGTGCCTGACGGTCTTCAAGAGCGTTTCTTCGTCGATGGGTTTACTGAGATAAGCGCTGCATCCGCTGGCGATGCACCTCTGGCGGTCTTCCGCCATGGCGTAGGCAGTGAGGGCGATGATCGGCGTCTTGAGGCCGCGCCGACGCAATTCGATGGTGGCGGCATAGCCATCCATGACGGGCATCTGCATATCCATCAGGATCAAATCGAAGGCTTGAGTCGTTGCCAGATCAACGGCAATCTGCCCGTTCTCGGCGATGAGGACTTTCGCTCCGGCGTCGCTGAGTTGCATTTGCAGCAGCCGCTGATTGTCGCGCCCGTCCTCGACCAGAAGAACGCGCCCCTCAAGCCGGTGGCGGGGCTGAGGTTCCTGATCTGACGTTGCAGGCAGGGTTGCCTCGGTCATGCCCTCCAAGCGCTCCACGCCGGCAGACGGCCCGCCGTCGATTTTCAACGTGAAGGTGCTCCCGATTCCGATCTCGGAGGTAACGCCGATGTCTCCGTTGAGGAGCTTGGCAAGCCTGCGGCTGATGGTCAGGCCCAATCCGGTGCCTCCGAATTTGCGGGTGATGGACTCGTCGCCCTGCGTGAACGGCCGAAAGAGCCGTGCGAGTTGCTCGGGTGCCATTCCAATCCCGCTGTCGATCACGTCCACGCGCAGCATGATGTTCGGACCGCCGGCGCCTTCATCGCTGATTCGCATATCAATTTTGCCGACCTGCGTGAACTTGACGGCGTTGCCGAGCAGATTGACCAGAATCTGCCGCAGGCGCGAAGGGTCGCTTTGGATGAAGCGCGGGATCGCGCCTTGAAACGTCAGGGCGAATCCGAGGCCCTTCTCCAGGGATCTGGGGCGCATCAGTGAGACAATCTCCGACAGCAGCGCCGGCAGATCGCATGAGATGTGCTCGACGGTCATCTGCATGGCCTCGATCTTGGAGAGGTCGAGGATTTCGTTGATGAGTTCGAGGAGATGCCGGGCGTTGCGCCGGATGATCTGGATGCAACCGAGTTGGTCGCACTCTTCTTTGGTCTTGTGCAGCAGCATGTCCGCGAACCCCAGGATGGCACTCATGGGCGTGCGGATTTCGTGGCTCATGTTGGCCAAAAACTCGCTCTTGGCGCGATTGGCGGCCTCGGCGTCCGCCTTGGCTTTTGCCAACTCCAACTCCGCGCGCTTGCGATCGGTAATGTCTCGAATATTGCATTGGATGACGCTGCGCCTGCCTTCCCGATAGACATTGCTGACGAACTCGACGGGGATATGGCGGCCGTCCTTGTGTTCCAGGGGAAGATCCTCGTAGCGGATTTTGCCGGCCTTTTGAAGCGTCGCCATGGCGGCCTTGGAGCTTTCGGCATCCTTGAAGACACCGATCTCCCAGAGTTCCTTCCCCAAAAAATGTTCTCGAGTATAGCCCAGCAGTTCGACCATGAAGCGATTGACATCCAGCACCTTGGCGGTTGACGCATCCAGGATAAGGATGCCGTCGTGGGCCGTCTCGAAAAGGCGTCGATAGCGGACTTCGGAAATCTCCAATTCATGTTCGGCTTTGCGTCGATTGGTGATGTCGTGGAAGACCAGCACAACACCGACGAGGCGTCCGGCGGCATTGAAGATTGGCGCGGCGCTGTCATCAATCGGCCACTCGGTGCCGTCCCGGGCGATGAGGACCGTGTGGTTCGCCAGGCCGACGATTGCCCCGTCGCGGATCGCTTTAACCACGGGATTTTCCACTACCCTGGAGGATTGCTCGTTGACGATGTTGAAGATATCGGTCAGATGCTTTTGCAGGGCATCGTTCTGGGTCCATCCCGTGAGCCTTTCGGCGGTGGGGTTCATGAAGGTGATGCGGCTTTCCGGGTCGGTGACGATGACCGCGTCGCCGATGCTGGCCAGGGTGGTGCGGAATCGGATGAGCATTTCGCCCGCCTCAATTTCGATGCTCTTTTGTTCGGTGGTATCCAGAATGGATAGCAGGATCAAGCCATCGTGATGTTCCCCATCGGATAGACGCCGCGCGCTGATCAGCTTGGTGCGGTGCCCCAGCACGGGGAAATCATGCTGCACCTCGAGATCGTCAAAGCACCCGTCGACCTTGGGCAGTTCATTTAGTCGCACCAGCAGGCCGGGAATGTTCCACTGCCCGCTGCCGAGATCGCACAGTTTTCGGCCGATGGTCTCTTCGGGTCGAACCTTGAAAGTCGAGTAGAACGATTTGCTTGCGGCCCTGACGTGGAGCTCGGAATCAAGCACCAGCAGTTGCTCGCGCATGGCGTGGCTGACGAACTCGGAAGCGTCGATAAGCGGTGAAGTCGGCATGGGTCTCCTTGAATCACGGAAGTGTCGTGACGGTCGGATCGGTGACGATGACGGCGTCGACGATACTCGCCAGCGTCGTGCGGAACCGGGTGAGCAACTCGCCGACTTCCATTTCGGCACGCTTCTGTCCGGTGGTGTCCCGGATGGAAAGTAGAATCATTCCACGTTGAGCGTCGTCACCCGATAGCCGTCGTGCGCTGACCAGCATCGTCCTTCGACCCAGCCCGGGAAAATCGTCTTCTATCTCGACATCATCAAACTCGCCGTCGATTTTCGGCAGTTCATTCAAGAGCATCAGCAGGGCCGCGATATTCCACTGGCCATTTCCAAGATCCGCGAGTTTCTGTCCAAGCGTCTGGTCTGGTCCGACCTTGAATGCGGTATAGAACGACTTGCTTGCAGCCATGACAATGAGGTGATCATCGAGCACCAACAGTTGCTCCCGCACGGCATGGCTGATGGACATGGACTGGTCATTTGGTTTTGAATCGAGCATGAGTTTCCTCTGATTCGTGGACAGTTGTGACCGTGACATCACTGTGCGGAAGCGACCAATGGCGGTGGTTGTGCGTCCGCTTCGCGCATCGCCTGCTGAATCGTCGCGTGGAGAAAACCGAAATCCAGGGGCTTGGTCAGGTGTCTGTAAAAGCCGGCGTCCCGGCTATTTTGGATATCATTCGCCGACCCGAAACCGCTGATGGCGACCGCGGGAATATTCTGGATTTTCTTCACCTGTCGCAGGAGCTCGTGGCCACTTCTGTCGGGCAAGCCGATATCGCTCACCAGCACATCGACCTCATTTGCCGCCACGTAGTTCAGCGCGGCCGCGGCGCTTGCGGCCGTTGCAACGCGATACCCCATAGTTTCAAGCAATCGGCGAAGAACGCGGAGCGTGTCCTCATGGTCTTCCACCACCAGAAGGCGCAATGAATCCGCCGGCTGCCTCAGCTTTTCATGAAATTTGGTTGCCACCTCTGCGAGATCGCGCGTGATGCGCAACTCGACACGGAAACGCGCGCCTTTTCCCGGGCCATCGCTTTGGGCTTCGATGTTTCCGCCGTGTAAATTGACAATGGCTTTGCAGATGGCCAGCCCGATGCCCAGTCCGCCGAACTCTTTTCGGGTGTTCTGATCCGCCTGCTCGAAGGCTCCGAAAATGCGCGGGAGGGCCTCGGCTGCAATGCCCACCCCGCCGTCCTGCACCTCAATCGCGATCGTGACCGGCCTGGGGTTTGACGTGCGAATCCAGATTTCACCGGCACTGGGCGTGAATTTGAGCGCGTTCTTGAGGAGGTTCCAAAATACCTGGTGCAGCCGGACCGGATCGCCGTTCACCGTGTCATCTTGCGCGTCGAGCGCGAGCGTCAGCTTCTGCTGCCGGGCTTCTCCGTTGCGGCCGAGGATTTCCGCCACCTCGCGCAGCAACGCGTGCATGCTGGTCGGCTTCACATCCAGACGGAACTTGCCATTGGCGATGCTGGTGACGTCCAGCAGATCGTCGATCAGCTTTGTCTCAATTCCGATGTTGCGGCGAAGCATGGCGACGTCGTCGTGGAAATTTTCCGGGAGGCGCGGGTCGACCTCCATCGCGGCAAGGGTCATGACGACCGGGTTGAGCGGCGTACGCAGTTCGTGCGACACCATGGCGATGAACTGATCCTTGAATTTGTTGGCAAGCTCAGCCTCGCAGCGCGCTTCCTGTTCCAGATGAACGCTGTTTTTCAGCGCGTCGGAGGTCTGCTTGCGATCGGTAATGTCCTGCTCGACGACGATGCCGGCCAGGATTTTCCCGAGCCGGTCGCGGATGGGGGCGGCGGAAATCAGGAGTGCCAGCCGTCTGCCATCAGGTCTCTCGATATGAATTTCCTCGCCGGTTACCACTTCACCACTGGTGATGGCGCGCGCGAGCGGCCACTCGTGGGGCGCGTAGGGCTGCCCATCGGGATGAAATCCCCGCCATACCACATAGTCGCCAACGTTCTTGGGCGCGATGATGGGATGGCCGAGAATTTCCTCCATCCGCTCATTTCCAAAAAGCACGCGGCCGCCGGGAGCCTCCGAAATAATCACGCCGGCCGGGATGTGACGCAGGAGCGTTTCAAGGTAAGCGTGGTGGGAGAAAATCTGCTCGGCAAGATGTTCCAAGTCCCCGGTCGCTCTTCGTTGCCTGGTGACATCGCGAAAATAGAACGCCAATCCCAAGGGCGAGGGCATGGCGTTGATTTCGAGCCACGCCTGAAGGGCAGGGCAGAAGACCTCGAGCCGAAGTTTGAATCCTTCGGCGATTTTCAGATGGTAATGGTCGTAGAACGCGGACCCGATCGATTCGGGGAATGCATCCCAAATCAGCTTGCCCAGCAGGTCGGCCCTGTTGCAGTGTGTCACCTGCTCAGCCCGTCCGTTGATGTAAATCAGGCGCCATTGCTTGTCCACCGCACAAAATGCGTCGGACATGCTCTCCAGAATTGAGAGGAGATCTTGGTTAGCCGGAGGTTTTAAATTGTCCATCCATGCACAATTTTCTTGAATTGAGGAGGTGATGATCGAGGTACGCTGCACTCATGCATACCAGTATGGAGGGAGAATCAGCGGGTGCTATCGGTCCACAGCAGCAATTTCTGCTAGTCCGGACGTTCTACCGGAGGATAGGTGTTACGACCTAGTATGGGTCCATCTAGCGATTGATATGTGAATTCTGGATTGCGTAACGGAGAAGCTCCGCACTCGTCTGCAGGCCAAGCTTTTCCTTGATGTTGACGCGATGCGACTCCACTGTTTTGGTGCTGATATAAAGCTGTGTGGCAATCTCCCGGACCCTTACGCCCTCTCCCAGGAGTTGAAAGATCTGAAGCTCCCGGTCGGTGAGCCGCTCGACGGGGGACTTGCTGCTCCGGGTGTCCTTCCGCCCGCTTCCGACCCAGCGCAGCAGTTGGTCGGTGACCTTCGCACTGATATAGATCTTGCCGGATAGCACGCAGTGGATGGCGGCCATGACTGTCTCTGCCGCTTCGGCCTTCATCACGTATCCGCCGGCGCCGGCCCGCACGGCCCGTTCGGCGTAGACGCCCTCATCGTGCATCGACAGGACCAGCAGCAACACGTGGGGATAGCGGGCGCGGACCTCCTTGATCAGTTCGATCCCGTCCCCCTCGTCCAGCGAAATGTCCACAATTGCAAGGTTCGGCTGCAACGCAGCGATCAGTTCCAAGCCCTGGCGCCTGCTTCCCGCCTCTCCGCAAACCATCAGGTTCGGCTCTTCGTTGATCAGGGCGGCGAGCCCCTGGCGGATCATGGGGTGATCGTCGACGAGCAGCACCCGAGTTTTTGCGTCCTTCACCACTGACATGAGAATGCCAATCCCGCCAAATAGTGTCCTATCCTACTCTCCCGCGCTTGGCAGCGGTGTGTGAGCGCTTGGCGGCGGGGTCTGGCGATCAAGGCGCTCGCAGTCCTTGCAAAGCGGATAACCGCCGGTGCCTTCACGACGGAATTTGCGTCTGATCTTGTTGCCTTCCGTACATGCTGAGTTGGCGTGGTGCACATTTACAGCGCCCGGCTCAACCGAGTGCCATGGCCATACCTTGGACATACAATGC
>Ga0302326_10021619_pt1 | contig 13187 bp, 9 predicted proteins | sample Palsa_T0_3_FD_202264 | JGI IMG/M metagenome (GOLD analysis project Ga0302326, IMG submission 202264) | Peat permafrost microbial communities from Stordalen Mire near Abisko, Sweden - Palsa_T0_3 | ecosystem: Environmental > Terrestrial > Soil > Palsa > Peat permafrost | place: Sweden: Abisko... | reverse complement strand
TGCTGGAAGTGTGTTACGAGCGCATTTCGGTGGAACCGTTCCGTGAACCACCTGGGGCCGAGGCCTCGGCAAAGGGGCTCGCTCGCGGAGCCAATCCACCTGACGAAGTTTAGCGAAGCGGCACTTCGTGCAAGAGGCCAAAACCGCTTCGGCGCTGAATCACCCGAACATCGTCACCTTCTATGAGATCGCTATAGTCGGATCGCTGGTGGCCCAGCTGAGGCCCGTTACCAGTGCGCGGGAGGCGCTTCGCTGCCGACGCTGACGGAATCGATATTCACCAATCCCTGAAACAAGCCTGCGGGCCAGATGATTGGAAAGTCGATCCTATTAAGCAGCAGTCAGCGTCGCGGAGCTCGGATTGTTAAGCTAACATTTAACTTCCGTCGTTGAGAGTCATGACCACCGCTGAGCAGCCTCCGACTTATGAAATTGTTTCAGTGTTGTTCATGGACATTGTTGGGTACTCTCTTCGCTCTATAGAGGAACAAATTGAGCTTCTGACGATCCTCCAGAGAATAGTGCGCGAAAGTCTAGAGTATGCGCAGGCAAGTGCGAAACGAGAATTGATCTCGCTTCCGACGGGTGATGGCATGGCACTCGTCTTTCTACGCGATCCGGTCTCACCAGTTAAATGCGGCTTAGAGATTGCCGCTGCAGTCAGAAACCACTCGGAAATGAGTCTGCGCATGGGTATTCACCAAGGCCCAATCTGCCGTCACTCTGACATCAAAGAAGAAGTCAACGTGGTCGGCGGGGGCATTAATATGGCGCAAAGGGTAATGGATTGTGGCGATGCGGGCCATATCCTGCTCTCGCGCAATGTCGCAGAAGTTCTGCAGCAACTACGGGACTGGAACAGCTGTCTTGAGGACCTTGGCATCCACGAGGTAAAACACAAAGTCGGGATTCAGCTATACAATCTTTGTAAAGACGGATTAGGTAATCCGGCGCGCCCATCGAGAGTCGCTCCCCTCGCACCAACCAGCCCAGTCGGGAAACCGCCAATCGACGGCCCCTCCATCGCCGTGCTGCCATTCGCTAATCTCGGTGAGGACAAAGAGAATGAGTATTTTAGCGATGGACTGGCCGAGGAACTGATCGGTGCGCTCAACAAGTTGGGCAAAATACGCGTGGCTCCCCGCTCCTCGGCATTTTCCTTTCGCGGCCAAACAAAAGACGTCCGCGAGATCGGGCGCACCTTGAACGTTGCCAGTGTGCTCGAAGGGAGTTTGCGAAGCTCTGGACGCAGCTTGCGAATAAATGTCCAATTGATCAGGGTCGCCGACGGAAGCGCCCTCTGGTCCGAACGGTTCGATCGGGAACTTACGGACATTTTCGAGGTTCAGGACGAGATCGCGGCGGCGGTTGTTGGAAAGTTACGCGGCCACTTACTCGGGGAACCGTTCGAAGAGCAGGCCCCCGCCGTCAAGCGGTTCACCGAAGATCCGGAAGCTTATAGCCTTTATCTCAAGGGCCGGTACCACTTGATCAAGCGTCCCGCCGGAACCCAGGCCGCGATTGAGTGTTTCCAGGAGGCGCTTCAGAGAGATCCCAAATACGCGCTGGCCTATGCCAGTCTGGCCGATTGCTATAACACGTTGGGAAGTTGGGAAGCCGGAATTCTGGCGCCCGAGGATGCTCACAGCAAAGGCCGCGCCTATGCGGAAAGGTCCTTGCAGTTGGATCCCAATTTGGCGGAAGGGCACTGCGCGTTGGGATACGGGTTCCTGCACTTCGCTTGGGACCTTCGCGCCGCCGAACGGTCCTTTACCGAGGCGATCCGGCTGAATCCCGGCTACGGGCCTGCAATTCACTGGTACGCGCACTTGTTAAGCGTGGCGGAACGTTTCGAAGAAGCTCTGGAACGCAGCCGCCAGTATCTCCATCTCGATCCTGCCGATCCGTTCGCTGTCCTTCATCTCTCTTGGCACTCGCTGATGGAGAACGATTTCGCGATGGCCGAGAGGGAAAGCCGCGCCGCGGTAAATCAGGAACCCGGTTTTGGATGGCACCACGTTTTTCTCGGGTGGGGACTGCTCGCGTCCGGCTTGCTGGAAGAGGGGTTCGCCGAGATAGAAAAAGGCACCCGGCTCAACGGGGGCGTCACCGTCTGTGAAAATTTCGCCGCCCACGCGAATGCTATCGCCGGGCGGCGGGATGCGGCGCTCGCCCAACTCGATCAACTAAAGCAAATCTCACAAAATAAGTATGTCTCTCCTTACGAGATCGGTTTGATTCACGAAGCGTTAGGGGATCGGGATGAAGCCTTCCGCCAATGGGAGCTGGCCTTCGAGCAGCGCTCGCCGTGGCTCGTATACCTGGCTCGCGAGCCGCGGCTCATGCACTTGCGTGGACAACCCCAATTCGATGCTCTGGTCGCGAGAATCCATCGCCTCATGAATCGGGATACAAAGCGCCCGTGAGGACGTAATGCCATAGATTGCCGGCGGCGACACCCCGTCCCAGTGACTATGACGATTGCCGGACAGACCAGCCCGACTGCTGCAAGGGCCATTCAGTGAGTGTGAGGTTTTGGTTGACGTTATGGTCATTAACGGCGCCTTCCGAATGGAAGTAACTCGAGCATACGAGGAGGCAAGGCGCACGTGGTAACCTCTTGGGAGGTCAATTAGCTGCACCAACCAACCCCTGCTGAGGAGGATCGGAATTATGCGCCGCAAAGCCTGTCTTCGTAGCGCGACGATCCTGTTGGTGACGGTGGCGCTCTATTCGCAGTCAAAATCAGACCGCGATTTTCGGCCTCAGATTCCAAAGGCATGGGATGATACCGCAGTTGCCGGCATGGCGATTCCGCTCGCTCCTCCCGCTCCGCGCGTCAGTCAGTTTTCCGAGCGCTACTACTACTCCATCCCGCCCGTCACAATCTACAAGGCCTATCCACTCGTCTCTCCGGACAAACCCTTCCCCGAGTACTTGGACTGGCTCAAGCAGCAGGAGCCGGAGGTGGCCTTCGATCCTGCCAAGCTGAAAACGCAGGCCGATTGGGAAAAAGCAGGGGAACTCGTGTTTACGTTTGCCTTGGGGGGTTACGCCGCGATTCCGCAGCGTCTTCTCGACGCGGCGGCAAAACCGCCTGATCCCGGGACGGCTAGCTCCTTCCCCCGTTTATTCATCCGGGAAAAGGGAAAACTCGAAATTAATGTTGCGGGAGGACCGATCTTAAGCGTACAGGCATGCTCGTTCTGTCATAGCCATGTGTCGGCGGACGGCAAGCGAATCTACGGCGTGCAGCCGACCAGGCCCGGAATTTACCCGAGTCCGGGGATGTTTGGCGATACTGTCGATGAACGCCGGCGCAACATGCTGCTCTGGTATGGCACGCCGTGGATCGAACCGGACCCAAATGTAGATCCCGAAGTGACGAGTAAAACGGTCGGGTCATGGAGGGCCCCGGCGGCAGCTGACGACCGTGAAGGAACCAGTTTCCGGTCGCCCACAACGATTCCCATCCTGATTGGTCTCAGAGACCGAAAGTATTTCGATCACACCGGCCTACATCTCCATCGATCCATTGGCGACCTGATGCGCTACGCCGTTCTCGCTTCCGGCATGGAGCTATTCACGAAGTACGGAGATTTCATCCCCGGAGGCGACAACAACAACCGCGATCTTCCTCCGCCCACGAAACGCCTCCGCTTCACCGACGAGCAACTGTATGCGCTGGCCCTGTATGTCTATTCACTGGATTATCCAGCCAATCCCAACCGGTCGGATGCCCTCAGCGCCAAAGGAGAGCAAGTGTTCCGTTCCCAAGGCTGCGGCGGTTGCCACACACCTCCGCTCTATACCAACAACAAGTTGATCCCGGTGGACGGCTTTGTGGTGCCGCCTGAGCACAAGAAAATATACGACATCCTGGACGTGCGCATCGGATTGGACCCCTACCTCGCAATGAAGACCCGGCGTGGAACCGGCTATTACAAGGTGCCGTCTCTGCGAGGAGTCTGGATGCGCGGCGCCCTGGAGCACAATAGCTCGGTCGCGTCCCTGGAAGACTGGTTTGATCCGAACCGAGCCAAGGAGACGTATATACCGACCGGCTTTCGCGGGCCGAATGAAACGAGGGCCGTCAAAGGACACCCTTTCGGCTTAGACTTATCGCCGGATGACAAGAAAGCCCTCTTAGCTTTCCTCAGGACACTGTAACTCCCAAGAACGATCGCCGGGCACTCTTCTGAAAAAGCAATGGACGGACGCGGCGTAGCCCAGGACTTCCCAAGGAAGTGACCGCCGCAGGATGGGCTAGACCGATCTGGCCGACCCAATGCCTCTCACTCCCGGCGATAAACTCGGCCCGTACGAAATCCTCGCGCCCATTGCGCCACTTCTGGCAAGGTTGGCTAGATAGTGGACGTATGGTCAGAAACACGTACAAAGCTCAGGTTGATGACACAGACCCAGCAACCTCGCAATTAGCCCGAAACGGCGATCCGTGCCTTCCTGTCCGAATCAACACTCCGAAGGTCCAATTGGAGTTAGAATCGGACCGAGCAGTAACGATAATTCGCATTCGTTTTTTTCGACGTCAGGTCGTGCCATGGTCAACCGCACTATCTCTCACTACGAGATTCTCGATAAGCTGGGCGAAGGCGGGATGGGTATTGTCTATCGCGCTCGCGACACGCGCCTCGGCCGCATGGTGGCCATCAAAATTCTGCCGGCAGAGGCAATGGCTAAGCCTGGCAGAAAACTGCGGTTCATCCAGGAAGCGCGATCGGCTTCCGCGCTCAACCATCCGAACATTGTCACGGTCTATGAAATCGATTCTTGCGACGGAATGGATTTCATCGCTATGGAATACGTTCCCGGCAAGACGCTGGGCGATTTGATTGGCCGGAAGGGCCTGAAGATCGCCGACGTTCTCAGTTTCTCCGTGCAGATCGCCGGCGCCATCGCTGGGGCTCATACGGCTGGGATCATTCATCGCGACCTAAAGCCCGGCAACGTTATGGTGACTGAGAACGGAGTCGTCAAGGTGCTCGATTTTGGGCTCGCCAAGCTGGTGGAGAACGTATCGGATAGTCCAAATCCGGACGACCCGGAAGAGGTGGAAACCGAAGTGATGGAAGCAACGCCCAAGACCCAAGGGGGACAGATCGTTGGGACCGTGGCTTACATGTCGCCGGAGCAGGCGGAAGGCAAAGTGGTGGACGGGCGTTCGGATATATTTTCGTTCGGCGCGGTTCTCTACGAGATGGTGACGGGCCAGCGGGCGTTCCTGCGCGATTCGCGATCCTCCACGTTATCGGCGATTGTTAACGATCAGCCCGCATCCGTGACCGGAATCAAACCGGACTTGCCGCGCGACTTGGAAATAACTCTAAATCGCTGCCTGCGCAAGGATCCAAACCGGCGCTTCCAGCACATGGGGGACGTAAAGATAGCGCTAGAGGAGTTGAAAGAGCAATCTGATTCCGGCACTTTGCCGTTCCTCGGCCGAGCTAAATCAGCGACGCCAAATCTATACGCCCTGGCTGCTGTGCTTGTGATCCTCGTTCTCTCCGGCGTGGGAGCGTGGATGCGGTTCTTCCGTCAACCTCAGGCCGCGATCAGCCCCAACGTGCGTGCCGTTCCGATCACCAGTTATCGCGGCGCCGTGGATCAGCCTAGTTTCTCGCCGGATGGGAATCAGGTGGCGTTCGATTGGACCGGCGAGAAGGAAGACAACTTCGACATTTACGTCAAACTGATCGGCCCAGGGCCTCCGCTCCGGCTTACCACTGATCCGGCAATTGACTTCAGTCCAAGTTGGTCGCCGGATGGGCGGTGGATCACGTTTGGAAGACTCTTGGGAACGGGAAAGTACGGTATGTATGTGATTCCGGCACTGGGCGGCCAGGAGCGGAAGTTGCTCGAAGGCTACGCGACCGGCGATCCTCTACTTCCGGGCCCGTATACCACCTGGTCAAGAGATTCAAAATGGATTATTGCGCCTTACCAGTCTTCACCGAATGTGCCTTATGAGATGAGCCTTATCTCCAGCGAAACCGGTGACCGGCGCAGGCTCATTAGCCCGGCCCCAGGCTCTCTCGGAGATACCATGCCATCCCTCGCCCCGGACGGGAAAACGCTTGCCTTTTGCCGCACCTCCAACTCAGGGACCGGTGACATTTACGTGGACCACCTCACCCAGGATCTTGGGCTATCGGGCAACCCCATCCGGTTGACTGCCGAAAACCATGTTTTGGCGGGGTTGGATTTCACGCCCGACGGGCGAGACATCATCTTCTCGTCGGATCGTTCTGGAAAATTCGCTTTGTGGAGAATTCCAGTCTCAAAGCCGGCGACGCCACAACCCACAGCGCTGTTTGGTGAAGACGCGATCAATCCCCAGCTTTTCAGGCATGGCGGACAGCTCCTGTACGTCAGGCAGACGCGCGCCGAGACCATCCGGCGGATTCCGTTAACTCGCTCGGCCAAGGATGTCGCTAGTAGCCTGCCCTTCGCCGGTTCCTCACGAGATGAGCAGACTCCACAGTTTTCTTCCGACGGCCGCAGGGTCGCATTTGCATCGAATCGTTCCGGGCCTTGGGAGATTTGGCTTGCGAACGCGGACGGCTCCGATGCCGCCCAGTTGACCTCCTTCCCCCTTTCTTCGGTAGTTCAAAATCCGGCGTGGTCTCCGGCGTCCAATGAGGTAGCGTTCCAGGTTTTCTCCTTCACTACCAACCGCTACGAAATTTACACGATGCCAGGCAGCGGCGGTCAACCGCAACTGTTGACTGAAGGCCTTCAGCCTTCCTGGTCGCGCGACGGCAGGTGGATCTATTTCGTCTCGGGTTATCCGGCTTCTCCTCAAATCTGGAAGATCGCGAGGCAAGGTGGACAGAGGGTCCAAGTGACCAGGCACGGCGGATCTGTTCCCATGGAATCACCCGACGGCAAGTTCCTCTATTACGGAAAGGACCTGAACTGTGTCAGCCTGTGGAGAACGCCCGTAACGGGACAGGAGGAAGAGCACGTTCTTGATATCCGGAGCGGATGGAGCATCTACACGCTGGTGGGCAACGAGATTTACTATATCGCGGGCACATTCAACCAGGGGCAGGAAACGCCGGAGGCCAACATCGAGTCTTTCCGGCCGGGCACGAGTGCCCGCAAGCACATAGCTACCATTGAGACGCCGGTTCCCTATGGGCGAAGCGAGGCCTCGCGTGTGCCTCTTAGTGTCTCGCCAGACGGTCGCTTTCTTTTCTACACCCGGCAGGAACGCCAGACCAGCGAGCTGATGCTGGTGGAGAACTTCAAGTGACAGCGGGTTCGCTGCTTGATTCCTCCAACCACCACACTACCCGGCTTTCTTGCCCGGTGACTCGAAATCAATAGCATGCTTACTGAAGGCGATGACCACCGCATTGTCGCTCAGGGCCATTCCCTGGGAGATGGCGGACTTGATCATCTCTTGCGTTTCCTTAATCGGTTCCAGACTGATCCAGACGTGAGTAATGCCTCTGCTTAAGAGATGATCCTGCGCCTGGTCGATCAGATTGTTAGCAGCCAGAAACTTGACAAAAGTCATAAACTGCTGGACCGATGTTTTGGTGAGATGGTCAGGGCATTTTCCGTCGCTCACTCTTGGCCTCCTTTGGGTCCCATAATTCTATCAAGTACGCCGGTCTAGTGGGCCTCACCGGCGCGTGTGTCCATACCTGCCTTGATCAGTTGATGGCTACGCGGCGGCGCATGGGTTCCTTACATGCCGTGCGCTATCCGTTTCCGTGCCGCCGCAGCTATGCGCCGGTGAAGGAAACCTGGGACATGTAGCTCGTCACCATCATAGGCAGCCAAGCCGGCGTATGTGATCGCGCTGTCTTCTTTAGTAACAAAGGTCTGTTCCTCATCAGGAGACCCTATATCCCGGCGCTCGCTCCGGACGGCTTCGGCGAAAGAAAAAGTAGATGATCACGCTCACTACCGCGGCATAAGCGCACCAGATTGAGGTGAACTCGTATCGCCTGACCAGCATGACAACAATGAGGCCCACCAGGTTCACGGATCCGAGCAGGACCAGGCTGCGGAACCCTGAAAAGAACAGCGCACCGCAGGTTGCCAGTACGTAGGGCACTGCAACCAGCGTGGTGGTGGTTATCGCGTTGAGATAAACAACGCCGTGAGCCTGGGCGTAAACTTCCAGAGGATATGCGATGAGCCCCCACAGACTGTAGACTGCCAGCAACATCCCCAAGGCCAGAAAGCCGAGCATGCGCCGTCTTCGGCGCGCTGTTGGCTCAATCAGGAAGACGCTCAAAGGCAGCAGAAAAGGCAGCAAGCCCTGGGCGTATAAAATGTAGGCCGCTCCAGCGTCATGCGCCACCGCTGACCCCAGCTTGTGATCCAGCCCTAACCAGACAACCCCTTCCGTGAGCTGGTGCAACGCAAACAGGCAGGGTATGGCGGCAAACAACAGTTCTCGCCGATGCCGCACTTCCGTGAGCGTCGCCACTCCGATCGTTCCTAGTACACCGCTTCCCACAAAGTTGGCGGTAGCTGAGAAACACACGACGGCCTCCAAATATAAGGTCTAATGCTAGCGCAGTTCTGAAGCCAATGTGGGGCGGGCAATCCTGCCCGCAGCCGGCTTTTCAGGCGGTTGTCCTGGTGGGCGCTCGCCGGCGACAGCACCGGCCGGCAGGCCGCGAACCTCATATCGGCGCATCAAATCCTTTTCTATGTCGGCGTCGAGCTTGACTCCGACGTAGCCGTCGGTCAAGGCCGCCGCCACCTCGGCGTCGCTCCAAATCCATTCATCCAAGGAACGGCAACGCCCACACCAACTCGCCCAGAAATCGAGGATCACCTTCCGCCCCGATACCCTCGCCGCGGCCAAAGCCTGCTCGAGATCGGCATCCATCCAGGGGAATGGCCGTGACCGGACACCTGATCCTTTGATTCACGCTCGCCCAGGATCTCAGACGTGGGCCCCGGCTCGATCGGCAGCCGGACCAAGCTCTTGCCTCTCGTGCGAGGCCAGGGCGCGGGGGAGTGGAGCGGACAGAAGATGCGAAATCCTCGAGCCACCAGAGGGAACAGCTACTTGATGAGGCCGTCGCGGAGCGCGCGTACCACCGCCTCGGTTCGCGAATGTACGTGCAGCTTCTCATAAATCGAGCGCAGATGAAAGCCGACGGTGTGAATGCTGATTTCCATTTCCGCCGCCGCCGTTTTGTTCTGCTGGCCCTCCGCCAGCAGCCTCAGGAGCCGCACCTCCTGGGGTGTAAGGCCGGTGGAGAACTGTTCCGGCGTCTGGGTTTTGCGAAAGAGTTCCACCACCCGGATGGCCACTTCGGGAGACATCACCGCTCCGCCCTCCGCAATCTCCCGCACTGCTTCGAGTAGACGCGCCGGGGGTGTTGTCTTGAGAAGGTATCCGCAAGCGCCCGCGCAAACCGCTTGAAAAATGCGCTCGTCATCCTTATAGACAGTCAGTAATACTGGCGCGATGGAAGGGTAGCGCTCCCGCAGGATTCGCACGCCCTCGATGCCACTCAACCCCGGGAGTCCGATGTCCACCAGGGCCACTCGGGGCGGGTTGGTCCCAATGCCTTCCAGCGCCGCTTCCATCGAAGGATATTCATGCCGGCATTCAAACCGTTTGGCATTGTTGATTAAGAGCGAGAGCCCTTCGCGCGTCTCGCGTTGATCTTCGATGATTGCTACACCGATAACCGGAGCTTGAGACGGTTCTGGCGCCATCGAAGTCTGCCGACGCTTCAGTGTAATGCACAGAGGACCCCCCTGCCACCTACATAAACAAGCAGGTTATAACTTTTCCGTCGGAGCGCCTGGGCGCGCGGGAAGGCTTATCGAGATGGTACAGCCGCCACCCGGTGTTGAAGTCATTTCTACCCGGCCGCCCAGACTCTCGGCCCGTCTACGCATGCTGGGGATACCGGTTCCTCCGTTCCAGCCGTCAGGTTTTTCGCCGGGATTTATTCCACGGCCGTTGTCCCGAACCGTAAGCATGAGTTCCCGATGCAGCATTTTCAATTCCGCCACAACCTTTGTGGAGTGCGAATGACGGGCGACGTTATGAATGCACTCTTTGAATATGAGGAATAGCTGCCTGCGTGCCTGCAGGCTGAGTTGCACGTCTTCGCCGGCCTGAGGCGCCCGCAACTCGAAATCAACGCTTTGAGTGGCTAGCAAGTCGAGGGCGAATTCGCGCATGCGCCGGATCAGGGAATCCATGCCACGCGGCTCGGAGCGGATGGACCATACGATGTCTCCCATGGAATCCAGCAGCTCGCGCGCCAAGGAAGCGATTCGTTCCAGTGGCTCACCGGCCCGGCCCTGGCCGTTACCGACGCGCGCCACTTCACTCAAAATGGCAATCTGCGAGAGGCTGGCGCCGATATCATCGTGGAGATCCGTGGCGATGGCCGTCCGCATACGTTCCAGATTCACCATCTGCGTCACGCGATATCGGTGCGCCCCGAAAATCAGTCCGATCACCAGCCCCGCGACGATGCTTTCGAACCACCAGCGCTTCCACAGCGGCGGCAGCACCGTGAAATCGATCTCCGCCGGCGTTGCGCTTTCCACGCCTTCGGAAGTCACCGCCTTCACCAGAAAGCGGTAGCTACCCGCTGAAAGCGCCGCATAATTAACGGCCTGCTGATTCCGCGGCCGACTCCAATCGGAATCCGCGCCTTCCAGTTTGTATGAATAGCGGACGATCTCGCCCGGTTCATAGTCGACGCCCACGAAATCTACGCGAAGCTGGTTCTGCGATGGTTTCAGCTCCAAAGCTGAGACGCGCACTTCCCCGAGCTGCGATACCGGGTAGGGCGCGCCGGCGACTTGCAGGTCCGTAATCAGAACCCGCGGAACTGCCGGGGGGCGATCCTCCGTGGTAGTCAGCTTGGAGAGGCCCTGGGTGGTTGCAAACCACAACGAGCCGGAGCGGTCGCGAAACGCGGACTTGAATTCTCCATGCGCCAGGCCTTCGGCGCTGGAAAAATGGCGGATGTGGCCGTTTTTGGGGTCCAGGCGGTCCACGCCTTTGCCTGTTCCAGCGTAGATGCGGCCCTGCAGGTCTTCGACCAGGCACTGGATGGCATTGCTCGCCATTCCCCGATCCGTGCTGTAGACTTCTATCCGCGGCCGCTCGTCCCCGGTGTCCACTATGCGACCCAGGCCGCCACCATTCGAGCCAACCCACAAGCCACTCTCACTAGCCAGAAGCGCGAAGACGGACCCTCCCGGCAGGCCATCCTTCCTTTGAAAGAGTTGGAACTCGCGGCCGTGATAACGATACAACCCACCGTTATACATCCCCATCCAGATGTTTCCCTGGCGGTCTTCGGCAAACGCGCTTACCAGACCGCCGGCGGGCCCGCCCGGAATCCAGGAAGATTGGAAGTCGACGATTGTGTTTGTGTCCGGATTCCATCGTATCAGCCGGTCTCCGCCTTTGAACTGTGCCGAAGCCCAGATACCACCTTTAGAATCCTCGAATACACGGAAGAATATGCTATCGCGCGAATAGCACACCTGCGGATTCTTGCCGTTCAAATCTGCCGCCTTCGTTGCTCCAAAGCGGCAAAGTCCCTGCTTGGTTGCTGCCCACCATTCTCCGGTGCGGCTTTGGAGCAGGATCTGGTGCCATCCCCAACTGGGATGCTCGTGAACTTCCTTCGGAGCCAAACTGTGGAAGCGTGTGCCGTCGAAGAGGTTGACCGAGCGCCCGCCCGTGCCTGTCGTCACGGTCAGCAGCGCTCCGGCGCGGTCTTCAAACACCGACATCACGCGGTCTGTATCCAGACCATCCGATTCACGATAGGTGGTGAATCCCCTGCGGGCGATTCTCATCGCCCCGGCCCCTTCGGTTCCCGCCCAAACGTTACCGGCCGGGTCCTCAGTGAACGCGTTGATCTGCTGGTCGCTCAGGCCTTGCGCTCGATTCAGGTTTTGAAAGACGGAGGGATCACTCTCGCTCAATCTCAGCCGGCTGATCCCATAAGCTGTCCCCACCCAGAGAGTTCCGTCGGATGCTTCGAGCAGCGCCTTGACGTCCCAGTGGGCCAGGCCAGACTCCTCGCGATAGACTTTCTCCAGGTTCCAGTCGCCTGCCGCCCGCCGCGTAATCAGCGCCAGTCCGCCGCGAATCGCGGCCCACATTCTACCCTTGGAGTCCAGCAATAACGCCTCCACCCACTGGCCCGGCAAGCCGTCCTTCACGGTAAAGTTACGCACAGCGCCGTTGGCTCCCAGGAAGAATACTCCCCCCAGCGTGCCCACCCAAAGGTCGCCGCCCGCGCTTTCCACGACGTCTGTGATCAGGGGAGCGGGTATCGGAAGCTCCTTGCGATGAAAACTGACTGGGGCGCGCCACGCAAAAAGGCCGCCTGCTGTTCCACACCAGATCTCACCCGAGCTCGCTTCGAGCAGCACGCCAATCGCATTCTGCTTAGCCTCCAGCCCAGGCCGGTAGGTGGTGAACGGAGCGGCATGGCTGCGCGAATTGATGCGTGCCAGTCCACGGGGAGTTCCGATCCAATGCTCGCCGGATCGCGTCTCGAGAAACGCTGATACGGATTGGTCGGGCAATCCGTCGTTGAGACCGTAATTGACGAAATGGTTGCCGTCGAACCGTGACAGGCCTTCGGAAGTGCAGAACCACAGGAACCCGCGCGAATCCGAGACGACGCAGTCTACATGGTCTGCTGCCAGACCGTCGGCGGTGCTATAGGTACGGATCGGCAGCAACTCGCTTTCGAGCAAAGCTGGAAGAGCAGCCAAAACTACGAGAATTACTTGCCATCGCATGACGATCCGCTGCCTAGACATTGTAATCCCAGGGCTTGAAGAATGCTCACCTACACGAACGTGTGGGTTGTTTTGGTGGAACCAACTCCTTACAATCGATCCTGCATGAAGCGGGCTTAGCGTGCAATCGGAGGAGCAATGCCAAAAGCACATTTCGTAACGATGCTGTCGCTTTTTGCATTGATGGCAGCGATCGCTCGCGCTGACACAGTTTCTTACACCGGGAGTCTCACGTCTCCGGAAGACTCGACTTCCGGCGCGATCATCATAACGCTTCCAGATCCCGGAACGCTAGGGCTGCAGACCTGGAGCTTTGGCGGTGGGACGAATGCTGCAGGCGCCGTGATTTCAGCCGGAGGGTTCGATCCATTCGTGAGTGTCTTCCAGGGCACAGG
>Ga0302326_10021618_pt1 | contig 13188 bp, 16 predicted proteins | sample Palsa_T0_3_FD_202264 | JGI IMG/M metagenome (GOLD analysis project Ga0302326, IMG submission 202264) | Peat permafrost microbial communities from Stordalen Mire near Abisko, Sweden - Palsa_T0_3 | ecosystem: Environmental > Terrestrial > Soil > Palsa > Peat permafrost | place: Sweden: Abisko... | reverse complement strand
CTATGCGACCTCGCAATCGCCGCCGACGATACCCGAATCTCGCTGCCCGAGACGGGCGCTGGCATGATTCCCGGCGTTGCCGGTACTCAGACTGCCGCGCGTCGCCTCGGCCTCGGCCGTTCGCTCGATCTTTGCCTTACCGGGCGTTGGATTGACGCCGAAGACGCGTTACTTGTAGGTATGGTCGCCGAAGTGGTTCCATTGGCGGAGTTGGATCGCCGTGCGCTCGCCCTTGCCCGTGCAGTCGGACGCGTCTCGCGCGAGCGCGCCGCGATACTCAAGCTGGCAGTCTGGGGAGGCCTCGATTTGCCCTTGGGACAAGGACTTGAACTTGAACGCCGGCTCGGAAAGCGGCTCGCCAGGATTTAACTTGCATCTACGCTGGAGGATTCGCGCGCTGTGAACACGGTTAACTTCGTAACGATCCCATCGTCTATCGTCCCAGACCAGGAAATCCTGGTCTTCGGCGCGCGACGACTGACCTATGCGGATCTGAACGACCAGGTCGCCCGCCTGTGCGCGGTCTTCAAACAGTTCGGACTGGCGCATCGCGACGTCGTCGCAGTGCTCGACACCAACTCCGACCTGTACATCGAATGTTACTACGCCGCCGCGAAGGCCGGGCTTACTTTCCTGCCGCTGAACTATCGCGCCAAGGACACCGAGCTCGAGTACATGATCAATACGGCGAACGCGAAGATGCTGCTGGTCGGCGATCGCTATCTGGAATTGGTAACCAGGATTCAACCCAAACTGCGCGCGAGCAAGATCGTCGCGTTAGGCGAGGGTGCCGCAGGATTGCCGCGCCTTGCTGATCTGATCGCCAAGGCCGAGCCCGACGAATCCGAGGCTGAAGTCGAGGACGAGGACATTTCCATCCTCATGTACACAAGCGGCACCACGTCACTGCCCAAAGGCGTGCAACTGCGCTTCCGCGATTTCGCCGCGTACGTGACCGCCAACGTCGAGATGGCCGACGGCACCGATCGCGGCGTCGCGCTGGTGTGCGTGCCGTTTTACCATATCGCCGGAACGACGGCGTACATGACCAACATTTGGACCGGCCGCAAACTGATTGTGATGCCGCAGTTCGAAGCGAAAACCTGGCTCGACCTCGTCGCGAGCGAGCACGTGACGCACGCTTTCGTCGTGCCCACGATGATGAAGCAGATCATTGACGATCCCGCGTTTGCCGGCGCTGATCTCTCAAGCCTGACCAACCTCGCGTACGGCGGTGCGCCGATGCCGGTGCAGGTGATTCGCCGCGCGATCGATGTCTTCCCGAAAAAAGTTGGATTCGTGAACGCCTACGGCCAGACCGAGACGACGTCATCGCTGACAGTGCTCGGACCCGAGGATCATCGAATCGAAGGCACGCCCGCGGAGATCGAACTCAAGCTCAAGCGCTTGAATTCGATTGGCAAGCCGCTGCCTGACGTCGAGATTCGCGTCCGCGACGAGGATGGCAAACTGCTCCCGCACGGTCAGGTCGGTGAAATCATCATCCGCACCCCGCGCATCATGAAAGGCTACGCCGGCCGCGACGATGACGCGCGACTACCAGACGGCTGGCGCGCCACCGGCGACCTGGGATGGCTCGATGATGACGGCTACGTCTTCTTTGCTGGCCGCAAGGACGACATGATTATTCGCGGCGGCGAAAACATCGCGCCCGCCGAAATCGAAACCGTGCTCATGAGCCATCCCGCGGTCGACGAATGCGCGGTCATCGGCGTGCCCTCGGTAGAGTGGGGGCAGACCGTCAAGGCCTTCGTCGTTCCGCGCAAGGGCGTCAGTATCAGCGAGTCCGAGCTCGAGGAGTTTTGCCGCTCGCGGCTCGCCAGCTTCAAGCGACCGGAACGTATCGAGTTCATCGACGCGCTGCCGAAAAATCCGCTCGGCAAAATCCTGCGCAAAGATCTGCGCGCGCCCGCTGGAGGCGTCTGACGCCGCGCGCCGCAAAAAAATCTCGACCCCGCCCGCCCGCGCGCCCCAAATCCGCGGGCGCGATCGACGTTTCCTTCGCCAGCGGATGTGTGAGCGCGACGCTTCGGTATCGCGGTTCGCACGCGATCCTCGCGCCGGCGATGGCAGTTCGGCTGCTCGAGCTATTCGAGCAAGTCGAGGATGACGACGCCGCCCGCATGCTCGCTATCACCAGCGCCGGCTCGACTTTCTGCGTCGGGTTCGACGACGCCGTCGATCCTCGATTGGTCGAATCTCTCGCCGTGCTCTCCAAGCCGACTGTCGCGATCATCAACGGTGACGCCTTCGACGAAGGCCTCGAGCTTGCGATGGCCACCGACATTCGGGTTGCAATTTCGTCGGCTCGATTCGCCGTCACTCAGATCAAACGCGGCGTGATGCCCCATTTTGGTGCGACGCAACGCCTTCCGCGACTAGTCGGGGCCGCGAACGCGCTGCGGCTGATGCTCACCGGGACGGCTCTGGGAGCTGACGACGCGATGCGTACGGGGCTCGTCACTTATCTCGCCGGGACTCCAGCCGAGCTCGCTGTCACGGCTGGACGCGTCGCCGAGGCTGTCCTGAGCCGCGCTCCGCTGGCGGCACGCCTGGTCAAGGACGCCGTTCTAAAGGGCTACGACATGACGTTGGAGCAGGGCATCAGGCTTGAGGAGGATCTATACGCCCTGCTACAAACGACTTCCGACCGCGCCGAAGGTGTGCGGGCTTTTCTGGAGAAGCGCAAACCGCTGTTCAGAGGTGCGTGAGTTTTCGGCGCAAACTTTAAGAGGCTAAATCATCCGAAAGGACCAGGATTCACGAATGGCAAATCAGCTCGGCAAAGTTTACATCTGCGGCAATTGTAAATCGCAGGTGATCGTCACCAAGGCTGGCGCCGGCCAGCTCAAGTGCTGCGGCGTTCCGATGGAACAAAAAAAGTAGCGATCACTTGGCGCCACCGAAGGCGCTATCGCGACAACTGAATCGAGGTCTCCAAAATGATTGCTGCGATCATAGTAGGAATAATTGCAGGCTGGCTGGCCGGGAAACTGGTGGACGGCGTAGGCTTCGGAATGATCGGCGATCTCGTACTCGGGCTGATCGGCGGACTTGTCGGCGGAGCAATCTTCGGTACCCCCAACGGCATGATCGGCGCCATCATCGTTGCCACTGTCGGCGCGGTGATCCTGGTGTGGATCTCGCACTTGATCAAGCGGGTCTGAGAAAACCGTCCCAGCGCGAGCTCACCCCAGCGCGCGGATGCGCAAGCCCTCGGCCTGCTTGCGAATCGGCTCTGGCAGCCTGACTTCGTGCGCGTCGATCCAGTTGCGCTCGAGCCGATAGAACTCACGCGCCGGTTCGTAGAACAGGTGGATGACGACGTCGTCGTAGTCGAGCACCACCCAATGCGCGTGATGCATTCCCTCCACCGCGAGCGCGCGCTGCCCGGCCTTGCCCATCGCTTCTTCAATTCCGCGTGCGATCGCCTGCACTTGCACGTCGGAGCGCCCGGTCGCGACCAGGAAATAGTCCGCGACCGGCTTCAAATGCTCGGCTTCGAGCACCACCAGGTCGTAGGCCTTTTTTTCCAGCGCCGCTTCGGCAGCAGCGAACGCCTTCTTCAGCGCAGTCAAGAAATCTGACCGCGACTCAGAGGCCGGCTGGCCGGCGGTTGATGGTTCGAACGGAACTGAAATGAACGGACGAGTTTAAGCAGAGCGATCCTCAATACAGCGCATGGCGCTGGATGTAATCGACGACATCAATCGGCACCAGGTACCTGATCGATTCACCGTGTTGCAGTTTTCCGCGAATTTCAGTCGCTGAAATAGGGAGGAACGTGGTGTCGACGAAAGATAGCGTTTGTCCGCTCGAATGCACGTAGTGATCGTCTGCCTGAGTGTAGCCAAAGCGCTTGATCGCGGCAACTGAAATTCGCGGCGGTCCTTCTTTACCTTCGGTTAATCTTGTATGAACGACGAAGTTGCAGATTCGCGCAAGTTCGTCGGGTTCTCTCCAGGTTTCAAGCTCAGCAAACTGATCCGCGCCCATCATCAGGTACAGCGTCGCCGGTTGCCGCAGAGTTTCCAGAAAGTAGCGGACAGTGTCGATCGAGTAGGACCGCCCGGCGCGGCGAACCTCGACGTCCGAGGTCATGAAGTGGCGATTGCCCTTGGTCGCCAGTCGCACCATCGCGAGCCGATGCTCGGCGGGGGCTAGTTCGCCCTCCAGTTTATGCGGCGGCGACGCTGCCGGAATGAAATAGACCAGGTCGAGCTGCAGCGCCTCACGAACTTCTTCGGCGGCGCGCAGATGCCCAAGATGAACCGGATTGAAACTACCGCCGAACAATCCAACGCGCATTTGATTTGGCTTCGCGCCGCCGATTTCAGGCGCGGACTTGTCCGGTCCCGCGCAGGAGGTATTTGTAGGTGGTCAACTCGTTGAGTCCCATCGGCCCGCGTGCATGCAATCGGTTGGTCGAGATTCCTGTTTCCGCGCCGAATCCGAATTCAAAACCGTCGGTGAAACGCGTCGACGCGTTGACATAAACGGTAGCCGAATCGACCTCGCGTTCAAAGCGTGCTGCAGCTCCCGCGTCGCCGGTAACGATCGCGTCCGCCAGATGAGATCCGTGACGAGCGATGAACGCGATCGCATCGTCGATCGAATCCACTACTTTCACCGCCAGTATCAGATCGAGATATTCCGTATCCCAATCTACCTCGGTCGCCGGCCGCGTAGCGGGCACGATTCTTTGTGTCGCGCTGTCGCCACGCAGCTCGACGCCCGCCGCTGCCATCCGCGTGGCAATCGCCGGCAGGAATTTCTCCGCGACGCCGCGATGCACCAGCAAGTTTTCCATCGAGTTGCAGACTGAAGGCCGCGAGCATTTCGCGTTCATGCAGATTTCCTCGGCCATCTTCAAATCCGCGGCCCGATCGACGTAAGTGTGACAAATGCCATCGAAATGGGGCAGCAGTGGCACGGCAGAACCTTCCAGCGCATCCTTCAACGCCTTGCCGCCGCGTGGAATTATCAGGTCGATCAGCTCGCGGCTGCGCTTCATTACCTGGATCACTTCGTGATCCGGGTTGCGGATAAAGGTTGCGGCGTCCGCATCCAGGCCTGCGTCCTTCAACGCGCGCGAAATTAGCCCGGCAAGGAACCCGTTGCTGCTGAGCGCTTCGCTGCCGCCGCGCAGGATCACGGCGTTACCCGCTTTGAGCGTCAACGCGGCCGCGTCGACAGTGACGTTGGGGCGCGATTCGTAAATGATCGCGATCACGCCGATCGGCACCCTGACCTTTTCGATCTTCAGCCCATTGGGTCGCGTCCATGTCTCGATCGCAGTACCGACGGGGTCGTCAAGCGCCGCGACCTGCAGTACGCCCGCGGCCATCGCCTCGATCCGCTTCTCGTCGAGCGCGAGGCGTTCGACGAACGCGCCGCCGCGTCCACCCTCGCGCGCACGCTCAACGTCGATCGCGTTGGCGCGAATAATTTCCGCCCGCGACTCGCGAATAACGGTCGCCAGCCGGCGAAGAAAATCATTCTTCTGCGTCGTCGTAGCCAGCGCCATGCTCGGTGCGGTGCGGCGCGCCCGCTCAAGCGCGGCAATTGTTTCCGCTTCTACAGTCATCCGATTCCGCTGATTATTCTCGCCAAAAGCGCCTCGAATCGAGAATATATTTCGCGCACGGGCAAATAAACTGTGCGCCCACTCAAGCGATTTCTTTCATCAATACGAAGTTGTCGCGATGGATAATCTCGTCGGCTACCTTGTAGCCTAGCAGGGTGGGAATATCGGTCGAACGTCTGCCTGCCACCTTCAGCACGTCGGACGCCGGATAGTTCACGAGCCCGCGGCCGAACTCGACTCCGTCGGGATCGAGCAGGCTTACACAGTCGCCGCCGCCGAAATCCCCGCGCACCTCGCGCACGCCCGACGGTAACAGCGAGCGTCCGCGATTGCACAACGCGTCAGCGGCGCCCTTATCGACCGCGAGTGATCCTGTCGGACGTAGCGCGAATGCTATCCAGTGTTTGCGGCTCTTGAGGCGCACTCCTGCGGGCACTATCAGCGTGCCTGCCTCGCGCACCGGGTCCAGCGCGGCCGTGATGATTCCGGCTTCGCGCCCGCGCGCGATAATCACCGCGATCCCGGCGCGCGCCGCCTGTCGCGCAGCCTTTAACTTCGTCGCCATCCCGCCGACTCCAAGCGGGCCCGCGTTTTCGGCCACCAGCCCGCGCATCTCCGCCTCAGGATCGCCGATCACGGGAATCAGCCTGGCGTCGCTTCGGTTGCGAGGGTCGCCGGTCAGAACGCCATCGACGTCACTCAAAATAATCAGTAGCTGCGCCTGCACCAGGCTCGCGACCAGCGATGACAGCACGTCATTGTCACCGAGGCGGATTTCCTCGACCGCGACGGTGTCGTTCTCGTTGACGATCGGAATCACACCCGCGCCGAGTAATTCAGCAATGGTTTGATTCGCGTTCTGACGGCGCCGGCGTTCCGCCAAATCCTGATGAGTGAGCAAAATCTGCGCGATGCTGCGGCCATGGCCGTGGAAGGCGCGCGCCCATGCCGACATCAAATCGATTTGGCCGGTGGCGGCGGCCGCCTGCCGTGCGGCGATGGTCGTACCGTGCAGTTTCGAGAATCGCGCGCGTCCTGCGGCCACGGCTCCCGACGTGACGATCACGATTTCCAGGCTGGCGCGCAGCGCCGAATCTATCTGCGCCGCGAGCTGATCGATAACGTCGGTGCGCAAGCCGCCGACGTCGGACAGCACCGCGCTGCCGACCTTGATCACAACGCGCCGCGCGTGCGCGACCATCGATTTCTTGTAGTTCAACTGGGACATGCGGCCGGCTGATCTATCGTATGAAGCATCCGCGCGATCGCGGCGACCAGCGGCGCGAGCCTTTCGCTCTTGTCCGCCGAAATCGGAAAGACTTCGAGGCCGGTCAGCTTGCGAAGCTTGCGCACGACTTTTTGAACCTCGGCTGCACCGACCAGATCGATCTTATTCAGGGCGACCAGCGCCAGACGCTGCGCCAGCACGGGATCGAACGCAGCTATCTCGCCACGCACCGTGGTAAACGCGGTCGCGGGATCGTCTGCCGCGTCGAGCACATAAACGATCAGGCGCGTGCGCGCGAGATGCCGCAAAAAACGGATACCGAGACCAAGCCCGAGATGTGCTCCTTCGATAAGTCCTGGAATATCGGCCAGCGTGAAACTTTCCTCATCGGAAATCGATACGCGCCCGATGTTGGGCGCCAGCGTCGTGAACGGGTAGGCCGCGATCTTCGGGCGCGCCGCGCTGAGCGCGGTCAGCAGCGTAGACTTGCCCGCGTTCGGGAGTCCCACCAGACCGGCCTCCGCGACCAGCCGTAGTTCCATGCGCACCCATCGCTGCTCGCCCGCAGTTCCCGGAGTTGCGATTTTTGGCGAGCGCCGCGTTGACGAAGCGAAGTGCATATTGCCGCGACCACCCTCGCCACCCTGCGCGATGACCGCGGTGTCGCCCGGCATCACGAGGTCCGCGAGCGTTTTGCCGCTTTCCTCGTCAAAGACGATCGTGCCTGGCGGGACTCGTACGACGACATCGTCGGCGCCGTGGCCATACTGTTCCTTGCCCCGACCGGTTTCGCCGTCTTTCGCAATCAGTCGCGGCTGATACTTGAAGTCGAGCAGCGTGGACATGCCTTCATCGACCTGGAAGATTACGCTGCCGCCGCGCCCGCCATTGCCGCCCGCGGGTCCGCCGAAGGGCCTGTATTTCTCGCGCAAGAACGCGATCGCGCCGTCACCGCCTTTGCCGGCGTGCACGAATACCCTGGCTTCATCGATGAATCGCATAGCCGCGCAACCACTTTTTCCGGCGTCCGTTCGCGGAACGAACCTACAGACAAATCTCCGCCAGCGCTCGCACCGTGTTGATATCACCGGTGCCAATCAGCATCGTCTTGACGGGCGAGTCCTTCCACGCCTTGAGCCGGTCCGCGATTCGTTCGCGATTGCCGACCAGTGCGACTTCGTCGACCAGCTTGTCTGGTACCATCGCCATCGCTTCGGCCTTTTTGCCGGCGAGGAACGCGTCCTGGATTTTTCCGGCGACGTCTTCGTAGCCGAGCCGCTTCGCGTAGTCGTTGTAGAAATTTTTCGCGCGCGCACCCATTCCGCCGATGTACAGCGCGAGCATTCCCTTCACCGGCATCCGGCACTTGTCCACGTCGGGGCCCATGATGCAGGTGACAAACGGCGCGACGTCAAAATTGTCGAGGCTCTTCTTGCCGCCGGTCTTCGCGAAACCTTCCTTGAGCGGCGCGTCATAGATGTCCCAGCGTTCGGGATTCATCCATACCGGGATCACGCCGTCAGCAATTTCGGCCGCGAGCGCGATTCCCTTGGGACTGATCGACGCGGTGTAAATAGGCATGTCCTTGCGCCCGTGCAGGATGCTCTTGAGCGGCTTGCCCAGCCCCGACGCGCCCGGACCGGTGAAGGGGATGTCGTATTCCTTGCCGTGATGCTCGACCGGTACTTCGCGCGCGAGAATCGTGCGCACGATCTCAATGTACTCGCGGGTGCGCTGCAGCGGTTTGCCGTATGACACCCCGTGCCAGCCCTCGACGACCTGCGGACCCGACGGCCCGATGCCGAGGATGAAGCGGCCGCCCGACAGCGCGTCGATCGTCATCGCGGTCATCGCGGTTGCGGCGGGAGTTCGCGCCGGCATCTGCATGATACCGGTGCCGAGCCGGATTTTTTTTGTCAGCGCGCCGATCCATGCCAATGGAGTGATCGCGTCAGAGCCGTAAGCCTCGGCGGTCCACACCGAATCGAAGCCGGCGCGCTCCGCCTCGAGGATCGTGTCCATCGGCAAACCCATCTGCGCGCCCGAATAGCCGGAGAGTAAACCTAGTCGCATCGAAACTCCTCCCGTCGCGGAGACGTCCGCGGCGCGTTGTCAAAGTTGCACCAAAAAAGAAACCCCACGGCGCACCGCGGGGCTTCGATTCGATCTTGCGGGATATCGCTTCCCTATGCGGACGCCCCTGCGGTGTCGCCGGCCGGGAGCGGTTCGACGCTCACCTGCCGCTTCTCACCCTTCGGCTCGTACTTAACCACACCGTCGATGAGCGCGTAAATCGTATAGTCGCGGCCGAGACCCACGTTGCGTCCCGGATGCACGCGGGTGCCGAGCTGGCGGATGATGATATTGCCGGCCTTCACGGTCTGGCCCGCGTAAATCTTGATGCCTCGGCGCTGGCCCGGACTGTCGCGGCCGTTGCGCGTCGAACCTTGGCCTTTTTTGTGCGCCACGCAGTGTCTCCCTGGGATGAGCGGCCTTCTGGACCGCAGTTCAATTCGTAACCGCGCCGGCTTATGCGCCGACTGATATATCCTCGATCTTGAGAACGGTCAGTTCCTGACGATGGCCGCGCTTGCGGCGATAGTTCTTGCGGCGCTTTTTCTTGAACACGATTATCTTCGTGCCGCGCGGCTGCTGGACGATCTTAGCCGTCACCGACGCGCCTTCGACGACCGGAGTGCCAACCTTGGGCAGTTCGCCGCCGACAGCCAGCACTTGGTCGAGAGAGATTGCCGCACCTACTTCGCCTTCGAGCCGCTCGACCGTTATCTGGTCGCCGACGCCGACGCGATACTGTTTTCCGCCTGTCTTTACTATTGCAAACATCGCTATACCGAACGACAACAATTATCGGACGCGGGCGGGCAAGTCAACGTAGCGCACCATCTGTGCAGTTCTCGCGTTATGATTTTTCGATAAGCGAGTGAAATCGCGGGCTTGCTTAGGTTCGTTCCGTCATTTGTTTTGCGCAGATCAGTCGATGCCCAAGCGCTCCCGACCCTCGGGAGAAATCATCTGCGGCGTCCAGGGCGGATCCCAGACCAAATCGACGTCTGCCTCGGACACGCCAGGCAGGCTCATGATCTTGTGGCGCGCGTCGGTCGCGATCGAAGCGCCCATGCCGCATCCCTGCGCAGTCAGCGTCATCTTGACCTCTACCTTCCTGGTACCGTCGTCGGCATCCTTCACTTCCATTCCATAGACGAGGCCGAGGTCCACGATGTTGACGGGGATCTCAGGATCGAAGCAGGTCTTGAGCTGCTCCCAGACCATCGCTTCCAGATCGCCGCCGCCCGACGTCGACACGACACCCGCGTCTTCGGGCGTTTTGCCGAGCGCATCGGCGTCCTTGCCGGCCACGCGGAACAGACCACCGTACGCGGGAATCTGCAGGGTGAAAGTTCCGCCGAGCGATTGCGTTATAAAGGCCTCGATCCCTTTTTCAAGGGTCATCTTGTTTCCCGCCGGGACCTGGACGCCTTCGCATTCGCGGATCAGTTCAACTCGTTCCATACGGCAAATACCTTCCTTGTCAGACCCAACATTGTATCGCGACGGTCAGGCACGGGCCATAGTCGGGGCAACGCGACTTTCCTAACACTAAGATGCAGGGGGTTACCCCTGCCGAAGGAAGCGTGAAACCCACCGCGGGTTTCACATTCAATCAAGTTAGATTCGGCGGCGAAGTTGCGGCTGCGATGCGCGCCTGATAAAGCGAAGAAAGGACGAAGGGCAGGCAGGTGGAAGAGGCGGTAATCCCGGGCGCTAATCAGCGTCATTTTGGCGTTTCGACCAAGCAGAAGCTCTACCAGTTCCTGTCCTCGCGGCCGGCCGGTGCCGACGCGCGCGAGTTGATTGGATTGCTGCTCAGCGGAGTCGGCTCGGACCCTGAACTCGGCGGGCGACTCGTTCGCCAACTTCTCGAAGGCGATCCGAATTTCATCTTCGATGCCGACACGGCGCTGTGGCGGCTGGCGCAGTGTGATCGGCTGCGGGTCGGGCTCGACCAGGCCGAGTTCACGGTCGTCGATTTGGAAACCATTGGAGGTCGAGCGGGTCCGGGCACGATCATCGAGATTGGCGCCTACCGAATGGTTGGTAAGCAGCTGGCCGAGGCCTTCTCGATGCTGGTCCGGCCGCAGGGCGGCGTCGTGCCGCGGTTTATCACGGGGCTTACGTCGATCACGACCGAGATGATTCGCGGGGCGCCGCCAATCGAAGAGGTACTGCCGGCCTTTCGCGAGTTCATGGGCGAGCGCGTGATGGTCGCGCACAACGCGGCGTTCGATTTCGGATTTCTCGACTTCGAATATCGGCGCATCTTTGGCATCGGACTCGCCAATCCGGTGTTATGCACGCTGCGGATGTCGCGCCGGTTCATGCCGTCGCTCAAGCGCCGGCGTCTGGACCTGCTCGCGCAACATTTCGGACTTTCAATTGAAGGACGGCATCGCGGGCTCGGCGACGCGCGGATGGCGGCGGAGTTGCTCTCGATTTTTCTCGAGATGGCGGAGCGGATGGGAATTACGCGGCTCGATCGCCTGCTCGACGACCATCATCGCGGAATCGCGGGCCGGAGAATCGAGCGTCACGTTCCGCCCGAGGAAATCGCGGCGATTGCGCAGGCTCCCGGCGTCTACCTGATGCGCAACGAGCGCGGCGACCTGCTCTATATCGGCAAGGCGCGGCGACTGCGGGATCGGATCAGCTCATACTTCATGGCGTCGGTGAACGCGAAGACGGCGGAGCTCGTCTCGCACGTTTACAAAATCGAGACGCGAACGACGCGCTCGCCGCTGGAGGCGGCACTGGACGAAGCGCGGCTCATCCGCGAATTGAAACCGCCTTACAACAGAATGCTGAAATCGGCGGCGCCCGCTTACTTCATCAAGGTCGACATGATGGACGACTTTCCACGGGTCACGATTTCCACAAAGATGAGTGCGCGGCGCGGCATGATGCATCTTGGGCCGTTCATCGGGCGCCGCGGCATCGAGCATTCGGTGCGCGCGTTGTCGAGAATCCTCGGGCTGCGCACGTGTGGAGGGAGACTCGAGCCGCGCGAGGATTTTTCGCCATGCATCTATGGTCAGATGGGGCACTGCACGGCACCGTGCAACGGCAGCATCGACGAAGAGAACTACGCAGAGCGGGTGCGCCGCGCGGTCGGCTTTCTGCGCGGCCGCAGCGGCCCGTTACTCGGCGAAATGGCTCGGGCGCGCGATCAGGCGGCGGCCGCGATGCGCTTTGAGGAGGCGGCGCGCTTTCGGCGTCACCTGGAAGCGCTGACCACGCTGGCGCATCGCGCGACCCGGCTAAGCGAGGTCGTGACGGAAAATAATCTCGTGATCGTGACCGGCGCGGGAGCCGATCGCGAGGTTCATGTGGTGCTGTCAGGGCGGCTGGCGATGACGCGGTGTCTGGAAAGTGACGAGGCGGCAGACGATGTGGCTCAGTTCGTCGCGGGAAACTACGAGCGATACAAGTTGAAGGCGGTCGAGCGCGGCGAGCTGGAAGAGATGGCGATCGTCGCGCGATGGCTCCGGGAGCGCTCCGCCGACGAGGGCCGTCTCATCTACTTGAGCGGCCCTCGTCTTGATCCCGTCGCGCTGGCTAGCTGATCGTTGGTCGCGCCTGTCGTCGGCTATTTTCCCTGGACGCCCTCGCCGGTCAGATCCACAGCGCTTGGCGAGTTACCCGCGTTGCTGTCGACGTTCAGTGTGCCGATGCGCCTGCCGAAAGCAGTCGGCGTGAATCGGACGTTCACCCAGCAGCTGGTCCTGGGGCCGATGCTCGCGCCGCAGTTGGTCACCATCGAGAAGTCGCCGGTGGTGAATATGCTCGAGACGATGACCGGCGTGGTGCTGCTCTGATTCGAGACGATTACCTTCCGACGACCGCTCACAATGCCCCGTGAGAACTTGATACCGCCAAAGTTGATCTGACTGGGTGAGAGCTTCAGCGTGCCCGGCGCCGGAGTCGCAGTCGGAGTGCCGCTCGGCGTCGCGGTGATGGTCCCGGTTGGAGTGGCAGTCGTGGTGCTGGTGGGCGCCTGGGTCGGCGTCGCGGTGACGGTGCTGGTCGCAGTCGAGGTCGGACTTGCAGTTGCCGTAGCCGTCGAGGTCGCGGTCGAAGTCCCAGTCGGAGTTGCGGTTGCCGTGCTGGTTGCGGTTTCGGTCGGCGTTGCCGTTGCGCTCTGAGTTACCGTCGCGGTCGGCGTGGCAGTACTGGTCACCGTGTCGGTTGCCGTTGCGCTGGCAGTGTCAGTTGGCGTCGCAGTTACTGTGACGGTCGCAGTTTCAGTTGCGGTGGCCGTGACGGTCGGCGTCGCCGA
>Ga0302326_10021616_pt1 | contig 13190 bp, 9 predicted proteins | sample Palsa_T0_3_FD_202264 | JGI IMG/M metagenome (GOLD analysis project Ga0302326, IMG submission 202264) | Peat permafrost microbial communities from Stordalen Mire near Abisko, Sweden - Palsa_T0_3 | ecosystem: Environmental > Terrestrial > Soil > Palsa > Peat permafrost | place: Sweden: Abisko... | reverse complement strand
AGACGACCACCCTTATTTGCTCCCGTGCCGACCCTCAGACGCCCTGGCACTCGTTGCCCGCTCGCCGGAGGCTGTCCTTTACGCCACCGAAGAAGTTCTCTCGGCCGCGGGCCAGTACCCGGGCGCAACTGGAGCGAGCCGATAGGACTACTGCAGGCAGGCGCTTACCGCTCCCGGCCTGCCCGCAGGCCTTGTAATAGGTTTGTTCGAATGGCCGAACCTGAGGGGCCTGCAGGCCCTCAAGATCCAAGGGGCCCGTCTGCCACACCACCGTCATGGCCGGTGCCCGGAGCCGCTTGGCCGGCGCCGCAGGGATGGTCGCAAGCCCCCGCAGCACCCGGGCCGCAACCTCCTGCCGGGTGGGGCCTGCCCGCTCCCGGTTGGTCGCAAGGCCCCGGAGGGGCCGCACCACCGCCCCCTGGTTGGGCGCAAGGCCCTCCGAGTTGGTCGCAGGGCGGCCTTCCGTCGTGGGGACAGACAGTGGGCACCGGTGGCGGCTACGAGCCTCGTCGCCCGACGGCCGGTAGCTCTCGTACCGGCCCACTGCCGATGTACCCGATGGCGGTCGGCGACATCCTTGACGCAATTTTCAGGCTCCTGCGCGCCAACGCCAAGGCTCTTGCGCCCGTCCTGCTGCTAATAGCGTTCCCCTTTGAGGCTATTGCTGCCTACGACAGTCGCAATGGGCCTTCGATCGCGCAGACCTTCTCCAATTTGGGGAACCCTGCGAACGAGCCGACGGTCTCACAATCCGAACGAGTCGTCAGTTACCTCGTCGTCTTGGCAATTGCGCTTATGACGCCCGTTGTGGCGGGTTTTGTCTGCCGTACCGTGGCTGCTTCCTATCTAGGTGAACAGCTCGCCTCCGGCCAGGTGGTCAGGACAAGTGCGCGCGCGGTTATCGCTTTGATCGTCTCGAGCCTTCTGGTCCATCTTTGCGAGCTTCTAGGCGGAGTTCTATGTATCCTCCCGGGGCTGGCGTTCATGGCATTTTTTGTCGCTACGGCACCTGCGATCGTGATCGAGGGCTTGGGGCCCGTGGCTGGCATGCGCCGCAGCTGGAGGCTCGTACGGCATCGCTTCTGGCCAGTGCTCGGGACGGCGTTGCTCGGCGGGCTTATGGTCGAGATAATGGCCGGTATCATTGCGGCGGTGCCCGAGCAGATTGTGGCCTCTATTGCCGGTTCCCATGCGGGAGCGGTCGCAGACGCGATATTGGGGACTTGCACTCAGGCTTTCTCTTGGTCTGTCGCTGCGACAATGGCAACGTTGATTTACTTTAACCAGCGGATCCGCTCCGAGGGCCTTGACTTGCAGGTAATGGCTGCCAGGCTCGGGTGAGCCCGTCCAGGTTGCTGCCATGAGCCCCGGGTGGCACCTGCCGGTCCCAGCCCGCAGTGGCTCAGCAGTCAGGGCCATGGCGGCGCGCATACTCGCTGAGCACCAGTTCAAGCACGGCGAAGATCTTTGGCAACGCTTTGTCGACTGGCTAGACGCTCACCTCAACCTTCAGGTACCGGCCTTGTTCGGGGCCACGTGGGCGACCTTCGTAGTCCTTGCCATACTGATCGCCGCTGTGGCGGCCATCGTTTACCTGGCCGTTAGAGATGGTTCGCTGCGACAGGCCCGCCGCGCCCCGCGCACCGGCGTGGTCGTCACGGACGAGGACCGGCCCCGTTCGGCCGAACAATGGCGCCAGGAGGCAGATCGTCTTGCCGCACAAGGGAACTACCGTGAGGCGCTGCGTTGCCGCTACAGGGCCTTGGTCGCCGAGCTCGCAGATCGCCGCCTCATCGACCAGGTGCCCGGGCGCACGAGCGGAGATTATGAGAGAGCGGTCCGCGCTCTGGTGCCGGAGGCAGCTGAGCAGTTTTCCTCGGTCACCCGCCTGTTCGAGTGGTGCTGGTACGGCCAGGAGGCCTCCGACGCGAGAGCCCAGGTGGTCTTCGACGAGGCCGCTGGGGCGGTAATTGCTGCGGTTGGCTCTGGTCGCTGGAGGGCGCTCGCCAAGGAACCTGGGCGGGGTAGCGGTGAGCTCGTGGGCCTCAAATGACAGCGGGCCGCCATGGTCGAACCGTTCTCATCGTGTTGCTTACGGCGATTGCCGTGGGTGCTTTCTGGTTTCTGGTGGGCTCACCAAGTTCGGCACCCGTGCCGTACAGCCCATCCTCGACCGCACCCACCGGGGCCAAGGCTCTCGCTTTGTTGCTGGGCCAGCTCGGCGACGATGTTAATACCTCGGGCGTGCTCCCGGCACCCGGCAAGGGCGTCGTCCTGGTCCTCTATGACCAACTGAACGACGCCACACGCGCGGAGGTGACCGGGTGGGTGCAACGCGGGGGCACACTGGTGGTCGCTGACCCTACGTCGCCGCTCGAGGGCGCGGTCGTCGCGCAAGGGCTCCCGAACAGGTCATTGACCGCCGACACCCCGCTTGTACCGATCTGCGATGCTCCTTGGGTACGGGATGTCTCGGAGGTCGACCCCGAAGGCGATCCTTTCCTGCAGGTCCCGAGCGGGGCCTACTCCTGCTTCCCGGCCCTCGGGCATGGCAATGACTCCTTTGCGGTGGCCGAAGACGAAGGTGCAGGTGTGGTCGTCGCGCTGGGGGGGCCCGATCTCTGGTCCAACCGGTACCTCGCTGGTACAGACAATGCGCTGCTTGCAGCCGACCTTCTCGCGCCCGCAAAGGGCTACACGGTCGGGTGGTTGCTCACCCCAAGAGTGGGCTCGGGTAATGAAACCGTGTGGAGCCTTGTCCCGAGCCGTGTCGAGGCTCTTCTTGCCGCGCTAGGCATAGCGGTCCTGGCAGTGTGCCTATGGCGCGCCAGGAGGCTCGGACGTCCCGTGCTCGAGGTCCCGATCGTGCCCTTGCCGGGATCTGAGCTTGTCGTTGCGACCGGTCGCCTGCTCGAGAAGAACGGTCGCTTCGAGGAATCTGCGGCCCTGGTACGCGCCGAGCTGTGCGGGCAACTCGCGTCCCGCCTCGGCCAAGCATCCGGCACCGCCCCCACTACCGTGGCGCAGGTGGCAGCCAACTACGCGGGGTTGCCGGTCGACGAGGTGGCAGCGGCCCTTTGCGGGCCCCCGCCACGCAACGAAAATGAGTTGTTGGAACTTGCCCGGTCATTGCAGCTAATACGCGAAGAGGTGCTAAGTGGAGCCGTCACAACCCCCTGAGCCGTGGGCACCAGACCCCCTGGTCCCTGCCGCTCCGCCACCGGTCGCGGTAACACTTGTGCCTCAGGCGACTCCGCCCGCACCGCCGACGGCGGCCCCGGGGAGCCCCAGAGACGGGGTCACGGCTGTCCGCAACGAGATCGCAAAGGTGGTTGTCGGCCAGGACGCAGTCGTCAGCGGGCTGATCGCCGCCTTGTTGGTGCCAGGGCATGTGCTGCTCGAAGGAGTGCCAGGGGTTGCCAAGACACTGCTGGCCCGGGCCTTGGCCGCTTCCCTCGACATGCGCTTCACCCGGGTACAGTTCACCCCCGACCTGATGCCCTCCGATGTCACGGGCCAGAGCATCTACGACCACCAAACGGCGAGCTTTCGTTTCCGGGAAGGCCCGGCGTTCACCAACGTTCTGCTCGCCGACGAGATCAACCGCACCCCCCCGAAGACCCAGGCTGCGCTCCTGGAGGCGATGGAAGAACGGCAAATAACGGTCGACGGTACGGCTAGGCCCCTGCCCGTGCCCTTCTTGGTGCTCGCCACACAAAACCCGATCGAGTACGAGGGCACTTACCCACTGCCGGAGGCCCAGCTCGACCGTTTCTTGTTCAAGCTCACGGTCCCATACCTGTCCGAGGCGGCCGAACGAGAGGTGCTCGCGAGGACCGATGCCGGCCTGGACGCCCACAATCTGGAGGCCGCGGGCGTGCGGCCGGTAGCCAACGCGGCACTTCTCGCAGCGGCCCGCGCCGAGGTGGCGCGCACGCGGGTAGACCCGGTCGTGCAGGCCTACATAGTGGCTTTGGCCCGCGCTACACGATCCAACCCGTCAGTTGCTCTCGGCGTTTCGACCAGGGGAGCGGCCATGCTGCTCAAGGCCGCCAAGGCCTGGGCCTGGTTGTCGGGACGCGAGTTCGTAACGCCAGACGACGTCCAGGCCGTTGCCCGGCCGACCTTGCGGCACCGGGTCAAGATCGGCCCGGAGGCCGAGCTCGAGGGTGTCAGCGCCGACGGGGTCATCGAAGGCGTGCTGGCAGCCGTACCGGTACCCCGCTGAGCCAAAGTTGATGGACGACGCCGCCGGGAAGGCTCGCTGGGGCAAGCCGGCCCTGACAGGGCGGGCACCCCTTGTCGTCGTCGTTGCCGGTTTTTTTCTCCTGGTCTGGCCTCTCGGGTTGCCCCTGGGAGTGCTTTTGGCGCTGGTCGTAGTTGTTGGGCTCCTGGGTGCCGACATCCTGCTGGCTCCGCGCCCCGGGTCGATAATCGTGACGCGCATTTTCCCAGCGGTGATGTCGCTCGCCACTTCTGCCAGCGTCAGTTGGACGGTCTTCAACCCTCACCGGCGGGATTGCGTCGTGCGGTTTGCCGACGAGCTTGCACCGTCGCTCGGAGCGAGCGCCCGACGGGCACGGGCCCGGGTGCCGGCCGGCCGCGCGGTCAGGGTTAGCGCCAGCTTGGCCCCGACCCGACGGGGCCGTTTCACGCCTACCGAGCTGGTCGTGCGGGTCGAGGGCCCGCTCGGGCTGGCTGCGCGGCAGTCAACCCGACGCGTGCCCAGCGAACTGCGTGTTTACCCCGACTTCGGCGCCAGGCGTGAGGCGGAGCTCCGCATCGACCGTGCGAGGCTCCTGGAGGTCGGCCTGCGAAGCTCTCGTTCCAGAGGCGGGGGAACGGATTTCGAACAGCTTCGCGAGTACGGCGTCGACGACGACAGCCGGCGCATCGACTGGGCCGCCACGGCCCGGGCGGACCGCCCGATCGTGCGGACTTACCGCGCCGAACGCAACCAGAGGGTGATATGCCTGCTCGACAACGGGCGCACCATGGCGGGCCAGGTTGCCGGGGTTGCCCGGTCGGAGCACGCAATCGACGCCGTGTTGATGCTGACGTCTGTTGCGAGCCGAATGGGTGACATGCCCGGCCTGGTTGCCTTCGACAGGTCCATAAGGTCCATGGTCCCACCACGCTCCGGGCGGGGCCAACTCGCCCGCGTGACAGATGCCCTGTACGACCTCACCCCGGAGCTTGCCCAGAGCGATTACCGGGGGGCGTTCGCCGAAGTACTGGGACGCTTTCAGCGGCGGGCGATGCTCTGTTTGCTCACCGAGCTCGACGAGGCTCTCCTCGACACGCTCTTGCCGACGTTGCCCCTGATCGCAAGGACGCACCTTGTGCTGGTCGGATCGGTGCGGGACCCGGCGGTTGCGATGTGGGCAAGCCGGCCTCCCGATGACATCGAGGAGGCCTACAGGGGCGTCGCCGCCCTAAGCGCGCTTGGCCGCCGGCGAGAGCTGGCAAAACTATTGCAGGCCCGCGGAGCACTGGTAGTGGACGGAGAGCCGGGCCGGCTCGCGCCGCTGCTAACCGACGCCTACCTGCGTGTTAAGGCTTCCGGGCAGCTCTGAAGCTTCTTCGACCTCGTACGTTGCCGCCTCGCGCTTGGCCCACGCTGCTCGGCCGCGAACCACGACCCATGTGAGGAAGGCGACCTCGACCGACACTCCGATACCCACCCGTACCGCCGTTGGCAGGGCCGAGCCTGTGACGAACCCCTCGATGCTCCCCGCTACCGCGAGCGTGAGCACCGTGCCGAGCACGAGCACAGTCGCCCTCGGCCCCTCTGCTGACAGGGCGCGGGCGCGCGACCGGTCGCCCGGGTCGATGAGCGTCCAACCGATGCGAAGCCCGGCGGCCCCGGCTAGGACCACAGAGCTGCACTCGAGCAACCCGTGGGGGGTTATCAGTCCCCAGAACTCGCCGGGGCGGTGGGCCGCATAAAACAGGCCCCCTGCTACGCCGAGGTTGAGGCCGTTGCTGAACAGGGCGTACACGGTGAACAACCCGAAGGTGATCCCACCGGCAAAGGCTAGAAAAGTGACTAGGACGTTGTTCCAATAAACCTCGTTCGCAAAGTCGACCGATGGCTGAGACGAGTAATAGGCCGCGAAGTCGTGGTTCACGTAAGCTTCCCGCACCGCAGCCGGGGCGGTGAGGTCGAAAGCTGCATGCGAATGGGCGATCCATGTCCCTACGACCAAGGCCGGCACGACGAAAATCAACGCGCTCGCGAGCACGAACCACCTGAGCTCCCAGATCGCTAGCGGGAAGGTCTCCGAGAAAAACCGGAGGAACGTGCGAAAGCTTCGCCGGTGCGTCCCATAAAGGGCTCCCGAGCTCTGGGCGACACGGTTGGTCAGAAAGGCCTTCAAGTTGGGGTCGGCGAAGTGCGACTGTGCGTAGGCGAGGTGGCCAGAGGTCCGTTGGTAGAGCAGCGTCAGCTCGCGCACGTCGTCGCCGGAGAGCCTGTTTACCCTTCCGGTTAGCTCACCGAGCCGGTCCCAGGTGGAGCGGTTGTCGGCCACGAAGCGGTCGATGTCCACGAGTCCACTGTAAAGGTGGCAGCAGGCGAGGGGCCCGCCACTCCCACTCCTGCCACTCCCGCCACTCCTGCACTTCTCCCGGTGGCACCCCTGTACCCTCGGAATTGTGCAAGTTAGTGCGCCGCTTCCCACTGGCATAATTACACCCGAGGCGGTCGTCCTCGACCTGCCGATCGCTTCGGCCGGGCTGCGCGTAATCGCTCGGGGGCTCGACATACTTATCTCGTTTTTTGCCGCGTTCCTGCTGCTTATTGGTTTAGGTGTCCTTAACGACGAGACCGTTACGATCATCTTCGGCTCCCTGATCGGCTTCGCCCTCTTGTTGGGTTATCCCGTGCTGATGGAGGCTTTTTGGGGTGGCCGTACCCTCGGCAAGGCGATCATGAAGCTGCGAGTCGTGAGGGATGATGGCGCGCCGATCGCGCTCACCCATGCGACGGCGCGTGGGGCGCTCGGCCTGATCGACGTGTGGGGAACGTTCGGTTTCATCGGCTTGATCAGCATGGTTGTCTCGAGACGTTCCCAACGCCTCGGCGACCTTGTGGGAGGGACGCTGGTGGTGCGGACAGGGCGCTCGGCACTGCGGGCCGTGCTACCTGTCCACTTCTCGGTGCCACCTGGCTGCGAAGAACTCGTGCGCCTGATGGACGTCGGGGCGATGACGCCGGCCGACTACGAGTTGGTGCGTTCGTTCCTCATGCGCTGGCACGAGTTCAACGCGGCGCAGCGGCCTGCTGTTGCCGCCACGCTGGCCGTGCCGCTCTGGCAACGCTTCAGGCACCCGCTGCCAGGTTGGCTGGGCCCCGATTACTACCTGGCATGCCTGGGCGCCGCCTACCAGATCCGCCATCCGTACAATCAGCCTCCCGTCGCAGCGCCCTCCATGCCCGGAGCTCCGTTTGATGGCGGCTGGGGCGCCGGCCCGGCTTGGGGGGACCGCCCGGCTTGGGGGCCCGGCCCGAGTTGGGGCACGAGCCAGCCCGCCGGCAACCCGACCGAGCGCCCGACCACCCCCAGTGGTTGGGTCGCCCCCCGCTGAGGTCGTGCGTGGGCCGGAGGTTGCTCGTTGGAACCGTCTGGCCCAATCGCCCGCGAAAAACGCGGCAAACTCGCGCCAGGCGAAAAGCGAGAGCGGAAGATTGGACCAGACGGTGTGTCGAATCCCTCCCTCTGGCGCGAGTTTTACGCGCTGAGCCGTTTACGAGCTAGCCAGTTTCACTTCGACCGAGGTGGCTTCGCCGTCGCCGGCAACCCTGAGCACAAGTTCGGCAACATTTTGGGCCGCACGAAGGTCGTCTTCGACCAGACGGAGGGCGTGCACCTGCTCCAGAGGTCCGGAAACAGTTACCCGCTCGACTGGCGAGCGAGGGCCGACCCTGGCCTCGGATTTCGCTCGGCGGATGGCTGCCAGCAGGTCCACCGCACTCGTATAAACCTGGCTGGCGCCGTCGCCCGCGGCCGAGATCGCGGCTGCCGGTGCTGCCGGTCCGGCCGCTACATCGCTCGGTCCCGGCCAAGATGCCCGGTGGACCGAGCCCTCCTGCCACCACGACCAGATCTCTTCGGTGACGAAGGGCATTACGGGGGCAAAGAGGCGCAGCAAGGTTGAGAGGCTGACGGCCAGAGCGGTCCTGGCGGACGTCGCCCGCTCGAGGCCCATCTCGCCGTAGGCGCGGGATTTGACCAGCTCCAGGTAGTTGTCGCAGAAGTCCCAGAACCAGGCCTCGGTCCGCTCGAGCGCCCGGGCGTAGTCGTAGTCCTCGAAAGCCCGGGTCGCGACCGAGACGAGTTCACTCAGGCTGGTCAAGAGGGCGACGTCAACCGGATCTACTGCGAGCGCAGTTTGGAGCACGGCGGCGGCCGCTTCGCTGGCCGCCTCACTAGCGCTCGGCTCGGCAGGCGCCGGCTCCGTCCCGCTATTGCGGGCCCAGAGCCTCGGGCTGAGCACGAACTTCGAGGCGTTCATCATTTTGAGGGCCAGTTTTCGACCGACGGTCATCTGGGTTTCCTCGAAAGCCGTGTCGGTGCCGGGGCGCCCGGAGGCCGCCCAGTAGCGGACCGCGTCCGAGCCGTGGTGTTCCAGGAGCCCCTGGGGGGTAACGACATTGCCCACGGATTTGGACATTTTCTTGCGGTCCGGGTCGAGGATCCACCCTGACAATGCCGCGTTCGACCATGGCAGGCGGCCGAACTCGAGGTAGGACCGCACGACCGTCGAGAAGAGCCAGGTCCTGATTATGTCGTGGCCCTGGGGGCGCAAGTCCATAGGGAAGAGGTGCTCCCAACGCTTTCCTGCAGCTCGGTCTTCCCAGCCCCCGGCGATCTGGGGTGTCAACGACGATGTCGCCCATGTGTCCATCACGTCAGGGTCAGCGGTGAAGCCTCCGGGCAAACCGCGATCTTGGGGCAAGTAGCCATGGGGGACGTCCGTCGTCGGGTCGATCGGCAGGTCGTCCTCTGATGGGAGCAGCGGCTCGGAATGAACTGGTTCGCCGGATTCGTCCAAGCGGTACCAGACCGGGAACGGCACGCCGTAGAAGCGCTGCCTGCTTACCAGCCAGTCGCTGTTCAGCCCGCTGACCCAGTCTTCGTAGCGCGCTCGCATGTAGGCGGGGTGCCACTGCAGCTCGCGGCCGAGTGCCAGGAGCGCGTCTTGGTGGGGGAGCGTACGGATCCACCATTGCCGGCTCGTCACTATTTCCAGCGGCCGGTCGCCCCTTTCGTAGTACTTGACAACGTGGGTTATCGAACGCGGTTCACCACGCATTTCAGCCGACTCACGCAGGAGCTCGACCGAACGGCGCTGCGCAGCGGCCACAGTTTTGCCCGCCAGTTCTGAGCAATAAAGGGCCCCGCCAGCTTCTGAGAGCCCTGCCGGCGCGGCCGGTAAGAGGCGCCCGTCTCGCCCGACGATGGCGCGCACAGGTAGGCCGAGCTCACGCCACCAGATCACGTCCGTCAGGTCGCCGAAGGTGCAGACCATCGCCGCCCCGGTGCCCTTATCGGGCTGAGCTAGAAGGTGTGAGACCACCGGCACCGATGCCCCGAACAGCGGGGTGGTGACCTGGGAGCCGACCAAGGCCTTGTAGCGCTCGTCAGAAGGGTGGACCACGACCGCGACGCATGCCGGCAGCAGCTCCGGCCGGGTCGTGTCAATCAGGAGGTCCTCGCCGTCGGGGCGATGGAAAGCGAGCGTGTGGAACGCCCCAGGTCGTTCCCTGTCCGCCAGCTCGGCCTGGGCGACCGCGGTGCGGAAGTCGACGTCCCACAGCGTCGGGGCTTCGGCGGAATAGGCCTCGCCCTTGTGCAGCAGGTGCAGGAACGCAAGTTGAGACGTGCGACGGGCCTTTTCTCCGATGGTCGTGTACAGGTTGCGCCAGTCGACGGAAAGTCCCAGATAGCGGAAGATGTCCTCGAAGGCGCGCTCGTCCTCGGCGGTGAGCCGCTCGCAAAGCTCGACGAAATTGGGACGGCTTATCGCCACAGGCTGCTCACCTTTGGCGAGCCCGCCCTCGACAGGCGGTACGTAGCCGGCCACGTAGGGCAGGCTCGGGTCGCAACGCACGCCGTAATAGTTCTGGACGCGCCTTTCGGTTGGCAGGCCGTTGTCGTCCCAGCCCATGGGGTACCAGACCGCGTACCCGCGCATCCGTTTGTAGCGGGCGATCGTGTCCGTATGGGTGAACGAAAAGACGTGCCCCATGTGCAGCGACCCGCTCACAGTGGGAGGGGGCGTGTCGATGGAGTAGACGCGTTCGCGTGTCGCCGTCGGGTCGAAGTGGTAGGTGCCTTCGTCAGCCCAACGCTTGGCCCAGGACGCCTCGAGGCCCTCGAGCACGGGCCGCTCAGGTGCGCCCCGACGACCGCGCCCGTCCGCAATGCTGCCGCTGGACATCTTCTTAGACATGATCCAGCTACCGTACTTGCTGTGCTCGCTCTCTTGGACACAGCAACGGGGCAGGTGGCACCCCTGGGGCCACGTTCCCCGGGCCGCCTCTCAATGTACCTCTGCGGGCCTACGGTCTCCGGGGCGCCTCACCTCGGCCACGGCCGTGTGTCGATCGTCTGGGATACGCTCCGGCGTTACCTGACCTGGAGCGGGCTGGATGTCCAGTTCGTGTCGAACGTGACCGACATCGAGGACAAGATCATCGCCCGAGCCGCTGAGGAGCAGCGTCCGACCGATGAGGTTGCAGCTCGCTACGAGGCCCTGTGGTGGCAGCTAATGGACGCTCTCGGCGTCAAGCGTCCCGACGCCACCCCCCACGCCACCGAGTACGTAGATGAGATGGTCCGCCTGATCGAGGAGCTGCTCGCAAAAGGTCACGCCTACGAAGGGGGGGACGGGATCTATTTTTCGACAGAGTCCCTCCCCGGTTACGGCCTGCTCGCCCGGCAGGACCTGGACATGCTGCAGACCGGGGCCAGGGTGGAGGCGGGCACGGAGGCGGCCAAGCGTTCCCCGCTCGATTTCGTTCTCTGGAAGTACGCCAAAGCGGGCGAGCCTGCGTGGCGGTCCCCTTGGGGTGACGGCCGGCCGGGCTGGCACACCGAGTGCGTGGTGATGTCGCTCGACCTGCTCGGCGAAGGGTTCGACCTTCACCTCGGCGGTCTGGACCTGGTCTTCCCCCACCACGAGAACGAGCGTGCCCAGGCGGTCGCCGACGGCAAGGTGTTCGCCCGGCGTTGGGCGCACAACGGCATGGTCGTTGACGAGGCGGGCGAGAAGATGAGCAAGTCCGTGGGGAACATCACCTCGCTCGAGGAGCTGCTCGAGCGCTATGAAGGCCGGGTGCTCCGAGCCCTGGTGCTGCAGACGCACTACCGCGCCCCCATGAGCGTCAACGCGCACCTCCTGGACCAGGCACGCGGGGCCGTCAGCCGGCTCGACAACTTCGCGAGGGAGACCAGGGCCCTTCCGGCGGTCCCCTCGGACGAGGCGGTCATCGCGCGCTTCAAGTGGCGCATGGACGACGATTTCGACACGCCGGGGGCGCTGGCGGTGATCTTCGGGGCTGTCCGCGACGCACGCGCCGACCCGTCGCGAGCGCCCGCACTGGCGGCTGCCGTCCGGGAATGCTGCGAGGAGGGTCTCGGGCTTGCAGTGAGCCTGGAGGATGAACCAGTCGAAAAAGAGGTGGCCGAACTGGTCCTCCAGCGCGACGCGGCGCGCTCCAAGGGTGATTTTGCCACGGCCGATTCCATACGGGGCAAGCTCCAGGCGATGGGCTACATCGTCGAGGATGGGCCGGATGGCACCATCGTCCGGCGCGAGCGCTGACTGCTAACGCAGCACTCGAGCCGGGAAGCCGCGCCCCCCGGTGGCAGGCGCGGCTTTAGGAGCGGACTTTATAAACGTTTACTTGTGGCTGGGTGACGCGCCTGGGAGGACGGGCCCGTTGCCGTTGTTGGCGTTCATGACCCCGGCGAGCAGGCTGGTGAGCTCGACCGGGACGACGAACTTCGTCGACGGCGAGCTACCTATTTGCTTCAGGGTTTCCAGGTACTGCAGCGTCATCGTGGTCGAGTCCAGGTCCCCGGCGACCTCGAGGATGCGGCGGAGTGCTGCGGCGTAGCCCTGTGCGCGAAGTTCGGCGCTTTGGCGTTCGCCTTCGGCTTGCAGGATGGACGATTGCTTCTGGCCTTCGGCAACCGTTATCGAGGCTTGCTTTTGGCCTTCTGCCTCGGTGACAACGGCGCGTCGTGTCCGCTCGGCCCCCATCTGGCGGGTCATAGCTTCGAGTACTCCTGGAGGCGGCTTGATCTCTCTTACCTCGACGTTGGTCACCTTCACACCCCAGCGTTCGGTGACGTCGTCGAGCTTGAACCTGAGGACCCCGTTCATTTCGTCGCGCTTGGACAGGACGTCGTCCAAGCTCATGTCGCCGACTACGGAACGCAAAGTGGTGGAAGCGATGTTGGTGGCGGCCCCCTTGAAATCCTGGACGGCCAGGACCGAGGTGAGTGGGTCCAGAACCTTGTAGAAAATGATGAAGTCGATCGCTATTGCAGCGTTGTCCTGGGTGATCGCCGTCTGGTGCGGGATCTCGAGGTAGCGCTCGCGAAGGTCGACCCACGAGATCCGGTCTGTTATCGGGTTGATGATGATCAGCCCGGGACCGCGCGCGCTGTTGGCACGGCCCAAACGGAACAGGACCACCCGCTGGTACTCACGCACGATCTTGATGGATACGGCCGCAAGTACCACTATCCCGATGAGCACGACGGCGACTAGGACCAAAATGGCGACGGTCACCGCTCCTCCTTTTCTTGGTTTGCCAAGCCCAGGGCGTCTGGGCCCAGGACGTTCCCGGCCTCCGACCACACGAGTAGCCGGAGACCCTCTACCTTCACTACATGAATGGGCACGCCCGCAGGTAGTGGACCGCTTAAGGATTCCGCCGTCCAGGTCTCGTTGTTAACCTTTGCCAGGCCCACTGGGCTGAGTGCGCCGAGGGTTATGCCATCGGCCCCGAGCGGCAACGTGGAGCTGTGCGATGGGCCCAGGGCATGCCGGTAGGCGACTGCAGGGACGATGAGAGCTGCGGCTACAAAGGCGCTTACGAAGGCCAGGGCAGCGAGGGCCCAAGCGGCCGGCGACGTCCATTGCCCGGCCGATACCACCAATGCCCAGGCTCC
>Ga0302326_10021615_pt1 | contig 13190 bp, 11 predicted proteins | sample Palsa_T0_3_FD_202264 | JGI IMG/M metagenome (GOLD analysis project Ga0302326, IMG submission 202264) | Peat permafrost microbial communities from Stordalen Mire near Abisko, Sweden - Palsa_T0_3 | ecosystem: Environmental > Terrestrial > Soil > Palsa > Peat permafrost | place: Sweden: Abisko... | reverse complement strand
AAGCTCAACGTCGATTAATGAGAGGTAAGCTTAAATAAAGGTTGAAAGTGCTCCGGCCGTGACGTGGTGCGACCTCACGGCAACAGCCCGGCGTTTTTAACCGCTTAACGGCAAATCGCCTTGTCGCTGTCGGGCTATCCCCTAAAGTGGAAAGATGTCGCGTAGTGCTTTTCCGTCCGACTCGTGCGTCGTTGCCGACCTCATGCCGTCGCCGAATTTCGGCGAGCGCAAGGACGGGCACCGGCCGGATATGATTCTGCTGCACTACACCGGCATGCCGGACGCGAACGCGGCGCTTCATCATTTATGTTCGACGTCGAGCCAGGTATCCGCGCACTACTTTGTGTTCGAGGATGGCCGGGTCGTGCAGATGGTGCCGGAAAGCAAGCGCGCCTGGCATGCCGGCGCTTCAAGCTGGGCCGGCGAAACCGATATCAATTCCTGTTCGATTGGCATCGAAATCGCCAATCCAGGCCACGATTACATCTATCGCGATTTTCCCAAGCGCCAGATCGCGGCGGTGACGGCGCTGTGCCGCGGCATTCTGACACGAAACTCGGTGCCACCGGCGCGCGTGCTGGCCCATTCGGATGTCGCACCGGCCCGCAAGCAGGACCCCGGCGAAAAATTCCCTTGGCGCACTCTATTCGATTCCGGGGTCGGCAACTGGGTCAAGCCCGCCCCAATCACCGACGGCCCGTTACTCGCACTTGGCGACCGCAGCGATACAGTGATGTCGCTACAACAGTCGCTTGCGGATTATGGCTACGGTCTGGCGATTAACGGCAACTACGACTCGGCCACCCACGAAGTGGTGACCGCGTTCCAGCGCCACTTCCGGCCGGAGCGTGTCGACGGCGTTTGCGATATTTCGACCCTCCGTACGCTGCAAGGCCTGCTCGCTCATCGCAGCCGGCCGCGAACCATGGCGGCGCGCGTCATTAACTTTGATCCGCTTGTCGTGGCATCGCAAAGACTGGCCTCTTGACGGCGGCAGCCCGTACCTCCATCCGTGTTCATGTCAGTCGGTCGGACGGCCGCTCCGGCGAAACCGAAAGGTTGCCGGGGAGGAAAGTCCGGGCTCCGTGGACAAACGGTGCCGGATAACATCCGGCGGGCGCGAGCCCAGGGAAAGTGCCACAGAGAACAGACCGCCGCGGCGCGTTGCGTAATTGCCGCGGTAAGGGTGAAACGGTGCGGTAAGAGCGCACCGCGTTGGCGGCAACGCCGACGGCACGGCAAACCCCACCGGGAGCAAGACCGAATAGGAACGGTGCGAAGCGCAAGCTTCGGGGTCTGTGTCCAGATCTTGCCGTTCGGGTAGGTTGCTGGAGGCGGCGGGTAACCGTCGTCCCAGAGGAATGGCCGTCACGTATGCGGGCTTGCCCGCATGCCATCCAGAACCCGGCTTACAGACCGGCTGCAAACTAAGGGCGTCCGGCGGAAATCCCGTCGGACGCCCGCCAAGCCTTTCCCATCCTATTTCTGGCACGACATTTGAATGCGACCGAGGCAGGAGCATGTTGCCTACATAGCACTTTAGCTAGAAGGAACGTCCACAGAGACACCAAGCTACGCTGGCTTATTTCAAATTAAGTGCTGTCAATTGCCATTGGAGAAAGAAAATTCTATTTCCAAGGATATGACGACGAGGACCGACGCATGAGCCGTATTCCAGCCGAAACGCCCTCCGCACGTATTGGTGCGCTGGCGCGGCTGCCGGTATTTTTCGCGCTGGAGAACAAGCGCGTGCTCGTCGCCGGGGGAACCCAGGCTGCGGCGTGGAAGGCGGAATTGCTTTCCGCGACCGGCGCTGGCGTCGAGGTGTTCGCGGCATCGTTCGGCGAAGAAATGCTGGCGCTCGCGGAGAGCCCGCCGCGCGGTCCGATCGCGCTCCATGAACGGACTTGGGTCGATGATGATTTCGCCGGCACCGCAATCGCTGTTGCCGACTGCGCCAACGACGATGAAGCACAGAAATTTTCCGCTGCGGCCAAGGCGTCGGGTGTGCCGGTCAATGTCATCGACCGCCCTGCGTTTTGCGATTTTTCCTTTGGTGCCATCGTCAACCGCTCCCCGCTGGTGATCGGCATTTCGACCGATGGCGCATCACCGGTGTTCGGCCAGGTGATTCGCGCCAAGATCGAAGCGCTGATCCCGAGAGGCTTTGCCCGCTGGGCCGACGCCGCGCGCAACTGGCGGCCGCGGATTCAGGCACTCGCCCTTTCCTTCCGCAGCCGGCGCGCATTCTGGGAGAAATTTACCGCGCTGGCCGTGGCCGCGCCGAATGCTGCGCCGACCGATGACGATCTCGACGCGCTGCTCAAACCAAACGCAACGCCGGATGCCGGCTCGGTCGTCCTGGTCGGCGCCGGCCCCGGCGATCCGGAATTGCTGACGCTGCGCGCCGTTCGCGCGCTGCAATCGGCCGACGTGATCCTGTTCGACGACCTGGTATCGCCCGACGTACTGGATTTCGCGCGCCGCGAGGCAAAGAAGATGCTGGTCGGCAAGACCGGCTATCGCACCTCGTGCAAGCAGGACGACATCAACACCCTAATGACCTCGCTCGCCAGGGCCGGCCGCCGCGTGGTGCGCTTAAAGGGCGGCGACCCAATGATCTTCGGCCGTGCCGACGAAGAAATCACCGCTTGCCGCAATGCCGGTATTTTGGTCGAAGTCGTACCCGGGATCACTACCGCACAGGGAGCAGCCAGCCGGCTACTGGTGTCACTGACGCGTCGCGGCAAAGCGCGTCGGGTGCAATACATCACGGGCCACGGCCGCGACGGCAAGCTTCCCGCCGATATCGACTGGACGAGCATCGCCGATCCGGCGGTGACGACGATCGTCTATATGCCGGTCAGGACGCTGCCGCAGCTTGTTGCAACCGCGTGCAAGGCTGGTCTCGATCCTTCAACGCCTGCGGTTGCGGTCGAACACGCCACGCGTTCCGATGAACGCATTATCGCGGCCACTATTGCCGATCTGCCCGCACGGATCGGCGAGGAACCGCCATCGGGCCCGGTCGTCGTCATGATCGGTCGCGCGTTTTCAGAATATGTCGAGGCAGCAACCGATAGCGAAGCCGAAGCCCGTCAAGTCCGCTCCTGACGCGCGGCGACAATATCTCTCACCGCTTCGTGGCTCTCGCCGTTATCGCGCGCCAGCCCTTCGAGTACGCCCGATACATCCTGCGCCGGGCGGTTCTGACTCATCTTCCATTTGCCCTCGAGCCGCGTGATCCGCAGCTTGAATCCGATGATCGCCTTGAGCATCTGCTCGACGAACCGTTCCGGCGCATCGTTGACCGCCCACGGCGCATCGCGTCGCTGCTCATGGGTGTCGGTCATTTTTCCGACGTGCGCGCGTAGTTCATCCGGATCGTCGAAAAAACTCAGCGTGCCGGAGGCGTGGATCGCGAGATAATTCCAGGTCGGCACTACTTTGCCGCTCTGCTGCTTGGTCGGATACCACGACGGCGTGATGTAGGTATTCGGCCCGAGGAAGATTGCCAGTGCTTCCATGCCCGGCTTTACCCTCTGCCATTGCGGATTGGCGCGGGCGAGATGCCCAAGCAAGGTGCCGAGCGGCGCAGGTTCCGGCTCGATCAATAGCGGCAAATGGCTCGCCTCCAGTTCCTGCTCGCTCAGGGTCACGAGCGTGCCGAAGCCATACTTGCGTATGGCGTCGTGCATCGTCGAAACGCGCTCTTCCTTGAAGTGCACCGGGACGTACATCACTGCCTCCGGCCGGTTTTCGCGCGCTTTGTCCGCAGCGCGCCGGCTATGATACGATCGCCGCCTTAGCACAGAGGTTCCAGCCCGTCATGCTCGACAAAGCCGACGATGCCCGCATGCGCGCGACACGCACCGGTCCACGTCTCGATTTTCAGGAACACCTCGCCGACCTAGAAGCGGCAGGACTGGTCGAGCGGATCGATACGCCAATCAACAAGGATACCGAGCTGCACCCGCTGGTGCGCTGGCAATTTGTTGGCGGTGTGCCTGAAAACAAGCGCAAGGCCTTCATTTTCACCAACGTCACCGATGCAAAGGGCCGCAAATACGATATTCCGGTCGTGGTCGGCGCGCTGTCGGCGTCGCCGGAAATCTACGCCTTCGGCATGGGCCGCAAAGTCGAGGAAATCGGCGATGCCTGGATGCAGGCGATCAATCACCCGATCGCGCCGATCCGCGTCACCTCCGCGCCGTGCCAGGAAGTCGTCATCACCGGCGAAGGCCTGAAGGCGCCGGGCGGACTTAACGCGCTGCCGGTGCCGGTCTCGACGCCGGGCTTCGACTCCGCACCTTATCTGACGGCAACGCTGTGCGTGACGCGCGATCCGGAAACCGGCGTGCAGAACATGGGCACTTATCGCGCCGGACTGAAAGCGGCAGACCGGCTCGCGGTGCGCATGGTGGCACGCGAGGCGACCGGCGCCGGCGGATTTCTGCACTGGCAGAAATACCGTGCACGCAAGGAAAAGATGCCGATTGCCATCGTGGTCGGCGCCGCACCTATTGTCGTTTTTACCGGGCCGCAAAAACTCGCCATCGACCTCGACGAGATGGGCGTTGCCGGCGGCTTGGCCGGCGAGCCGATCCGCATGGTCAAGTGCAAGACCATCGACCTCGACGTGCCGGCCGACTCCGAGATTGTCATTGAGGGCTTGATCGACTGCGAGAAGCTCGAGCCGGAAGCGCCGTTCGCGGAGAGCAATGGCTATGTCGCGCTCGAAGCCTTCAACATGCCGATGGACGTCACCGCTATCACGCGCAAGCAGAAGCCGGTGTTCTGCTCGATCATCAGCCAGGTGACGCCGAGCGAATCCAGCGTCATCAAAAAAGTCGCCTACGAGCCGTTGTTCCTCGCGCACCTTCGCGATCGTCTGGCGATCAAAGGCGTCACGCGCGTCGCCATGCACGAGCGGCTGACCAATTTGCGGCCGGTCATTTTTATCCAGGTGACGGCGGGCACGCCGCGCACCGAGGTTTGGCGCGCGCTGCACGGCGCTTCTTCGCTGATGTCAAACTGCGGCAAGATCGTCGTTGCGGTCAGCGACGATATCGATCCGACCAGCGTCGATGCGGTGCTATGGTCGCTCGCCTATCGGTCAAATCCGATCCAGGACGTCCAACTCGTGCCCAATCGCGGTGGCGTGCAGGGCGCGCAATACGGACCGCGGGAATCCGACTCCAGCATGCTGGTCGATGCGACGCGCAAGCGCCCGATGGCGCCGTTGGCGTTGCCGACCCGCGAGCATATGGAACATGCGCGCGAATTGTGGGAACGCCTTAGTCTGCATCCGCTCACCGTGACGTCGCCATGGCACGGCTATCATCTTGGCGACTGGATCGACACCTGGGAGAAGTTCGCCAAGCGCGCGGCCGTCGGCGATTGGGAGCTGTCCGGTCTGGAAACGCTCAAGCGGCAACGCAGCGGCGATATCATGCCGGAAACCTCGGTGCGCGCTGTCGAGAAGGACAATTCGCCCCCGCGCGACAAAAGCGAATAGACGGACGGAATCTGACTATGGCACGGGTGCCTTATCTCGATGTTTCGGACCTTGCGCCGGACGATCAGGATTTGCTCAAGCGTCCGATCAATCTGTTCCGCGCGCTGGTACATAGCCCTGGCGCGGCGCGCGGCTGGAGCACGATCGGCCATTATATTCGTCACGGCAGCAAGCTCGACCCGCGGCTCCGCGAAATGGCGATCCTTCAGGTCGGCTATCTAGCGCGAGCGCCCTATGAGTGGTCGCATCACGTCAAGATCGGGCATGATTTCGGCGTCAGCGATGATGATATCCGTGCCATCATTGCCGAAACCGAGGGACACACGACGACCCTCGATCCGTTCGACAAGACTGTCCTAAAAGCCGCGCGTAAAATGGCGTCCGAGCTGGCAATTACCGATGCCACCTTCGCCGCGTTGCAGGAGAAGCTCGACACCGAGCTCCTCACCGACCTGGTTCTGACCATTGCCTTTTATTGTGCCGTAGTGCGGGTCTTGGCGACGATGCAGATCGACGTCGAAGACGATTATCTGCCGTATCTCAAGCAGTTCCCGCTGCCGAAGGATTAGCGGCCAAAAGCGCGGCCGGGGCTCCGAAATTGACTGGTTGCGGAACCCCGCCCACCCCGCCTATCTAACGTGTCATGAACACGACATCATCTACATCCGCCCCATCGGGAACGGCCGCGCACGGTCTGATCGACGCCCGTCTGACCAAGATCGAAGACGTCGCCCGCGATACCAAGATTTTCACTTTTCAGCGCGTCGATGGCGGAAAGTTGCCTGCCTACAAGCCTGGCGCGCACATTGACCTGCATCTGCCAAACGGCATGTTGCGGCAATTTTCGCTCACAGTGCCGGTATCCGATCCGGACGGTTACACGGTTGGCGTCAAGCGCGACGAAAACAGCCGCGGTGGCTCGCGCTACATCATCGAACAGATGAAAGTCGGCGACCAGATCAAGATCAGTGCGCCGCGTAATAATTTTCCACTGGTCGAAAATGCCGACCATGTCGTGCTGGTTGCGGGCGGCATCGGCATCACGCCGATCTGGTGCATGGCGCAAGAACTCGAAGCCCAGGGCCGGCCGTGGAAGATCCACTACGCCTGCCGGTCGCAGGCCGACATGGCTTTCTTGAGCGACCTGAAAAAGCTTGATCCGGAGCGGGTGCATCTGCATTTCGACGACGAAGCCGACGGCAAGGTCCTCGACCTTACCGCGGCCATCGCCGAGGCGCCGGCCAACGCGCACTTCTATTGCTGCGGCCCCAACCCGATGCTCAAAGCATTCGAGGCCGCGGCCGCGAGCAGGCCACGGGCGAACGTTCACATTGAATACTTCACCGCCAAGGAAGAGGCCTCCGCGAATGAGCTGGGTGGCTTCTGGGTCGAACTCACCCGTTCTGGCGAGGAATATTTCATTCCGCCGGGGAAGAAGGTTCTTGAGGTGCTGTTCGATGCCGGTGTCGACGTCGATTACTCGTGCGAACTCGGCATCTGCGGGGCCTGTGAGACCCGGGTCATCTCCGGCACTCCGATCCACCACGATTCGGTGCTGAGCGAGGAAGAGCAGGCCAGCAACGAAAAGGTCATGATCTGCTGTTGTGGCTGCGCTACCGAGCGGCTCGTGCTCGACATGTAGTTCCTCTGGTGTCCGGGCTGCGATAGAGTGCCGGGATGGATGCACCTGTCATTTCCCGCCCTGCCAAAGCCAACGCCGCCAAGGATCGCCAGGATCTTCGCTCGTGGATCGCATTACTGCGCGAGCACGGTGAGCTTCAGGACATCGCGGGCGCCGAGCTCGAAAAAGAGATCGGCGGCATTGTCGACATCTATCAGCGGCGGATCGGCAACAAGTCCGTCCTGTTCGACGATATTCCCGGCCATCCGCGCGGTCATCGTATCCTCGCCAACCTTCTCACCTCGATCCGCCGCATCAACATTACGCTCGGCCTTCCGGCTGACGGTACGCCAATCGAGCTGGTGCATTACTGGCGACGCTACATGAAAGAGGCGAAGGTCATCCCGCCGGAGACACTAAAGACCGGGCCGCTCATGGAGAATGTCTATACCGGCAAGGACATCGACATTTTCAAGATCCCGGTACCCCGCTGGCACGAGCACGACGGCGGCTATTACATCGGCACCGGCGACATGGTGATCATGCGCGATCCGGATTCCGGCTGGATCAATTACGGCGCTTATCGCGTGCAGGCGCAGGAGCCCGGCGTCGCTACCGTGATGTTCTCCAAGGGCAAGCACGGCGACATGATCAAGCGGCGCTATCACGAACGCGGCGAACCCTGCCCGATCGCCGTGGTCTGCGGCATGCATCCGGCGCTGTTCATGATCGCCGGGCTGGAAATTCCCTACGGCAAGAACGAATATGATGCGGCCGGCGGCTTGATCGGCGAGCCGGTGGAAGTCATCACCGGCCCGCGCACCGGCCTTCCGATCCCGGCGCATGCGGAGATCGCGTTCGAGGGCTTCATTTATCCAGATGATGTGCTCGACGAAGGCCCGCTCGGCGAATGGACCGGCTACTACGCTGGCGGCCTCAAGAAAGAACCCGCGATCCGGATCGAAACTTTCATGCACCGTGACGACCCGATCCTGCTCGGCGCGATCCCGGGCATTCCGCCGGACGATGACTCGTTCTATCGCGGTACCTACCGTTCTGGCGCGGTGTGGAATCAGCTCGAAGCGGCCGGCGTCCCTGAAGTGAAAGGCGTCTGGGCCCACGCGGCGGGCGGGAGCCGGCTATGGTTGACGGTCGCGATCAATCAGCAATATGCCGGCCACGCCAAGCAAGCCGGTCTGATCGCTTCGCAATGCCACGCCGGCGCTTACGCTAACCGTTTTGTCGTCGTGGTCGATGACGACATCGATCCCGCTGACATGGACAAGGTGATCTGGGCGATGTGCACGCGTTTCGATCCGCGCGAAGGCATGGAAACCTTGCGCGGTTGCTGGTCGACCGCGCTCGATCCAATGGCCTATGCCAGCGACGATCCGCGCAATGCGCGCGTCGTGATCGACGCTTGCAAGCCGTTTAAGCGGCGCGATACCTTCCCGATCGTGGTGCGCGTCAGCCAGGAAGTTGAGGAACACGTACGCGGAAAGTTCTCCAGCGTGCTGCCGAAACCATGAACCCGCACGAAAAGTTCGACATCACGCTCAACATCAACGGCCAGGATTATCCGATCCGGGTCGAAGCGAGGAAAACGTTGGTCGACGCGATCCGCGATGATTGTGGCCAGACCGGCACTCACATTGGCTGCGAGCATGGGGTTTGCGGCACCTGCACTGTCATCGTCGATGACGACGCGGTGCGCTCCTGCCTGATGTTCGCTGTGCAGGCGCAAGGCAAGAAAATCCGCACGGTGGAAGGCCTCGCCGAGGGCGACAAGCTCTCCGTGCTGCAACAGGCATTCATCGACAACCACGGCCTGCAGTGCGGTTACTGCACGCCGGGCTTCCTGATGCTCATCACCAACGCGCTGGAAAAGAATCCGGATATCGACGACGAGGAACTGCTCGACGTGCTAGCCTCGAACCTCTGCCGCTGCACCGGCTATCAGAATATCATCAAGGCGGCCAAGGCGGCGCGTGACGAGATGCGCGGCGAGAAAGTTACAGTTTAAGCGCGGCCAGCGCGGCCTTCGCCACTTCCACATCCTGCTCGATCTTGGCACCGCCGGCGGCGACCGCGCCGATTACCTCGCCGTTGACCTCGATCGGAAAGCCGCCCGGCACGTTGGTGAAGTCACCCATCCGCACCGCCATCGACAACGCATTTTCTTCCGGAGTGTAGCCGGTCGGCATCCTTTGCGACGCCGAGGTGATCGCCTTGCGCTGGGTGGTGATGATGGAGAAATGCCGCGCGCCGTCCATCATCAGAAACGCAATCATCCGGCAGCTTTGATCGACCACGGCGAGCGACACCTTGCAGCTGAGTTCGTTTGCCTTCTTCACGCCGGCGGCGATCATCTTCTGGCTCGCTTCGTGGGTCAGGCGATGGGTCGGGACGACATCGGGCATAGGCTTCCTCCGTGCCGGAGTTGAGCAACTTCACACCAAGTCGGCAATGCTGATAGTTTCCCGGCGGCATCAAGGGTGGGCCAGCGTAAAATGCCAAATTCAGTGAACTGGGATCGCGAAGCCGATGTGGTCGTGATCGGCTCGGGCGCGACCGGACTTCCCGCCGCCGTGGTGGCGCGCGAAGCCGGCGCGTCGGTCATCGTCGTCGAAGCCGAACATCACGTCGGCGGCCACGCTATCACCTCGGGCGGCAACCTGCCGCTCGGCGGAGGCACCAGCTACCAGAAGAAATACGGCATCGAGGATTCGCCGGACCTGTTTTTCCGCGACCTCACCGACTGGACGGTGGTGGAGTCGAACGGCTTCCCGCCCTACCGCTACAACGACCGCGAAGTCATCCGCGCCTTTGCCGACAACAGCGTGCCGGCTTTCGAATTCCTGCTGGCGCACGGCGTCAAGGTGATAGACCGCATGCCGAACAATATCGGTCATGAGATCGGCATCTCCGTGCTGCGCACCATGCAGATCGACGTCTGCGACTGGCCGATGGTGCATACCGGCGGACCGGCCGACCCGACCGATCCGGAAATCCGTGCCGGCGCCGGCCTCATTCGTCCGCTCGAAGCCGCCGCAAAAAAAGCCGGCGTGGACATCCTTCTCGACCACCGCATGACCACGATCCACCGCGAAACACCGCGCGACGGCAGAGTGACCGGAGTCGCCGTCGCTCATAACGGCAAGACGCTCAACATCCGCGCGCGCAAGGCTGTGATCGTCGCGACCGGCGGCTCGACCGGCAACGTCAACTTCCGCCGCATGTTCGATCCGCGCCTTACTGAGGAATATTGCGGCCTGGCCGGCGCGCCGTGGTCCGATCAGGATGCAAGCGGCGAGATCGCCGCCATGGGCGTCGGCGCCGCGCTGTGGGGACTGTTCAACTTCACCGGTGAGTTCGGCTCCGGTATCACCAAGCCAGGCGCAATCGGCTGCCAGTACGGCTATGTCAACGTGCGCTGGCGGCCGGGCAGCGAGGTGTTCGACAAAGCGCGGGCGATCGGCTTGCCGGTGAAGGACTGGCAGGACGTCATCCTTGTCAACATGCTGGGCCAGCGGTTTTACGACGAAACAGTGGGACACTTTGGCTACAACACCCACGGCAGCGTCGAAGCCTATATGCAGGGCAGCTACCTCAACGCCAAGAACCAAAAATACAATCCGAGCAATTTCATCAACGCCGCGCTCGCCGGTATCGGCGATGGCTACAATGGCGGCGGCCCGATCTGGGCGATTTTCGATGCCGAAGCGGTGGCCCGCGAAGGATGGGAACCGAAGCCGCCCCACGTCGATTTCGATGCCAGCCTTTTCTTCGAGGCCGAAAGCATCGAGACGCTCGCCGCCAAGATCGAAATGAAATACCAGCGCGTCCCGATGCCGCCGCAGACTCTTGCGGCGACGGTGGCGCGCTACAATTCGTTCGTCGATGCCGGAAAGGATGCCGATTTCGGCAAGCCGAAGCCACTCTACAAAATCGCGAAGCCGCCATTCTACGCAGCGTGGGCAACGCCGGTGATTCACGATACCCGCGCCGGCCTTCGCATCAACGCGCGCTGCCAGGTAATTGACATGAATGGAGAGGTCATCCCCGGCCTTTACTGCGGCGGCGAATCGGCCGGCGGCTTTTCCATGCATGGCCTGCCGCGCGCGGTGTGCCAGGGCTTTATCGCGGGACGAAACGCTGTCACGGTGAACAGCAACGCCTGAAAACTTCCGCAGGCGGGCGTATGATGAATTTCAGTACGGAGCATCGCAATGCTAATGCCGCGAAGACAGGTATTGCGGATCGTAGCCGGAGCGGCCGCATTTCCGATCGCTTCCCGCATCACGAGAGCCGAAGATCAGACAACGCCGCCATCGGCCTCGCCCCGCCCGCTCGCGGAACGGCTGGCCGCCTATGCCGCCGACCTGCGCTACGAGGGTCTCGACGATGCGACAATCGAGAGCGTCAAGGTCCATCTCATCGATTCGGTCGGTTGCGGCCTCGCTGCTTTCCATGATGAGCCGGTCCGCATCTGCCGTGACGTCGCGTTGGCGAACGGCGGACGCGGCAGAGCGACGGTCATAGGCACCACGCGGCAGACTTCGCCGGATCTCGCGGCTTTCGCCAACGGCGCCGCGTTTCGTTATCTCGACCTGAATGACGCCTATGTCGGCCGCATTACCGGCCATCCGAGCGATGACATCGCGGCCTGTATTGCGGTGGCCGAGGCGGAGCATGCGAGTGTCGCGGAACTGATCACCGCGATCGTGCTCGCTTACGAGGTCAATTGCCGGCTGATCGATGCTTTCGACGTGAGCATGAGCGCGCGCGGCTGGGACGTGCCGATGCTGAGCCTGCCAGCCGTCGCGCTTGCCACCGGCAAGCTGATGAAACTTCCTTCCAACAAGCTCTCACAAGCAGTGAGCGTGGCCCTTAATGACCACATTTCGATGGGTCAGACCCGCGCACAGGGATTGTCCGACTGGAAAGGGATCGCGGACGCCGAGGCGTCCCGCAATGCGATCTTCGGCGCCACGCTGGCGCGTGCCGGTCTCACCGGCCCGGCGCCAATCTTCGAAGGACGATGGGGGTTTTTCAATCTCGTGACCGGCCCGGCCGAGGTAGATACCAGTCGGTTCGGCGGACGTGGCGTCCCGTTCCTCATTCACCAATGCGGCTTGAAAAGCTACGCGGCCCATATCACCGCGCAGACCACGGTCCCGGCCGCGGTGGCGCTTGCCAAGGACATCGGCAATCTCGATCGCATCGTCGCGATCGAAATCGGCACTACTCGCCGCGGCAAACAAATCGCAGGTAGTGACGCCGACAAATGGGCGCCGGAGACGAAAGAGACTGCCGATCACAGTTTACCGTATATCGCGGCGCGGGCGATGCTCGACGGCGATATCGGAAACGACAGCTACACACCGGACAAGCTTCACGATCCGCGCGTGCTGGCGCTCATGCATAAAATCACAGTGAACGAAGATCCGGATTTCGCGACGCTCACCGTCAACGTGCCGCCGACTCGCCTCACGGCCACGCTCGACAACGGACAGAAGGTTGTGCATCTGGTCGACAGCATGCCGGGCTTTCCAGGGCACCCGGTGAGCAGAGCCGACGTGAAGCGGAAATTCCGCAGCAACATCGGCGGGCGTTGGCCGCGACAGCAGACGGACGCAATCTTACAATCGTTGTGGGCGCTCAATCAAACCCACGACCTGTCTGCCTTGCTTAAGAAGCTGGCATTGCCTGCATGATCACGGCGCGTAAGCCCAAGCCTCCATCATCACGGTAGCACCCGGCACCGGCAGCGGCCCGGGGACTTCTACAGCGGAGAACGGCAGCGGACATCCGCCAACGCGGCGCTCCCACACTTTGTAGACAGCGTAAAAATCGCCGATGTCGGTGAAAAACAAGAGCACCCGCACGATATTGGCCAGCGAGGTGCCGGCGGCCTCGCAGAGTTGTGCGATGTTGTCGATGATCGCCTCGGACTGAGCTTGCGGCGACGATGAAAAATGCGGTTGCCGCGGATCGACGGCTGCTGTTGGCAACAGTCCATCACGATCAGCCGCCATCAACGCTGGCATG
>Ga0302326_10021614_pt1 | contig 13191 bp, 16 predicted proteins | sample Palsa_T0_3_FD_202264 | JGI IMG/M metagenome (GOLD analysis project Ga0302326, IMG submission 202264) | Peat permafrost microbial communities from Stordalen Mire near Abisko, Sweden - Palsa_T0_3 | ecosystem: Environmental > Terrestrial > Soil > Palsa > Peat permafrost | place: Sweden: Abisko... | reverse complement strand
GATATGAGAACAACCCTTCGATCAAATATACCGCCGATATCTACAATGTGCCTGAAGGCAATTATGCGGGTCTTCTCTCCTATCATCAATTGAATACCGCGAGTAACAATATCGGCATCGTTTCAACCACCAAGGTGAATACCACCGATATTTCAAGACCTGCTGCCGAGAACACAGCGAGTAACTACAGTTTCGTCAGAGCCAGTAGTATCATTGATAATTTTACCACCACAACAGCGACAGGCACGTTTATCAAAAACAACAATGCGTTGACCGTCGGCACACCGGTCAATCGTACGATGTCTGATCATGCCAGTAATCCTCGGTATACCGAAGCCACTGATAATATTTTCTTAGAGTCATCGAAATTGGCCAAGATGAATGCCGTGCTCATCGAATGTGGTTGGAACAATGCGATTCCCTTTGCGCTTTATCCAGGTCATAATGTGAAATATCACTATGACCAAGATGGAACCTTTACTTATCAGCAGGGTATGCTTGAGAGGGTTGTCTATCACTTTGACCGAAAACGTAAGAATGCCGTTGGTAATGTTTATGCTGGCACTGCACAGATCAATCTTCGGGCGAACTCAGATGTTACGTCTGCAGTGCAAACTTTATCCATATAGCAAGACGTGTTTCAAATTATTTGGTTGTAGGATGATATGTAGCACGCGACATGGATCACAACCAATCAGATATCGCGGGAGGCTATCAAATCGACGAAACGCACCAACACGTTCTCCGGGATAACCGGAGAACGTGTTGCATCATGTCATTTTTAATAAACCCTATTCATTTCACCAGATTTAGTAAACGCTTCATATCACTTTCTATGAAGTGCTGTATTTTCGTGTTATGGCAGTTACTCCATATACGCGTGGCATATAAGATGGGGATATCTCGTTTTAATGCGGTATGAAGATTCTTAGTACCAACGAAACTTGGTTGAAGTTGATAAGCATCATAAATCAGGGATAACCAGCGTATTTCTTTTAAGTAGTCTGTCCAGGCATTCTGCCGTCGTTGACTGATCTGTGTTGTTTGTAATAGCTGACGAAGATAGTGTGGGATCAAGCTTGATGACAGACGTAGACTTTTGAGCAACACAGACGGGTTTACCACACCTGCCCGACAAGCATCAACCAAGGTCAAGACCTCACGAAGCGCGATGGGAAATTCACTGCCAACAAAACCATAGTACTGATCACCGAATAAGGCATTGAGATCAAGATGCAGACGATCGTGCAGAACGATGGGTGTCTTCATCACCGCATCATAAATATTCCCCAACCAGATATCTTCGAGATCCTGTAAGAGATGGATTAATACATAGCGATGGAGGTATTCCGGTTGGTCAAGCATTGGTGTCACGGTACGTAGAAAGTTGATATATTGTAACACCAGAGCGACAACATCGATGGTAAAGACCGCTCGAGAGGGATAGGTCTTGGTATAGACGATTTGATCCTGATAGGTCTGAAAGGTTAATTCCAAACTATCGATATCAACCAACCGAATCGGTTTCACTTCACGCCACGCATCCCATCCGAGATCAAACGGCAGATCGGTGGGCGGATCTTGACACTGAACCGGAATGAGGAATTCTTCGGTATGGGCAGGATTGTTGCGGATCACCGTATTGGTGAATGTGAGTCCGGTTGTCACCGCATCGAAGATACTATTGAGATCAGGAGCGGTATAGATCAACACATCAAAGTAACAGGCAAAATCACTGTCCCGTTGTAACAAAGCAGGGATATCAGCATCTGCCAGAATCTTTCTCAGTAACACCACGATCGGACTCTCGTAGCCCACCGCATCGGTATAACGATCGGTGATGATACCACGTTTGACATTGAGTGTATCGATGTAGTTCGATAGATGTGGAAGACTACGGGGTGTGGTAGAGTCGAACAAGTACGCATCCAATCCACGGAACAGCATGAGTATGATCCTCAAAATGATTTTGTTTAAAAAATCTCGTTCATACGATGGAGGCTACAACACATCATCCTATCATCCTAGTAAAACAAAACACCTCTCCACCATTCTGTGGTAGAAGCCAAGCATCTCAAATGAGATGCTGATGCTGAAGACGGTATGTTTTTCCATCTGGAAATTCATTCCTCTTTTGAGTATATATTATTGTGTTGCGGAACCTAAGGAGTTAATATGGTCAAGGGTATTCGCCCACGACAAAGGCATTTGTCGCGCGTCGACGATCAAGGAAGCGCTTCTTTGATTGACTAAGTCCGAAGTGCATATCATTCGATATGCGATCCATCACACGTGTGAACTTTACGATCTAGAAAGGATCAACCATGGCTATCAGGGCAACCACGGATACCGATACCGCTCGAGCGGGTGCTGATGCACCCGGTGCTCCCACTGCTGCGGCTGATGCCGGTCGGGCACCCGGATTGGATCGGCCGAGTAGTCTGTTCGGCATCATGAGCTTGCTGGGTGCAGGGGCCGCACTCGGTCAGGATATCGACAAGTATATCGAAACAATCAAATCCTATTTCACCAAGGATACGACCAATATATCTCGCAACATCGAGATCCGTCGGCTGGCAGAGCCACATGGCGCCCATGTGTTCATCTCGGGTGAGTATGCCTTCGTCATGCTATTCGCCTCGTTGCTGCAACGTGATCAGCAGAACTTCACACCGGTGAGTGATCGGATCAAGCAGGCGGCGCAATCCATCGCTGATATGCCGGGTGGTAGTAAGTTGAATCTTTTGAGTTCGATCGTGCTGATCCCGGAAGACTATGATCGGGCAAAGAATATGGCGCTCGGCATTTCGACCATCATGCAGATCGCCAATGACCAGCACATTCGAGGTGCCACCGCGTCGATCATGTCGGATTATGAATACAAAGTCGATCCCAATGTGTTGGCTGCCAGGCAGTTCATCAGCGATGTCAGTCCGCATGCAGTGCCGCCGCGGGTGGATATCGGGTTTGTGCTCTACGCCAATCTACCACGTCGGGCGATGGCTGGGTTCGGTGCCAGTCAACTGGATGAAAGTAAACCGATCGCGGCTGTCGGCGGCTATACCGAGATCTTGCGTGTCATTGATCCTGCCACAAATCTGATCAAATATCAGCCGTTGATTCATATCACTGAGATCGCCACACTCATCCCCTTGCCGGGTATTGTGCCGGTCTGTTTGGCGATTGCGGTCGATCAGTTCATTGCGGCACGCACCTGGATCAACCCCTTCATAACATTTGTTAGGAACAAACCAAGTTTGGGCAATCTGGAAATCGATCCGGTTGACAAGACAAAACTCTGGTGGCCTCAAGATAGAGAAACGCTCTCCAAGTGGATGCCCAACAATATGATGCCACAACAACTGCTGGCGATCGATGTGGCCGAAGGCCGGTGGCGTATCCCGCAACTGGCTCTCTATGGCTATCCCGGACCGGAGTCCTTCGCCCGGATCTATGACCAAATCACTGCTTTCTTCGGCACCAAGATTCCGGTCAATCGGCAGCTGAATCCCTATGATGTGAAGTTCACCAATTATGTCGGCGTCTATGGTGACGTGCATGGCCGACGGACCGATAGTCGGGAGATTGACTATCTTAACTTGGTGGCCCAACACGGCACCCAAGATGATGCAGCCAGGCTGTTACTAGAGCCGTATAATCCGATGTTGCGGGCCAAGATCATCAACGATAAAGTCGGTAACCTGGAAACGCTGTTTCGCACGCCGATTTCTGTCATCGAAGGCCCGCTGCTCAGTAACCTTGCGGCGATGGTGGTAAGCGTGTTGAATATCAGCGGCACGCAGAACCAAGATCGGATGGCCTCGACCGATTGGATGAGGGCGACAGCACAGGGCTACGCTGGACAGAACTTCAGTGTCATGCGCGCCGATACTCGTGGCAATTGGAACTACGATCCCAATTATCGCGTCTAAACAGCATCAGACAGGTGAGTTGGGCATCATGCTCAGCTCACTTGCTTGCTGTTTTTTTATCCACAGAAAACAACCCCGGCATGCTGTCCACAAGGAACAACACGATGCTGATTGCGACACCATTGTCTATACTGCTGAGTACGACAATGATGATGGATCTGAACACCACGATCGCTTCCACGACAATACCATTTCTCTATCAGACGGTACTCGGTCACGATATGATCCCCGATCCTGAAGATAGTCGTATCGTGACACTACCTGCCAGTATCTCAGAAGCCCAGTTCAAAAAATGGTTAGAAGCTTACACCGCCCAAGGCTGTGCTGTACATACGACGCTACTACCCGATCTTGATCATAACGGTCACTCCATCAATATCAAATTGTTGTTGATCTGTCACAAATAACGAATGGCTCCTCTCGATAAAAACTAATTTTCTTGCTGTATTCTATGCAGCGCATCATTGGAGATTATCATGTCACTGTTGTATTTCATCCGTATCCTGTTCGGTCAGCAAGTGGCCGCAACGCACACCATCCATTGCGTACGTCACTACACGCAAGATTCATTGAAAACTGTGAGCACAATTCTTGTTCGTAAGGATACTCAATGAGCTTTCTGATATATATCATTCATCCTCAAACACCTTAACAGGTCGGTGTTAACGAACCCTCAAGGAGGTTCACTCTGCTTACTGTCTATTCTCTCGCCTATAAGGAGTCTTCATGATGAATGAAGTCTATGCTGATGAAGTCTTAGATACCTTTACGCATGGTGATGATCGCTATATCACCCTGATCGATCTCGATGCTATGTTCGCAACCTCCACCGATGCGATCATCCTGAATCGTACGTTGGACTATACCGCAAAGGATTATGTCAAACAACGCAATGCCGCTATTTACTCACGCAGTGGCGAACTCAACTTCATTGCTCGCTGTGATTGTGGCAATCCTAATCTGATCGGTAATGTCAATATCGATCTTATCTGCCCGATCTGTAATGCCAAAGTTCGGCTTGATTTCAGTTCAGATGATCGCCTCGAACACAACACGTGGCTTGGTATTCCGAACATGATACCCGGCGTGTTGCATCCCAGTGCCTATATCGTCTTCGCCAAATGGCTCTCCCGGAAGAATGCTCCCAACTATATCGATGTGATCCTTGATCCCTCTTTGGATCTACCCGCTGAACTCGCTGATGTGATCACCGGTCGTGGTCACATCTACTTCTATGAAAACTTCGATCGGTTGATGGCTCACTTCCTCCATTACTATCGCGTCGTTGTCAAGAACCAAACCAAGAAACGCAATGCAGATACGATCGAGAAGTTCATCAGCAACTATCGCAGTGTGATGTTCTGTACCAAACTGCCGGTGATGTCCTCTGTGTTGCATTCGATCACCTCCTCAGATGGTACAGCCGAAGGCCGCCAATACGCTGATGCTGGTACGCAAGTTATCCTCGATGCCGCCACCGATCTTGCCCAACTGGAAGCGACAACGGTCAGGACGCGTCCCAGCATGATCCCGATCATCCTACAACGCGTCTATCGATCGTATATCTCTTATATTCAGGAGATCGAGAAAAACCGTCTCAGTAAAAAGAAGTCATTGATTCGCCGACACATGCTGGGTACACGGCTGCACTTCTCAGTCAGAACCGTGATCATTCCGCACATGGATCGCTATGATGAACTCTACTTTCCCTGGTCAATTTCGGTGAATATGCTAAAACTGCATCTGCTGGGTCGGCTGATGCGGAACTATGGGATGAGTATCGCTGATGCGATGGCACGACAGATCACCGCATTGGTTCGCTATGATCCCCTGATCGATCAGATCATGAAAGATCTGATCACTGAGTGTCGTCCAGAGATCCCAGGATTACCCGTTCCTATAAACCGCAATCCCGATTTTCATTAAACGATAACTCATAAACGTTATCCTATGGTATTTACCATATGGACAAGGTGAGTTATGAACCAAGAACTTAGCGACAAACAACCAATTGCCGGATTTCCGCAATACCTAATTGCAGAGACCGGAGAAATCACTAACGTAGCATCTGATCAAGTCGTGCCTACTTTCTTTAATAATGATGGAGAACTCTCTGTCACATTGAAGAATGCCAAGCGATCACCAATACAGTTCCGGATTGCCAAACTGGTGCTGTTGCATTTCGGTGAGAAAGACACTGAGATCCATTACAATCTTGCCAACGTTCTCTATCGAGATGGCAATAAAGCAAATGTTCATATTGACAATTTGAGTTGGACTTTTGATGCTCACGGCTATCGTCCCTACCATATTCCTGGGATCAATATACGCATTGACGCCTTTGTTATTATACCAGGATATTCACGCTATCAAATCAATAGTCTCGGTATTATCCAACGTTTAAAAGACGGAACAATCGTCCCTCATATGGTCGGCACAAGGGGCTATGAGTCTGTCACGTTGATCGATGATACTGGTTATCGTGCTCCTGTCAAGGTGCATCGATTACTGGCACTCATCTTTCTGCCACATCCTCATGATACCAAGGGTCTGACAGTCAATCATAAAGACGGTGTCAAAACGCATAATTGGCTTTCAAACCTTGAGTGGGTCACTGGTAAGTATAACATCCAACACGCCTACGCTAATGATTTAGTACCCGTTGTCCGTACTAAAGGGCAAATCTTGGCTATGAAAATTGATACACGTGAGGTTAGGATATTTTCTGGACCAACTGAGTGTGCAGCGTTCTTTGATGTCACACCGACGACAATTGATGATCCTCTGAAGAATCGACGCGGTATTCGTCCTTACGCTGGGTATTACCTGAAGTATGAAAACGATCCGCGTCCATGGCCGGCTGAGGATGCAACGTTCAATGTCTATGGAACCAAAGCTGTTCTGTTAAAGCACATCATGTCGGGTGAAATCACACGATTTGAGTCGATGCAGGATGCTGGTCTGTTCCTTGGATCAAGTACGTCGTCCATCTTCAATCAATTGGTCTATGAGAAGCCACGTCCGTATAAAGGCTATCTCATTCGCCATGACACGGTGGATGTCGACTGGACGCCGTTTGATCCTAAATCCTGGTTCAGTCGTAAAGGATGGAAAATCAATGTGATGGATATCTATACCGGTGAGATGACAACCTATGATTCAATAAGTGTGGCAAGCGTATTGATGGGTTGTTCAGAAGGCACTCTTGCTTCTGCTCTTCACAGAGGATCACCGACTGGGCGATTGATGGTGAGCTACGTCACTCCGATCGCTGATACACGACCGTCGCTAAGTTAATGGTTCGTTTAATGCTTGGGCTATCGCGTGGTAACATGCGAATAGAATGCTCCTTAATTGCTGGAATCCTGCGAAGACACGCACACCACAACGTAGTTTGAAAAGACAAGCGTGATGGTTGGAGAAGTCAAAGACTGGGCGAGAGAGTCCTGGTTGGCGTGTTATGTGGCAATCAGCAGCGAAGCGCCTTCAGAACATCGTGAGATCGTACTGGTGGTGAACGTTCAACGACTATGGGGTTATGCCCCAGTAGAGATCAAGCGGTCTCGAAACAGGAGCCGTCCAAAGTTGCTGACCTGATGGTCAGTGGAAACTCGGGATGAATAGATAGTCTTGTCTGCACGGAAATCGTGTAGCAGTTCCCTTCCACAAGGAACGGGATGAGAGGTGCGCTCTCATCTGAAAGCAACGTCGCTTAAAAGGGGTTCAATCCAATTGCTATATGTCACACGGGTAAAACCTGATATTGATGATAGTACGATTAACATCAGTACTTTGGTACTCAAGGATCCGAATGCAGATTTCGATGGCGATGCTTTAAACGGAATCTTGTTGATTGAGATGGATGCTGCGCGTGCCTTTCACGTTCTTCATCCGGCGATGAGAATAAGGAGTACAAATAGTAGTGAGATAGGTTCAAACATCAGTCTCCCAAGTCAATCAATGATTGTGCTCAACAGTCTATTACAATCAACTGACTAAGTATGACACAAGAGAGAGAGGTGTGGGGTAAAACTCACATCTCTTTCAATCAAAAAGGATCATCCCGATGACCACCATACACAATGATGAACGGCCACTGGCTCCGCATCAATGGCGTGCTACAGATGATAGCATCATGGAAACCGCAGATGGATCTGCATGGTTGATGGATCCATTCGAAGGACATCTTTTGACGTATAATAAAGCAAGAGATCTTGCCCAAAACATCAAGAACGAACACAATATCAAGCTTTCAGCAGCCTATGAAATTCTAGGCAAGATGATGGGCTATCGTGGATGGCATGATCTCTGTGCCATTCTTGAGAAGCAAACAAAACCAGACCATGATATTCGCCAAAAGAAAGCCAATCTTAAGGTGAGACGTCAGGTTCGAGCTGCTGTTGACTTTGAAGATCAACGTCGTGCTGGTCATGAATTGCACGATGCCGTGCATGGCGTCAATCAGCAACAACCGCGGGGTGATCAGGTAACACGAACCGGATACATTGTAGATCATGGTGCAAAACCCGTTGACCAGCGATCCGTGCAAGTTGTCTATCATGCAGGACCAGAAACCCGCAATCGGAATCGAAAAAAGTCATAAATCTTGATAACATCGCTTTACGATCTTTCAAACAAAGGAACACCCCAATGCCGTTCAAGAGTATCGAAACACGACACGAAGGGTTTTGGCTCCTGGCTACATTCACTGATCTTTATGGTCATAACTGTAGTATTCAGACCAGCAGTGGTGCTGAATATCTAGGATTTTGGTTGGGTCGTGATGATGTTGATGGGACACCCGCACGGATGCATCTGACCCAACAGATGGCGGCTGATCTGATCCCGTTGTTACAATCATTTGCACTCACCGGACATCTCGCAGTTCCCATTCCGGGTCGAGAACAAGCGCTGGCTCGGGAATATGCAGAGGCCGTACCATTACAGGTGAACTCCCCTCCATACCAAGATATCATCGACAAGCATCTGTAGGATACTTGTAACCGGAGTTATCTCATGCTGCGAACACCCAGACCCGCTTCTAATGACAGACGGAAACGATATTTCAAGATCGAAAATCCATTGATCGTTGCTTATCGGTTTGACGGTGATGAGATCGCCACACGGGTTTATCCGGATGCAGCCGCGACACCACAATTCTACGGTTGTTTAATTGCCCGTCTGGTGCGTGAAGTCACCGAAGTGATGGATGTGACTGAGGATGTGATTTGGGAGGCGATCGAAGAAGAACGCAACAACCCGACGATTGTCTATTTCAAACCCAACTGATAACAGATGAGGGGTTCAGGAAGCAAACAATGACCAATATGTCAGAACAACTCAAAAAAGCCCGAAAGAAGCTATCCGTTACACAAAAGAAATTCGCTGATATGCTTGGTGTGACACACAATTATATTGCACAGATTGAGATGGGTCGGAGGATACCGAGTCTTAAAATGCTGCTCGAGATTTCGAAGCTCACCGACTGCGAGGTGCAAGAATTCCTTTCCACTCCAGAACAAACACGCGTAGCATCTTTGGATGATAACGGTTTTGCAGAGAATAAACCGATGACTGTCGAAGAGCTGAAGAAACGTCTGGAGACTATACCGGATGATATGTTTGTTGGGGTAGAAGATCGGTATGGTATCGTCTGCGAGATTCACTATGCTGGTGTAACGCGTGATGAATCTGGTGATGCTTATTTCTTGATTTGGGCCCGTGGCGGCTATCCTCTATCACTGATGCCTGATTCATCCCATTAACAACAGAAAGGTTGTTGTCATGACCCAAGAAACACCGATACACGGCGAAACATCTGCCGATCATAGCGATGGTACAAGTGCAGAAACAACCAGTATTCAATACAGAGAGAAAAACCGTCTGAGAAAAAAGAAGTCGTTGATCCGCCGCTATCAATATCTATTGAAACTAAAGCGGCTTGGAAAAATAGAGACGCAACTTGGTGTTATCTACAAACAGCTCGAAGAGGAGAAGACAAGGTTCGATGCAGATATGACTGATAAGATACAAAGAATCGATGCCATCCTTGATAATACTCAAGACCTCACGTAACAATCACCATCAAAGTATCGATAGAGAGGCGTTCTCATGATCAATAAATCTACCCTCCCACCGATCTCTAGCGTCGATCAGACCTATGCAGATTGGGTTTCCAAGAACAAATCCATCATGCTGATCTTTGGTGAAGGGCGGAGTGAGGAGGTGATTCTGCCTCTCGCACGCTGTCTTCGGCGTGTCTTCTATGAGAAGCAAATCACAGTCGCGGTGTTCGAAGAGAAATTCTGGGCGTATTGTCAAACCCAAGCCACTGATCCCAATCATGCTTGGTTTGTTTATGGCAAGATCCTCACTATATTGTCCGATCCCATCATCACACCCGCGTTCTTTCACATGATCCTTAGTGATATTTTAGGACTCTCACGTGATGAAATTTATCTTGCTCTTCATGTGTCCATGGTATCGGCAACCGGCTATGTCAGTGGGCTGGTGAATGAGCAAGGATTACCAGATCCGACTGGAAACAACTTAGCGTTGACGATGGTGCGTGCGGATGGATCGATTGAAACCTTTCGTATCCCACAAGCAGCGGCTCATCTGATCGCAGCAGACTTTACGCAGTTCTTAGCAGCGACAGATCATGATCATTGGGAGGCGGATCGGATTCCGAATCTGCGGTTTCGTGCCATCATCCAACAACTGCGAGGCTATCTCGACGTCTATGCGAAGACACTGAAGCCAACGTCATAATCATAAAACGTAAAGGGTGTTAAGACTTGCTGTATTTATAAAGCTTCCATCACAATTCAGAATATATATCATTCGTTTGGTGATCAACTTACGTTTAGAGCGTAGGTTATAAAACCCACCTGCGTAGCATTCTGCTACGTACCATAGCTTAAGGAACCCTAACATGAGTCTCATGTTCGATGAAAACAGCATCAGCGAAACAACCAATCCGCTGATCAAAGCGCTTCAGCAAACATTCTACGACAACAAGATGACAGAGGAGATGTTTAAGGAACGGTATCGTGCCTACGGACAAAAGCTGGGTAAGACATCCGTCGCCATCAACACCGAGCTCTCTGAACTCACAAGGATATCATTGAGACAGACAGACCGTCATATGACGTATAAGTTTTTTGAACACATTATGCGCGCGACGTTTGGTGACTTCGCTGTGGAGATCGTTCTGCAGGATGATGCCGAGTCTGAGCTTGTGAAAACATTGATGTTCACGGAGGCGGATGTTGCAAAAGCAACCAATCCATTGGCGCGACGGATGCGTCAGCTGTTCTACGATGGACGGATCACCGTTAGCGAATTTAAGCAACGCGTTCGTGAATTCGGATTGAAGCAAGGAAACAGTGACGATACGATTGCTACTAATTATAGCAACACACGAAAAATTCTGCAGATGTCGGATGACGTAACATTACGGCTTTTTAACTATATCATCAAGTCCATTTTTGGCATGAAGATCGTCGCATTCAAGATCAAGATCACTGAGCCTGTCGACCAAACGCCTATTATCATCACGCGTGCGATGCTGAAGACATTGGTTGATAACACCAGAGAAAATCTCGATAATCTCACTGATCTTATTGACCGAACGACAGACGCGAGTAAGGCAGATTATGTCAACTATAGGAAGTCTGCTGAAAAGGCCGTCGTCGATGGTGAATCGCTTTTAGAAGCAAGTCGTTCGTCCGAAGAAACTGCCAATCGCGTCAGAAATACGTTTGCAGGAGGTCGCTATGATCGTTCGATTCTTTAAATCTATCATCAAGAAGATTGTTGGGGTCGAGATCGTCGGGGTTAATATCAAGATCTACGACGTCAGCAGTCCAGATCCCGTCATGATAAATCGTAAACTGTTGTCGATTTTGATTGAAAATGCTGGATATCATGTTGACTGGTTAAGCGAACAGATCCCCGCTGATGATGAGAAAACATGGTGTGTTGATCGTTCTGTAACGGAAGCACGCAATTTACTGACGACGACCATCACTTAATTCGTCAGTGAGAGAGGGGTGTATGCATACACCCCTCTCTGACATTCATCGTCACAACACATCAATGAGGTGGTACTATGACATCAACTGACACAGATAGTTTCGATCCGATTATTCACGGAACTTTCTGGACAGCCTCTACTGTAACCCACGGTGATACCCCACCGTCAGGTAAGATCGCATCTTATACCGATCGTCAAAGTTATACTGTCCATATCGACGGTATGACCGATCCTGACGAATTAGCGGGACGGGTTGTGTCTCTGCCGCGTTATGGTGCGATGTGGATTACCGATCCAGAGGGCAACACGATCCGATCAGGCTACTGGATGAATTGGCCAGAAGATGAATGGAATCTGTCTGAGCAAGCGTGGGCTGAATTATCTTGGGAGCAACGCGCGACACTCGAGGTGAAGCAACAAGCCACAGCCTATCGACCCCTTGAAAATCAATTTACTTGGCATCTCGGGCATTATCTGATACCGGTCATCGACACACTGTTGGTGCCGATTCTGAAGATCAGGCGTGATCCACGGATCATTGATGCGTTCCTTATGGTCCTGGGCAACCGTGAGTTTACCCTCGAAGATATTTATACCGGCATTGAGCGAAATACAGATGATGCTTCTTCCGATGATGCGTCAGATCAAACAACAGATACCATTGCCATTGATCCTATGCTATTGGCAACACTCATTGATGGTTGTGAGAAAGCCATCGATAGTAGTGCAGGAGACTATGCCAATACATTACGCACTGCTGTTAAAGCAGCACGCGAATGGATCGATCCGCATCCACCAACGACTGAGTCTGGTCGTGAGATACCAACGCCATAACAACCCTATCATCAGGAGTCAATGTGACGATGTATCCATCAACAGAACAAGATTTTGCCAGACAAAAAGAATTACGCAAAATTCTCTTTGACAAACTCAAAGCGCAGGATATCGTCGAAATCGTTGTTGTGGCAGATGGCAGCGGCGATCAGGGTGATATTGTCGACATTACCCTTCTTAATCCCTCTCAACGGGGTTGGGTTTATAATGACGCACCCTATTTTTCTGAATCGGATGTTAACAAAGAACACAAACTCCTGTTAACAAAATTGACACCACATAAAACGGCCGAAGATATCATAAAAAATCTTGCTTATCAGGTGCTCGACGATCAACGGGCACCAGACTGGCAAAATAATCATGGCGGTCAGGTTATCATCCGTATCG